>WNGA01010248.1_pt1 | contig 12447 bp, 8 predicted proteins | sample 5400061 | NCBI WGS metagenome assembly WNGA01 (sample SAMN13153366, study PRJNA577476) | soil metagenome | isolation source: 100 cm soil or saprolite under grassland replicate 2 | place: USA:California | collected 2016-06-15
ACTCCCCTCACCCCAACCCTCTCCCCTCGTCCGACGAGGGGAGAGGGAGAAGCTGTCGGACACGAGTTGACGTTCGGAAATCTGACTGCTGCCGCCAACTCCTCCCTCTCCCCCTCCGAGGGGAGAGGGCCGGGGTGAGGGGGCTGCGCAGGCGGACTCCCATCCCGCTTACTCATCCGCCTCCTCACGACGGCGGCTGCGGCGAGGATGAATTATCCAGGCTTGGTGCGACGGGGTGTGGGACGATGCCGCAGCATCACCGCGGCCGAAAGAAGTTCCTTAAGCGACCGAAGGCGAAAGGCAAATCATGTCGGGCAACAAACATCACTGGCGGTTTTTCCGGGCGGGCGGGTTCGACCAGGTGCGCCTGGACACCGGCGCTGACCTGGCGAATCTCGATCAACTCGACCAAAAACTCTGGGTCGCCCTGGCCTGCCCTGTGCGCGGGCTGGAGTTCGACACCCGGACCCTCGAACTTCTCGACACCGACAAGGACGGCCGCATCCGCGTGCCTGAAATCCTCGCCGCCGTGAAGTGGGCCTGTTCAGTGCTCAAGGATCCCGGCGTTCTCGCGAAGCCTTCCGCGACGCTTTCGCTTTCCGCCATTAGCGACGCCACTCCCGAAGGCAAGCAACTGCTCGCTTCTGCGACCCAGATTCTCGTCAATCTCGGCAAGAAGGACGCCTCCTCCATTTCCCTCGCCGATACGACCGACACCGCCAGGATCTTCGCCGAAACGCAATTCAACGGCGACGGCATCGTCCCCGCCGAATCGGCCGGGGACGACTCGACCCGGGCCGTCCTCCAGGACATCATCGCCTGCCTCGGGGCCGAAACGGATCGCAGCGGCAAGCCGGGCGTCTCGCAAGCGAAGGTCGATGCGTTTTTTGCCGAAGCCGCCGCCTACGCCGAGTGGTGGAAGCAAGCGGAGTCCGACGCGGCCACCCTTCTGCCGCTCGGCGACAGGACCGCCGAGGCCGTGGACGCCTTCAAGAGCATCAAGCCCAAGGTGGATGATTATTTCGCCCGCTGCCGGCTCGCGGCATTCGACTCACGCGCACTGGCCGCGCTCAACCGCCAGGAATCCGAATACCTCACGCTCGCCGCCAAAGACCTGTCCATCACCGCCAGCGAAGTCGCCGGCTTTCCCCTGGCGCGCGTCGAAGCCAACAAGCCGTTGCCGCTCAAGGAGGGACTCAATCCCGCTCACGCCGGCGCCGTCGCGGTCTTCCACGCCGCTGTCATCAAGCCCATCCTCGGCGACAAGTCGGCGCTCACCGCCGAGGAGTGGACGGTCATCTGCACGAAGCTCGGCGCGTACGACGGCTGGTTCTCCAGCAAGGCCGGCGTTGCGGTCGAGAAACTCGGCGTCAAGCGCGTCCGCGAAATCCTCGCCGGCAAAAGCAAGGAGGTCATCACCGCGCTCATCGCGAAAGACAAGGCGCTTGAACCGGAGGCCAACGCCATCGCCACGGTGGACAAGCTGGTGCGTTTCCAGCGCGACCTTCACGTGCTGCTGGACAATTTTGTTTCCTTCCGGGATTTCTACACGCGCCGCGCGAAAGCAGTTTTCCAGGCGGGCACGCTTTATCTCGACGGCCGGAGTTGCGAATTGTGCGTGCGCGTCGAGGACACCGGCAAGCACGCCGCGCTGGCCGGCCTGGCCAAGTCGTACCTGGCCTATTGTGATTGCACCCGCCCGTCCGGGGAGAAAATGACCATCGCCGCGGCGTTCACGGGAGGCGATTCCGATAATCTCATGATTGGCCGCAATGGCGTCTTCTACGACCGAAAAGGCCGCGATTGGGACGCGACGATTACCAAGGTCATCGACAACCCGATCAGCATTCGCCAGGCGTTTTGGGCTCCGTACAAGAAGTTCGTCCGCTTGCTCGAAGATCAAGTGGCCAAACGCGCCGCGGCGGCGGACGCCGCCGATGCAAAGCTCGCCGCCGCGGCCTCCGGCGTCGCCCAGGCCGACAAATCCAAGCCCGGCGAGCCGAAGAAAATGGACATCGGCACCGTCGCCGCGCTCGGCGTCGGCGTGGGCGCGGTCTCCACGGTCATCGGCGGGTTCATCAGCGGCTTCATCAAGCTGGGGTTGTGGATGCCGCTGGGCGTCATCGGTCTGCTCCTGCTCATCTCCGGACCGTCGATGCTCATCGCCTGGCTCAAGCTGCGTCAGCGCAACCTCGGCCCGATCCTCGACGCCAACGGCTGGGCCGTGAATACGCGCGCCCGTGTCAATGTGCCGTTCGGCGGCGCGCTGACCGGCGTGGCCGCGCTCCCGCCGGGCGCGGAGCGTTCCTTTGAAGATCCATTCGCGGACAAGAAGAGCGCCTGGCCGCTTTTCCTCGTCCTCGTCGCCGTGGTGGCGCTGGGTGCTCTGTGGAATTTTGGCAAACTCGACGGGGCATTGCCATTCAAGTGGCGAAGCACCAACGTTCCGGCGTGGATGCGGCTCGTTGGGACTCTCTCCCCACCGGGCACCAACGCCCCTGCGAAGTAACGGCCTTTGTGCCCCCAACCGAACGGTTCAGCCTACGCCGGCACGGGCACGGCTTTCCGGCCCAGTGTGAAAGCTCCTTTTAGCCAGCTCCAGAATGCCTTGATTCCCTTTATTAGCCCGACGTCCTGCACGCCCGCCATCCCGTAAGCCTTCGCGAACCGTTCCTCGTGCGTCCTGAAACGCGGCGGCAACGTCAGCACACGCTTCGCCACTCCATCCTTCAAGTGCAACACCTCGGGATACAGCATGCCACGGCCGACTGAGAAATCGCCTTCGGGCAGCACCAGCGTGCGCTTCGGCAGGATGAGCCACGGACGATACTCGAACACGAGCCGCCCTTGCTCGTCGCGGCGGACGCGGCCGCAAGTGCGGACGGGAACCTTTTGAATGCGCCGCGCCGTGAAGGCCCGATCCGCCGTTTCGCCGACGGTGAAGCGCGCGTGCCGAAGCGTCAGCAAATCCCACGCGAACACGTTGCCGAACACCGTCAGCCGCATCGACCACCCGGCCAGGAAACACGCGATGAGGATGACGACGAGCGACACCGCCGCGCCGAAGTAGGGGTTGACCAGCGAACTGAGCGCGACAGTCGAAAGGAGGGAGAGCCGCGCGAACTTCAGCAGCGCGTCCACCGTGCCGAATGGGCTGACGAGAATGAGGACGTTGATGACGTGCGAAACCATCCAGACGACGAAAAACGCCACCAGCGCCAGCGGCACCGTGAGCAGGTTCAGGAGCGAGGTGCCGTCAATGGTCGCCAGCCCCATCTCGGCGGCCAGCGATCCATCGTCGCTGATGGATTGGAAAACCGTCGCCACGAACGGCACAAACGCCCCGGCCACGATCAGGGCGCTGATTTTGTTCTCGAACACTTCGGCCACGTCGAATGGCTTCTTCAAAATCGTCGGGGCAGTCGTGCCGAACACGTCCTTCAGACAGACCAGCAACACCAGCACTAACGCCGGAACCCAAAACCACGGGCGGGCAAACCACGGCAGCTTGCCGCGCGCGGCCTCCGGTGTGTTGAAATACTTCACCGCCCCGACCGCTCCCACGCCCAGCAGCGGGGAAATCGCCACCCCTGTGATCGTCGAGATCGCCTGAGCGGCTTCGATGCCGGGAGTGGGCTTGGCGGAAGGAGCATTGGTGGGCGTCGCCGTGGCGGGCGTTGCCACGGCGTTGGTTGCGGCCACTTCCCCCGCTGTGCCGTGTTCCGCCAGCCCGGACAACGTGGTGGGGCGAACGTCCTCGCGAGCCGCGCCTGCCGCCGCGCTGTGTTGCGCCAGCCCGGACAACATGGCCAGAACGAAACCCAGCCCAAGGATTCTTTTTGTCATGGCACAAGGCTCCCGTCGGAAACTGCCCCTGTAAAGTGGGAAAATCGCCTTAAATTTGTAGCGGGCGCTTCGTGGAAGTACCACCACCGTCGAGGTCGCGCCGGGAAAGTAGGGCAGGCGTCTCGCCTGCCCAGCCGCGCCGACAGGCGCGGCTTTCGCACCACCAAGGCCTTGCTTGGCTCGGCAGGGCAGGCGAGACGCCTGCCCTACTTTGTTCCCGCGCCGGCCATCCGCCCGAAAGGGTCAGGGGAATGGGGACAAGGGAATAGGAAGCAGGCGGCTCAAGCCGTGGCGGCTTTGGCCTTCCTGGATTTGGCGGCGGAGTTCTTGCGCTTGAGGTAACGCCGGCGGCGCTGCCGCTTCACCACTTTGTTGTACTGTTTGCCCATAAGTCGCTTTACAATGCCGGCGTGTTCCGGATTCTTGGCCGCGCACTATGCTGATCCCCCCTGGCTGCTTCAACACCTATTTGCTCGCCGGCCTGCTGGCCCTGCTGGCGTGCGGCTGTGCCGCGCCGTCGAAGGATGACAAGAAGGTCCAGTCGGCCTTGCGGCTGCACCTCGAGGTGAATCCGAACCCGGCCGGACAGAGCATGAGGGTGAATGTCGGGCGTTCCGACCCGCTTGCAGTGAACGTGGACCAGCAGCCGTTCCTCACCGAGCTGCAGGTCGAGAAGGCAAGTGTGCTCGATGCACTCGGGGGCTTCTCGATCGCTCTTCAGTTCAGTAGTGATGGCGCCATCCTCCTGGAACAATACACCGGCGCCTACAACGGCCGGCGCATGGCCATCGCGGCGGAGTTCGGGGAGTTTCGATGGATTGCCGCGCCGGTCATCCGCCAGCGCCTGGCCGACGGGCAAATGGTCTTCACGCCGGATCTCACGCGCGAGGAGGCCGAGCGCTTTGTTCGGGGCCTCAACCGCGTCGCCGAGCTTGTTCGCAAGGGCCGCAAATAAACCGCCTGCCGTGAGCGCCGTGATTCGCCCGCCGTTCGTGCTTGCCAGTCTTCTGGCGGCCGGCTTGCCGCTGGCCGCCCAGCCCTTCAAGCTTCCCAGCGCCAATCACGCTCTCTTCGAGCCGGGCGGCGAGGAACGATTCTTCGTCGGCACAGTCGGCAAGCCGTGGACCAGCGGCACGTTCGGTTGCGTGCGCACTGAGGGCTCGCAGATGCACGAGGGACTCGACATCCGCTGCCTTCAACGCGACAAACGCGGCGAGCCAATCGACCCCGTGCTCGCCGCCGCCGACGGCGCCGTCGCCTACGTCAACACCCGGCCGTCTCTCTCCAATTATGGGAACTACGTCGTGCTGCGGCACGAGATCGAAAGCATCGAGATCCACACGCTCTACGCGCACCTGCGCGAAGTTCGTGCCGGCCTTGCTCCCGGCCAGAACGTGAAAGCCGGCGAAGCCATCGCCGTGCTCGGCCGCACCAGCAACACCAAGGAAGGGATCTCCCGCGAACGGGCCCACGTTCATTTCGAGATCGACTTCGTCATCAGCGACCGCTTTCCGCAGTGGTTTCGCAAGACCAATCCGTCGCAACGCAACGACCACGGCGCCTGGAACGGCCACAATCTGCTCGGCCTGGACCCGCGCCTTCTTCTGCTTGCCCAGCAGAAGCAAGGCGACAAGTTCAGCCTCGTCGAGTTCATCCGCGGGGAAACCGAACTGTGCCGTGTGCTGGTGAGCGATCCGCAGCTTGCCTGGGCGCGCCGCCACCCGATGCTCCTCAAGCCCAATCCCGTGGCGGAAAAGGAAGGCATCGCCGGCTACGAACTGGCGCTTAACTTCAACGGCCTGCCCTTCGAGATAATCCCGCGCGCTGCGTCCGAGATTCACTCGAAATCGAAGATTCGCCTGCTCTCGGTCAACGCGGCCGAGCGGCAAAGCCGGCCTTGCGGCAGGCTCGTCTCGCAGGACAAGTCGGGCCGCTGGCAACTCGCCCCGCGCGGGCTGCAGTTGCTGGAACTGCTCACCTTTTGAGCCGCCGCCGGGAGCGCCGGCTTCCAGCCGGCGAGCCGCGTCCCAAGCCGACCGAAACTCGCCGGCAGGATGCCGGCGCTCCCAGTAGAGGCGCCGCGGTTCCTAACTCAATACGCGCTCGCTTCGGTTGATCTGAGCCTTTTTCTCTTTGACACGTTGGCGTTGGGCAGGTGCCATTGCGCGCGTTCATCCCATTCCAACCCATGAAAACATTGCTCCTGGCCATGACCGTTTCCGTTGCCGCATTGCTGCCTTCCAGCGCCGCCCAGAAAGATTCCCACTGCTACGAACTGCGCACCTACCGCGCCGCGCCCGGAAAAATGGAGGCGCTCCACAAACGGTTTCGTGAGCACACCCTCCGGCTCTTCGCCAGGCATGGGATCACCAGCCTGGGTTATTGGGAGCGCCTGGACAAGGAGGGCCAGCCCATCAGCCAGCTCACCTTCCTGCTTTCGTATTCCGACCGCGAAGCGCGGGAGAATTCGTGGAAGGCTTTCCTGGCCGACCCCGAGTGGCAGGCTGCGGCCAAGGCCTCCGAAGCCGGCGGCCCGCTCCTGGAGAAGGATGGCATCACGTCCATCTTCATGCAGGCGACGGACTATTCGCCGGTCGTGGCGCCCGGCGGCGGGACGGAGGCGCGCACGTTCGAGTTGCGCATTTACAAATGCGAGCCAGGCCGGCTACCCAACCTGCACGAGCGTTTCCGGAACCACACCGTGAAACTTTTCTCCAGGCACGGCATGACGAATTTCGGCTATTGGACCCCAATGGACCCGGCGCAGGGCGCGGACGACACGCTCATCTACATCCTCGCGCACAAGAGCCGCGAAGCCGCTGCCGCGTCCTTCAAGGCGTTTCGCGAGGACCCGGACTGGGTGGCCGTGCGCAAGGCGTCCGAGGAAAAGGCCGGCGGTTCGCTTACGGTGAAGGACGGGGTGACGTCGGTCTTTATGAAGCCGACAGATTATTCGCCGACGAAGTGAGAGCACCCAAGCCCTATGGAATGCGCCGGCAGAGCGCAGCGACGAAGGCGCTTTGGCTAGGGCCGATTGCGAATGGTCATTTCAGAATTGGTGGGCGGCGCCCTGCTGCCGCCGCGGCAAACCGGCAGGTTTGCCCCACCATTTCGCAAATGACTTTTGGCAATCAATCTGATTGCGGACGCTTGGCCGCGCGAGCCAAAGCGGTGTCGCGCTACGCTTGCTACCGCAAATGTCGTCCAGCCGCCATTTCTCACCATGAGCTTCAGGACGCGGCAGTCTGTAGCCGCCGACGTGAGGAGGCGGAGGGTGGACAAGCACAGTCCGTCCGCCGCCTCACGTCGGCGGCTACGATCGTCGGTGCCAAATGCAGGCTAGGGCAGCAACTGAGCGCGATAGAATTGTTGTGGGTTGGCCGGGACGGCGTCATAACTTGCGCGCCCATTAACAATGTCGGTGGTGACCGTGCCGACCGCAGTCCAGGTGCGCAAGTCGGCGGAAGCTTGAATCTCGTACTGGCTAATGGGCAGGCCCAACAAGGTCAGCCGCACGTTGCCGTTGCCGAGCCGAGCGATGGCCAGTGACGGCCTGTAGCCGACGTTCAAAGTGATGCTGCCGGTCGCGCCATTTTTGCCGTCCACGGCGATGCGATACAAGGTGCCGGCGCTGGCATTGAAGCCGACGCGGCTTTGCAGGCTGACGATATCCGAAAAGAAGGTGTCGTCATTTTGGGCCACCAGACTCAGCGTGTTGATCGTGTCGCCGGTGTAGACGGCCAGCAGTGTATTGAAGGTGCTGCCAAGGGTGTCGATCGTCACCAAGCCATTGAGCGGCGCCGTCCAGCAATACCAGACGGAATTGCCCCCAAAATTACCGGCGTGGTTTGGCTCGCTGGCTTCCTTGCCGGCGCCCCCGTTGAACCCGCCCACCTGGACCTTGTTGCCGGCGATGACCTGGCAGTTGGCGAAGTCGTTATTGCCGGGATGCAGGTTGAGATTGATCGTGCCGATTGAGGTCCCGCTGCCGAAATTGAAATAACCGTCCACCGCGATGCGATAGACCCTGTTCGACTGGGCCGTGAAGTTCACGCGGCTTTGCTGAATGACGCCGGGCTGGATGTCGTCGTTGGCTGCAACCGACGTCAGTGCGTTCACCGCGTTGCCCGTGTAGACGGCCAGGAGCGTATCGAAACTGCTGCCGAGGGTGTCGAGTGTCACGGGCACGGTGTTGGTCGTGGCCAGGCACCACCAAAGCGAGCGACCGCCGATATTGCCGGCGTGCGAAGGTTCGCCCGCCTCCTTGCTGGCCGTGGAGTTGTTGGCGCTCACGCTGGTCCCGAGGATGGACAGGGCATTGACAAAGTTGTCGTTGCTCAGCGGCGGAATCGTGACGGGCACCTGCGCCTTGTTGTTGGAATAATCCGACTCAGCGAAGACATGGCTCGGATTGACCTCCAGCTCCAAAGTGTAACTGCCGGGCGGCACGTCGGTGATGTCGAGCCATTGCCCACTGATAAAGGCCCCGTAAACGTCAGCCCACCCGCGCTGGGCGCCCTGGTGCTGGCAAGTAAAGAGGGACGATGGGCTGGCCGTCGCGTCGAACTGGCTCACGTCCTCCAGGCAGAACCCGGTCTTGCGGCCCGAGATCACCGGCAGGCCGAATTGAAGCAGGCGGTATTCGGCGTAGCCGGTGAAATGATAGTGCATGTGGCATGGGGCGAACATGAAATTGGTGTTGCCCGTCGGATCGCCCAGGTCCAGGTCCGATTCCCCGATGTTCCGGGCCTCGGTCGTGAACCGCAGCAGCCGCCGGCAACCGGCCTGCACGGTCCCCTCCACGACCTCACAGTTGGTGCTCGCGAACGTATCGACGGTGATGAACGGGGCGATGGACGGCGCCCAAACAATCACGTCCGGCAAGTCCAGTCCCCAATGCAGCGAGATGATTCCGCTGGCCGCCCCCGTGACTCCGTTGTAACCGTCCACCGCGATGTAATATGTCGTCCCGGCCGTGGCCTGGAACGCCACGCGGCTGGTGCGGCTCCACGACTCGCCATCGTCGTCATGCCCCACGAGCGTCAACGCGCCGACGGCGTTGCCCGTGTAGACGCCCAGGATCGTGTCAAAGGCGCTCCCGCTCGTGCGGAAGACGTAGCGTGCGCTGGACGGCGCGGTCCAGCGATACCACACCGAACGTCCGCCGGGATTCGAGAAGATGTTCGGTTCGCCCGGTTCCCTGGTCGCGCCGGTGTTGCTGTCGCTGCGGCTCCCCGCGGCGCCCGCCAGCGGGATCGCCGTGCTGAAAAAATCGTGGGATGGCCCGGCCGAACCCGACACAGTGATATCGTCCAGATACCAGCCTTCTGCAAACACCGACAGGTCGCTGTAGAAATTGAATTCCAAGGTATGCGCACCGCCGAGATATGGATTGAGATTGAGGTTCACCTCGGTCCAGCCGGCGGTCGCAGTGCCCGACTCCCACACCAGGTTCGCGTCAATCCAGACCCGGGCTCTATCACAGCACGCTTCAATCCCAGGAATCTTGTGCCAGAACGTCAAATTGGCCGAGGTGAACCCCGTCAGGCTGACCGACCGGCTCATGAAAGCGTCCATGTAGTCCTCGTAAAACGGCTCGGGCCCGGTGCTGTTGAAAGGATACGCCGTGCCCGCGCAATAGCCCTTCCAATTCCCCGTGTGCGATCCTTCGCCACCGAAGGCAAGATTGACATCCTCCCAATATGGATTCACGAGGCCGTCGGGGTTCGCATCGCCCACTGACCAGCCATTGTCCTCTGGAAAATTGCCCTCAAAACCTTCAAACAATTGAATCGTCTGCGCGGGCGCTCGGAGCGCGAAACAGCAGACGAGGCACAAGGCAACCAGGACTTTGGACTGCGGTGGCAAGCGCAGCGCGACACCGCTTTGGCTCGTGGGGCCAGGGGCAGGCCTGCGGCCAAAGCTGGATACGTCCGCTGCCTGACGCGCGCCTCCACTTCGCGCCTCGAACCACTGCCAGTGAACGACCGGCTTCATCGCAACTGAACTGACCGGCGCGGTGAATAGCCGTGAATGCCCCGCAAGTCGAGACGAAACTCAGCGGGCGCGCATCGCGTGCGAGCCAGGCTCGAAACGATTGCAAGCTTTTGATTGAAGGCGTCACGGTTTCCGCGCACAGTGCCGTCATGGGCAAAGTCATCGTCAAACTGAAACTCACCAACCTGAAGGATGCCTTCCTGAAATCGGCGGGCACCCGCAAGGCCAAGCCCCGCGCGGTGGAGGTCGAAGCGCTCGTGGACACCGGAGCCACCCGGCTTTACCTCAAGCCCACCGTCATCAAAAGACTTGGGCTCGAACGCACCGACACCGTCCGCTCGCAAATCACCAACGGTGAGGCCCTCCGATTCAAGTACGGGCCTGTGCAACTGGAGTTAATGGGGCGCAAGGAGAACTTCGACGTTATCGAGGTCCCGGAATCCGTGCCCAACCTGCTGGGGCAGGCGCCGCTCCAAGTGTTGGACTTCGTGGTAGACAGCAAAGGCCACAAGCTCATTCCGAACCCGGCTCATGGTGGCGAGCAGAAGACCGAGGAGTACTGACCAATCCCAATTTGCTAAAAACTCTCGAACCGAGTTTGTCAAAATTGGCAGGTCACTTCCGCCACACCAGCTTCGCATAAGCCTCTTTTAGTTTTTCCACTATCGCCGAACGGCGCAGCGTCTTGCCGTCCAATTCCATCACCTCGGTAATGCCAGTGACGCTGTTCGTCAGGAAGACGCCCGCCGCGCGACTCAAGACAGCGGGTAGATCATCCGCTTCGACGGTTTTCAATCCCAGCTTGCGGGCCAATTCGAAGGCCACTCCTCGTGTGATACCCAGCAAGGCGCCAGCCCGGCTTGGCGGGGTCAAGAGCGCGTCACCCGAGAGCCAAAAGAGGTTGCTTGAGGTCGCCTCGGCGAGGCGGCCCCTCGTGTTGAGAAGCAACGCGTCGTCGGCGCCGGCCGCGTCGGCTTCGGCGCGGGCAAGGATGTGGGGAAGTTTGTTGCAGGTTTTCACGCTCGCTAGCGGGTTGCCGGCGGCGACTCGAAACGAAGACGTGATGAGCCGGACGCCTGCGGGCCTTTTCACGCCGGGCCGGCGCACAACGTGGAGGGTCATCGCGAGAGTGGGCCTGTCAGCGGCTTTGGGCGAGTAACCGCGCGGGCCGGGACCGCGAGTCAGTGTGACGCGGAGTACGGCATTCGGTAAGCCGTTGAATTGGATGAGTCGGTCCGCCGCGCGGCGCATTTCCGCAGAAGTCAACGGCGGGCGAAGCTTCAGCACAAGCGCGCCATGCGCGAATCGTTCCATGTGTGCGTCCCACAGAAATGGCTGGCCGCGGACGACGCGCAGCGTCTCGAAAAGACCGTCGCCGTAAAGGAAGCCGCGGTCGAAGACGGAGACGAGTGCCGCTTCTTCAGCGAGGAATCGGCCGTTGAGGAAGACCACCATGACCGGCCCGAGCGCCTATTTCCGCGATTCCTCGACGAGTTTGATCGAAACATTCTGTTTCAGGCTGGTTTCGACGGGCGGGGCCGCTCCGGCGCCGACGCCCGGCTGGCCCGGGAGCTTCATTCGCATCTGGATCGTCTGGTCGAACAGGTTGTCGATGATCATGCCGCGGGCAGGGTCGAACCACGCTTTGCCCGAGCATTGGCCGCCGGACACGGACATCATGGCGCCGAACGGACTGTTCGGGTCGCCCGTGTTGGGCCCAATGGAACCGGTGTACGTCAGCGCTGCGCAACGCCGCTGTTCGCGCTGTTCCCAACCCTTGAAGGTATAAGTCAAATCGAGCATCACCTTGCCAAGCGGGCCCATGGTGACTTCGAACTTGGATGGCCAGGTCGCGCCCGGCTTGACGGGTTGGGCCGGCAGGTCGCGCCCCTGGCTCACCAACTGTTTGATGGAGTCCTCGTTGAACATCGAGGCCATCGGATTTGAGCTGCCATCGGGGTTGCCGAAGACTTTCTGCTGGAACTCTTTCATCCCCTCGACGCGTTCGACAGTGTTGCTCGCGTCGAACAGGAGCTTCAGCTTCTGTCCGACCATCTGGCGGAACGGCTTCACGGCCGGATTGCTCTCATCGCCGGTGGCTTCGCCGCGCGTGTCAAAGCCGAGCACCTCATTGCCGCCCATCGACACGGACAGGTTGACGGACTGGAACTCGAGCTCGACCTCGCGCCCGCCGCCGGGACGTTCACGCAGGACATTCAGGGAATACTCCTGCCCCATGTTCATCTCCTGAGTGGCCGGCCTGCTGCCCGGGATTCCCGGCATCGCCGGAATCTGTGTGGTCTGCGCCACTTCCATGCGGTGTCCGAACCGGCCGCCGACGGGCCAGCGCAGCTTGAGCACCGCGGGATCGTCCGGATTTCCGGCTGCGGCAGGGGAATTGGCGCCGCCGGCGGCGGAGCCGTCCGCTTGCGGCGCGTCCGAGGATTTTTTGCAACTGACGGCAGCCAGCGCCAAGGCGGCGCCGGCGACAATTGGAAATAGATTGAGTTTCATGGGGCTTGCGGCGCACGGACGATTGCGGTTATCCGCCATGCCGGACGGCGTGGCAAGCCGTGACTTCGCACTGGTCAATTGTTCCAGGTG
>WNGA01023236.1_pt1 | contig 12447 bp, 7 predicted proteins | sample 5400061 | NCBI WGS metagenome assembly WNGA01 (sample SAMN13153366, study PRJNA577476) | soil metagenome | isolation source: 100 cm soil or saprolite under grassland replicate 2 | place: USA:California | collected 2016-06-15
GCGGCGGCAGTTGTGGGATCATCTCCATTTTTCCATGTCACCCCAGGAGACCGACATGATAAAAATTCCGCGCGAATTGTTCGAACGCTTCATTGATGCGGTTTGCTATGCTGCATAAATGGATAAAGTCCAGCTTAGAAACACATCTTAGAATTCCTTTCGCGTGGGATAACCTTATCACTCTCAAATGTAGAAACGCTATGACGTTATAATTTCTGCACACTTATGTGCAGGAACTTCATCATACAAAGCAAACTGCATAGTGAATGTAGCACGTCCTTGCGTACGTGAACGCAGATCCGTAGCATAACCAAACATCTCTGCCAAAGGCACTTGTGCTAGTACTACTTTTGCTCCAGCTCGTTCTTCCAGACCACGCACTTTCCCACGACGGCTATTCAGATCTCCAATGACATCCCCCATATATTCATTGGGTACAACAACCTCAACATTCATTATTGGTTCTAAGATAGTGGGATCAGCTTTCTTGGCAATTTCTTTAAATGCCATAGACGCTGCGATCTTGAAGGCAAGTTCGGAGGAGTCCACCTCATGATAAGAGCCATCGTATACAGAGACCTTCACGTCGACAACCGGACACCCAACGATGATCCCATGCTGCATGGCCTCTACCACACCAGCTTCCACCGCTGGGATGTACTCCTTGGGGATAACTCCACCGACGATCGCATTGTCAAATGCAAAACCTTCTCCACGCGGCAGCGGCGCAAGGCGAAGTTTCACATGCCCATACTGACCACGCCCACCACTCTGGCGGATAAACTTCCCCTCGCCTTCTGCAGGCCGACGAATTGACTCTTTGTAGGCGACTTGAGGACGTGAGACATTGGCTGCGACTTGAAACTCGCGCGCCAACCGATCCACCAAAATCTCCAGATGGAGTTCCCCCATACCGGCAATAATGGTTTGGCCTGTTTCCTCATCAATATGCACCCTAAAAGTGGGATCTTCCTGGGACATTTTGTGCAAGGAAACTGAGAGCTTATCGGCATCCGCTTTGGTTTTTGGCTCAATGGCCACGGCCATCACTGGAGCAGGAAAGGTCATCGCTTCAAGAATAACCGTATAGGCTTCCGCACACAACGTATCTCCCGTAACGGTATGCTTAAGCCCTACGACTGCCCCAATATCGCCAGCGCGTATCTCTTTCACATCTTCACGTTTGTTGGCATGCATTCTCACAATGCGTCCGATACGCTCCCGTTTCCCTCGAGACGAGTTGTAGACATATGACCCGGCTTCCAACACCCCAGAATACACTCGCACGAAAACCAGTTGCCCAACATACGGATCCACCATGACTTTAAAAGCGAGAGCAGCAAAGGGTTCATCGTCTGATGCGAGACGTGAGACCGGCTTGTTTACACCAGAATCAATACCAGTAATGGAAGGGACATCAACAGGAGAGGGTAAATAATCTATAATACCGTCCAGTAGTGGCTGGACTCCTTTATTACGGAAAGCTGCACCACAAAAGACAGGGGTAATGTGGTTACTAATCGTGCCGCGACGGACAACGCAAGCAAGGAGCGCAGGAGGTAATATTTCCTCCCCAAGATACTTTTCCATCACTTCTTCATCTAATTCTGCAAGCTCCTCAATGAGACGTATGCGATACTCTTGTGCCTCCCTCAAAGAGTCAATTGGGATATCCGTGATACGGAAAGTAGCCCCTAGACCATCCTCCTCATAAATAATTGCCTGCATTTTAAGGAGATCAATAACTCCGCGAAAGCTATCCTCAATTCCCACAGGCAGCTGCAGAATAAGAGGACGTGCCCCTAGCCGCTCTCGCATCATATCAACAGTGCGCAAAAAATCAGCCCCAAAGCGATCAAGTTTGTTGACAAAAGCAATGCGCGGGACATGATATTTCTCAGCCTGGCGCCATACAGTTTCAGATTGCGGCTGAACTCCGCCTACAGCACAGAAAAGTCCCACTGCGCCATCCAATACCCGCAAGCTTCGCTCGACTTCAGCCGTAAAGTCCACATGACCCGGGGTATCAATGATGTTAATGAGATGATCACGCCAGAAACAGGTCGTAGCAGCGGAGGTGATTGTGATCCCTCGCTCCTGTTCCTGCACCATCCAATCCATTGTTGCAGCACCCTCATCAACCTCTCCTATGCGGTGAGATTTACCAGTATAATAGAGCATACGCTCGGTTGTGGTGGTTTTCCCCGCATCGATATGCGCAATGATGCCGATATTCCGCATCTTTTCAATGGGCACTAAACGTGGCACAACAGCCTCACTTCGCTATAGAGCAAAAAACATCTTCAGAGGGCACAGCATATGCCCCCTTCCATACATCATCGATACTGAATAGAAAACGGAGAGGAAAGAAAAAACAGGCAACAGACGGAGAAGCAGAGCAGGGATTACCAACGATAGTGCGCGAATGCTTTATTTGCCTCTGCCATGCGATGCGTATCTTCTCTCTTCTTTACCGCACTACCAGTATTGTTATACGCATCAACCAACTCTGCCGCCAAACGACGCATCATGCCCCGCTCACCACGTGAGCGCGCACTCCCCACAATCCAGCGCATACTTAAAGCAATACGTCTTTCTGGAGGGACATCAACAGGAATTTGATACGTGGAACCTCCTACTCTTCGTGACCGCACCTCGAGCACCGGCTTTACATTATCTACTGCCTGCCTGAATACTTTCAATGGGTCCTCACCTAGACGCTCTCGGACAATCTCCATGGCACCGTACATAATGTGCTCTGCAAGACTTTTCTTCCCCTGTTTCATGAGGACATTCACACAACGGGTTATAAATAGATCTCCATACATTGAATCTGGCAGAACTGGTCGTTTTGCCACAACTTTTCTACGTGGCATGTACCCTCTCCAAAAAACTAGGAGACAGCTGCAAACCTCATAGCCGCCTCGCGCACGTTCCAATTACGATTTCTTCGCCCCGTATTTCGACCGGCTTTGTTTACGGTTCTGTACCCCCATAGTATCCAACGTTCCGCGAATGATATGATAGCGTACGCCAGGGAGATCCTTGACACGCCCTCCACGGATCATGACGATAGCATGTTCTTGCAAATTGTGCCCTACGCCAGGGATATAAGCCGTTACCTCTACGCCATTGGTCAACCGCACTCGTGCCACCTTCCTCAAAGCAGAGTTTGGCTTCTTTGGGGTTGAGGTATAGACTCGCGTACACACCCCGCGTTTTTGGGGGTTGGCACGTAATGCAGGGCTAGAGGTCTTCTTCTTAAGACGCTTCCGCCCCTTATGCACAAGTTGATGAATGGTAGGCATCGATAACCTTTCACTATGATCAACAACTGCTATTCTTACCACCTATCCTATTGGGCTGTCAAGGGATTACCGTAGGCTCCCTTTCCATACTACTGGCGACAGACAACATATCCCCGGTTGTGTCTGTATGCCCGTTTCCTGACAGCTTTAGCGGGGTTTCAATATGCTCCTGAGAAGGGACACCATCATAGAGCTCAACCAAATCCTCCTGGTGCTGCACGATACCTGTACCAGCAGGAATAATACGTCCCATAATGACGTTCTCTTTGAGCCCTCGCAGACGGTCAATCATGCCACTCACGGCTGCTTGGGTTAGCACACGTGTCGTCTCTTGGAAGGATGCAGCTGAAATGAAGCTTTCTGTGCTCAAAGATGATTTAGTAATACCTAGCAAGATAGGCTTCCCACGTGCTGGGGTCCCTCCCTCCTGCATGACAGCTTGATTATGACGAGCAAAAATTGTCTTCGCAACTTGCTCTCCAACCAAAAAATCGGTATCCCCAGGCTCCTCCACGACAACCCGCTTGAGCATTTGTTTCACGATCACTTCAATGTGCTTGTCATTAATTTGCACACCTTGGAGACGATACACTTCTTGAATCTCATTCACGAGATATCTTTGCAGCTCTTTTTCACCCAAGATATCCAGAATATCATGAGGATTGGCAGCACCATCCATGAGCGGTTCACCAGCGCGTACGCGGTCACCTTCGTGGACATTCACATACTTACCCCGCGGGATCAGATACTCACGCTCTTCATTGCTCTCGGCCGTAACCAGCACCTTGCGCGCACCCCTTTGAAAGCCACCGAACTTGACAACACCGTCAATTTCAGAAATGATTGCTTGCTCTTTTGGCTTCCGAGCCTCAAAAAGCTCTGCCACACGGGGTAAACCGCCAGTAATATCCTTAGTTTTTGTTGTCTCGCGCGGAATCTTCGCGATTGCATCCCCCGGCGAAACATACTCACTCTCTACCACTGAAATGTGAGCGCCTGCTGGCAACAAATAACGCCCAACAGTTACATTATTTTCATCTCTGACTGAAATACGCGGCTGACGTTTCTCGTCGTGATGGTCGATAATCACCTTCTGTGATAGCCCGGTCTGCTCGTCGACCTCCTCCTGCACCGTTACACCTTCGATAATATCGCCATAGGCGACACGCCCAGGCACCTCAGCAAGGATAGACAGCGTATAAGGATCCCACTCAACCAGCTTCTCCCCACGCTCAATCTTCTGCCCATCTTTGACTTTGAGACGCGCTCCATAGACGATCTGGTAGCGCTCTTTTTCACGCCCCTGCTCGTCTTGGATTACCAACATACCATTACGATTCATCACCACCATGGCACCCTCACGACTGTGGACTGTACGCATGTTCTGATAGCGTACGATACCGCTATTTTTCGCTTGGAGGGTACTCTGCTCGACCTGCCGGCTGGCGGTGCCCCCAATATGAAATGTCCGCATGGTGAGCTGGGTACCAGGCTCGCCAATGGACTGGGCAGCAATGACACCTATAGCCTCACCAATTTCAACAAGGGCACCCGTTGCGAGATTGCGACCGTAGCACATAGCACATACCCCAGTCTCCAACTCACAGGTGAGTACAGAACGAATCTCAACATGCTCAATACCAGCGTTCTCAAGACGCTCCATAGCCTCTTCATCAATAAGCATGGCACGGGCTACCAGTATCTCACCACTGTAGGGATCGATCACATCTTCCACCGCCACCCGTCCTAAAACACGTTCGCCGAGCGATTCGATGATCTCTCCACTCTGGACAAGCGCTGTGGCTGTAATACCATTACTCGTACCACAGTCCTGTTTCAACACGATTATATCTTGAGCCACATCAACGAGTCGGCGGGTTAGATACCCTGAGTTTGCCGTCTTCAGAGCCGTATCTGCCAGCCCCTTCCTCGCACCATGGGTGGAGATAAAGTATTGCAAGACACTCAGCCCTTCGCGGAAGTTGGCTGTAATAGGCGTCTCCATGATTTCCCCACTCGGCTTCGCCATTAAGCCACGCATACCAGCAAGCTGCCGAATTTGCTGACTCCTTGAACATCTCATTTGAAACCTGCTCAGTAACCTGAGCCCAGATATCCACAATTTTGTTATACCGCTCACCGTTAGTAATAAGCCCTTCACGGTATTGATTCTCAACATCGATCACAGCCCGTCGTGCGTCCTCAACTAAAGGTTCTTTCATAACTGGGATATGCATATCATCAATGCCGATGGACATCCCAGACTGGGTCGCATAATAGAAGCCTAGCGCCTTGAGATCTTCTAAGAGCTGCACAGTACGCTCTTTTCCCACACGCTGAAAACACTCGGCGACCAAATCAGTTAGTGAACTCTTGTCCATCTGACGATTGACGCGATTGAAACCTATTTCGGAGGGTAAGATCTCGCTCAAAAGAATACGCCCGACGGTCGTAGAAATGACCTCCCCAGCTATACGTACGCGAATGCGTGCTTGCAGCCCAACTTCACCCGTATCGTATGCCACACGAACTTCGTGCGGATTCGCAAAAAGCTTGCCTTCCCCACGCACTCCCCCACGCTCTTTCGTCAGATAATAACATCCTAAGATAATATCCTGGCTGGGCACAGCGAGTGGTTTCCCATGCGCTGCAGACAAAATATTATTCACGGAAAGCATCAATGTCTTAGCTTCAACCTGTGCTTCTACTGATAGCGGCACGTGTACAGCCATTTGGTCACCATCAAAATCGGCGTTAAAGGCCGCACAGACAAGCGGATGGATACGAATGGCTTTACCTTCTACTAAAACAGGTTCAAAAGCCTGAATCCCGAGGCGATGGAGAGTTGGAGCACGGTTGAGCAGGACTGGATATTCCCGAATGATCTCGTCTAGTGCATCCCAGACCTCAGGTCGATCCTTTTCAACCATTTTCTTGGCACTTTTGATCGTATTAACGTGGCCTCGCTCCTCTAACTTGTGGTATATAAAAGGCTTAAAAAGCTCTAAGGCCATCTTTTTAGGTAGGCCACACTGATGGAGTTTCAGTTCTGGACCCACTACAATCACCGAACGGCCAGAATAATCGACTCGCTTTCCTAAGAGGTTCTGACGGAAACGCCCCTGTTTGCCTTTGAGCATATCACTCAAGGACTTCAGCGGACGTTTATTGGGGCCACGCAAGGCTCGCCCACGACGTCCATTATCAAAAAGCGCATCCACAGCTTCTTGGAGCATGCGCTTCTCGTTCCGAATAATAATATCCGGTGCCCGCAATTCCTGCAGGCGAATCAAACGATTATTCCTGTTAATCACTCGACGATACAAGTCGTTCAGATCAGACGTCGCGAATCGTCCACCATCAAGCGGAACAAGAGGGCGTAGTTCAGGAGGAATAACAGGAATGACTTCCAAGATCATCCATTCCGGTCGATTCCCAGATTTACGGAAAGCCTCAAGCACTTTCAACCGTTTGATAGTTTTCTTCCGTTTTTGCAACGATACCGCCTCACGCATCTCAATGCGCAGAGATTCTGCGAGGGTATCAAGGTCTAAACGACGTAGCAACTCACGAATAGCTTCGGCACCCATCCCGGCGACAAAACTACCCTGCCCTTGCTCCCCCAGGAACTCACGGTAACGCTCTTCTGTTAACAACTCACGCTCTTTCAGCCCTGTCGTGCGAGGATCAATGACCACATAGTTCTCAAAATAGAGAATGCGTTCCAACTCGCGCAGCGACATATCCAGGAGGATCCCAATACGACTAGGGATGCCCTTAAAAAACCAAACGTGTGATACTGGGCAAGCAAGTTCAATATGACCTAAACGCTCACGCCGTACCTTTGATTGTATAACCTCGACACCGCACTTCTCACAAATGACCCCACGGTGTTTCATGCGCTTGTATTTCCCACAATTGCACTCCCAATCTTTGACTGGGCCAAAGATCTTGGCGCAAAACAACCCGTCACGCTCAGGCTTAAATGTCCGGTAATTAATCGTTTCCGGCTTCTTGACTTCGCCATGAGACCAGGAACGGATCTTCTGTGGAGAGGCAATAGAGATGCGAATCGCACTGAAAGAGGTAGGGTCTTTGGGTTTCTCGAACAAGTTGAAAACGCTATCCAAAGGCGTCCTCCTTCGCTAACAGACTGCAAATATGCACGTCTAGTTTAACCCTAAGTATCTGCCTGGTTAACACCTCATACCAGGGATACGCGCGATGTGAGACACTCACTCGGACATTTCTTCGAGTTGCTCCTCCTGTGGCACATCCCCTGCTTCAAGCAGCTCAACATCCAGCGCCAGACTCTGGAGTTCTTTCACCAACACATTGAAAGATTCTGGCAAACTAGCTTCCAGAGTGTTCTCCCCTTTCACAATTGCCTCGTACATTCGGGTGCGTCCAACAACGTCATCAGATTTGACCGTTAGCATTTCCTGCAGCGTACGCGCAGCGCCATAGGCTTCGAGAGCCCATACCTCCATCTCACCCAGGCGTTGCCCACCGAATTGGGCTTTGCCCCCTAGCGGTTGCTGAGTCACTAAGGAATATGGACCCGTGGAGCGGGCATGGATCTTATCATCCACGAGATGGTGCAGTTTCATCATGTAGATCTGACCTACTACAACTGCCTGATCAAACGGCATCCCCATCTTCCCGTCATATAGCGTAACCCGCCCATCTTCGGGCAACCCTGCCTGGCGCAGAGCAATTTTAATATCTTCCTCAGTCGCTCCATCAAACACTGGTGTCGCGACCCTCCAGTGCAACTGCTTCGCTGCCCATCCAAGATGAGTTTCCAAAATTTGCCCTACATTCATCCGTGACGGAACCCCTAATGGGTTAAGGATCAAATCAATGGGCGTTCCATCTTCCATATAAGGCATATCTTCCTCAGGGACTATAATAGACACTACCCCTTTATTACCATGTCGCCCCGCCATTTTATCACCAACACTGAGTTTGCGCTTCATAGCAATGTAAACTTTTACCATCTTGATAACACCTGGAGGGAGCTCATCGCCTCGACGGAGCTTAGCGATCTTTTCATCCCGTATAGACTGCAATGCACGGATTTGCTCCCTCGCTGTCCCTTCGATATCATCTATCCGCCTGCGTATACCCTCAGTGCCTGTTACAGGTAGATCAAGAAGGGCTTTGCCAGCAAGATCGGCTAAGAGCACCCCAGTGAGAGGCTCACCTTTACGTAGAGCAAGCGTTCCTACACCAACATCCTCGATGTCCCTTGCAGCGCTTTGACCGACGAGTAGACTGCGGAGTTTTTTGTCACGCTCTTCCTCGACAATTTTGATCTCGTCATAGAAGTCTTTTTCAATCCGTGCCACGTCCTCTTCTTCGATAGCACGTGCACGTTCGTCCTTCTCGGCACCCCGTCGTGAGAACACTCGTACACCAACCACAATACCTTCTATTCCAGGCGGCACTACTAATGAGGTATCTCGTACATCTCCAGCCTTCTCGCCGAAGATAGCTTTCAAAAGCTTTTCCTCAGGGCTCAGCTGCGTTTCACCTTTTGGAGTGATCTTGCCTACAAGAATATCACTAGGGGTAACCTTCGCACCAATACGAATAATACCACTGTCATCAAGGTTTCTTAGTGCCTCTTCACCCACATTAGGAATATCTCGAGTAATCTCTTCCTTGCCTTGCTTCGTATCACAGGCTTCAACCTCAAATTCTTCAATGTGGATAGAGGTAAAGATATCCTCCTTGACCACTCTCTCACTAATCACAATAGCGTCCTCGAAGTTATAGCCTCCCCAAGGCATGAAAGCCACCAGGATATTGCATCCGAGGGCAAGCTCTCCTTGATCCGTCGATGGACCATCAGCGAGTACTTGTCCCTTTTGTACTCGTTGTCCAAGATGTACTACAGGGCGCTGATTAATACATGTGCTTTGATTGGAACGCTGATACTTCACGAGCGAATAGATATCGACCCGTGGCTCTCCTCCTTCGCTATCCTCGTCAACCCGGACAACAATGCGTGTCGCATCGACATTCACTACTTCGCCCGCAGTCTTGGCTAGGACAACAGCTCCCGAGTCTCGAGCGGCAATCGTCTCCATCCCTGTCCCTACAATGGGCGACTCTGTACGTAGCAAGGGGACGGCTTGGCGTTGCATATTCGATCCCATCAATGCTCGGTTAGCATCATCATTTTCAAGGAAGGGAATGAGAGACGCTGCGACACTAACTAGCTGCTTCGGTGATACATCCATATAGTTAATCTCGTTCGGGGGCACTAAGACGAATTCCCCCCCTTTCCGCGCTGAGATTACGTCACGTATAAAGTCGCCGGTTTCAGTCACCTCAGCATTTGCTTGGGCGATAACGTAACGATCCTCCTCGATAGCCGAAAGGAACTCAATTTCATCTGTAACCCGACCATCCTCCACTTTGCGATACGGTGTTTCAATAAAACCGAAACGGTTTACTCGCGCATACGTGCTTAGAGAGGCAATCAGCCCAATATTTGGTCCCTCTGGAGTCTCAATAGGACAAATACGTCCATAGTGAGTTGGATGTACGTCACGTACTTCAAAACCAGCGCGATCACGTGTTAGGCCTCCAGGACCTAATGCAGAAAGACGACGCTTGTGGGTTATTTCCGACAAGGGATTGGTCTGATCCATGAACTGCGATAGTTGGCTACTGCCAAAGAACTCTTTCACTGCAGCTGTTACTGGTTTCGAATTAATTAGATCATGAGGCATAGCCATTTCGAGATCATGGATACTCATACGCTCACGAATGGCTCGCTCCATACGTACCAAACCAATGCGTAGTTGGTTCTCAAGCAATTCACCTACTGAGCGCACACGGCGGTTTCCAAGGTGGTCAATATCGTCGACAGCACCACCTCCCTGACGTAACGTCAGCAGATAACGTACAACCTCAATAATGTCCTGCCTCGTTAGCATACGTATCTCAAGTGGCAAATCGAGACTAAGCTTGGTGTTTAATTTCAGCCGACCAATACGTGAGAGATCGTAACGTTTAGCATTAAAAAAGAGGTTATCAAAGAACAGGTGAGCTGTATCTTTGGTCGGAATATCACCTGGACGTAAACGTTTATATATCTCCAGAAGAGCCTCATCTTGCGTCTCAATACGATCCGCAAGCAAGGTAATGCGGAGCGATGCATCTGTGCGCAACGGATCCAAGAACAACGCACGAAAATCCGTCACCCGCTTAGCCTTTAAGCGCGCCACATCATCGACCGTGAGTTCATGATTAAGCTCAAAAAGCACTTCACCTGTAGTCGGATCAATAATGTCATCGGCCACCACTTGTCCTAAGAGACTTTCCTCTGCACACGAAATCTCATCGACAGTACTAGTGAGCAAACGGCGCAAAGCACTACGAGAGATCTTCCGCCCAGCCCGGACTATCACTTCTCCAGACTCTGGATCAATTACGTCATCTCGGCTTTGCTGCTGTATCAGCAGTTCTGATACCTTTTTGTAAAAAGTATCACTCCCTGGATCATAGCGAATGGCTTCACTTTTGTAGAAAGTTTGCAGAATATCTCTCGATGATAATCCTAGAGCTCTTAAGAGAATGGTTACAGGTAGCTTACGACGCCGATCAATACGCACGTGCAGCTGATCTTTGATATCAAACTCAAAATCGAGCCATGAACCTCTATAAGGAATAATACGAGCTGAGTACAGCAACTTACCGCTCGTTGTACTGCGCCCCTTTTCCTGGGCGAAGAAGACCCCTGGCGAGCGATGCAACTGACTTACAATGACTCGCTCAGTTCCATTGACAATAAAGGTCCCTTTGTCAGTCATTAAAGGTATTTCACCAAGGTAAACCTTTTGCTCTTTAACGTCGCGAATGGTTGATGGCTCGCCGTCAGTACTTTTCTCGCGTACCACAAGTCGTACCATGACACGTAATGGGTCAGCATAAGTTATACCTTTCTGACGACACTCATCAACATCATATTTAGCATGGTATATGAGAAGCCGGTGGGTGCTCTCACCCACGACTCCCACCCCCCCCAGTCCTTTATACTCACCCTCCTCTGATTCCCACACGCCAATTTCGTATCCCGCATATTCCAGTGAGGCCATCCCATTAAAGTCAGTAATTGGGAAGACACTACGAAATACAGCTTCTAAACCACGATCCTCACGGTCTAAGGGTGGGCGTTCCTGTTGCAAAAAGCGTGCATAGGATTTTTGTTGCACCTCGATAAGATTGGGGAGATCAATAATCGTAGGGATCCGTGCAAAATCCTGTCGTTCTCGCTGCTCATTTACGTTTACTACCACCGTGTCTTGCCCTATCATCATCACTCCTCATCTGCAGCAGAGATGCTATGCCCATCCACCCTGCCAACCCTAATCTTCGCTTTGCCAGAAGAATATTACTTAATTTCGACGACTGCCCCGACCTCTTCGAGCTTCTGCTTTATTGAAGCAGCTTCCTCTTTCGATACGCCCTGTTTCACTGGTTTTGGTGCTTCGTCAACCAGGGCTTTTGCCTCTTTCAGTCCCAAACTGGTAATGGCACGGACTTCTTTGATTACCTGAATCTTTTTGTCTCCTGAGCTGGACAGAATAACATCAAATTCGGTTTGCTCCACAGGAGCCTCTGCTACAGCCCCAGCAGCGGTAGCAGGCATCATCGTCATAGGAGCTGCAGCCGTGACACCAAATTTCTCCTCGAGTTCTTTGACAAATACCGAAAGATCAAGCACAGTCATATTCTCGATAAAACCAAGCACCTCTTCCTTTGTAATAGCCACCGCTCTTCTCTCCTGTAGTAAATGTCTTCCCCTGACAACCAGCTATCCCTCTTGTTGGGCTTTCTCTTTGGCATCTTTTACCGCCTGCAAGACATACACAAGCTGCCGCAGTACCCCCTGTAACACACCAACCAGGCCTACCAACGGGCTTTGCATGCTAGCTATCATCAGTCCTAATAGGACTTCGCGCGGAGGGAGCTCCGCAAGCGCTGTGATTTGCGCGGGGGAAAGTACCTGCCCCTCAACGAACCCAACACGCACATTGAGCTTGGATTCCTTCTTTGCATACTCGGTAAGTGCTTTGGCCATTGCCACTGCGTCATGCTGCGAGAACGCCACCGATGTTGGCCC
>WNGA01010251.1_pt1 | contig 12446 bp, 11 predicted proteins | sample 5400061 | NCBI WGS metagenome assembly WNGA01 (sample SAMN13153366, study PRJNA577476) | soil metagenome | isolation source: 100 cm soil or saprolite under grassland replicate 2 | place: USA:California | collected 2016-06-15
TCGGGCGCTGCCGGCCGGGGCAGGAACGGGATCACCCGACCCGCGACACCGGCCGGCAGCGCTCCGAGAGCCTCCCGAATCTCTTCCGGTTGGTAGCGCAGCGAGAAGTGTGTGAGCACGATTGCCTCGTTCTCGAAGAGCGCCGCGCGCTCGACGATGTCGTCCAAGTGGATGTGCGCGTACTCCCTCGCACGGTCCCGGTCTTCCGGTGCTACGAACGAGCACTCGATGAGAAGAACCCGGGCGCGGAAGAGCTCCGGGGCGGCATCGAAGATCTCCGGGCCGCAGTCCCCCGGGTAGGCGAGCAACGGGATCTCCTCGCGGCGCGTCACTTCGGCTCCACCGGCGCGCAGGGCCGCGATCTCCTCCCCCGGCCGGCCGATCAGCTCGTCGGTGAGCTTCTTTCGGATCTCGGAAAAGAGATAGCCGACCGTCGGAACCCGGTGTCGTCCCGGCAGGAACTTCAGCTCGAGGTCGTTGCGGAGCATCACGCTCCCGCCCGGAACGGCCGGCGTGACGTGCGCGCGGTAGTCCACGTTCTCCAGCCTCTGCGAGATCGCGAGCCAGGCCTCGAGGTCGGGCGCGGTTTCTTCCGGCGCGAAGACGCGGGCCGGCGGAAGGCCGGTCAGGCGCCGACGCGAGGCGTGGTGCGCGAGACCGGCGGCGTGGTCGAGATGTCCGTGGGTCAGGCAGACGGTCGAGTAGCCGACGACGTCGTCCGGCGCGCGCCCGAACTCGAGAAGACTCCGGAACGCGGGAACCTTATAGAACGACTCGTGCCCCGCGATCGAGACCCCTTCGATCTCGAGCCCGCCGGCCTCGATCTGCACGCGCCCGCGCCCCTCGGGATAGTCGCTCGACATCGCGCGCGGAGATTACCCTAGCGTTCGTGAGGGTCGATGTCTTCGACTACGAACTGTCGGCGGAACGCATCGCGCAACTTCCGCGGCCGCGCGGCTCGAGCCGACTCCTGACCCTCGACCGCACGTCGGGGGCAGTCGCACACCGTTCTTTCCGCGATCTACCGGAGCTGTTGATGCCCGGCGACCTGCTCGTCCGCAACAACGTCAAGGTGCGCCCGGCGCGGCTGTATGGCCGCGATGAGCGCGACCGGCTCGTCGAAATCTTTCTCCTTCGCCCGCTCGCGCCTGCGCGCCGCCGCTGGCTCGCCCTCGCAAAGCCGGGCCGTCGCGCGAAGAGCGGACGTTCGATCCGGTTCGACGAAGACGTCCGCGCCGTCGTCCTCGATGTCGACGACGAAGCGCGGCGGTTGGTCGAGTTCGATCGTCCGATTTCCGAGGATCTTCTCGAGCGGATCGGTCACGTTCCTCTGCCGCCGTACATCCGCCGGCAAGCCGGGGCACCGGATCGCGAAGAGGATCGCGTCGGCTACCAGACCGTCTACGCGCGCGAGCCGCTCGCCGTCGCGGCGCCCACGGCGGGGCTGCACTTCACGCCGGAGATATTTGCGGACTTCGACTCGCGCGGCATCGAGATCGCCGACTTGACGCTCGCCGTCGGGGCCGGCACGTTCAAGCCGGTCACTGCGCCCGACACCGCGGATCACCGCCTCGATGCGGAAGACGTTTTCGTTCCCGCGAAGACCATCGCGTCTCTGCGCGCGGCTCGCGGGGAAGGGCGGCGCGTCGTCGCGGTCGGAACGACCGTGACACGGGCACTCGAAGCGTGGGCGCGACTGCCGGCTGCCCAAGTGCACGACGCCGGGGAAATGGTCTTCCCGACCGACCTCTTCATCACCCCCGGCTTCGAGTTCCGGGTCGTCGGTGCGCTTCTGACGAATTTCCACCTCCCCCGCTCGACGCTCCTGATGCTGGTCTGCGCGTTCGCGGGGACAGACAGCGTGCTCACCGCCTACGGCGAAGCCATTCGCCGCGACTACCTCTTTTATTCCTACGGCGACGCGATGCTCATTTCGTAGCGAAGCGCCGCCGTATGTGCTGGGGTCGTCCCGCAGCAACCGCCGACGAGGCGGGCGCCGGCGGCGATCCACTTGCGCGCGTAGCTGGCGTATACCTCCGGAGACAGCCCGTCGGTGAACTCCCATCCGCGGTCGTCTGCCGGCAGTCCCAGGTTTCCGTAAGCCGCGAGCGGAACGTCAGAAGCGGCTCCGTCCAGACGCGTCAGATCGAGGGCGAGCCGGCGCGCTGGAACGCAGTTGATCGACAGAGCCGCCGGTTCGAGCGACTCGACGGCCAGCACGGCATCTTCGATCGTCTCGCCGGAGAGAAGACGCCCTGTGCCGTCGGTGACCATGGAGGCGACGAATGGCAGGCCCGTGGCCTTCGCCGCGCGGGCCGCCGCGACGAGCTCCCGCACCGTGTTGTGGGTCTCGAGGAGGATCACGTCGACGACCGCGGCCGCGAGCGACTCGGCCTGTTCCCGGTGCTCCCTTTCGAGCGCTTCGGCTTCGGGGACGAGGTCGGGCCGGTAGCAGTCTTCCAGCGGCGAGAGCGATCCCGCGACGAAGACCCGGCGTCCGCTCTCTTCCGCCGCCTCGCGCGCGAGCCGAACCGCGAGCGCGGTGAGCTCGCGACTTCGCTCCCCGAGCCCGCGACTTGCCAGAGTCCGCCGGTGCGTCCGGAACGTGTTCGCCGTCAGGACCTCCGCGCCGGCCGCCACTTCCTCGCGGTGGATCTCCGAGACCAGGCCGGGCGCCTCCACCAGTGCCCGCGCGCTCCAGAGTGGCAGCCGCATGTCGGCACCCCGCCGCTGGAGCTCTGTCCCCATGGCGGCATCGAGCAGAATCGGCAGACCCGCCCGGAGCCGCCCGCGGAATCGATCCCCGACGTCACCCATACGGTGGCATAAAAAATAAGGCCGAACCCAGGTTCGGCCTTATTTAATTCGGATCCAGTGTGCTCAATAGGTTTCCAGGTATTTCTCGATCTCCCACGGCTGGACCCGCGAGATGTATTCGGCCCACTCGCCGCGCTTGGCCTCCATGAAGTGCTTCAGGATGTGGTCGCCGAGCGAATCCTTGACCACCTCGTCCTTCCAGAGGTTGTCGAGCGCTTCGGAGAGGTTCCCCGGCAGCTGCTCGATCCGCAGGCGCCGCTTTTCGCGCTCGCTCATCTTGAAGACGTTGCGGTCCACCGGCTCGCCCGGGTCCATCCGGTTCTTCACGCCGTCGAGGCCGGAGGCGAGCATGACGGTGAACGCGAGGTACGGGTTGCACGAAGGATCCGGCATCCGAACCTCGATTCGCGTCCCCATGCCGCGGCGCGCCGGGATACGGACAAGAGGCGAGCGATTGCGCATCGACCAGGCCACGTTGACCGGCGCCTCGTAACCGGGCACCAGCCGCTTGTAGGAGTTGACCAGGGGACACGTGATCGCAACGAACCCGCGCGCATGCCGCAGGATTCCGCCGGTGTAGTTGAGGGCGGTCTTCGAGAGCTGGTACTTCGCCTTCGGGTCGTAAAAGACGTTGTTGCCGCGCTTGTCGAGGAAGGACTGGTGGGTGTGCATGCCGGAGCCGTTCACGCCGAAGATCGGCTTGGGCATGAACGTCGCGTGGAGACCGTGGTCGAGCGCGACCTTCTTGACGATGAATCGGAAAGTCGAGACGCGGTCGGCGGTCGTGACCGCGTCGGCGTACTTGAAGTCGATCTCGTGCTGGCCCGGCGCGACCTCGTGGTGCGCCGCTTCGACTTCGAAGCCCATCTGCTCGAGCGCGAGCACGACGTCCCTCCTCGCCTCTTCCCCGCGATCCACGGGAGTCAGGTCGAAGTAGGCGCCCTCGTCGTGAGTGTCCACGATCGGATCGCCGTTCGCGTCGCGCCGGAACAGGAAGAACTCCGCTTCGGGGCCGGTCACCATGACGTACCCGAGCGCCGAGGCCCGGTCCATCTGTCTCTTCAGAGTCTGCCGCGGGCAACCGGGAAAAGCCGATCCGTCCGGGTTGTAGACGTCGCAGATGAGGCGGGCGACTTTGTTGCCGCCGTTGTGCGCCCAGGGGTAGATCGCGAACGAGTCGAGGGCGGGGACGAGGTTCATGTCGGATTCCTCGATCCGTGTGAACCCCTCGATCGAGGAGCCGTCGAACTGGATCTCGCCGTCGAGCGCTTTCTCGAACTGCGACCTCGGGATTTCGACGTTCTTGATCACCCCGAAGATGTCGGTGAACTGGAGTCTCAGGAACCGCACGCTCTCCGCGTTGCAGACCTTCAGGATCTCCGACTTCGTCAGACCCGGCCCCGCCGCGTCGAACTTCAGAATCTTCGCCTTCGGCACGCCGCCCTCCTTTTTTCGCAAGATTTGCAGAATTCTAAGGTCATTTTTCCGGAAATCAACCTCTTTCTCGCAGGCTGACACTGAAAACCCGATCGCTCTGCACACGACCGTGTGCAACTGGGCTCCCGACACTCCGACGACGCGCGGGTACAATCGCAACATGGAAAAGACGGGCGGCCGCTGGCCCTCGCGACAGGAAGCGCAGGACCTCCTGTTCGAGTTCACGAAGGGAGACGCCCTTCGGCGCCACGGACGGGCGGTCGAGCAGGCGATGCGCGCGTACGCCGGCTGGTTCGATGTCACGGATCCCGCGGAGGTCGAGCGCTGGGGAATCGTCGGCCTTCTGCACGACTTCGATTACGAGCAGAACCCGACGGAGGACACGCACCTGCACGTGGGCGGGCGGATCCTCCGTGAGCGCGGCTACGACGAGGAGATGGTTCGGACGATCGAGTCCCACGCCAACTACATGCAAGTGCCGCGCGACACGCCGATGAAGAAGGCGATCTACGCCTGCGACGAGCTCGTCGGCTTCATCGGTGCGTGCGTCAAGGTCCGGCCCTCGAAGCAGGTCGCCGATCTGCCCGCGTCCTCCGTCGTCAAGCGACTCAAGGACAAGGCGTTCGCGCGCTCCGTAAACCGATTCGACGTCTACGACGGCGCGGAGACGCTCGGCCGACCGCTGGAAGAGCACATTGCGTTCACGATTGAGGCGCTGAAGCCGATCGCGGAGGAAATCGGGCTCTCGGGGGTCTATCCCCCGAAGGGGTCAGATCCACACTCTTGGTAGGATGGATGCCCCGTTTTGCGGACTGGATTGGCCGATGACCGAAAGGAAGATCAATGGCCAGCGTTGACGTCCTTGCCCCCCGCACCCTTCGCGCCAGGCGGATCCTGAAAGACCTGACGCGCGAGGAGCTTCGCGAGCTCGCCCGCTCCGGAGAGAAGACCAGCGAGTACGGCTCCCCCGTCTACACGACCCGCGTCAAGAACCGCTCCGCGAAGAACACGTACATCGTCGCGAACGGCGTGGCGATCGGCGTCATGCAGCAGCCGATCGAACGCGACCGGGCCGAAGAGACGATCCGTCTGGTTCAGGAGACTCTCTCTCAGATGGATCTCATCCAGGTCGACCGCCGAATGGGGATGAATCCGGACGTGCCGATCCACTGCCGGCTCTACGTTCCGAAGGAGTACGCCCGCATCGCCTTCATGTGGAACAACATGCTGTTTCCTTCCGACTCGTCGAAGGAGCCGGACTTCATCTCGGTCTACGTTCCCGACTGGAAGGAGCGACTCATCTTCCTCGACGTGGACCAGGGCTATACCTACATCCTTGGGACCGACTACCCCGGCGAAGCGAAGAAATCCATGCTGCGTCAGGCGATGTACTGGATCAAGCGTCGCGGCGGACTGGGCCTCCACGCGGGCTCCAAGGTCCTGCGCGTCGTCGGACCGGACAGCGAGCTTCGCGACGTCGGGTTCCTTCTGTTCGGACTGTCCGGGACCGGCAAGACGACGCTGACTCTCCACGACCACGGCTTGAAAGAGCCGGAGCGCGCCATCATCAAGCAGGACGACGTCGTCCTGATGACGCCCGGCGGAGAGGCGTTCGGAACCGAGGACGGTTTCTACATCAAGACGGAAGGGCTCGAGCCGACGCAAACCGTGCTGTGGGGGGCCGCGACGCACCCGACCGCGGTCTACGAGAACATCAAGCTGGACGAGAACGGGAAGGTGGACTTCCTCGACATCTCGATCACGTCGAACGGTCGTGGGGTCGTCCTGCGCAAGTACATCAAGGGCACGGGAGAGGGAATCGACCTCGAGAAAGCGCACAAGATCGTCTTCATCACGCGGAGAAACGACGTCGTTCCGGTCTGCGCGCGGCTGACCGACGAGCAGGCGGCGGCATACTTCATGCTCGGCGAGTCGATCGAGACCTCCGCGGGCGACCCGACGAAGGCCGGCCAGGCCAAGCGGGAAGTGGGGACCAACCCGTTCATCGTCGGACCGGAGGCGGACGAAGGAAATCGCTTGCTCCAGATCCTCCGGAAGAATCCGGAGATGGAGGCGTACATCCTGAACACCGGCTCGATCGGGGCGAACGATGGATTCCCCGGTGAGAAGGTCTCGATCCGGGTCTCGACCGAGATCATGAAGCAGATCGCCAAGGAAGGAATCGTGTGGGAAACGGACCCGGATTGGGGCTACGAGATCCCCCGAAACGTTCCGGGCGTCGACCTCTCGAAGTACGACCCCAAGACCTACTACACGCCGGAGAAGTATCGGGAGCTCGTGGATAAACTCCGCGCGGAAAGGCGGGCGTGGCTCGCGCAGTTCCCGGGACTGGACCCGGCGATCCCGAGGGCGGTCGACGCGTAGCAGGAAATCCGCGGCGCGAGAGGTCGCACAGCATCGGAGTCCGCACCATGGTCGAGGTCAAGGGGTTCAAGGAAGGTCTCGAGGACGTCGTCGCCGCCGACTCGACGATCTGCTACATCGACGGCAACCGCGGCATCCTCTCCTACCGCGGCATCGACATCCACGACCTCGCGGAAAACTCGACCTTCGAAGAGGTCTGTTTCCTCCTCTGGGAAGGGAGGCTGCCGCGGCGCGAGGAGCTCGATGCGCTGCGCCGCTCGATCGGCGCCGAGCGGGCGCTACCGCCGGAAATGCTGCAGTTGCTCGCTTCGATCGTCCCTCACTTGACGCCGATGGATGCTCTGCGGACGACGGTCTCGGCCCTCGCAGAGACCGATCCCGACGTTCGCGACATGAGCCGTGAGGCGAACCGCCGAAAGGCCATCCGCCTGACGGGCCAGCTCGCGGCGATTGTCGCTGCCGATCACCGGCTCCGCAACGGTCAGCCAGTCGTGGATGCGGATCCGTCGCTCTTCCACGCCGAGGACTTCCTTCGGATGCTGACAGGAGCGAAACCGAGCCCCGAGGCGACGCAGGCGCTCGACGTCGCCTTAGTCCTGCACGCCGACCATGAGCTGAACGCCTCGACCTTTGCCGCACGCGTCACGGCGGCGACGCTCTCCGACATGCACTCGGCGATCACGTCGGCCGTCGCAACCTTGAAGGGGCCGCTCCACGGCGGCGCGAACGAGGCAGTCGTCAAGATGCTGATCGAGATCGGCTCGCTCGACCGCGTGGATGATTACGTCCGATCCAAGCTCGCCCGCAAAGAGAAGATCATGGGGTTCGGCCACCGCGTGTATCACACCGAAGACCCGCGGGCGACGCACCTGCGCGCGATGTCGAAGGCTCTCGCGGAGTCGTCGGGGCAGACGCGCTGGTACGACATGTCGCGCCGGATCGAGAAGATCGTGAACGAGGAGAAGAAGTTGAACTCCAACGTCGACTTCTACTCCGCGTCCGTGTACTACATGCTCGGAATCCCGCCCGACGTCTACACTCCGATCTTTGCGGTCTCCCGCGTGTCCGGTTGGACCGCGCACGTCCTCGAGCAGTACGAGCACAACCGCCTGATCCGGCCGCGGGCCGAGTACATCGGCCCCGAGTACCCGCAGCCGTACGTCCCGATCGAGAAGCGGTAGCGGTCAGCCCTTTCGCCGTTGGTTGACATCTTGATGCTATCTCGATAGCATCAAGACATGCAAACGATGCGAACCACGCTCACTCTCGACGAGGACGTCGCGGCAAAGCTGAAAGCGGAGTCGCGCAAGACGGGGAAGCCCTTAAAGCAGGTAGTCAACGAAACACTGCGCGAAGGCTTCTTCGCGCGGCGTGCGAGAAAGGACCTGCCTCCGTTCAAGGTGAAGGCTCGTCCTCTCGGGCTACGACCCGGACTGAACTACGACAAGATCAGCGAGTTGATCGAGGAGGCGGAGGGGCCTTTCCACAGGTGATTCTGGTCGACGCCAATCTCCTTCTGTATGCTTACAACCGCTCCTCCGACCAGCACGAGGCGGCACGTGAGTGGCTGGAGGCGGCGATTTCCCGAGGAGAGCGGGTCGGCCTCTCGTGGACTGTTCTCCTCGCTTTTCTCCGTCTGGCGACGACCCCGCGGATTTTCCCGGAACCACTTTCGATGACCGAGACGATTTCGATCGTATCGGACTGGCTAATGAGACCCAACGTGGTGATCGTTCATCCCACCGAGCGCCATTGGGAGATCCTGAGTTCGCTTCTCGCCGTCACGCGCACACGCGGAAAGGGCGTGACGGACGCTCATCTCGCGGCTCTGGCCGTGGAACACGGAGCGACTTTCTGCACGACCGATCGCGATTTCGCCCGGTTTCCCGGGCTGCGAATGCTCGATCCTCTCGAGAAGTAAGCGCTCCCTCGCCCGTCAGGGGCGCCGCTGCCCGCCCCCCGAATACTTAAGACGCTGCCCCGCGCGCCTTGAGGGACGTGAGGATCGGGTGATCGTCATCGGCGAGGGCGAGGAGCTTTAGAAGGTCGGCTTCGATCGCGCGGGCTTCGGATTCGCGTCCGACCTTCCTGTAGAGCCGCGCGAGCCGGTTCCGGTTTCTCATCCAGTACGCGCCAGATGGGCTCAAAGCGGAAAGGTACTTCGTATGTGAAGCTTGCTCGAGCACCTGGACGGCGCGCCGCGTCTCCCCTCTCGTCTCCAGAGCGGCCGCGAGGGATTCCAGTCCGAGTTGCAGTATCTGGAAGCCCCCAGTGTAGACCTGATCGGCGGTACCCCGTTGAAGAAGAGCGATCCCCAGCTCGACTTTTCCCTGGGCTAGCGCCAACTCGCCACGAAAGATGTCCATATTCCGCGAGCCCGTCTTTTCGGCGGCCGCGAGCCAGCGACTCAACAGCGGCTCACCTACACCCGAGCGCACGACGAGGACCACTGTCGGGCTCCAACTCGGATAGAGAGTGATCTCTCTCTCTTTGCGCCTCTCGAGTCGATCTCGGAGGCCGGCGGTGTCGCCTCGGAAAAAAGAGACCTGAGCGAGAACTTCGTTCCGAAAGTTGAGTTCCGGAATCTTCTCGTAGAGGCGCTCGGCCGCGTCGAGCAGCCCCAATGTCGTATACCAGTTTCCCACCCGGCAGACGATCATTTTCCTGGCGTCATCGCTCGCTGTTGAATCAATGAGGGCGGAGACGCGATCCAGCTCCTTCAGAGCTTCTGCGGGTCTCCCGGCCAGCCATTTTTCTGCGACCGGCAGAAGCTCGATCCAACCCGCCCATCCGCTCGTCTCTTCCGTGTAACCCTCGGAGAAGAGAAGAGCCCGTGCGCGGCTCAGATACGGCTCGGCCCTGATGGAGTCGCGCTGCCAGACCATGAGTTCGCGGGCCGCGCCGACGTTCGCGCCAAAGTCGTTCGGGCGAAGGTCGGCCAGGCGTTTTTTGACCCGCACGATCTTTTCTAGGTCTCTAGGAAACTCATAAATACTCCAGAGGTTTCCCACCGCCCAGAGGTGGTCCGGATAGAGACTCAGAAGCGCCTCGTAGGCTGCTGCGGCCTTCGGTTTCTCACCCAGAAGGTCGTAATAGCTTCCCCGGATGAAGTACCGCTCGCGCTCCGTTGTGTTTTCGGAGAGGCGAAGAGCCGTCTCGGCATGAGAACGCCAGTCCTCCAACGGCCGGTCCTGATTTCGCATTGTCCACGCCAGATGGATGTAGGCCGAGGCGAAGCCAGGATCTTCCGCGACCGCCTGCTTCAGGAGCTCTTCCGCCGCCGCTTGATTGTCGTCTCGTCTCATCAGCAGATCAGCCTGTGAGTAGAGCTGGAGCGCTTTCAAGCTGGAGGTCGTGACTTTCGCGAGCGCGCTCTTTTGACGGTCGCCGGGAGGCTGTTCCTCGTCCAGGATTTCTCTCACCCGATCCGAGATTCGCCGTAATGCGAAGGGGGTGCCGTCTTTTCCCGTCGTCTTCTCTACGAATCCCGCGACTGTGGTTCCCTGTTTCGGCTCCACAATCGCGATGCTGAAAAGATAGTTCGAGCCCAGCCGCTCGATCCGGCCGGTCAAAAATGCTCGGATCTCGCCGTCCCGAAGACAAACTTCGCGTCCGAGAACAGCGTCCACGCGGGTGTCGGGCGGCTTTCTCATCAGACGGAGCGCGTCGCCGATCCGCTCCGGCGATACCACGTTCACGTGGCGGGAATTACTGATCTCTCGCGTTAGCGCGTTCTCCAGCGTTCCGTCGAAGATCGGCTCGCCGGTACGGTTCTCGAAGCTCGTCACCAGCACCCAGTCCCGAGCTTTGAATGAAAGAGGGCGTGTCGATGAAGCTGGATACTTATCGTTTCGGGAAAGCAGCGCGACCAGGACCACCAACAGACCCGCAAGCGCGAAACCCGCTCCAATGAGTGCGGCCCTGATCGATTTCCGCGGAACTGAGGCGGAAGTCTTCGCGTGCTGAGGCGCCTCGACGCTCGGAGGAAGGGCGGGCGTCTCGATCTCGACCGCCGGCTCACGCTCGGTTGAGAGAAGCGCCGCCTCATCCGCTCCGTTTTCGTCAGCGAGTAACGCGCCCCGCTTCCTCCACCAGGTGTCCAGCTCGGGCTTGAAGGCGAAAATCGTCCCGCGCTTGTCGTGGCGGTGCCGGTGGACCGGCATCCCCTCCTCGGCTTCCCAGCGCTGAACGCCGCGCACGCTGCGCTTCAGATAGGAGGCGATCTCCTTCCAGGAATCCAAGCGCTCGTCGGCAGGAGAGGCCTGTCCGGACGCTGAGGGCTTTTCCAAGAGTTTCTCGGGCTTTCAGTCTATCTCCATCGTTTTTCGTCCCATAAGCGTCTGCAATCGACGCTCGTGCGCGTCGTCGCGCTTCGTTTCGCGTCATGACGCTTGACGAGGTTTTCCACGGGGAAAGACGCTGCAAGTGTTCGACCCTGAATAAGGAGAGAGGCTGGGCCGTGACCACTGAACGTGTCACTAACTGTCGCGTTCTTAGCGAATTAGGAGAAAGACAAATGCATTCGAGAAAAACACCTCTCGCCCTGAGTCTGATTCTGACGATCGCGGCAATCGCGCTATCCAGCGCGGTGGTTTTCGCCGCGAAACCGCCGCCGAACAAACCGACGACCGGAGACCTCTACCTCGCTCCGACAACACCTCCCTGCTCAGGAATGACGGAGGTCACCGGGATCTACCAGGACGGAAAGGGCACCTACCTTCCGAACGAAGGGATCGCATTCGGGTCGGACTCGGACCTCAACTTCCAGCCTCTCTGCTCGGCGAATCGCCAGTTCAACGTTCTTCTGCCGGCGGCGGCACTGGCCCAGCTGACCGGGCCGATGGGGAGGTGCCCCACAACCGGACATATCCTCCTGAAAATCCCCAATCTCCTGAATGCCCAGAGCGGAGTCGTCGGGCTGCCCCATCCTCCAAATCCGGTGTGGGATAGCGTTCATTACTACTTCGCCGTCGACACCAATGGTGACGGCAAGTTCGGGCCTCCCAAGGACGATACGTACAACCTTGTCTGGCAGAGCGGGATCTGGCTTACGCGCACGGAATATCCCGACCGCACCGTCTACGAGCTGACGACCGACCTGACCTCGCACAACGCGGAGCTGTTTCGCGGAGCAACCGAGAGCAAAGGCAGTTTCTGCGTCCCTCTCCGGCTGACCGTGACGCGCCTGAAGTGACAGAGGCTCGAGCGACTCCGACTTGTCGAGGACGTAAGCGCCAGTGCATCGCAGAGCCCTGCCACCGGGCTCATGCTGAGACTCCATCGGGCATCTTCTCCGGTCTCCTGGCGACTTCGGTCTGTTTGGCTGCGACGATCTTTCTGGCGTCTTTTCGACCTTCCGACGCTCGCACCGTATGATCGCCGTGCGGGGTTTCGGCCGCCAGACCAGTCCCTGCGTCGCGGACGCGACGACGACGTTGTGCCTGAACGGCGGGCACTTCAGGTGACCGCGGAGTGGCGGTCCCTGACCGCCTCGGGCGTGGGGACAGCGGTCTCGCTGACGAGCGACTCCGGCTACTTCTGGTTCTTCGACGCGGCTAACGTGGAGGTGCTCGTCAAGGCGCTCAACGGCTGTGGCTTCAACAGCCGCTACTGGGTTTTTTCCGCCGGCCTGACGGACGTCGAGGTGACCCTTCGTGTAACGGACACCCAGACGGGCACGCTCAAAACGTACGGCAATCCCCGCGGTACGGCGTTCCAACCGATCCAGGACACCTCGGCGTTCGAGACATGCCCAGGAAGTCTCTCTTCTCGATCGGGCCGCTGAGGGGTCCGCTCTCGGCATGTCT
>WNGA01010252.1_pt1 | contig 12445 bp, 14 predicted proteins | sample 5400061 | NCBI WGS metagenome assembly WNGA01 (sample SAMN13153366, study PRJNA577476) | soil metagenome | isolation source: 100 cm soil or saprolite under grassland replicate 2 | place: USA:California | collected 2016-06-15
TGGCTCGGCAATGCCGTGCTCGAGGAGGACGCGCCGTACCACCCGCTGGGCTTCCCTTACGGCGGGATGCCGCCCGACGCGTCGGCGAAGCTCGGGCTCACCCTCGACGCCACCCCGACGCTTGACGAGGTGCTCGCGCCGCGGCTCGCCCGCATGGCCACGATGCGGCGTGTCATCGACGGACTCACCGAAGCCGAGCTCGATCGGGTCTGCGGTCGCAAGCCGGCGGATCCGTATCCCGACAAGGAGTACGTCGTACGCCGCTGCCTCAAGGTGGTGCTGAAGGAAGAGGCCGAGCATCACCGTTATGCGGTGCGCGACCTCGCTGTCCTCGAAGCCGTCGCCTGAACTGGCGCTGACCCGGCCGGAATGACTTCCAGCCGCATTGCGTGCTGCTACTCCCGGCTCATGAACTCCCGTCCCTGCCAGTTAAAGAACGGGGAGTTGCATTAGATGCAGGAGCTCCCGGCTGAGGGCGGTGGACTCGTTTTCGCAGTGACCACCGCCACGATCGAGACCCGCTGCCGCCTGGTCAGGCGCTTTCAGCAGTTCTCCGGCGAATTCCCATGGCAATGGCGTCCCGCCGACATCGAGGACTTCCTTGCCGAGCGCCGATCGGGCGACAAGCCGATCAGCCTCACCACGCTGCGCCCGGGCAGCAACTCTGTCGCGATGTTCTGTGCCTACCTGACCCATCCGGCCTACGGATGGACGGACTTCTGTGAGCGGACCTTCAGCGACATCCCGTCACAGATCTGCTTCGAGTGGAACACCCCCGAAGCACACGACCGACGACGGTGCCAGCTGGACGGCGCGCATTCACACAAAGAAGGAGCTGCAGCGACTCTTCGACCACCTTGACGATCTCGTCGACCCCGAGCACGCCGCTGGATCCAAGCGATGGCTTCCGGTCTACCGCGACTCGATCGCGTTCAAGCTCTGCTACCCGACTTGGCTCAGGTTAGTGCGCAAGGCCTGGTCAGTTGACATACCTGGGTGTGTCGCACCGAATGCAGCGGTCAAACGCGCGCCGTGCAGCCGATCGTCGGCCCGAACTGCGACGTTTAGCCGAACCGGGCTTTGATCTCCTTGCCCTTCGTCTCAGCCTCGGAGAGCAGGTTGCTACCGTTCCCCGCGGCCGCGCCGCCGCATTCGATCGCCCGCGCCTGCGTCCGCTCCTCGGGGCTGCCGGCAATTACCCCGCCGTCGGCCATGCTCACACTTGCGGCCCGAGCCCAGCATTTCGCGCCGCCGTCGAAGGTCTGGCATGCCTTCTTGACGATCACATAGACCGGCTGCAGGCGGTCACCGGGGGAACCGAGTCGCGCCAACTCACGACTGCAGGCACGAAGCGTGTCCGCATACGACGTCATCTTGGCGCGCGTCAGGTTGACGGCACCAGGCTGCTGGAAGGCCTTGTCCATTCTCTGGTGGAGCCTCGTGATCGCCGTGAGCCAGGCAAGCTCCTTGGCGCTCAACGATGGGACCGTGGTGGCGGTGGTGGTCGGCGCCGCGGACGGAGTCGTGGTGCTCGCGGGCGGCGATGCCGTAGTTGACGTGGCCGGTTTGCCGGCGCACCCGCTGACAACGACGACGAGCAGCCCCGTGGCCAGGCGGGTGGCGAAGCGACTGGTACTGGCTAGCATGAGGAGCCCTCTCCCCGCGCTGCAAACGCGGCAGGGTCGCATGCCGCAGGGTCGCATGCCGCGCGACATGGTGTGCTCGGAGAGCTGGCGTGCGCCAGCCTCCGGGGACAGGGCCGCAGCTTCAGCGACCTGCTTGACGACGCTCCCCCAGCCAGGCGGTCGGCGGCGGCTCCCTCCCGTTGCGGACCGCAATCCCCTATTAGAACGTTACTCCGCGCCCTGCCCCTGAGAACAGGCGTACGCAGATGCCTACTACAGGACTGTCACTACTCTCGGCGATACCCTTGCTGCCACCGGTGACGTCTAGGGTCAACACATAACGGTGCTGGCCGCCCCGGGTCAGCTTCGACCCGAGGACCTTCACATGGATGTGAAACACCGGATGATCGTGTTCGACGCTGCGGACATTGACGCCGAGAGCGCGTTCTGGGCGGGTCTGCTCGGCGGAACAGTGGTTGAAGACGGCACGCGGTGGCGCAACATCTGGGTCGATGGAGAGTGGCAGTTGGGCGTCCAACTGGCTCCAGACCATGTCCAGCCAGAGTGGCCTGACGGCACGCCACAGCAGGTCCACTTCGACTTCTACGTTGTTGGCACCGAAGGGCTCGACGCTGCCCACGACGAGGTGATCGGGCTGGGCGGTCGGCTGTTGAAAGCTGCCGACGATCGTACGGCCGCGCGAGGGGTTCAGACCTATGCCGACCCTGCAGGCCATCCCTTCTGCGTCTGCTGGCTGCCCGCCGACTGACAGGCGAGGACTCCGATGCCCTTCCACCGTGAGGACACCACCACGAGACACGATCCCCACGTGGAAGTTCACGTAGTCACCCCCGACCGCTGGAACGACCTGGTCCAACTATTCGAGCGCAAGGGCCCACGCGGCGGCGTTCCGATTCCGGGCCACTGCTGGTGCATGCTCTGGCGAGACGAGCAGGGGCCGGCCGGCCGCCCGCCGCAAGGCAGCGCTGAAGGCCACCGTCGATCAAGGCCGGTATCCAGGGCTCGTCGCCTACATTGACGGCCGTCCGGTTGGCTGGGTCGCCGTCGCGCCGCATGAGGACCACAGCCGACTTGAACGGTCTCGACAGTACGGACCAACTCCCGGGGATCACGATGTCTTCGCCGTCACATGCTTCTACGTCGATCGAGACGACCGCGGGACCGGAGTTGCCAGCGCGTTGCTGGACGCAGCGATCGACCATGCGCGAGAGTCGGGCGCCACAGCTCTTGATGCGTTCCCAAAGGCGAGTCTCGCGCCGCACGCGCTAGCCAGTCGCAGGGCAGAGGAGAATGACAGTTGGATGGGACGCCTCGCCTCATATGAGGCGAGGGGGTTCGTCACGATCCGCGCCTCCGGCGCCAGAAGCGTCATGCGCCTGAGACTCGACTCCAACTGCGGAAGAGACGTGCTGCGCTTCGCAGTCCGCGAAGGTCGCATAGCGCAGCGATGAGTGCGACCGCTCAGCCTGGCCACTCCCGTCTCATCAATTCCCTTCCCTGCCAGCTAACCCGCGCAGGTGCGCTCATGCCGAATCGAGGACGTTGTCCGCAGCGGATGGCAGTGCATCGGAGCGAACTGCTCTTCATCGTCTGACGGATGCCGTTCGGCGGACCGAAGCACGACGACCCGCTAACGGTGCAGGAGCTCGCGCCTCATGACGGGTCGGGTTCGGTAGGTGCGTCCGATCTCGACAAACCCGGCCCGCTGAAACATGGCGAGAGTTCCGGTGAAGACGGCAGATGGTGACGGGGTGCCGACGAGCCCGTCGGTGTCAACGGGGTGACCGTCGAGTACCGAGGCGCCGTGCTGCGCCGCCCAGTCCACAGCGGCCTCGAGCAGCGCGACTCCGATGCCGCTCCCCCGGTGTTCGCGGCGTACCACGAAGCAGGACACCCACCACGCGTCAGTATCTTCATCAAGGATGCGGGCAAGTGCCCGGTTCTCGGTGATCCCCGGCAGCGTGGAGCGCGGCACCACGCGCGTCCAGCCGACCACGTCGTCATCGAGGAGGGCCAACAGACCGACCGGGAGGTCTGCTTCGTGGACTTCACGTTGCAGCGCGCCCCGGTTATCGGGCTCCTCGTGCCGACGAAACCGTTGGCACCAGCACGATGTGGGGTTCTTCTCCCGGGGTCCGAAGACCCGCCCGAGTTGTGGCCACCTCTCAGCAGTCGCCGGCACCACACGCACCGTGGTCATCCGTTCGGATCCTCTCCTGCTACAAGAGCACGTCTGCCGGTCGCGCTAGATTGCCTGACCAAGACGCTAGACCTCGACGACCACGGACGCCCACCGATCTGCCGCAGATAGGAAGGGCACGGTCATGGCGATGAGCGTGCTCTGGCTGGTGGGTACCCTCTGTGCTCGAATGGCGCCTGGCGGACCACGCGATAGTCGACGAGAACGTGGCCACTAGGTGAGGCAGTGCTGCGGATCTCTCGAGCCGTATGGTCGGCAACCCGTGAAACAGTCGTTGCCCGCTCCCGACGATCGTCGGCGCGATAACGAGCCTGAGCTCGTCGACGACGTCGGCAGCAAGCAGCGTCCGAGTGACCGAAATGCTGCCATGGACGCCGATATCGCCGCCCGGCCATACTCGGTGCCTCCCTGCTAACCGTCAGCATCGTTCGCCGCCGCCGCGCCAACCGCCCACCCACCAGCACTTTTCCGATCAACCCAGGCGGCCTAGGTGCCCAGGGCAACTATCCGGCGGAAGGCAACTGTCCGCAGCTCGGCGGCTCAACTGCCGCGAGGGGGCTCAGCCGCGAGAACGCCAGTCAGGGGACGCGCCGGGTAGTGCAGCGAAGCGAGCAGCTGACCGTGCAGGATGGCGTTCGAATACAGGCCGCCGCCCTGATCGCTCGCGCGTCCACCGCTTCGATCGGTGAAGCGGCCGCCGGCTTCCTCGACAAGGAGAACCCACGGCGCGTGATCCCATTTGTGGTAGCGCTCGGCCAGGAAGGCGTCGATCTCGCCACGAACCAGTTCGACCAGCGGTAGGGGGCTCGCCGGTGCGCGCGCCGCACTCGGTGGAAGACGAGCTCTGGATTCGTCGTCCAGAGCATCGAGCACGGCATCAGCGAGCGTCGACGTCGTACTGACCTGGAGGCGCCGCGTCTTGCTCTCCTCGCGCGGCCAGGACGACTCGAAGGAACCGCCACCTCGGGTCGCCCACCAACAGCGCCGCAGTGCAGGAGAGGTGACAAGCGCGAGCTCCGTGGCCCCTTGAACCTCCAGAGCAATGTGGATTCGCCAGTTCGGATCACCCCGACTGAAGAACCCGGTGCCATCGATCGGGTCGAGGATCCAGACCCGATCGGAATCACCGAGCTGACCAAGTTCCTCGCCGAGGAACGCATCTTCGGGCCGTGCCTCCGACAACGTCTCCCGCAGCAAGCGCTCGACTGCATGGTCGGCTTCGGTCACCGGTGTGCCGTCGGCCTTCAGCGTTGCCGAAACGCCAGACTCGAAGTGAGCGAGCGCGAGTTCCGCCGCCAGGTCTGAGGTGTCGAACGCGAGTTGGAGGTCATCAACGCTGTCCATCGCGGCTGACGCTATCAGTCCAGCCGGTTTCGCTACGTGATGTCGCGGCGGATGGCCACGCGGGTGCCCAGTGCGGCGAAGGCGAGCGCCCAGGCAAGCAGCGCCAGCCCGCCCGCGGCCTGTCCCAGCATCGCCGCGTCGACCGAGGACGTGAGCCGGCCCAGCGCGTTGCCGGCCTGGTAGGGCAGGTATTGCGCCACTTCCGAGGTTGAATGCACGCCGCTAAGGATCGGACCCAGCACGAAGATGTAGACGACGAACCCCACGATCGCTGCGATCTGGTTGCGCATGAGGCAGCCCAGCCCGACGCCGAGCACCGCGTAGAGCGCCACCTCGAGGGCGACCCCGCCGAGCGTGCGGGCGAGGTCGGTGCCGGACAGCACGACATCGACGTCTTTGGCCGCAAGCCAGGGAAGGGCAACCGCAACGACGACCGCCGTGCAGGCCGCTGCGTAGCCGAGTCCTGCCGCCGCGTATGTGAGGAGCTTGGCGACCACGACTCGGCCGCGGCGAGGCGTTGCCAGGAACGTAGGCGTGGCGGTCTGATGGGTAAATTCGCCAGTGACCGCGACGATGCCGAGGATTCCGGCCACCACTAGCGTCGCGGTGGCCTGAGCGAAGACCGTCCGCTGACCGGCAGCAGTCTGCAGGCCCAGCGGACCCGGTTCGGCGAAACCGATGGCGGCGCTCGTCGTCGCGCCGGTCATCGCCAGGCCCAGCACTAGCATCCACAGCCAGAGCCAGGTCGTGGAGAGCTTGCGAAGCTCGGCCCGGACGAGCGCTGTCATCTCTGGTCCTCCACGCCCGTGAGCGAGAAGAAGATCTGCTCCAGCCCGTCCAGCCGGTTCTCGAGGGCGTGTAACTCCACGCGGTGCTCGAAAGCCAGTCGACCAACGTCCCGCGCGGTGAGGCCGTTCGTCTCCAGCGTTTCACCGGATCTCCGGCTGACGGTGGCCCCGGCCGACTCGAGCACGCCTGCGAACCGCTCTGCGTCGGGCGTCGTCACGAGGACCCGGCCACCGGCGGTCAGCTCGTCGAGCCGCCCGTCACGGACCAGCCGGCCCTTGTCGATAATCACCACCCGGTCCGCGATCTGCTGCACCTCCGAGAGTGCGTGGCTAGAGACCAGCATCGTGCGGCCCTCGCCGGCGAGCCGCTTGAGGAACCCTCGGAGCCAGGCGATGCCAGCCGGGTCCAGCCCGTTGGACGGCTCGTCGAGTACGAGCACAGGCGGATCGCCGACGAGTGCCGTCGCCAGACCGAGCCGCTGCCGCATGCCGAGCGAATAGCCGCGCACCGGCCGGTGGGCTGCCTCGGTCAGCCCGACCAGCGCAAGCGACTCATCGGCGCGAGTGTCGGGGTAGCCGTTCACGGCGCAGTAGACCCGCAGATGATCCCTGCCGCTGCGGCCGGGGTGGAAGCTGCTGGCCTCGAGCGCAGCACCGACCACGTCTGCCGGACGGTCGAGGTGTGCGTACGTCGCGCCGCCGATGGTCGCCCTTCCGCCGGTCGGCTCGACCAGCCCGAGCAACATTCGCAGGGTCGTGGTCTTGCCTGCGCCGTTGGGTCCGAGGAACCCGGTGACCTCACCAGGTTCGGCGGAGAACGAGAGCGCGTCGACGGCGTGGACATCCCCGAACGACTTGGAGAGTCCCTCGACCTCGATGCGATGCCCGTCCGCCACAAGCCAAGGCTAGACGTCCCGATCCAGCCGTCAGACGTGTACGTCGAAGCCGAGGTCGACGTCGCAGGCGGCTTGGCCTCCGCGGATGCCCCAGTTCTCGGCCTGGATCTCGTTGAGGTTGATGAGGACGTGGTCTCGTGGGATTCCGAGCGCCGCGAGCCGGTCGACGATTTCGGTGTAGAGGTTCCGCTTGGCCTGCACCGATCGACCCGCGAAGCAGTCGATCGACACCAGGGTGAAGAACTCCGGTTGCGTTCGATTCGGTGAGCAAGCGAACCGGTGCGGCTCATGCGCGATGAGGCGCACGTTCTTGTCCTCTGGCGGGATGCGGAAAGCGGCCACGAGAGCGCTGTGGACCGCATCCATGATGGCGACCTCCTCCGCCTCGGAGTATTGGCGGCGTACCTCAACGAGGGCAGTGGGCACGGCGGGAATCCTCTCATCGAACGGGAGCGCGCAACGCCCGCCAGACGTTACGCGCGGGTCTGGTCGGGCGCATCGGAATTACCGCCCGTGTCTGCCGCGTTCGAGCGCCCGCCGCAAGCATGAGCATCTGCCATGCTCCGCAGGTGGAGCGAGTGTTGAGGATGTCGGCCGAGGAGCTTGCTGCCGGGCGGCCCGACGAGGCGTGCGAAGACGTCCACTTCACTCAGGCGCTCGTACGCACGATTGTGGAGCGGTACTCGCCTGCCGGCGGTGTCGTTCTGGATCCCTTTGCCGGATACGGGACTACGCTGCTCGTCAGTCACCAGCTCGGCCGGAAGCCGATTGGCGTGGAACTGCTCCCGGAGCGAGCGGCAATCATCAGGCAGCGGGTCGGCTCGAGCGGGCTGGTCGTCGAAGGAGATGCGCGACAACTCGATCGGTTCGGGATCGGGCCAGTGGATCTTTGTTTGACTTCGCCTCCCTATATGAGCTCGGTCGATCATCCGCAGAATCCGCTGACGGGATACGCCACCCTGGATGGCGACTATTCGACGTACTTGAACGAGCTTCTTGGCGTGTTCCTGGCAGTCAAACGCTGCCTGCGTGACGGCGGCTACCTGGTGATCAACGCCGCCAACATCCGGACGGGTGACGTCGTCACCCCATTGGCCTGGGACATCGCGCGCGACCTACTCCCCCATTTCGCCTTCCGCGGCGAGATCTACCTGCAGTGGGATCATCCGCTCGATTTCATCAGCGGTGACTATTGCCTCGTCTTCGAGAAAGTCGACTAGGGGGTTGCAGCGACTCCGTGCTTCGAGAAGAGCTCGAGCAGCAGGTCGTGGCCCTGCGTGAAGTCCCATTGCTCGGCGACCATCCCAGCCGCCCGGGCAGCTTCGACGTTTCCTGTGGTGTCGTCGATGAACAAGATCGTCTCGACATCGGCACCGATCCGGTGAGCCGCCTGGATGAAGAACGCCGGGTCGGGCTTGGCGACGCCGAGGTCGTAGGAGTAACAGCTCACGTCGAACAGGTCGTCGTACCCAAGGGCTGTCCGCATGTGACCGCCGCGGTAGCTTTCCTGATTCGTTCCCAGATGTACGCCGTATCCGTTCATCTTGAGCGCTCGCACGATCTCGAACGATTCCTCGATGATCGCGATGTTCTTCCAGACCGCGGCGTACACCTCGGCTACCGGCGTGACCACACCGTAGTTCTGGAGTGTCGCCGCGAGAACCGGCATGTAGTCGCCGCGGCCGGCGAGCATCGGCAGTTCGTCAACCCAGGTCTCATGGAGGAATTCACGGGCCCTGTCACCGAGATACTGCTCCATGGCCGCGTACCAGCCGCCGGGCAGGTCTTGCAGGACGCCGTCGGCATCCAAGAGCACGTGGCGAACACTCATGGAGCAGATGATGCCGCAACCGTTCCGGGAGGCGCCGGTCGCGTCGTGTCGACCAGAACAGCTGCCGCGGCAGCGCGGGACTCGCGGCCCAGACGGGAACAGCCGTGACCGCGTCGAGGAGCATGCCGAACTTCGTGGAGGGGGTCCTCAGACGTTTCTTCGATGATGCCATCGCGCACCTCTGTTCCAGTCATGAACCAGCACCCATCGTTCGTCGACGCCGGAGCAGCTGTCCCGATATATGAACGAGACCTGGCCGTTATTAACTCGTTATGCGAGCCTTCCTCGGGATGGCTACCGAACTGGCAGTACGACGAGACGACGGCGCCGATACCGCGCTCGCGGCGATCAACGCTGCCGTTCCACCGAGACGACCGTGGTGGGTGGCCGCGGGCCGGGCGCTGCCACCACTGACTCTCGTCACACTTGCCGCATTGACCGCCATGTCCGGGAGCGACCTCTCCAGCGGGAGTTGTCGCGGCATGATGGCAGGCTTGGTGTTGCTCACGATGCTGTGCGCTGTGACCGGCCGTACCGGCAGCGCCCGACTCGGGGTCGGTCTCAGCGCGACAGTGGTCGCCGGCGCTCTACTGCCGTGGCAGTTGGGTTGGTGGCCGTTGCCCGGTCTGGTCGGCGCCGGTGCTTACATCCTGCTCCAACGGGCGTCCAGGCGCGGAGCCACCGGGCCTCACGCCCTCCATCTCGGGCGGCTCACCGCCGCCGAGGTGTGGATCGTCGTCGGGATAGCCATCGCATCGGCGTCGGCTCTGCTGGTTTTCTCCCGGCAATCGCCCCCGCATCTGGGGACCGGCGCGAGATTCCTCGTCGGCTTGACACCGTGGTCCCTGGCGGCTGCCGGTCTGGCGTTCGCGCTGGTCAACGCCTTCGTCGAAGAGGTCCTCTTCCGAGGCGCGGTCCTGCACCACCTGCGACGGATCATCGGCAGTTCGCCGGCCGTGCTGGTCCAGGCGCTCGCGTTCGGCATGCTCCACTTCAACGGCTATCCGTATGGCGTCACAGGCGTGGCACTGGCTTCGGTCTACGGCCTGGCGCTCGGAGCGCTGCGGCTTCGGGCAGGCGGGCTACTGGCTCCGTGGATCGCCCATGTCTGCGCGGATGCTGTGATCTTCGTGCTGATCGTGCACGCCGCCACCTAGTTGGCTGACCGGCTCATGTCGGTTCGGGCGCGAGGGCACGCGAACGCGTGGATGTTAGCGGCATCGAGCGATCCTCCCGTGGCCGCTTCGTGCATGGCGGGTTTCCACGCGTGCGGGGTGGAGCACGCAGGGCACCTGGTCCCGACGAGCAGTTCGGACTCCCGGGTGAGCAACGAGTTGACCTTCTCCGGGCCTTCGGTCAGCCCGGACGGAGGACGCAGAACTCGTTGCCCTCCGGGTCGGCCAGGACCGTCCACGACACGTCGCCCTGTCCGAGGTCGACGTCGGTGGCGCCCAGAGCCCGCAGCCGGGCCACCTCTGCCGCTTGATCGTCACCGGCGTACGGCATGACGTCCAGATGGACTCGGTTCCACCGGGTCCTCACGCCGGGCGTACGGAGGAACTCGAGATAAGGCCCGACACCCTTGGCCGAACGCAACCTCGCATGATCATCGGTCACCTCGTGCAGCGTCCAGTCCATCGCCTCGCCCCAGAACCGGGCCATAGCCCTCGGATCCGCGCAGTCGACCACCACCGCGGCGATCGGCCCGGTGTCCCGGTAGATCTCCCGAGGCTCAAGTACGCAGAAGACGTTGCCCTCCGGGTCGGCCAGAACCGTCCACGGTACGTCGCCCTGGCCCACATCGGCGGGCGTCGCACCCAGATCCTGCAGGCGTGCGACCAACTCCGCTTGCTGGGCCGCAGAGGTGGTGGCGAGATCGACGTGCACCCGGTACTTCACCGTCTCGGGGTCCGGGACGGTCACGAGATCGACGCAGACGGCAGCGGGGTCCGGCCAGACGAAGCCCACCGGTTCGACGTTGGTCACGCCGGGTCCCTCGCTCGAAACACCCCAGCCGAGCGCGTCCGCCCAGAACCGCCCCAGCGCGGAGTCATCCCGAGCCTTGATGTTGACCTGAACAAGCCGTGTCGCCATGCCGGCGATCCTATGCACACCGTCCTGCAACGACATACCCAAATACCGTCGCCAAGCAGAGATCAACTCGCTCGCTCACGAGCTGGAAAGGTACAGGGGTGAAGAGTTCTACAACGAAGCCAAGGTGAGACACCAGCACCCCACCGGTCTCGTGCACCCCTCCTGACCGCGAAACTGCATTGCTTCGCAGCAACGCAGCGCCTTAGCGTTCATTTCCTCATGGGCAGGTGGGACGTGTCCTGTTTGCGGCCGTTGGTCGACAGATCGGAGATGGGGACTGCGATGACTTCTCAGCTTTTTGCGCTCTGCTTTGATGCGAACGATCCGGTTCGGCTCGCGGGGTTCTGGGCCGGCGTGCTGGGTTGGGAGATGGTCGATGACGCGTACGACGGGATCGCGCTTCTGCCCAGTGATGACACCGGGTTTCGGATTCGGTTTGTTGCGAGCGAGGCGCAGAAGGTCGGGCAGAACCAGATGCACTTCGATCTGACCAGTACGTCGCTTGAGGAACAGCAGGAGACGGTGGCGAGGGCGCTCGGACTCGGCGCCCGGCATATCGACGTCGGGCAACGCCCCGAAGAGGGTCACGTGGTGCTTGCCGATCCCGAAGGCAATGAGTTCTGTGTCATCGAGCCGGGTAACAACTTCCTTGCCGACTGCGGCTTCATCGGAGCGCTTGCGTCCGACGGTTCGCAGCAGGTCGGGTACTTCTGGAGCAAAGCGCTGGGGTGGCCGTTGGTCTGGGACCAAGACGAGGAGACCGCGATCCGGTCGCCGTACGGCGGTCCGAAGATCACCTGGGGCGGTCCGCCGGTGGCGCCGAAGACCGGGAAGAACCGGCTGCATTTCGACCTGGCTCCCCCGGTTGACGGTGATCAGGAAGCGGAGGTCGACCGCCTCGTTTCGCTCGGAGCGACTCGAATCGACATCGGCCAAGGCGAGGCCAACTGGGTCGTGATGGCCGATCCCGATGGCAACGAGTTCTGTGTGCTGACTCCCCGATAGATGCCCGTGCCCTCAGCCCTGGAACCGGCGTCAGGTTGGCCGCTGAGGTCCTCGTCGTGGCCGCGCGAGCCAGTTCGGGTCGGCCGTCGTTTACGTAGGTTTCCGGTCACTGGACGGCGCGACAGAAGGAGGTGGGCTCGTGGAAGCTCATCAGTACGACACCTGCGTGATCGGCGCCGGACCCGCGGGCCTGGCCGTGGCCCGGGCGCTAGCCGAGCGCAACCTGCCGTACACGCACTACGAACGGCACACCGGGCCGGGCGGAATCTGGGACATCGACAATCCCGGAGGCCCGATGTACGAGACGGCGCACTTCATCTCCAGCAAAACCCTGTCGGGGTTCGGTGGGTGGCCGAGTGGCAAGCGGCATTCTCGGCTCGAGCGGCCACTTCCGTCTTGCCTACGCAATCCCGGCCCTTCTCGCACTCCTGCCGCTGTTGGTCGTACGGGCGTTCGCTTCTCCCGCACACGGCCGAGGCCGGGCCTCGTGGCCTCACCCCCGCCGCCCGTTCCGGGGTGCCGCCGTTGGGGCAACTGTTGGGGGGTTGGGGGCGTCCCACGAGTACGACCACATCCGACTCGGGAGGTCGAATATGCGACGACAGATCAAAGGTCTTGGTGCTGCGGCGGCGCTGACGATG
>WNGA01010255.1_pt1 | contig 12444 bp, 9 predicted proteins | sample 5400061 | NCBI WGS metagenome assembly WNGA01 (sample SAMN13153366, study PRJNA577476) | soil metagenome | isolation source: 100 cm soil or saprolite under grassland replicate 2 | place: USA:California | collected 2016-06-15
CCGGCAACCCGAGGTAGTTCGCCAAAAGGATTCCCGACCCCGCGCTCACGGTCCCGGTGAGTCCGCTCAGCAGCGCGTAGGACGAGAGACTTCGGCTGACGTTCTTCATCGCCGCAGCGGGGACGACGACCAGGGCCCCCACGAGGACCGTGCCGACGATCTTGATTCCGACCGCCACGACGACGGTCACGAGGAACAGGTAGACGAAATTGACCAGGGCCACATTGATCCCCGTCGACCGGGCGAGCTCCTCGGACAGGATGCTCAGGACGACTCGCCGATACACGAGCCGCGCGACGACGACGATTGGAACGGAGATCCCGACCACAAGGAGGGCGTCCACGAGCGAGACCTTGGTGATGTCGCCGAAGAGCGCCTCCAAGAGGTCAACCTCCGGGGTCAAGAGAATCCCCACGGCGAGAGCGGTGACGAACAACACGCCGATGATCGCCTCGGGGAAGAGCCTCGTGGTCGTCTCGATGTACCAGGTGAGCACCGCGGCGGAAAACAGGAATGCGAACGCTCCGAAGAACGGATTGAAGTTGAACAGAATTCCGAGAGCGAGGCCTGGCAACGCGACGTGGGAGAGCGCGTCACCGACGAGGGCCATTCTCTTCAAGACCATCAGAGACCCGACGTAGCCTCCGGCGAACCCGACGGAGATCCCCGCGACGAGGCTGTACACGGCCACTTCGGTCATCGGAATCCCCGCGACCCGAGGTCGTGCTTGTGCTCGGCGAGGCCCGACCCACTCCCGAAAATCTCCATCAAGAGATTCGGCTCCGAGAGGCGGCTCGGTGCCCCGAAGAACCGGACCGTCCGATTCAGAGCCAAGACCGCATCGGAATACCGGGAGGCGATGTGGATGTCGTGCGTGATCAGGAGGACCGTAATGTTACTCTCCTTCTCCAGCCGATTGAGGGCCTCGTAAAGCATATCCTCGCTTCCGATGTCGACGGTGGCCGTCGGCTCGTCGAAGAGGAGGACGTTCGGCCGATCCAGGACGGCCCATGCGATCAAGACGCGCTGCATCTCACCGCCCGACAGAACATCGAGCCGCTTCCGCAATACTCCGGCTTCAAGGCCGACCGCGGCGAGCGACTCCTCGAAGCCCGCCTCGCGTTTGAAACCAAGGAAGTCGCGGACGGTGATCGGCACATCCGTCACTGCGAAATGCTGCGGGACGTAGCCGATTCGGACCGGCCCGGACCACTCGACGGTCCCCGTGTGCGGGACGAGGCCGAGGAGGACGCGAAAGAGCGTCGTCTTCCCGGCGCCGTTCGGGCCGACGATGGAGAGAGTGGTCCCTCTCCGGACGTGGAAGCTGACATTCTCTAAGATAGGGACCTTATCCAACCGGACCCCGAGATTCGTGACCCGCAGGACGTCTGCGGAGCCACTGGCGTCGTGGGGCGTATTCTGAGTAGGCGGCGGCGCGGCGACCATGCTGCAGCGCCCATTCGATGTCGTTATTTAAGAATTTGTGCGCTCTTAATAACGCTCAAGTACGCGTTGCGCAATCGTTAGTAGCATGCCGATCGTCAGCGTGAGCATGGACGAGTCGATTCTCCGGAACCTCGACGACGTCGCTCAGCGGCGCCGCTACCGCAGCCGGAGCGAAGCGGTCCGCGAGGCGCTCCGTGAGTTTATTGATGCGACGGAATGGGGCAGGGAAGGCGGAGAGGCGTCTGTCATTCTCGCGGTCATCTACGAGAAGGGAAATCCGCGCGCGGACCTCGCCATGTTCCAGCACCGGTTCGATGAGATCCGCACGATGCTCCATACCCACGTCGATGAAGCGGATTGCCTGCAGATTTTCGTCGCCGAAGGATCGACGACGCGGCTGAAGGAGCTCATCGGGCAAATCCGCCGAGTCAAGGGAATAAAAGTGATCAAGTTCATCCAGACCGCAGCCCGCCGATGAGGCTCGATCCGATCCAAACAATGTCAGCGCGGACTTTGGAGACGCGGCGTATTCGGATGCGCCCCGACGCTCCGGAGGAGTTCACGGCCTGGTCATTCGACCGTCACGCTCTTCGCTAGGTTCCGCGGCTTGTCGATCGGGCAGCCGCGCATCCGGGCCACTTCGTATGCGAAGAGCTGCAACGCCACGCTCACAGCGACCGGGGAGAAGATCCATGGCGTGTCTGGGATCCAGATGACGTCGTCGACGGATCGCGGGAGTTCCTTGTCCCCTTCCGTGCCGATCGCGAGGACGGGCGAGCCGCGGGCGCTGACCTCGCCGACGTTGGAACGCATCTTCTCGTAGGTCGGGCCCTTGACGGAGATTGCGACGAGCGGCGTGGCGGACGAGAGCAGTGCGAGAGGCCCGTGCTTGAGTTCCCCTGCCGCGTACGCTTCCGCATGGATGTACGAGATCTCCTTGAGCTTCAGCGCGCCCTCGAGGGCGACAGGGTAGTTCACGTGGCGGCCGATGAAGAACACGTCTCGCGCATTCCCATACTTCGAGGCGAGCGCGCGAATCTCGTCGGCCTTGTTCAACACGTATTGCACGGTCCGAGGCAGCGAACGGAGATGGTCCTTCAACGAATCGAGTTCATCGTAGCCGAGGGCGCCGCGGTCCTGCCCGATCTTCAGTGCGATGAGGTAGAGCACCACGAGCTGCGCGTAGAACGTCTTCGTCCCGGCGACGCTGATCTCGATGCCCGCGCGGGTGTAGAGCGTGAGGTCCGTCTCCCGGGTGAGGCTCGAGCCGAGGACGTTCGTGATCCCGAGGGTCTTGCATCCCCGCCGACGGGCCTCGCGAGCGGCCCCGAGGGTGTCGGCCGTCTCACCGCTCTGCGAGATGAGGATGACGAGCGGCCGCTCCGATGGGCCTTGGCTGTAGCGGTACTCCGACGCCAGCTCTGCGGATGCGGGGATGCGGGCGATCTCCTCGAGGATGTACTTGCCGACGAGGGCGGCGTGGTAGGAGGTCCCGCAGGCGACGAGCTTCACGCTCGTCACGCCTTCGGACAGGAACCCGTTGACCTCGAGGTTCGCGAGGCGGCCCAGGAGCGTCTCCTGGATGGCCTTCGGGCCTTCGTGGATCTCCTTGAGCATGAAATGCTCGAAGCCGCCCTTCTCCGCGTCCTCGAGAGACCACGTGATGCGTTGCGGCTCCCGCTCCACGGCTCGGCCTTCGAGATCCTTAACCTGCACGCCTTTCGGCGTGATGACGACCATCTCCTTGTCCATCACGTAGAGCACGCGGTCCGTGTACCGCAGGAGGGCGGGCACATCGGACGCGAGGAAGTTCTCGTCCGGCCCTAGCCCGACGACGAGCGGGCTCTCGTTCCGGGCCCCGACGACCTTGCCCGGCTCGTCCGCGTGGACCGCCAGGATGGCGTACGACCCGTGGACGTCGTGGAGCGCCTTCCGGATCGCCTCCTCGAGGTCGCCGTCGTAATACGACTCGATGAGATGGACGAGGCTCTCCGTGTCCGTCTGCGAGACGAATTTGTGGCCGCGCGCTTCGAGCTGCTCGCGGAGGCTCGCGAAGTTTTCGATGATCCCGTTGTGGGCGAGGGCGATCTTGCCATGGCAGTCGACGTGCGGGTGCGCGTTCACCTTGGACGGCGGACCGTGGGTCGCCCACCGGGTGTGCGCGAAGCCCGTCGTCCCCTTGAGGGCCGGCAACTGCGCCTCGAGGTTCGCGATGAACCCCTTGTCTTTGACGACCTGGAGCGCGCTTCCGACGACGGCGACTCCCGCGCTGTCGTAGCCCCGATACTCGAGACGCTTGAGGCCGTCGAGCAAGATCGGCAGGGCGTTGCGGCGGCCCGCGTACCCGACGATCCCGCACATCTAGAGGACCACCGCGCCCGAGGGGATCGTCCCGCGCAGCCTCGCACCGGACTCCACCCGCGCCCGTTCGTTCACGACCGTCCCGGGTGCCACGCTCACCCCGTTCCCGATCTCGACGTCCTCGCCGAGGAGCGCGCCGATCTGCGGGACTGCGTGCCACGTTCCCTCGATGTTCACGTCGCCCGGGCCGGATGCGGCGAAGAGGCCCGCGCGCGCGACGACGCCGGAGCCGACGACCGCGTCTTGCACGACGCTCGACGGTCCCAGGATGACGTCGTCCATCAGGATCGAATTGGCGACGGTCGTGAGGGCTCCGATGCGGACGTTCTTCCCGAGGCTCGTCGACGGCAGCAGGACGGCATTCGGACCGATCTCGCAGCCGGAGCCGATCGAGAGAGGACCTTGCAGGTACGCGCCCGACCGGATCACGCACCCGTCGCCGATGGAGACACGGCCGCGGATCGTGACGGAGGGTTCGATCGTCCCGGCGCGGACTTCGTGCCCTCCCTTCAACGCGACGGCGTTGAGGCGCAGCAAGTCCCAGGGATACAGCGCGTCGACCCAGGTGCCCTCCGTCTGCAGCGCCGCGACCGCCGTCCGCTTGGCGAGGGCCGAGACCGCCCTCGGCAGGTCGTGCTTGCCTTCCTTCGCGAGCGCCTCGATCTCGTCGAAGATCCGCGCATCGAGGGCGTACGCCCCGGTGTTGATCAGGTTCGAGATGATCTCCGTCGGTTTCTCCGTGATCGCGAGGAGATTCTTTCCCTGGATGGTGACGACGCCGTAGCTCTGGGGCCGCTCGCTCTCCGTGATCAGGACGGCGGGCTTCTTTCCGACCTCGAGGAGATCCGAGACAAAACGGCCGTCGACCATGTTGCTGCCGTTCAGGACGACGAACGGCTCGTCGAGATGCGCGCGCGCCTCCCAGATGGCGTGCGCGGTGCCGAGTTGTTTCGTTTGCGTGATATAGGTGATGTGAGCTCCGAACGCGTTGCCGTCCTGGAAGTACGCCTGGATGCGCTCCCGCCGGTACCCCACGACGAACAGCAGGTCGTGGACCCCGTTCTCCACGAGCGCCTGGACGACGTACTCGAGGAGCGGGCGATTCCCGACGGGGATCATGACCTTCGGCAGCGACGCCGTGAAGGGCCCCATCCGGGCGCCTTCGCCTGCCGCGAGGATGACTGCTTTCATCGGCCGACCACCGCTCCGCGCTCCGGACGGCCGGCGGATTCACGCCGCCGGCGGCATATGCCTTGCGGGACCAGTCCGCCCGCTGAGAATGCTTCTCGTTCGTGGCCTTCGCCGGGGTCCGACGGATTCTCCATGTCCACTCCGGACGTCGTGCCAGTACTAAAAGGAATGCTACAACATTACGAGAACCAGTAACAAAGAACTAATAGCATTCGTCCCTTTGCGCGTCGCATGGCGCGTCGCTGGCTCGTCGAGGAAACCCCGCAAGGCGCGGTCGGCCGCGAAGTCGAGATCCTCGAGAAGCCCGACCGGGTCGCGCCTCTCTCCTCCCCGCTTGCGTGGCGGATTCTCCAAGAGCTCGCCCGAGCCCCCGACTACCCGAACGCCTTGGCGGCCCGCCTGAACGTCCACGAGCAGAAGGTCTACTATCACGTGCGGCGCCTGGAACGCGCGGGCCTTCTCGAGGTCCTCCGCGAGGAGTCGAAGCGCGGCGCGTCGGCCCGCGTCCTCGCGCCGACGGCGGAAGCGTTCGCGATCGTCCTCAAGGGACGCGGCAAGCCGGTCGCCTCCCCCTTGCTGCCGCATGCGGGGATTGTCGCACGCTTCCTCGAGGAGTTCTCGAGCGAGGGGACGTTCAACGGCTCGATTGTCGTCGGTTCGCCATACACGCACGGACCCTTCAGCACGACGTCTCGCGATTCCCCGTACGCCGTCGAGCTCGGCTTCTTCCTCGGTCGGCTCTTCGCGGCGCCGAAGCGCCCGTTGGTCCGGCTCGACACGGAGTTGAAGGCGGCCGGTCCGGGTCCGGGGCGGGATCATCTGATCCTGGTCGGCGGTCCGGTCGCCAACATCATCACGATGGACCTGAACCCGCACCTCGCCGTGAATTTCGACTGGAAGCAGGTGTGGCGCATGGAGTCGTCGCGCACGAAGCGGGCGTATGCGGACGAGCAGGTCGGGCTGATCGCGAAGGTCCGCAGCCCGTGGAATCCCTCGCGGGCCATCGTCCTGCTTGGCGGCCTCCATGCGGTCGGCACGATGGCGGCGATCCTCGGCGTGACCCAGTCGGCGGACGACGTCCTCGACGGATACACGCCGGGAGAAGACTTCTACCGGGTCGTCGCCGGCCAGGACCGCGACGCCGACGGGCGGATCGACACCGTGTCGATCCTTGAGTGATCAGCCCAGGGCTACGCTCTCGTACGGGATCTTGTCCTCGAGCTTCGCGTTCGCCGCCTCGATTGCCTGCACCGCCTCGGCCGCCCGTTCTTCCGGAAGGAGAAGGACCACGTCGAGGCCTAGTTGCGCGGCTTCGATCGTCCCCGCGAGCACGCCGTACCGGATGTTGCTCTTCAGCCCGAGCTTCCTCGCAGCGACCACACCGGCGACATCGAGCGTCGCAACCACAGACGCCTTGGGAGCACCACGAATCTTCTTTGCGGCGGCCTCCCGCAGGGCTTTCGCTCCACCCTCGTCCTTCGACGGCACCCGGGTGAGGAGGATCCGACCGGGTCGCAGGGCGATGATCCCTTCCAAGTTCCGAACGGCGAAGTCCTCCCCCGTTGCCGCATCTTCGTTCGCGATTCCCGTCGAGGGCGAATCGCGGCGCGCGTAGGCTACGAGCATGCCGTCTTCCATGAACAGACCCACGCGCTCTCCTCGCCGGATCGGGCCCCCCGCCAACGCTGATGTCGTGACGATGAAGGCCATCGCGCGGCTTGCTCGATCGACGAAGGACCGGAGTTCAAGGAATCGGCCGAGGAGGAGCTCGACGCCCTTCTTCGTTGCGCGATACTCCCCGTCAACACGCTGCAGCAGGCCATGCTCGATCATCCGTCGCACATAGTCCGAGGCGCCCTGGACTGTCATCCCCAGTTCATCCGCGAGGGATCGCAGGTGTGCGTGTCGCTCGGTCGTAACCGCGTACAAGACGAGCATCGTGGTCGCTTCGCGAAGGTCGCGCAACAGTTGCATGGAGACCCCGAACCCTTTAATACGGTCAAGCGAATTGGATATGTATAAAGCTTACTTGAAAGAGGAGTTCAAGTGCGGTGGATTCCGACAGCCATCCTCGTGGCGATTCTCACCACTTCCGCGTTCGGGTCGTTCGTCGCGTCCGGGAAGGCGCCGTTCGGCGTGAGCGTCATGGTGGACTTTGGGACCGGGCGAATCGTGTGGGCCGACCTCTCGATGTCGGAAGGCGCGAACGTGTGGAACGCCACCGTGGACGCGGCCGCGGAGCTCGGCCTCGATCTGAACGTCACTTGGTTCGGTGCAAAGCCGTTCGTGAACGACATCGGGGACGCCGGTCCGTCGTGGCCCGATTACTGGCACTTCCTCCTCTGGAACGTCTCACGGTGGGACCTAGCCGACCTTGGGCCCGCGGACATCCCAGTGACGGACGGTATGGTGTCTGGTTGGTTCCTCTCCCGAGACGCACCGTGGAATTTCCCGGAGCAGCCATGGCCGGGTCCACGACCGGAAGCAACTCCGGACCCAGCCGAACGGCACCCTGTCGAAATGTTCCGCTACGATCTGGGCGGGAGCGGGGTCGCCGCGGGTCCCGGACCTGTCTCACCTCAAGTCGCCTGGACGTACGACACAGGCGCATACGAGATTACCGCCACCCCCGCCCTCGCACATGGACGAGTATACCTGTCGACGTGGACCGGATTCGTCGCCTTGGACGAGAAGACGGGTGCCTTGCGGTGGCACAACCCGGACGTTGCGGGGGCGTCTTCCCCGACGCTCTACGACACCCGGATCTACGTCGGCGGAAAGGACGGGCGCCTCCATGTCCTCTCTGAGTCCGACGGCACCGAGCTGTGGAATCGGACTTTGCAGCCGGACGTTCAGTTCTCCGGAATCACCGCCTCGCCCCGGATCGCCTACGGCCGGGTGTACGTCGGGACGTTCAACGAGACGGGCGGAGACGGATCGTTTGTGGCGATTGATCTTTACACCCATGGAGTGGTCTGGTCGAGGCCGGTGAGCTCGGTGCACCTCTCGTCCGCGGCGATCGCCGATCATGTGCTCTATGTCGGCCTTGTGGGCCACTTCCACCCGTCCGACCTGACGTACTCCGCACCGTACGGTCTCTTGGCCCTCGACGCGGACTCGGGCGCGGAACGGTGGTTCGTCGCGACGAATGGCTCCGTCGCCTCGTCGCCGGCAATCGCGGGCGATTCCGTGTTCTTCACGACGAAAGCAGGCGAGGCCTTCTCCGTCGGCACCGACGGCATCGTCCGATGGCGGCATTCCGAACTCGTCGGATCGATCGCTTCCCCCGCCGTGTCGAACGGGACGGTTGCGATCGGATGGGGCGTCTTCGGAACCGATGGCGCCGTGCAGACGTTCACTCTCGCCGGGGATGTCCGTTGGACCGCGAGTCTGATCGGCACACCGGTCTCCGCGTCCCCCACGATCGCGGGCGATCGCGTGTACGCCGCGACGAACGACGCCAATGGCACGGTGTACGCGTGGCGTCTCTCCGCTCTCGGCTCGGGGGAATGGGCGCTCCAGCCGGGGCCGCCTGGCTATCTCTTGTCCTCTCCCGTCGTCCACGACGGCGCGCTGTACATCGCCTCGGACAACGGGCGCGTCTATCGCCTCGCGGATGTCGATTCCGCAGCGCCTGACGGACTCGGCATCGTTCCCTTCATCATCGTGGGCGGGCTCGCAGTGGCCTCTGTCGCGGTGCTTATCGCAGTCTGGAGGGCGGGGAGGCCTCGCCGTGGTACATAGGCTGAGCGAGCGGCAGCAAGCGACCGTGTTCGCGGCCATCCTCATCGCCTCGATTGCGGGACTGTACGCGACGACCCAGCTGATGCAACCAGTCCCCGTGCGGGCGGCCGCCGTGCACCTGGTGCGCCTCGACGTCGACGGTGCCGGCTGGCTGATTGGATATGCGCCGCACACGACGACGAACAACACGCCCTTCGGCCTCCTCCTGGAGGCGTCCGCGAACAAGGGATTCCCCGTGGCCTACGTCTGGTACCAGATCCCGCAAGGCGTCTTCGTTACCGCGATCAACGGCTCCGTGAACGGGGAAGGGGGCCGCTACTGGCAGTACTGGGTGAGCGGCGCCTACGGGGACGTCGCGGCGGACCTGAAAGCCTTGCACGACAATGACACCGTGCTATGGAAGTTCGTCTCGTCCGTGGAGGGCGGCTGAATGGGACGCGGCTGGCGCGCCACGATCGAAGAGGGCCTCGGCGACGCCCGGACGCGGCTCCTCGGGAGCTTCCTGATCGTCATCGCGGTCGTCGGGACGTACATCATGCACACGTTCGCGAACATCGAGACGGTGTTCGTCGCGAGCCTCCTCGCCGGCTCCCTCCTGGGCCGTTGGTGGACGGTGCTCGTGCCCGTGACCTCGCTGGCCGTCCTGCAGTCCCTCGAGTGGTCGACCGGATACTCCGGCTACGCGCTCGAGGCGATGGCGGCCATCTCTTTCTTTGTCGTCTCAGGATTCGTGTTCGTCGCCGTCATGGGACGCCGGATTCGTCCGAGGGTCCTCTTACGGGTCAAATCGGTCGCCCTCCTCACGACGATCAGCGTGCCCCTCACGGTCACGTACGATCTGTGGACCGCGCTCGGCGAATGGTACTTCCTGACGCGGCCGTTCGGAGTGGGCTTGGCCACGACGCTGTATCTCCAGGTGCCCTTCACGCTGTACCATCTCCTGAGCTCGCTGATCTTCGTGCCGCTCTTAGGCAGCATGTTCCTCTTCCTCCGCGCGTACGGATGGCCCGCGAAAACCGAAGAGGCCGTGCCGTCGCCGGGAGAGCGCGAGTGATCAGAGGAGTTCCTGGATTTTCTCCCGCATCCGACGAATCTCGTCGCGACGTCGGTCGAGTTCCTTCTCCTCTTCCCGGATCGCGCGGTCCCGGGCCTCGAGACTGACCTTCCGAGCCTGCAGATCCCGCTCGAGCGCTTGAATGCGCACTCGGTCCCGTTCCGTCGCCTTGTCCTTGCCTTTCAGATCCGCGGCCATCGCGTGCACCTTCCGCGTCTGCTCGACGAGCGCCTCGCGTTCCTTCGCGATGGCCCCTGCGACGAGGGATTCGATCGAGTGTTCCTTCTGGGAGACCCTCCGGCCTTCCGACTCGAGGTTCTTCCACATCGCCTTCGCCTCCGCGCGTTCGCGAGCGAGAGCCGCGGACTCCTGCTTCAGGCGCTTCTCGCGCTGATGGACGGCCTTGTCGCGCGCATCGAGTTCTGCGGAGGCCGCCTCGAACCGCGTCTCGCGTTGCTCGAGGTCCTCCCGAGCACGCGCCGCCTTCTCCATGGCGGCTCGCTGCTCCTCGAGGAGCGCCTCTTCCGACGCCATGCGCTCCTTCAGCTCGCGGCTTTTCTCCTCCGCGACCTTCTCCGCGTACTTAAGGAGGCTCATCGCCTTCGACTTCAGCTCGGCCGCCTCGTCTTCGCGCGATGCAACCAGCCCGGCCTGGACCTCGATCTCGTTCGACCGCTTGACGACGTCACCCTTGGATCGCTCCAGAGCTTTCCGCTCCTCGGCGACCCGCCCCGCGCCCGCGGCGAGGTGGTCCTTCGCGTCCTTGAGTCCTTTGTCGATCCGATCGAGTTCCGCCTTGCGCTTCTCGATGCCTTGCGCGATCTTGTTCGCCTCGCTGCCGCGCTTCTCGAGCGTCGAGGCGAGCAGCTTCAGTCCGTCTTCGCGGTCCGCGAGTTCGTGGCCTCGGTCCTGCATGTTCGCGGTCGTCTTCGCGAGATCTGCGAGCTTCTCCTTGAGGTCCGCCTCACGACCCGCGAGTTCGGCCTCCCCCGCGTGCACAGACTCTTCCCGTGCCGCGAGACGCGAGTCCGCTGCCTCCATTGTTTCGAGCCGCTCCTCCAGCTTCTTCGCCTCCGACCGAGTGCGCTTTTCGAGAGCGGCAGAGGACGCCTTCGCGCGGGCGAGTTCCTTCTGGGCGGCGATGGCCTCGTGCGCCTCTTTGGCGTGGTCCCGCGCCGCGGCCTCCGCCGCTTCCGTGCGGGCCTCGAGGTCTTCGAGCGCTTCGCGCAGTTCATTTTCTCTCTGCGTCAGCTCCCGGCCTCGCTGCGCGAGTCGCGCGTCGAGTTCCCGGACGGCCGATTCCTTCGCCGCAGCGGCCTTCGTCGACTTGGCCAGCTCCGTCTCCCGCCGGTCCAACGTCGCTTCCGTCCGTCGCAACTGTTCGGTTTTCGATCGTAACGAAGTATCCTGGAGCGACAGCTGTTTCTCTTTCGCATCCGCACCGGCCGCGAGTCGCCGGGCTTCCTCGAATTCCGCGCGGGTCCGCGACTCTCGGCGCTTTGCTTCCTCCGCCGTCGCCGCTTGGCGCCCCTCCCATTCCCTCTTCGCAGCAGCGAGGGTCTTCTCGCCCTTCGACAACTCCGATTCGCGGGAGCCGAACGATTTCTCCCGCTCCAACAGCGTCGCCTCGGTCGCTGCGAGTTCACGGCTGCGCGCGTCGAGTGCTTTCGTCTTCGCCGCGAGGTCCAGCCGGAGGACATCGGAGGCCTTGCGATCGCTCCGCATTTCCTTTGTGGCGCCTTCGAGCTCGGCCTTTGCCTCCCGGAGATCCGCTTGGGCTTTCGCGAACGCGGACTCCCGTCGCTTGAGATCCTCACCCGCGGCAGAGAGCTCTTCTTCCCGTCGGTCGACCAGGGCCGACCTGGACTCAAGCTTCGCGAGCGCGACCTTGTGACCCTCCGTCTCCGAGCGGAGCGTTTTCTCCCGCCCCTCCGCGGCGGCGGCCCGGTCCTCGATCTGCCTCCCCCGCTTCAGGAGATCGGCTTCGCTGCGCTCCAGCGCCGCTCGCTCCCCTTTCAACGCCTTCTCAGAGGCCGCGATAACGGAGCGGGCTTGACGGAGATCCGTTTCGGCCTTCGACGCGGAAGACTCGTGGGCGTCGAGGAGCCGCTCCCGCTTGTTCGTCGCCTCGATTTGAGCTTGGAGTTCCGCCCGCGAAGCCTCCGTGGCCTTCCGGTCCGAGTCGAGCTCCTTTCGGACCCGCTCGAGGTCCGCGGTCGCACCCTTCAACTCCTCCCGTTCCTTGAGCGCGGCCGCCTGCGCCTCCATTAGCTCGGCCTTGGCCGTCGCGATTCCTTCCTCGCGCCGTTCGGTCTCGGCGATGCGGGACTCGATCTTCGATGCGGACGTCTTCTGGGTTTCGACCTCGGAACGGATTTCCCGCTCTCGCTGATCGAGTGCTTTCTCTCGCAGCCCCTGTTGGCTCTTTCTTCGTGCGAGCTCATCGGCTTCTCGAAGGACGGCCGATCGCTCCCCCTTGACCGCCTTTCGCTGCTCGGCGAGCGTCGTGAGGCCTGCGGCGAGATCATGTTCGCCCTTCGACACGGTGGCCTCGCGTTCCTTCAGCAGTCGCTCCGCGCGTTTCGCCGCCTCCGTCTGCGCGGCGATTTCCGCCTGGCCCGTTTCGAGTCCCCTCGCGCGTTCCTCGG
>WNGA01011256.1_pt1 | contig 12442 bp, 8 predicted proteins | sample 5400061 | NCBI WGS metagenome assembly WNGA01 (sample SAMN13153366, study PRJNA577476) | soil metagenome | isolation source: 100 cm soil or saprolite under grassland replicate 2 | place: USA:California | collected 2016-06-15
TTTGCGTCTGCGTACAGCGGGGCGGCTCGGGTCCAGGCCTTGAGCCAAGCAAGGCGGTCGGCTTGCTGGAGCAGCTTTTCCGGGTCAGCGGCGGTCTGTGCGGATGCGGGATGGCACAGCATGCCCGCAAGGACAACAAGACCTACGAACCGAACCAACGGGATGGGACCCCGCGACATGACACACGTCCCCGCGAATTTGCTTTGGTGTCTACCCTTCGTCCACTTTTATCCGACAGCCTTGGCGCACGAACGAGGGGAATCGATGCGGCCTTCCAAATCGCGTGCCACCGCCCATTGAGGCGCAAGATGCGATTCCGCTGGTCGAACCGCCCGAATATGCGGTGGAATCTACTCTCCGCTACGTGTACGAGGTTCCTGGGAGTCCAATTGACGACAGACCTTGGTCAGTTGCTGGACAGTCCGTCGCTTTGGCCGGAGGTGCGACGTGTCAAGGTGTCGGCGAGCGTCCTACAACTCGCCAGCCCGACTGTGGACCGGATTCTGTGGGCTTTCCGATTTATTGCTGAGGCCCGTGCCGATGTCGGCAGGAATCAGGAAGCGATCGAGCGCGAGGTTCGCGCGGCGTTTCACGCGCGGATGCCAGCAGGCCCGGAGCACGATTTTTACTTCAGGTCGACAGCCAGCGACGAGCGATACGTACGGCGAGACGGGTCTCCTTCGCGGCGCGGTCAGCATCCCCGGCCTGCATCGCATTCGCAACTCGCTGCATTTGGTCGCAGAGCTCCTGGACAGTCGCGCGCGAAATCGACCCCGCGCCTCGACAGAGACCACAGCGATCCTGCGACTGACCGCGCCGGAGCGCCGGTCCGCGGAATTTGGGATATTCCGGATTGGGATAGCACACTGCGCCGGTGCCAAAATCGGCGTTCAGTCGGAAGCATCAGTATTTTCGCAAAATCCTGGCCGAGGCGCGTCAAAACGCAGGCCTGACGCAGGTGGCGCTGGCAAAGAAACTCGGCCGCCCGCAGTCGTTCGTGTCAAAGTTCGAGCGCGGCGAACGGCGCCTGGACGTTATCGAGTTCCTTGATGTCGCCCGCGCGCTAGCGGTTGATCCGGCCAGGATCATTAGCGATCTCGATCGCAGGTAACAAGGGCTCGTGAACGCAGGCAGACAGCCACTGGATCCCAACGTCGAAGGAGACGAACATGGCGAAAACCGCCGGTAGTGGACTGAGTACAGAGAGGCTTCGGGAACTCGCGCGCACTGGCGCCGAAGTCGCGCTCAAGCGCCTTCGCGCCGAGACTATTGCGATTGAGCGAACGTTTCCCGAACTCGCCCTCCCAAGGCGTCGTCGGGCGGTGCGCCAGTCGCTAAAGAAGGCGACGAACCGCACGCAGCGGATGTCCGCCGCGGCGCGAAAAGCCATTTCCCAGCGAATGAAGCGGTACTGGGCCGAGCGCCGGAAGGCACAGATAAAGACGAAGTGACCACCCGCAAAGTTAGCAGGACATCAGGTTTGATCCTTCGGATCGAACTCATCACGCTCGACCTTCCGCGTGGCAGAGAGCCATTGACGTGTCGTCGGTCCATCTTCGCGGCGCTAGTCCAAAGCATCCTCGGGCGACCATATTGCTGACCGGGAGAAGGGAGCCGCGAAGAGGGACTCGACTGCTGTCCGCAGTCGGTCACCAACCGCGAGACCCGAAGAGCGCTTCGGTAGCGATTCGATCGTTCTCAATGACCGCTCCATCGGCAAAGAGCCAACTCCAGATCCTTGATGTCGCTCCATCTTCGAGGCAGTCGGGCATTGACCCGGGCACCGCACATCGCCGCAGAACGCGCGCGTATGTAATATGAGGCATATTGCGTAGAAGTGCGCATTTATGCGATAATACTCAAAAGGATGGACAAGTGCGCACTTGTGAGGTAAGTTTGGGGCCCGATCACCTAGCCTCCTCCAATGGACGCCAAAAAGATTTCGGTCTTGCTGTCCGAGCCGGACTTCGACCGTCTCGAAGCCTATTGCACCGAGACGGGTCACAAGAAGAGTCCATTGATCGCGCGACTGATCCGTGACCACTTGAACGCGGAAGGTTTCCAGTCGGTCCCGACATCAGAGCCGAGTCAAGGAAAACGCGACAACGGTGATCGGCGGGCAAAGGGCCGTGCGAGGAAGACGGGCTAACGGATGCAAAGCGCTGAGCGCACAGACGTTCAATGCGCGCCAGGGACGCACATTGAGGTGGGCGACGAACGAATCAGGGGATGTTGAGGAAATCATGAAAGTCCAACGCGGTGAGCGCAACGGGTCGGGAGGGCAGCGATGAACCCTGCAGCGTCGATCAAGACTCAGGAGTGCTCCATTATCGCGCTGGACAAATTTATCCAGGCAACACGAGACTCTGGATACAAGGGCACCGCCAGTGCGATATCGGAATTGGTTGATAACTCAATTCAGGCTGGCGCGACTCATATCGCGATATCAGTCAGATCGAACACAATCGATGGCGAGGAGAAGGCCATCGACGTTTCCGTCCTCGACAACGGATGCGGTATGGATCCCTTCACGCTCCGACAGGCGCTCCGGTTCGGCGGGAGTACCAGGTTTGGAGACCGTTCCGGACTCGGGCGGTATGGCATGGGCCTTCCAAATGCTTCGCTCAGTCAAGCTTGCCGGGTGACCGTTTACACGTGGCAGCCATCAGCTGCCCAGCGGGCGAATGAGCATCGTCAACGGAAACGTAGCAAGGGCGCTCTTGAGCGCGTGTACATGTCGTACCTCGACGTTGAAGAGATAGCCCGCGGTGAGATGACTGACGTGCCGCGTCCACGGATCGTCCGCAATGCGCCGGATGCTTGCGACGGCCGTTCGGGCACCCTTGTCGCCTGGACCAGCTGCGATCGGCTCGACAATCGCCGCGTGTCGACGATCGCGCGCAAGCTCGAAGTTGAACTCGGTCGCCGGTTCCGTCATTTTCTGTGGAAACGCCTTCGCATCACGATCAACGGCGAGAGTGTCACTCCTATAGATCCCTTGTACCTCCACGCCGACGCGGTGGTCTCAGGAGCGCACTTGTTCGGTGATGAACTTCGGTATGAGGTCCGTGCAAATCCAGATGAATCAGGGACCACCGGGTGGATCCGCGTGCGGTTCTCGGAACTCCCTGTCCATGAGTGGCATAAGCTCTCAAACGAGGAGAAGCGCCGCATTGGCGTATCGAAGGGTGCCGGTGTTTCGCTTGTACGCGGCGGCCGGGAGGTGGACTACGGGTGGTTCTTCATGGGTAGCAAGCACCGCGAGAACTACGATGACTGGTGGCGGTGCGAAATCCAGTTCGATCCTATATTGGACGAGGCCTTTGGCATCACACACACGAAGCAACAGGTCCGACCACAGGCGCATTTGATTGAGGCGTTAACGCCAGATCTGGAAGCCACAGCCCGAGCGCTGAACAGTCGTGCACGGAAGGCTCACATGGCCGTCAAGGCAGGTGAGCGATTTTCGGAGGCCGAGCGTCTCGCGAACGAGCGCGAGCACCTGCTTCGGCCATTGCCGAAAAAGGTCGACCCGAAGGCCAAGGCGTTGATGAAGGATCTTGAGAAGAGCCACGCCATCCTTCGGCGTACCTCTAATGAGAGTCCCTCACGCTATACGATCGTCGAGGGAACGGTGAAGGACACGTGCTTCTTCACGTTCGCCTATGATGGTGAGAGACTGGTGCTAGTACTAAACCCTGATCACCCCTTCTACCGAGAGATTTATAAACCGCTTGCGGACGGCGACAGCCCGCGCGATCAGCAGCTGCGAGCGAAGCTTGAACTACTCTTGCTCGCCGCGGCGCGGGGCGAGGCGGTCGCGAAGGGGAAAGACCAAACGCTCGCTCGCCACAGGCTTGAGTGGAGCAACACGCTCGCCGCGTTCCTGAACAGCAAGTAGTTCAAGATGCATGCTTCGTGGACCGCCCTCCGGCCGGCGCTCTGCGGCAAGGCTTCGCGCGACTCGTTCTTGTCTCATGCGCGTGCACTCGCGCGCGTCCTTAAATACGACGAAGGCGAGCAAGCGATCGATGCGTTGCGCACGTTGTTCGTCGACAGCGTGAGTTCCTCCAGACATGTGGATCGACAGGTGTTGCTGACCGCTGGACTCGTCGTCACCGACCTGGCGATGCAAGGCTGGCAGCTGCGTGTTCGTGGGGATTGCGTTGAGACTCGTCCTCCGCTGGAACTCAGCGAGGATCGCGCGGGAGAAAAGGCGCGCATTCGGCGCCAAGAGCTTGTCAAACGAGATGCGCAACTGCGCCAAGCCTCCGTTCAAAAGTTCATCCGCTCGATGGAGCGTTCACGCGTATTCAACGGAAGGTTCACTTCCATTTTCTCGCTGATGAGAGATGGGCGAGAACTGGCGGACGCGCTTCGCAAGGCGCATGAGCGCGCCAGCAGTGAAGCCCTCGCGTCCATTGTCGACCCATGCCTTCAGTTTGTATCCTCGGATGAAGCGACGTGTTCGTTGACGGGATTGCGTCTTATGGATATCTGGCGCTACTTCCGTCATACGTGGACGAATCAGTATACGAGCGTCCCTGGCCGCGGCATGGTGTTCCTTGTCAGAGACCGCGCAGCCCCATTCCATCCGATCATCGGCATTGGAGCTTTGAGCAGCCCCGTGATGCAGATTCGGGAGCGTGACACGTGGATCGGATGGCATCCAGACACGTTCTTAGAACGCGTTAGAACAGATCCGACATCTGAGCTTGCTGCCTGGCTGGCCCGCGTCGTCGACGTCGCGATCTCGGAGATCTATGTAGACGATCTTCTCGAGGACGCCGTCGTCTCGGCGAAGGATCTGACGAATCCAACCGAAGCTGTGTTTGATCGGTTGCTAAAGGAGAGCGCTGAGCAGCGCCGCCTTCATCATCGATACGTTCGCTCGCGGGACCACAAGGTGCGGCGATCCGGCGCGTCGGAATCAGAGCACTGGGTTGCGCGAGCGCGAATGCAGTTGTTCCGCAGCAAACGTGCGCTGGCCCTCGCGTCATATCTCCGGGCACGGAGCGTGCTCAGGGAAACTCTCGGAGCCCGACCAACAGCCGACAAGCTCGCCGAACTCGCGTCCACGGAACGGGGTAGCGACGCAATTCGCAAGATCCTCAAAAAGGCGAAGGCTGATCGCGTTGGAATCGCAGTTGCCGACCTAACCGTCTGTGGCGCCGTTCAGCCTTACAACGCGATCCTCGGCGGCAAACTCGTGGCGATGCTCGCCGCGAGTCCGGAGGTTGTCCTTGAGTACCGCAGGCGGTACTCCGATGCGGAGAGTGAGATCGCCTCGGCGATGGCGGGAAGGGCGATCATCCGAAGCCCGACGCTCGCGCTTCTCGGCACGACTTCACTCTACGGCGTGGGCTCAAGCCAGTACAACCGGATTAGCGTCCCATGCGAGCGTGTTGGTGGATCTCCGAATGAGGCGATCCGGTTTGAGGAACTGGGCCACTCAAAATCATTCGGCACTTCACAGTACTCTGAAGAGACCATTGATGCCCTCGTTGATGTCGTCCAGCAGTCCGCGAATGGGCAACGGGTTAACAGCATCTTCGGTGAAGGTATTAGCCCAAAGCTTCGCAAGGTCCGGGAGGGCCTTAGTCTCGTGGGCCTGCCAGCAGACCTCCTCCTACAGCACCATCGCCGTAGAGTCGTGTATGCGGTGAGCCTGGTTCGGAATCTCGGTGAGCATCTCCTCGGGATTGAGCCCAACCCGAGTTACTTAGTACCAATCGAGGATGGGCTGGCGGCAACCGCGTGTATAGCCGCATGGTGGCGAGAGCGCTGGCTGTGCAAGCGAATCGCTTCCGAAGAGGTGCTGACCGAGGTTGCCCGGCATACCCTCGTTCGACCGATCCACCACGGAGCACGTGTTGTAGTCCCACCGCTGGCAGACCGCCAGCTGGTATTCGCGGACCATTCCTAATCCGAACCCGCGTTCCACGCTGCCAAAGCCGCCCTGCAACTCCTGCCGTCGGCCAGCGGCCCAGTACCTCAGCACCGGACCGCTGGTCATGTCGACAATCTATCCAACGACGGGGTCGGCCTCTGAGACGTGCATCCGCTCGGCGACGGCAGCTGCCTTATTAACCATCGTCTCCTCCGGCACCAGTGTGTCCAGCGCGTGACGGAGCCGCTCGGACCACCGCTGACGCTCAGCCTTGTAGAAGGTCTCGGCTTCGTTCTTGACTTCGAGCTCACGCTCAGCGAGCACGAAAAGAAGGACCTCGAGCGCGGCGCGCACCTCGGGCGCCGCGTCATAGATCTTTGTGTAGAACGGGTGGTCGCTGTTGATCATGAGGCGCTTCTGCTCGCCGAGACGCAGAGGGCGGTAGAAGGGTCCCTCGGGGATTGCCGAGAACTCCAGTTCCCACCGGCGTTTCGATGTCTCCTCTGTGAGTTCCTGGAGAACTTCCTCCTTCGGCTTGCCCGTCACCTCAGCATGGGTCTTGGCCGCTTCCTCCAGGTTTCTCTGCGCCTCCTCCATCTGCGCCGGCGTCGGCTCAGTGATGCTGCCTTTCAACCTCTCCGATTGCTCCATAGCCGCGACGCTGGCACGCGGCTGCTCCAGCGTGACTCGGTTCTCGGACTTGGCCTTTAGTTCCTTCTGCAACTCCTCGAAGCGATGCCGGAGATCCTCGACGAGATCCATGAGTGCCCCGCCGTTCTTGCCTTTGTGCTGCAGCTTCTCCCACATCTCGTCATCGATGACAATCTGCTGCTTCGCGGTGGTCATCCCGAAGAACTCGTCAAGCTCCGGATCGAAGTCGATCTCCACTTTGATGTTCGCGTCATACGTCTGGAACTTTGTCCAGCGCGGAGGGATCGTATCGATTTGGCGGCGCTCGCGGCAGATCAGGAGGCCGTTGTAGTCCTTCATGATCTCGTGCCGCTTGTTGTTCTTCGCGCCTTTAATCCCGTACTGCGCAGGATCCACCAGCTGAAAGTTCGGCGGGAGCATCGCCGCGCGGATTGCGACGGTCCCGACGGTCCCCCGTGGCGTCTCCACATGAAACGTCCTCGCCTCGACTCGCTCCGCCCGGACGGACGTCTCGTCGAAGAATCGCGCGTGTTCCATCAAGAACAGTGGGTCCACGGCCTGCGCCCCAATACCGTCCACAAGGACGCGTCGGTCCGGAATCCAATGTCGATAGATCACGCCGAAGTGCTGCAGGAGCTTCGTGCGCAGCGACTCCACCTTGATCCATCCTGACAGTCGGCGAAGCCGATCGAGATCCTCGAAGACGATGACGGTGCCAGACTTGAGCGCCGTAAGATCAATCGTGTCATCGCCTTTGGCGGCCTTGGCGACCCACGCCGGCAGCTTCGCCGGCTTGGCTGCCAGGAGTTCTTCGGTCCTCTGGATGTCTCCGGCGACGGCCGCCAACTCCTCGATGTCGACGGTCACCGAATGCCACCCGGATCCGTTCGCCTTCGAGTATACCGAGTACCGCTTGGCGAGGCTCACCGCCGAACTGGGAAGCCCATATCCATATCGCCCGAAACCGTTGCGGTCGCCTTCCCGGTCCGTTCCACCCCACCTCACGGCGTAGCTGATCATTTCGGGGATCATGCCGTTGCCGTTGTCGACGAGTGCGATTACGTCAGGCTTCGTCCCGCTCTTGTTGCTCGATTCGAAACCGAAACGGATCGCGATCGTGTCAGCCCCAGCCTGGAAGGAGTTGTCGACCTCCTCGGCGAGCGCCCAGGCCGGGTTCTTGTAGCCCAAGTCACGCATTCCGCGCAGAAAGGCATCCGCGAAAACAACGCCAAGGCCGTGGCCCTTTTCCTTCTGGGCATTTACGTACTTGCGCTGACGATCGAGCGTGTCGATCGTCATGACCTTCGTCTTCTTCTCAACCACATCGTCCTCCCGTTGGCCGGCCCCGTTCTTTGAAGCCGGTGCTGTGGAGCTCCCTGGACTAGTTCCGCATCGGCCGGGCTCGGCTGCCGGCGCGGAGATGACGTGTTAGGCTGCCACGTCCGCGAGATCCTGCCGCCCTTGTTCCAGCAACTGCCGATGCAACTGCGAGATGCGCGGCTGGCTTACACTCATTAATCTGGCCGCGTCGCGCTGGGACCTGCCTTCTGAGTAGAGCTGACGGTAGACAGCTTGAAAGCGAACAGGCAAGCTGTTGACCCACGCCGCCACGCTGCGCACTTTGGCGTCAGCAAGGTCGTCAACGGGGGCCGGGAAATCTGGATTCAGTTGCTCTGCGAGAGGTGATCGCGTGCTGAACCTCCTTGCCTCATAGCGAAGGACGCTCCGCAGCGTATTCGTGATAACGGCGCGGATGTACGCCGCGGGTGCGTCCTGGAACGCGCGGTTCACGATGAGCAGTCGCATTCGCACCACCTGCGCCAGATCTTCTTCGTCGGCATCGTTCCCGTTCGCCGCAGCGCGAGCTGCGCGCCTGATGTCGTCGTCCCAGTGGTGAAGAAACGCCGTTTCTTTGGATGACCCGGATGCGAGCGGGGGCTGCCCACCGGAAGTGAGGGAAAATTCGCGATCGGTCACGGAAAGCCTCCCTTGCGGGCAGGAGGAGGCTCTCCCCTTGGCTGGTGTTCGCGACCTTTGCCTATAAGCCCCGTTTTTTGGAGCCCGGTGAGGGCGAGAAATCCGCCTGCGTCTGTCTATATATACTCCGGCTTGGTCCAGATCGATAAGCCATTCGCTTTCCAAAGTTCTCTACAACTCGGAACTGCACTCGTCGGGCCCGCACGCGCGATCGGTGCCCAGCCGGCGCATCTTGTCCTCGCGGCGCCCTGCGAGCAGAGCGGCGTCGAGAGACCTCTTCCAGAGACAAGGACTTAGGGCCTCTCGACGACAAACACCTCGCTTCGCGCGCCCAGCGTTGCGATGCCAGGCTCAGTCGCGTCATCGGGAATGGCCACGTGAGCATCGACAACCCTGACGCGATCGCTAGGCCTGAGGCTAAGATCCGCTTGCGCGGTCCGAAGAAGAAGTCTTCGGCCCGGCGTGGTAACACGCGACACGACAACGCTCCCGTCCCAGCTCGCAGCACCGTGCCGGCCCGTAATGGCAAGTTCTATATCCATGAACGCGGACTGCTCGGTTTGGGCGGCGCCCAGCCTCGACTGTGTGTGTGATCTCCAGTACTCCTCGCAGAGTTGCCGGACCGAGCAGTACCTGCAGTTCTCTGCACTAGGCCGAGCCTCAGGAAGCGCGGCACTAGCTGCGGCCCTGGCCGCGTCCGAGCGGTCCATGAGTTCGCGCTGCAGGCTTTCGAGATCAGTGGGGCCGAGTGGATCGACACTCACTTCTCCCGTTCGATAGGATAATGTTAACTTGTCAGCGGGTCGAGCTGCGGGATTCAGCTCCACGTCGCGACTCCATAGAACAGAGTACGTCCGGACTTGGCTCGCGTGATCATCCTGTGGCACACCTGTCTTAAACTCGACAATCTCGCAGCTACTGCCCGACAGACTGAGAACGTCAATCTTCCCGCGCCATCCCATGCTACGTGCTCGCACTTCGAGCTCTGGGTAAATGCCTCGGCCGAGTGGTCCGCGAAGTCTGCCTGCGCCGATTCCCGTTCCATCACGCGGAGTAGCGGTTGGATCCAGTCGAACACGTCCTAACAAACCTTGGAGTTGCGCGCGCATGTCAGGGACCTGGGTGCTCAGTGTCTGTGCCGCTGCTTCAAGGAGATGCGCAGCACGCGGATTGTCCTCGTGGGACGCGAGCACGGTGTCGATGCACTTGCCCAACAAAGTGCTGTATCCCCCAAGTTTCTTCATTACGGACACTGCTTCTGACGACTGCGCGGAGGCACATCCGCCGTGGACCAACGCCTTTGTCACTTCTTCCACCGCCAAATGAACGACAGTGCCGGAGAGGGCGAACAAATGTAGCTTCGGCGGGTAACCACGATGGGTCCACAGCTCCGGATAGTCGGCCCAGGTCAGTGCCCATCGGCGCGGACATGCTTCAAGTTCACGGAGAGCAGACACACTCATTTCGCGTGGCGGATCAGGCCATACGCGTGGAGCCGTCGCCGACCACGGGGATTGATCTAGACGGTGCGGCACATGGACTCCCGATCAAGTAAGCTGATCTAAGATCGCGCTTGTCGCACTGGGCAAATTGCGACGTACAACGAGTTCATCGACCAGAATGAGCGGGGTACCCATGCCGTACTCTTTTAAGTCCCGCAGATCGTCGTTCGGCGCATAGTCCGGCGTCAGCGGTCCGTGCAGGCCGATGACGATCTGCGACCCATTGCCATTCGTCACGCAAATTGGGGCGACAACATCTCCAAGACCGGCGATGGCAATTGCTTTGTTCCGCTCCACCAAATGCCCAGAGAGTCCCTGACGTTGCAAATCCTCAAACAGAAGATGCGTGGAGCGCTCAAGGCGGGCTGTATCCATCGTTGGTACGACGCCCGTCAGCAGGAATCGAAGAAGACTGGCGCCCAGATGCCGATCGAGCAAATCGTGTTCAAACTTGTTTTTGTAGCTGCGAAGACATCGATAGCACGATCGATCACAATCGTCGGGACAGCGCTCCAGAACGTCGAGCGCCGCTTGAAATACCGGCAGGCCTAACCCACCAACTCGTTTCGCAAATCCGGCTCCACCGGGAAGCGTGTCGTACACATAAATTTCAGCCTCCTTGCCTTCGCGGCCCAACGCGGTCAACGCTGGACGGTATTCCGCTTGCAATTCACTGGCCTCCAGTTCAAGACGGTCACAGGCGGCCCTACTAAGGGCTTCGCTGACGGTCCGCAATGCCACGTCCGTCGCCAACAAGCCGGGCTGCAGCATCAGCGGTGCCTGCACGCTAATAGAAACCAGCAAGACATCGGTGATGAAATCCGTTCCCAGTACTAAACCCTTGGTTGAACGATCACCCGCACAGTGAGAATCGCGAGGATCCGGATATGGTTTCTGGTGCGACCCGCCCACCGTTCCTTTTGGGATGGCGGTAGGCTCGATGAGTCCGCATTTGGTGCAGTAGGTGTACCCCTCCTCTCTAGGACCTCGATTTGTGACAAGGAGATGTTGCCTGGTGTGGTGGATTCTGATTCGTTCGTTCAGTCTTGACCACTTGTCATCCTCCGCCGGAGTCGGCGCGGTCAGCTTAGCTCTGGTTGCGTAGCTCCTTGCCGGTTGATCATCCGGTGAGGTGCCCTCCTCTTTGGTCACCGGATGCGCGAAGCCAGGAGGTCGGAGCCAATACGTCGCGGGTCCGAGAGTGCCGCCTCCACCGCAAGCCGGGCAGTCGAGCCGCTCTCCCCGCGCACCGTCAGTGAGTCTTTCAGTACGCGCGTAATGACAGGCGCTGCATTCGTAGTAGTAACGTCTCGTCTCCCACGCTTTCGCGCGGTCGTTACGCATAGGCGAGTAAATCGCGCCGGACGTCCACAACTTATTCCCAATCCATACTTCCTTGCCGGGCGCGTACTGCGAGAGGGCGGCCGGTAAGCCCTGCGAAGGCGTGAAGAGGAACTCAGGTCGGAATCGCGTTGATCGGTCCTGATCAAACACGTGAAACGCTGCGACGTCGGTTGGAAACGCATAACGCGGCAGCACGCCTTTGTACAGCAAGCGGTCCAACAAGCTCCCAGCAGCGGGATCTCTACCCGGGCGTTCCTCGCCCTCCTGGTCTGGTACCTCTAGAGAAGAGTCGGCCTCTGCTGCTGCGTTATCCGTTTCAGTCGGGGACTCGCCGGCGGTAGCATCTGCACCCCGTGTAAATTCGATCGCGTCGTCGAGCGGAACAAGGGTTTCTTCAATGAGCGTGGCCAACAGCCCCTGTCTTTCCTCGGCAGCCAGTTGTTCGGGAAGCCATGCTTCAATCTCTGCCTTGAGCTGCAACTCGTTGGTCCGCATCCAGCGTTCGAAATCGTCTCGATTCAGTACTTTTGTCGGATTCTTGAAATCTGCGACCGAGCCGAGAACAGCGAACAGATGCGGTTGATCTTCAGGCCTGATCGAGGGAAGCCGTGCTTGGTGGTAGCGCTGCAGAAGGTAAGCCGTAATATGACGTCTTGCGATTTCACGATTGTCGAGTGTTAGCGTCGGGTCATCAACTGCGCCGCGGATCATTTGATCTGGGTTAGTGAAGTAATGCTCGTCATGACTGTCCGCACTACCAAAAGCCGTGACCGTTGCCACGGCATTTCCACGTCGGCCCGCGCGGCCCGCACGCTGTTGATAATTGGATCGACCCGGAGGCATGTTTCGTAGCGAGACGCCGGACAGCGTACCAATATCTATTCCGACCTCCATCGTCGTGGTGCATGACAGAACGTCAATGGCTGGTCGCTCCCGGCCCCCGTCGTCCGGACCAAGATCCACGTCTTGAAAGAGGAGCTCGTGCTCCTCTGCCTTCGAAAACACCTCCTGCGCCTGCGCTAAGTTCAATTGAGCCGTATGCTCCGCGGCAATTAGCGCCACGGGGGATATCGGCGGT
>WNGA01024247.1_pt1 | contig 12442 bp, 10 predicted proteins | sample 5400061 | NCBI WGS metagenome assembly WNGA01 (sample SAMN13153366, study PRJNA577476) | soil metagenome | isolation source: 100 cm soil or saprolite under grassland replicate 2 | place: USA:California | collected 2016-06-15
CGTCCGCCGCCGCCGCTGATCTAAGGACAGACCGTAACATTCCGTATCCATCGCAAGATCGGGTGAACCGCACAGTCCCGCCTAATGTGTACGGCAAGCGCCTCGTCGGTGCCGGGTAGCGGCTGCGCCCAGATTGCCTAATCTGGATGGCCGGCCGTGTTTCGGTTCGAGCCGGAGTCCGCGCAGGTCGGAGGATCCTGCGCCCATCAGGACTCCTCCGCAGGCCAGCTCCGCAGCGTTGGCCATCGGGCGCGCTGGGCGCTGTCGCTACCGCGGTTGAGTGTCTGGCTGACGCCGCGCCGTTCGGAGCAGTACGGCAGTGACGGCCGCGCCTGCCAGGCCGCCGCAGCCGACCATCACGAAGGCCGTGCGCGGGGAGGTGGCGTCGACAACGGGGCCCCCGAGAAGGTACCCGGCGGCGGCCGCGACGCCCACCCCGCCGTAGACGTTGGCCAGGACCCGGCCAAGCAGCCGGGGTGGTGTGGTGCGCTGAAGGTAGGTCGTCACGTGACTGTCCGCCAGGGGGATCGCCAGGCCACGGAGCACCTGGGCGGCGAAGGCGGCAATCAGCCAGGGCGCCGCCGCGGTCAGCAGGTTACCGGTGGCCATGATGGCAAACCCGGCCACGATGGCCCCGGTTATCCCCAGCCGCCGGCCAGCCGGGCGGACGAGCGGCAGGCCGGCCAGCAGGCCCGCCGACGCCGCCGCGAGCAGCACGCCGACGGCGACCGGGCCGGCCCTGAAGGTCAACGTGGCCAGGAACGGGAGGATGAGGTCATCGGGCGCGGAGAAGAGCACCACGACCCAGAAGCCGAGGGCGACGGCCAGGACGTACGGCGTGCGCCAGACGAACGCGAGCCCGTCGCGGGCGTCGCGGGCGAACGAGGCGCGAAACCGGACGTCAGTGTCCCGCGCCGGCGCCGGCAGGCGCCGGGCAAAAGGGATCACGACAAGGAACGTAAGCGCATCCAGGCCCAGCACGAGCCGTGCACCGGATGCGGCGAACAGCAATCCGGCCAGCGGCGGACCCAGCACCGTCCCCAGCTCCCACACCCCGCTTCGCAGGGCATTGGCCGCGACGAGATCGTCATCGGCCACCACAGCCGGGATGCACCGGCCGACCGCCGCGGAAAGCGGCGTATCCGCCAAGGCCAGGACGAAGACCACCGCGAGCAGTGCTCCCAGCGGCGGCAATAGCCGATGCTGAGCAGGCGGCCCGGTGGGAACCGGTCCGCGATCACGCCCGCCAACGGCGCGGCCAGCGGCGGGATCGCCTGCACGAACAGCAGCAGCCCGACCGCCGTGGCGCTGCCCGTGGTTCGCTGCACATACAAGATCAAGGCAGTCGTCGCCATCGCGTCGCCGAGCGGGCTAATGGTCTGAGCCGCCAGCAGCCCGGCCAGCCCTGGAGACCGCCGCACCAGCCCGAAACCGGCCACAACCCCAACTCTGGCACTAAGACCGCGCCGGCAACGCCGAGGTGGCGTCCAAGATCCGGTGTAAATGAGACGACGAGCGTAGGTTCCCTTCAAGGCGACCAAGTCAACGGTGGCAGAATGGGGGTGGCCTTTGCGGGATAAGGGTCTTGGTCGATCATTTGTCTGCCGCAGAGGCCGCTATGTGATCAAGGTGACACACCGGGATCAACCCACATAACGCGCCTAAGGGGCGAGCCGCGGAGATCGCAAGGGGCCAGACTCGCCAAAAGTAAGGACTTCGGGCCTTAGATGCAATGCACAGCGGCGAGTACTTTATTCATAGCTGTATGTTCCGCACCCGAAGCGACCGAGCTGCGTGTTCCGGCTCGGCCAGCTGCGGGTTCCGGTTCGGCCGCTGCGCCTGGCGATACTGCAGACCTGGGGGATTTGCGCATTGGACGACGCGGCGGCAGGCGATGGGGTGCGGGAGTGTGCGGGGCAGCCGATCCTGATCGCGACGAAACTGCATCCGCCGGCAGTGCGGGATCAGACGGTTCCGCGCAAGCGCCTTCTAGAGCAGCTGGGGGGCGGGTCGGGTCTGCGGCTCACCCTGGTCGTCTGTCCTGCGGGTTTTGGGAAGACCACATTGCTGCCGCGTGGCGCGAGGCCGAGGCGGCGCGCAAGCCGGTCGCCTGGCTGACGCTGGATGAGGGCGACGACGACCCTGTGGTGCTCTGGTCGTATGTGATCGAGGCGCTTCGCCGGGTCTGCCCTGCCATCGGCCAGTCGGCATCGCCGCAAACGGCCGGGGCGGCGTCTATCGTCGACGTGGTGCTGCCGCGTCTTGTGAACGAGCTGGACGATCAGGGCGAGGTTGCGCTGATCCTGGACGACTTCCACCGGCTCTCCGACGGCGCTGCTCGCGAGAGCGTCGCCTGGTTCATCGGTCATGTGCCGTCCACTTTCCAGCTTGTGCTCTCGACAAGGGTCGAGCCGGCCATCCGCTGGCTGCGTTACGGGCTCACGGTGACTGGCCGAGCTTCGAGCCGGCGATCTGCGGTTTACGCGCGAAGAGGCGGATGAGTTCCTGAACGGGCGCCTCTCGCTTGGCCTCGTACCCGAGGATGTCGATGGTCTTGTCGAGCGGACCGAGGGATGGCCGGCCGGGCTTTACCTAACGGCGCTGTCGCTGAGCCGGGATGCCGACCGCCACGACTTCGTGAACAGGTTCGGCGCCTCCTCGGCTTCAAAGGGATCGACTTCTGCGTCCTCGACACGTGGCGGCTTGGCCAGGGCGACGGGATTGCGGGCGATGTAGCGGCGGCGGGTCCAAGGTCGCCGAAGTCGACGGTGAGGGGACGGTTCTCCCAATCATCTTCCGCGGCCCGTCCTGCGGGAGCGGACGAGCGCAGGGGCTCGCCCCACGGCGGCTGCGCCTGATCGAACGCCGGGCGCGCCTCACAACCCAGGCGTGGGGTAGCGAGAAGGGCATTGCTGGCGTACCATCCCCACTGGGGTTGTACACCGAGAATGCCCACGTGATCTGAGGGGTGACACGTGGCTGCTTCGCACCGTGTCACAGGTTTGTGGGTGTACCAATCGCCGGACCTCGTAAATGCGCCGCCTAACCCAACGGCCGTGGCGACACGCGCCGCGCGACACGGGCTCACGTGGCTGAGCGCGCAGGCGTTCGCTGGAACACGGATGCTTGACGAGGACTGGCTTCACGAGATGCGTCAAGCGACGACCAAGGCCGGGCTGCGTCTCGGCGTGCACGGATACATCGGCCGCCCGCAGCCCCGGCCCGAGGCAGAGGCGCAGGCGGTCTCGGACGCGATCCGCCGTGCGCAGGCGGACTTCGTGATCGTCGACGCCGAGGACGAATACGAGAAGGCGCCCGCAGGCACGTCGAAGCGGTTCGTGGTCGCCTACCGGCAACTGCGACCGCATTTCCACTCGTACTTCTCGTCCTTCGGCCGTCCGAGCCTGCACGGCGGCCTCGACTGGAAGGCGTGGGCCAGCGCCGGGTTCGCCGGGATGCCACAGGCCTACCAGAACCTGAACCCAGCTTTACTTCGGCCAAGCTCGTGCGTCGATGACTGGGCTCAGTTCTTCGTGCGCAGCGATTTGCGCCCGACGCTCGGCTGCTTCTCCGAGGGCGTTCACGGCCACCTGACGACGGCTCAACTCATCGAGGGCGTCCGCGAGGTCCCGTCGCTGCGTTTCAACGTCTACCGGCATGGGACCGTGACGGACGCCGAGCTCACCGCGTTGGGCGCGATCACCTGATGGGCCTGACCGTGGGATCCGGCAGCGGCCGCGTCCGCATCCGCCCGCGCTGGGGGGCGCCGCGTGCGTGGCAGCGTCACATGTCACAGATCACGGCGCGGTCCGGGGCTACGCCATGCATCGCAGTAAGAGCGAGCGACGAAAGTAAGAGGGGGTATCAATGGCCAGCGAGATCCAACTACATGATCGGGGCGAGGCCGTCCGCGTCTACCAGGGGCACCTCAACGACCGGCTGCGCGAGCACGGTGACCATCAGATCAGCGTCGATGGCGATTGCGGCCCGCAGACGATCTTGCGGTCGGCCCACGCCGGATGGTTCCTCGGGGCGCTCGATGACACCGTCAAGACTGTTCAGGACGGCACCATCCCCGACAGGGTACAGAGCATCGTCGCCGATCCTGGCCAGCGCAGCCAGGGCCAGCGCGACCGCGCGAATGCCCGTCGGGGCAAGCCCTTTCTGGGCCTGATCATCCTCACCAGCGAATGGGGAGCCGCCCGTCCGACCGGGGCGATCAGCCGCGTCGGAAAGCCAAACGAGATCATCTTCCACCACACCGCGGGCCACCACCCCGAGCTCGACCAGACGGCCGGGGACAACCGCGCGGAGGCGATCGCGTACGCCAGGGCCATCCAGCATGACCACATGCGCCGCCAACCACCGTTCGTCGACTCCGGCCACAACTTCCTCGTGACCCGTTCGGGGCACGTGCTCGAGGGCCGGCATGGCTCGGTGGCGGCGATCATGGACGGCGTGATGGTCCAGTCCGCCCATTGCGTGGGCCACAACCAGTCGCCGGGGATCGAGCATGAGCACATAGGAGAAGAGGCGATGGCACCGGCCCAGAGGGAAGCCAGCCTCCTCCTGCACGAGTTCATCTGCCGGAAGACCGGGATCGATCCGCACTCGATCCACCGCCACGGCAAGTTCAACCCCACCGAGTGCCCTGGAGCGCTGAAGGCAGGGCTTGCTCAGTTCCGCCAGGACCTCGTCCAGCGAATGGCCAAGTGACCTTCCGGAGGGGCCATCAGCTAGCCAACTCAACAGAGCGAATCCACGTGTTAAGGCGGGTTGAGGCCCGGGGAAATGCAGATCGGAACTGAGGGACAATGATTGACTTCAAGCAGCTGATTCTTCCGGGAGATGTCGGTTCAGATGTTCTCGCCGTAAAGCACACACTTCGGCGCATGGCCTTTAAAGGCAACGAGGCTATCAGGATGCACAACACGGCCGGGCCGGCGTTCGTCGCGACATTGCGCAGCGCTCAAGCCCAGGGAGGCATCACGGTTGATGGCAAGTACGGTCGAAATACGCATGCCCTGATCGCGCCACACTTCACGCCTGACGATGAGGCGCTGTACCAACGCGCGGCCATCCGGCACCCGGTGCCGCCAGCGGCGTCCGGGGATGCCGCGGCAAACGCCCGGCAACTGCTCCAGTTTCAGGCGCAGGGCAGGTATCATGCCGATAATCCCGGTGACATGAGCGACATTCAGGCCACCGCCGGGGGGCGCGCCGTGCGCAGTCGAAGCGGCCAGATGGTGCACATCGACGCACGAGTGATGCAGGTCCTCGTTCATCTGATCGACAACGGTCACACCATCGGCACCTTCGCTATCTGCTCTGATCACCACGATGACGGCCCCCACGGCCATGCCGGAGGTCACGCTGTCGATATCTCGACCATAGATGGGCATTCGATCGCATCGCCGTCAGCGCGCGCGGTGGTGATGCAGGTCGACAAGCAACTGCACAACGCCGGCGCTCTGGTCCCCCGCCAACTCATCACCGGAGGGGTCGGCAACATGATCGACCAAACGATCGAAGGCCTCACTATTCCGAGCCCTGCCTTCTTCGGCCCGGAGACCATGAAGGAGCACACCAACCACATCCACATCGGCTATTAGTCGACATGGTGGCTAGTGGTCGCCGCTCCGACACCGAGTTCTACGAGGCCGAGCTGCACTGTTCGTCGTGAAAGCCGATGGGAGCGGCCTGCGTCAGCTCACCCCGGCCAGCCTTGGTGCTTTCTCCGCCCAGTGGTCGCCGAACGGTCACCTGATCGCGCTCACATGTCCAATACATGCCCAGATGACGGCTCCCTCTGGTATTCGTCCAGGTCAGAGCATTTTCGGCGGGGGTCTTGAAAACCGCCAGGGCGTCGGCGAGCCCTCCTTGGTGCGAATCCCACCCCTAACTTAGCGGAGAGCTGGAAGCCCAGTTCCACCAGCGAACGGCGTCGGCTTCAACGCCATTGCGCAGCGTGATCGGCAGCAACGCTGCCAGCGCGCCAATAGCCGCCGATCTGCGCCGCCCGATGGCACGCGGCGACATCGTCGTGATGGGCGCAGATCTGGGCGATCTGCACGCCTGAGCAGGCTGGCCGACGCCCGATTCTAGCCGATATGAGTGCATCTCTGAGTTAGTAGCAAGAGGCATCTGGATCGCTCCTAGACTTCCTACTTAATTGACGCAATCGCTGTCATGTTCACGGCTGGAAGCTATCAGGGCACTCTGCCGAATAATGCGAGGACAACTTCGTCATAGGCTCGCTTCCTCCGCCCCTGGCCGCACTGGTTCCGCTTTGATCCGGACTGGCCGCGCACATCGATGGAGCGTTCCAGCCCAGCGCCTGGGCCGGTCCCCGGCAGGCCGCCGTGCCTGGCCGGGATTGGGGCAGGCCCATGAGGGGAGCGGGCCGTAACGGCCACTGGGGGTTATTGCCCGAACGTGAAGCGCGGTGAGGACTGGCTCAGCACTGTGACCATCGGCGTGAGGGACCAGACGGCATCCAGTTCATCAGCGACCGCCGCCGTGAGTTCTTGCATGTCCGATGCCGCCGAGTCGTGCATTGCTTCCGCCACGATCAAGGCAGCGGCCGTCGAGGTCTGGACGGCCGACAGGCCGCTTTGCCGGTTCGTCCATCGCCGGGCGTGCACCTGGCCCGCCCAGTCGGCGAAGATCACCTCATGGGCCCTGGGGTGCTCCAGTTCGCCGGAGAACGTCAGGTAATCCTCCTCGCCGGCCGCGTACCGCACGTCGAGATGACCGGTGATCTTGGAGACGTCGAAGACGGCCACCGGGATGGCGAAGGCAACTGAGACCGCGTTGCACAAGTCGACGAGGGGATGAAGCTGGGGCAGGCTTCCCTCCTTGCGCAAGCGCCGCAGCAGCGATTCGGAGGCGCAACGGTACTGGGTAGGCTTGAGCCCCATCCTCGAGAAGGCGCGCCGCCATGCCTGGATCTCGGGCAGCTCACCTTCTGGCACCTGGGCCAGCCGGGACCGTGAGACGGCGATGAACTTGGCGGTACGACAGCTGACTGAGACGTCGGGGGTGATGCCCTCGGCGAACACAATCCCGGGAACCAGCTCGGGGAAGTCACGCCAGATCTCACCGGAGTGCTGAAAGTGCATGAATTCACCTCGCCGTCGGGGAGAGCGCGAACCTTAGGTGACAGGCTGGTGCCCGTTGCCGCGCTCCACGCGCACAACGCTAAGGCCCGCCTGATGCCTCCTCGGAAACGCCCTCTCGTAGCCGCATAGGGCGCGCGCTTGGTCAGGCGGGATCTAGCCAGCGGTGGGCTCTGGGCGTCCGTTCCTAGTATCCGAGTACACCGGCAGCCCTCGAGACGAGAGGAAGTGCTGAGTAATGGGAAAGGTCACGAGAGAACGCGCGCCGAGCCGCCTTACCTGCATCCGCCTGTGACCGCGAGCGTTCAATTTGGGGTTCTGCGGTCATGGTCACCCTGGTCTGGGGATGCCTGAGTCTGCTCCCTGTCCCCTGATAGCTGCCGGGTTCTGCGAGCGGGCGGGGCGGGTCAAAGGGGCGCATAGCGCCCGCGCAGCGGCGCCGCAGGCGCCTTTGACGCGGACCGTCCGGGAGCGGATGATGCCAGGCGGCGAGGAACAGGGAGCCCTCTGGTGGTGGCGCGGATGCGGTTCAGCGGTTCAGGCTGGTGGCCTTTCTGTGCAGGGTGACCAGCCGTGGCAGCCGGCGGCCAGGGCATGAGCAGCCAGCCTTACCTGGGTCCGCGGGGCGTGGGCGCTGCCCCGGCGACATGATGATGGATTGCTGCGACGTGAGGTCGCACGTGGTGAGTGAGTGCGTCGAAGGAGGCTGGCTGATGCCAGGGACGTGGTCCGGGTAGTGTCCAGGCCCGTCCCCGCCTTGACATGCGTTGCTGGGTCCTGCCCAGCCGGGTGTGGAGCTCAGGGTTAAAGCCCGGGGGCCCCGTTCCGTCCGGGGTCACAGGCGAGGGGAAGGCTGGCATGGGGTGAACGACAGTGAACCCTTGCTGATGCCTCGTAAACATCACATCCTGGGGCGGGTCGCAGTCCAGGGTGACAGGGGCGTGCCGCTGAGATGCGGCAGGCGGCGGCCGGGGACGATCACCGGCCGTGCGGGCACCGCCGCCCCCGGGGTACAGAGGGCAGCCTGAGCCGGGAGGCGCCGGTGAGGGCGGGAGCAGCCCTGACAACGACGGGACGTGCCGGTACTGCCAGACGGCGCGGGTCCGGCAAGCAAGACGAGAAGGTGCACGAGAGAAATCAGCGGTTAAAGCCCCGTAAGAGTTCCGCCGGCTCAAATCTGGCGGATATGGGCCGGGGTGCAGTGCGTGACCGCTGCCGCGAGGCGGGGTCAACTCCGGTGCCGGCTGGTTTCGCCGGCGAGGAGGCCACGGTGAAGGACTGCGGCGTAACCGTGGCGATGCTGCCGGGGCAGGAGCTGGGCGCCTAACTCGTCGAACGGTCGTGAGGTGAACGTGGGAACCGCTCGTGGCCGCCCTCCCTTCCGGGCCTCCAGCCCGGCAGGCGGGCAGGCTCGTCGTCAGCTGATGGCCACGGGCGGGCGGAGGCCCCGTAGTAGTCGCGGGCGTAGCGACCCGCCGCGGAGGCCGGGAGAGCCGGCCGCAGGGCCAAGGGGGCCAGCAAGTCAGCAGTGAGGAGAATGGAATGCCGGGAGTTGCGCTGGTGAATACCGGCGATCCGGAGCTGGAATACGCCTTCTACGAGGCGGAGCGCCGGGTACTGGGGATCCAGGCCAAGCTGCACCGATGGGCTCGTGATGATTCTCACCGCAGGTTTGATGATCTGTACAACCTTGTCTGCGATCCCGCGTTCCTTCTGGTGGCGTGGGTTCGCGTGCGGAGTAATAAGGGCGCCCGTTCGGCCGGGGTGGATGGCCGTTCGGCCTGGTACATCGAGGCCACGGGTGTCGAGGGGTTCCTGGAGCGGCTGCGGTCTGCGCTGAAGGACCGCAGTTTCCGCCCGCTGCCGGTGCGGGAGCGGATGATTCCCAGGGCGGATGGCAAGAAGCGGCGTCTGGGCATCGCGACCATCACCGACCGGGTAGTCCAGGCGTCCCTGAAACTGGTGCTGGAGCCAATCTTCGAGGCGGATTTCCGCCCGTGTTCCTACGGGTTCCGCCCGGGGCGCCGGACTCATGACGCGGTGGCCGAGGTGCACCATTTCACGTCCCGGACCTATGAGTGGGTCGTGGAGGGTGACATCAAGGCCTGTTCCGACGAGATTTCACACTGCGCTCTCCTAGATAGAGTGCGGGCTCGCGTCGGGGACAAGCGCGTCCTGGCCCTGGTGAAGGCGTTCCTGAAGGCGGGGATCCTCGCGGAGGATGGCCTGCTGAAGGACACCAGCTCCGGTACCCCGCAAGGGTCGATTCTTTCACCGCTGCTCAGCAATGTGGCCCTGTCGGTCCTGGACGAGTACATCGCTCAGGCTCCCGGCGGCCCGCATGCGACTCCGTACCAGCGGGTCAAGCGCCGCCGTCTCGGTCTGCCCAACTACCGGCTCATCAGGTACGCGGACGACTGGGTGCTCGCGATATCGGGCACCAGGGCGCACGCCGAAGCCCTGCGGGAGGAGATAGCGGAGGTCCTATCGGGCATGGGCTTGCGCCTGTCGCCGGAAAAGACCTTGATCACCCACATTGACGAGGGCCTCGACTTCCCCGGCTGGCGCATCCAGCGTCACCGCAAGCGGGGCACCAGCAGGCATTACGTCTACGTCTATCCGGCCAAGAAGGCGCTGCACGCCATCATGGCCAAGGTGAAGGCCGCATGCTGGCAGAACACGAACCTGCCGCTCGAAGCCCTGCTGCGTCGGCTCAACTCGATGCTGCGGGGCTGGACCGCCCACTTCAAGCACGGGTGCTCCAGCGCCACCTTCGGCTACCTGCGCCACTACCTATGGCACCAGGTGATCCGGTGGGTCGGGCGCAAACACCGGCGCACCCCTTGGAGGCAGCTCCGGCGCCGTTATAGCAAAGGAGACGGGTGGCCCGCTCACGGCAACGTGGTCCTATTCAATCCGGCGGCGGTGCACACCGAACGCTACCGCTACCGGGGACAGAAGATCCCCAGACCGTGGCCGAGCGCGATATGAAGAACGCCGCGACACCTGGCGGGGCTTGCGGAGCGCCCGGTGCCCAGTAATGGGCACGCCGGGTGCGGAGGGCGGGTCAGGGAGACGGACCGGCCGAAAGACCGGCACCGCGCCCTGGCCCGACCCTACCCGTCCGGGTCCGCGCCGCTGGATGGCGGCGCGGCAGGCCGGCCGTAAGGGGGGCGGAATCCCCGGGCGGGACAGGATGCCCGGCAAGCGAACGCCGGCGGCCGGAAGGCAGCAGGAAAACGAGGCATCCGGCGAAGGCCGCCGGGCCGGCCCCTCCGCCGGGCGGCCTCGTGTAACTGGCCGGATAGTGCGCCACGAGGCGCTGTTTGCCCGAATGGAGGTGTGAGACCGTCCATTTCTCTGCCGTCGTAGCGGTGGGGTGGAGCTGGAGGCAGCCGGATCCGCGGGTCGGCGGAGAGGGTGGGAGCAGCCTCGACAAAGTCGCGTCGTCCCGGTACTGCCGGATGGGGCGGGCGCGGTGAGCGAAACGGGAAGGTACACGAGAGAAATCGGTTGCGTTACGCCTCTTGACCAGTTGCCAGCTCTAACCCGGTGGATGTGGGCTGGTTCGCGACGCGTACCCGTCCCGCGGCCAAGGGGCGGGGAACTACAGGCCGGGTCTTATCCGCGCGGGTCTGGAGGCCACGGTGAAGGTCTACGGCGTAGCCGTTGGCGATGTCGCAGGGGTAGAGCCGGATGCCTAACCCGTTGATCGGACAGCAGTGAACGTGGGAACCACCCGCGTGCGTTCCACGCACCCCCTTCTGCCGGAGGGGCCGGGGCGGGGATAGGCGCGACGCCTGCCGAAGGCGCGGGTGGGGCAGCGCCGCCGTAGTACTCCGAGCGCGGGAAGGCCGCGTACATGGGGAAGGGCGGCAGCGTGTCAGACAGAGAGGGAAAGTAATGTCCGAAGGCGCGCTGGTGAATACCGGCGCCGTGTCCTGGCCGGATCCGTATTCGGCCGGGGTGACGGTACGGAGTATGCAGACCAAACTGCACCTGTGGGCGACCCAAGATTCGGGTCGCCGTTTCGACGACCTGTTCAACCTCGTCTACGATCCGGCGTTCTTGATGGTCGCGTGGGAACGCGTGGCCACGAACAAGGGCGCTGACACCCCGGGTATCGATAAGGCCACTGCGGCCGGTGCCGAGGCCCGGGACGGGGTGCTGGTGTTGCTGGGCCAGATCCGGGAGGAGCTGAAGTCGGGTTCTTTCCGGCCGGTGGAAGTGCGGCGGGTGCTGATACCAAAGAGCAACGGGAAACTCCGGAAGCTAGGTATTCCTACCCTCGCCGACCGGGTGGTCCAGGCCAGCCTGAAGCTGGTGCTGGAGCCCATTTTCGAGGCGGACTTCAAGCCGTGCTCGTATGGGTTCCGCCCGAACCGGCGCGCACACGACGCGATCGCCGAGATCCACTCTCTCGCATCCGGGGCCAGTAATTACCATTGGCTTCTGGAGGCCGACATCAAAGCCTGTTTCGACGAGATTTCGCATACGGCTTTGATAGGACGCCTGCGGGCGAGGATCAAGGATAAGCGTATCTGCGCTCTGGTGAAGGCGTTCCTGAAATCCGGGGTCCTCACGGAACTCGGGACCAGGGAAGAGACATACACCGGTACCCCGCAAGGCGGAATTCTATCCCCGTTGCTGGCGAATATTGCGCTGTCAGCCCTGGACGATCACTTCGCCCAGATATGGCGGCAGCAGATGTCAGCAAGCTATCAGCGGCGCAAGCGCAGGCGAAACGGCATGGCTAACTACAGGATCATTCGTTATGCCGACGACTTCGTGATCATGGTGTCGGGTGACCGGCGTCACGCGGAGGAACTGCGGGAGGAGGTGGCGGCCGTGCTCGAACCATTGGGGCTGCGGCTGGCGCCGGAGAAGACCGCCGTGGTGCATATCGACGAGGGGTTCGACTTCCTGGGTTTCCACATCCGCCGCCAGCGGAAGCGCGGGACTCAGAAGTGGTACGTCTACACCAAGCCATCCAGGAAGGCCATCCAGTCCATCAAGGACAAGGTGTCGGAGAAGACGTACAGGTCGACCCGCCATCAGGACCTCAACGAGCTCCCTAGGAGCCTGAACATGTCTCTGGCGGGGTGGGCGAACTATTTTCGGCACGGCGTGTCCAAGGCCACCTTCAGCGCGGTCGACCACCACGCGTGGAACCGGCTGATGCGCTCAACACCACGGACTTTAGGTGTTTGTAATTGCCTGGGGTGTTGCGACGTTAGTGTCCTGTGGGTGTCCTGGAGTCTGTTTCCGGATGGCGGGCGGGCATGGCTTCTGCCCGCGTGTCGCGGCGGGGGTGGCGCGCGGTT
>WNGA01020318.1_pt1 | contig 12439 bp, 12 predicted proteins | sample 5400061 | NCBI WGS metagenome assembly WNGA01 (sample SAMN13153366, study PRJNA577476) | soil metagenome | isolation source: 100 cm soil or saprolite under grassland replicate 2 | place: USA:California | collected 2016-06-15
CAGACTTCAATCCGAGCCTTTGCTGCTTGTAGCTTGCTCACATTAGGGTTCTCGCTACCCGAGTTGATCCGGCCGCTAACCGCTCCCGGTTCTGATAAGAGCTACTTTCTTCCGCTCTTGCGCCAGTCCGCGAGAAACTGCGCCTGACCTTTATCAGTCAACGGATGGTTGAACAACTGATCGATTACCTTAAAGGGCATGGTCGCGATGTCGGCGCCCATTCGCGCCGCTTCGATTACATGGATGGGATGGCGAATGCTCGCGGCCAGGACCTCGGTTTTCCAATCGTAGTTTCGGTAAACCTCGATAATGTCCTGGAGAAGCAGCAGACCGTTTTCCCCAATGTCGTCGAGCCGGCCAAGAAAAGGGCTGATGAAAGAAGCGCCGGCTTTGGCCGCCATGATCGCTTGCGCAGCCGAGAAACATAACGTCACATTCACTTTAATGCCATCGCCAGATAATGAACGCGTGGCCTTCAGCCCTGCACGCGTAAGCGGACACTTTATTACAACATTGGGCGCTATCTTCGAATATTCGCGCCCTTCACGCAGCATGCCTTCTGTATCTTCGCTGGTGCACTCGGCGGAGACGGGTCCCTTAACAATGTCGCAAATAGCGGCTATGTGCTCATTGAAATTAACGTTGCCTTCCTTCGCGATCAACGACGGGTTGGTTGTAACTCCGTCCGCGATTCCGAAAGATGCAGCTTCACGAATCTCATCGAGATTGGCAGTGTCGAGAAAAAACTTCATAAAGACCTCCAGAATATCATTCCGAGCAATCCGCGGCAGTTAATTGGAAGCGGCTCGGGCTGCGTCGCAAACTGTATTGCGCAAGACTCCAATTCCGTCTATTTCAACTTCACAAGTATCCCCATCGTCCGTACGGCCTTCCTGCTTAACAATCCCATTCACGCGAGTCGTAACCATCAGGTTGAGCGGATCCGCTCCAGTTACAATGAAAGGACCCACCGGACAAAAGGTGTCAAAAGATTTCGCTCGCGTAAACTGAACGTCCTTGCGTTGCAAATCACGAGCGGTCACATCATTGACACAGGTGTAGCCCAGCACAAATGCGAGCGGATCTTCGCTACTCGTGAGTTTTCGCGCCCGTCGGCCAATCACTACTCCGAGCTCGCCTTCATGTTCAACTTGCTTCGACTGGGCCGGCAGTTCGATGCAGTCGCCACTGCCAATTACCGCCGAAGGAGCTTTAAGAAACAGCAACGGTTCGTCCGGCATTTTATTTCCCAGTTCTGCCGCGTGTTCGCGATAGTTCCGTCCGACGCAAACAATCTTTGAAGGCGCAACCGGCGCGAGGAGTTTGACGTCAGACAGGGCGATTGCCTCGGCCGTGCGGGCGGATGGAAAGGACTCAATCGTTTCGCCTGCAATCAGCGGCAGAACCGACTGACCCTCTACAATCCCAGTGCGTGACGTCGACATGTCAAGAGTGGTGAAACGACAGATAACCATAAGTGCTAACTTTATTCGTCATTGTTGAGCGTCTCGGAACGAACCCCGCCGCTGGGGTTATGGCACAGTTTCGGAAACTACGTCGGACGGTTGACTAACATTGCCTGCCTGATCGACCGCCGTCAGATAGTAGTAATACTTTTTGCCAGACTCAACTTTCTCATCCTGAAAAGTTGTCCGCGTAAGCAGCGCGGCGTTTAATCTATTCCATTGGTCCTTTGGCAGATCCGGGTCAGTCGAACGATAAATGTTATAGCCCGCGATGTCTGCCTCAGGATTTGCCGGGAAGAATATTGAAAGTCGTCCTGGCGCGGGCGCCACCGACGGCGTTGCCGGCGCCGATGGCGGGAAGATATCGCGAGGAGAAACAGTAATCGAATTTGAATTCACGCTTTCAACCTGAGCGCCTTCAGTTCCCAGTGAAACGGAGCGCACCACGTAACGATAGCTTTCGCCAAACTTAAAGTTCTTATCCTGGTACTGTGTCCCTGAAACCAGCGAATCATTAATTGGTATCTGGCTGTTAACATTTTCCGACTCTTCCACTCGATAGACGTTGTAGCCCAGCAGATTCACTGGAGTTGAGCCGTCGATGTTGGCTGCAGGAGGCTGCCACGAGATCGTAATAGCGTCCTCCACAACCTCCTTATCAGTGGCACTCAGCGTCGGCGGCTGCGCGACGCGTGCGGCCGGCTCCAGCAGAAGGAAGTTGGAAAACGCGGCGCGTTGACCGGATGCGTTTACATAGCGAATCGCATAACGCAAACGTGCTGGCTCGCCGGCAAGTTCCAGCGTGTCCGTGTAACTCAAAACATCCGTAGCCTTCTTGATCTCGTCGTAGGTTACAGAACCGATCAATGTCGATCGGGTCGCAAACTCTTCTTCCGTCAGCCCCAGCGGCGCACGCGGTTTTTCTGCCAGCCGGTAAACGTCGATGCGACGAATACTCTGCACGCTTTCATCCGAAGCGTTGCGCTGCGGCGCGGGCCACGTCAAGATCACCTGGTTTCCGCGCTGGACTCCCGACAGCAGCTCCGTCCGCTGCTGCACGCGCTCGATTGGTGGTAATGGTGGTCGCCGCTTCCCGCAGTTGGAAACCAACATCATCGCAGGCAGCAGGAGCATCAGCAACAACCGCCCCTGCATACGCGAACTCCTGAACGCACCCCGGAAAGCTGACGAGAAACCTCTAAATCGAAAATGAAAAGGGAAGGGCACGACGCGCAGAATAAATGGTTTCACAGAATGTACCGGCTGAGGTCCTGATCCTTAACAGTTTCTGAGAGCATGGCTTCGACATAGGAGGCGTCGATTCGTTGGTTTTTTGGTTCCAGATCGGGTCCTTCAAAACTAATTTCTTCCAGGAGTTTCTCCATTATCGTTTGTAACCTGCGAGCACCGATATTTTCTGTGTGCTCGTTTACCCGGGCTGCAAAATTCGCTATGGAAGCAATGGCGTCGTCGGTAAACTCGATGACCACATCTTCCGTGGCCATCATGGCCTGATACTGTTTGATTAACGCGTTTTTGGGTTCAGTGAGAATGCGCTTGAAGTCATCAACAGTCAGCGATTCCAGTTCCACGCGAATCGGAAAGCGTCCCTGCAACTCCGGAATCAAATCCGAAGGTTTTGAGACGTGAAAAGCGCCCGCGGCAATGAAGAGAATGTGATCAGTTCGAACCATTCCATAGCGTGAGTTTACGGTAGTGCCTTCGACAATGGGCAGAATGTCTCGCTGCACTCCTTCGCGTGAGACGTCCGGACCATGGCCCGACTCTCTCCCCGCAATTTTATCGATCTCATCCAGAAAAATAATGCCGGAAACTTCTACGCGTTCGATCGCGGAACGCGCTACCTGATCCATGTCAATCAGCCGTTCCTCTTCCTCTTGCATCAGATGCTCCATTGCCTCATCCACTCGCATCTTTCTCTGTTTGGTGCGGCCCTGGAAGAGATTTCCCAACATGTCCTTCATGTTGATACCCATCTCTTCTACGCCCTGCGGCCCCGCCAGCTCAATCACCGGGAAGTTTTTTTCGCGAATCTCGATTTCAACCAGGCGGCTATCAAGTTTTCCGCTGCGCAGTTGTGTGCGAAGTTTTTCTCGCGTGCGCTGAAACTGATCTTGCGCGGCCGAGTCAGTAGCCACTTCCGAACTTCCTTCTTCAGTCGTGGCAGCCTCGAAGTCGTAAAAACTGGAACTCGAACGCGGCGGCGGCAGCAACATATCGAGGATTCTTTCCTCGACATTCAGCTCTGCTTTTTCGGCGACTTCATCGATCTTTTCCTGCCGGGTCATGTCTACCGCGATTTCCGTGAGGTCCCGAATCATGCTTTCCACGTCACGGCCGACATAGCCCACCTCAGTAAACTTGGAAGCCTCGACTTTCAGAAAAGGAGAGTTAGACATGCGCGCCAGACGGCGGGCAATCTCTGTCTTGCCTACGCCAGTAGAACCGATCATGATCATGTTCTTCGGCATAACGTCCACGGCCATCTCGGGCGGTAGCTTCTGCCGGCGGATGCGATTACGCAAAGCAACCGCAACCGCGCGCTTAGCGTTGCGTTGCCCGACTACGTGCTTATCCAACTCGGCAACAATCTGACGCGGCGTCATCTCGTCGAGCCGAATTTCTTCATCAACTTCACCTTCAAGATAAATAACCATTTTGAGTTCAATAAATCCTTATTAGCTGAGCGGACACCTGCCCTATCTGTGACGATTACAACTCTTACAACTCTTCAACAACAATATTTTGATTAGAGTAAATACAAATGTCGCCCGCAATCCGCAGAGCCTCAACCGCGATCTCGCGTGCTGACAAGTCAGTATGCTTCGCGAGCGCTCTGGCCGCCGCCAACGCAAATGATCCACCCGAACCGATCGCCAGCACTCCATCATCCGGCGCGATCACGTCACCATTGCCTGACAACAAAAACGAACTTTTATTATCGGCGACAACAAGCAGAGCCTCGAGATGACGCAGCACTTTGTCAGTGCGCCACTCCTTGCTAAGTTCGATCGCCGCCCGCTCGAGGTTTCCGTGATACTGTTCCAGCTTGCTTTCAAACCTCGTCAGCAGAGAAAAGGCGTCGGCGGTGGCTCCAGCGAAGCCCGCCAGTATACTATCGTTGTAGAGCCGGCGAACCTTCTTAGCGTTTGCTTTCATGATCGTTTCGCCCAGTGTGACCTGACCGTCACCAGCAAGTGCGACGCGATCCGCTTTGCGGACGAGCAACACGGTCGTGCTGCGAATGCCTGGAGTTTCTTTCGTCATTTTTGGTAACGGCCACTATAGGAATCAGATGGTGTCACTGTTTTAGGCTATGATAGTTTGAGACGTAACGCATGTATGCGCAAACTATGCTGAAAAACCCCGAAGAAACAAAATCGATAAGCCGATGCCGCCCACGCATCGGCATAACGATGCGGCTTGAGTTTGAGACTGATCGCTTTTACCTTTCTCGTCACTACAGCGAAGCTGTGGAGGCGGCAGGTGGCGCGCCCGTGCACATCAGTTTGATACCACGGCCGGATTATATCTCCACCGTAATGGATAATCTCGATGGCTTATTGTTGCCGGGCAGCGATTCCGACGTCGACCCTATGCGCTACGGTGCTGAGCCACATCCGAATTTGGGCAGCGTGCATCCGGTTAAAGATGAAACAGATTTGTTAGTTCTTGAAGAAATCGAGCGGCGCGGCATGCCTTTGTTTGCGATCTGTTTCGGCATGCAGGCGCTGAATGTGTCCCGAGGCGGAACGTTGATTCAGGATATAGCTTCGCAACTACCGAAAGCCATCAAACATCAGCAGGGCGCACCCCGCGATCGTCCATCGCATGCAGTCAAGCTGGACAACGCGAGTTTTTTGTCCTCGCTGGCGCAGGGCCAACTTGCTCTTGTCAACAGTCATCACCATCAGGCAGTAGATAAAGTTGGCAGGGACTTAATGGCGACAGCCTGGTCCTCCGATGGATTAATCGAAGCTGTCGAAGATAGCCGGCCGCAACGCTTTGTTGTCGGCGTGCAGTGGCATCCAGAGTTAGGGTGGCAGGAAGACAAGCTGTCGCAGGCTTTGTTCAACCACTTCGTAGCCGCTGCCAATGAATACCCTTCTGCACTTGAGAGGGAAACGATTGAAAAAGCAGCAGCTGCGGCGATGGAAGAGGATGCCACAAACGTAATCTGGACTAGAGAGAAGCGCGCGAGTGAATCTCGCTAACATATTTGCTGTCAGGCCGATCTGTCCAACCCACTTGAAGTCAAATGGGGTTTAGTCCCTTTGTGAGTAGAGCTGAGGTTTTACGTTAACTCAAGTAAACTTGAACGCCGAAGGTATGACCCGAAGACACGTGAAACTCGGACTTGAGATATTACTTGAAGGACCGGCAACCTTGCTGCAAGGGTCACGCGTCGGTTTGATTTGTAACCAGGCATCGGTGAACCATAAGTTTGTCCACGCCGCTGACCTTTTTTATGAACATCCGGGCGTCGATCTCCGAGCGCTGTTTGGTCCGCAGCACGGAATTCGCGGGGATGTTCAGGACAACATGATTGAGACCGAACACACGGTCGACAGGGAAACCGGTCTGACCATCCATTCCCTTTACAGCGAAACGCGTGAACCCACCAAGGCTATGCTGGACGACGTGGATGTGCTTGTGTTTGATATGCAGGACGTGGGCTGTCGCATTTACACTTTTGCCTATACGATGGCGAATTGCATGGCGGCTGCGCGCAAATTTGGGAAGAGAGTTATTGTTTGCGATCGCCCTAATCCAATCAATAGCCTGGCCGTTGCCGGCAACGTGTTGGAGCCGGAACACTCATCTTTTGTTGGTCAGTTTCCCATTCCCACGAGACATGGCATGACGCTGGGTGAGCTCGCACTAATGTTCAACCAGCACTTTGACGTTAACTGTGAGTTGGAAGTTGTGAAAATGCAGGGCTGGGAGCGAAGCCTCTGGCACGATCAGACAGATGCGCCGTGGGTAATGCCTTCGCCAAACATGCCCACGCTCGACTCGGCAACCGTGTTTCCCGGGACAGTCCATTTCGAGGGAACGCAATTATCAGAAGGGCGGGGGACTACGCGACCTTTCGAGCTTATTGGAGCCCCATACATCAATCCCGAAAGCTATGCTCATATCTTGAATGAGCTGAATCTACCCGGCATATTCTTCAGGAGCTGTATCTTCAGGCCTACCTTTCAGAAACACGGCGGAGTGAGTTGCGGCGGTGTGCAGATTCATGTAACCGATCGAAATGTATTTGAGCCTGTCCTCACCGGAGTAGCGATGGTGAAGATTGCTCATGATCTGTATCCTACGGAGTTTCGCTGGAAGGAACCGCCTTATGAATACGTTTATGATCGGAATCCTTTCGATGTGATAGCGGGCACTTCAAGTATTAGACTAGCTATTGAGAGAGGTACTGGCCTCCCTGACATTCAGGCCGCCTGGACCGAAGGTTTGGACGCGTTTAAAAAAGCTCGCGAGCCATACCTGCTTTATTAGTTTTGTTCATGTGAGTCTTTAAAAGTCGGGATGCCGACCGTTAAGGTTTGAAATTAAGTCTGAAAGGCTTCACGACTTTGGTTAAGGTGGAACTTTAATAGTGGTAAGTGCGGCGCTCGTGGCCCACATGTTGATAGGCGATGGAGGTTGAATTGAAGAAGGTCGACACCACACACTTAGAATCGGCTCCTGCCAGGGCGTGGCTCATGGGTCTCGCGGGATGGTTGGTGCCCGGTCTCGGGCATCTCCTGCAGGGGAAGTGGGGACGGGCTCTCCTTCTCGGTGGGGCAGTTTGGGTTTGTTTTATTTCCGGCTTCATGATGGGCGGTCATCTCTTTAGATTCGACGCCTCGGAACAAGGCATTTCATCGCTGCTTCAAATTCCCCCGATGGTCGGCGATCTTGGTAGCGGCCTTCTTTACATCGTTTGCTGGGTGAAGGGAGTTGGCTTTTCACATGGACCGCAGCAGGCGGCACTCCCAACTTTCGAGTATGGTTGGACATTTTTGCTCGTGGCGGGACTGCTCAATTATCTTTCCATGCTTGACGCGTTTGATATCGCCGCAGGGAGAAAGTCATGAGACATTTTTTAGTGGTGACAGCCTTTGCGGCTTTGGCTGCTGTCGTTTTCGGCACAGTCACAAGAGACTCCAACCGCGACCGCTTTATCTATGGCCTGAAGGTCTTCGCGGAGTTTATGTTGATTGGACTCGTGCTGGCCTGGGTACTCTATTTCATCCCTTTCTAAAGAACTTCTTGCGGAAATCAAAATGGCTTTGCTTGAGACCGAGACGTTGGTATTACGAACCTATAATTTTGGCGAAGCCGACAAGATCGTTGTTTGCCTGACACATTCGGCGGGACTCATTCGTGCGGTTGCCAAGGGCTGCCGTAAGCTTAAGAGTAGGTTTGGCGCGGCGTTGGAACCGTTCACAGTTGCGAAGATTGCCTACTACCAAAAGGAGAATCAGGAACTCGTTTCACTGAACCAGGCTGAGATCGTGAAGTCACACTTCGCTCTGTCCGGAAATGCTGAAACGCTCACCGGCCTCGCCTACATGGGCGATCTCGTAATCGAGTTTTCTCCGCCCTACGAGCCCAACGAGCGACTTTATCGAATGGTCAAAGCCTGTCTCGCCGCGATCAGCGAATCGCAAGTGGACCTGCAAGTTATCCTGAGATACTTCGAAATCTGGCTGCTTAAACTTGAAGGGTACCTCCCAGATGTCCGGAATTGTGGCGAATGCCATCGACTCTTTGATGAAAAGGAGTTGGCCTATATGAACGCGGATCTTGTGTTTCGCTGCCGCGGCTGTAGTCACAGCACCGGCATTACCTTGTCGAGGAGACTGCAAACACAACTGCGCGCCACACAGCGGCTGGCGCCTTATGCGTTTGCGCAGGAATCACGAACAGTGCCCGAGAGTATTCATCGCGAAATGGCCGAACTAACACATCAACTTATTGGGCGCGTACTGGAACGACAACCCCGCCTAAGATCCACCTTTCAGTGAGCAACGCCCACCAACGAAACAAACTCTTGAGAACTTACATTTAATGTTTAGCAGCAGGAAATTAATCGCAGGCTACGTTCTTCAGAGCGCGCTACCCTACGTTCTGCTTGCGCTGGCGTTGTTGACTGCCATTCTCTTTACGCAACAAACAGGTCGCTTCGCGGAGTTGGCGCTTTACAATGACTTGCCATTGTCACTGGCCGCTCAGATCGCGGCGGCCCTTCTACCCAACGTACTGATACTGACACTACCTGTTGCTGTTCTCGCGGGTATCATCATCGGCTTTTCCCGGATGGGGAGTGATAGCGAGATCATCGCGATTCGCGCCGCCGGCGTTGGCACCTGGAGCCTTCTCTGGCCGGCTTTGCTCATCGGTCTCCTGGCAACGGGCGCGACCACTTTTCTCCATCTTAAAGAGGCTCCTCGGGCTGCGCGTGACCTTCGCCAAGCTGCCCTGAGGGGTGCCCTGCGAAAGCTGGATTCGCCCGTGGAACCGCGCACCTTCAATACTGAGATTCCCGGTTACGTAATCTACGTAAGAGACGGCGACAAGAGCCAGGGCTCCTGGGGCCGCGTTTTCATTTACGCGCAACAGCCCGATGGCTCAATCAGAGTGGTCACCGCTCGATCCGGGAGAATTGATTCTTCTAATGAAAAGGCAGAACTGGTATTGAGCGATGCTGTTGCGATGAAAATTCCGCCCGTCAGCGCCGATCGGAATTACGTAGTGGAGCGGTTAGACCAACTGCGCATATCAATAAACACCGGGCGCGCGGCCTTGCTTGAACGCGCGGGCCGGAAGGATCTGCAAACCGAAGAGTTGGATTGGAACGACCTGAGCATACAAGCTCGCTCCAGCTCAGTTGATGAAAAAAGGGAGGCGGAAAGGACCATTAACCGCCGATTAGCTCTGTCCACCGCGCCGTTTGTTTTTGCGCTCTTTGGCGGCTTGTTAGGAATGCGAGTCAGACGCGGCGGTCGCGGCGCGGGCATTCTTCTTTCACTCGCCGTGGTGATTGTTTACTACCTAATCACCCTACTCGGTGAATCTCTCGCCCGGACCAATGCTGTCTCAGCCATCTTTGGGGAATGGATGGCGACCGGCGCGATACTTTTCTTGAGTTTGGTACTCCTGCGTTTCAACAGTATTCCCAGACTGGCACTGGCCAGGAAATTCCGAAAGAAAAGACCGGCCCATTACGAAGGTGATGAGCACAAGACAACTGTACCAGAGCATACAGTGGGCGCCGGACGCTCCGGCTTTCCTAGTTTGCTTGATGCGAGTCTCTTCCGCACGCTCACTATAAGTTTTTTGCTCGCGTTCGTATCCTTAGTTTCTATTTTTATCATCTTTACTCTATTCGAGCTTTGGCGCTTTATTGGAATTAACGATGTTCCCAGCGGCGTCGTCGCGAGGTATCTACTCTTTCTTCTGCCATTGGTCGCGGTAGAACTTTTTCCCGCCGCCATGTTAATCACGGTGCTGATCAGTTATGCGCTGCTGGCGCGTCGCAGCGAAGCCGTTGCATGGTGGGCATCTGGCCAAAGCGTATATCGGCTGATGATGCCCGGTCTGTTGTTTGCCGTGGCAGCAGGCGCCGGTAGCTGGCTGGTCCAGGAACGTCTGATGCCTTCCGCAAACGTGAAGCAGGAAGCATTGCGGACGCGAATCAGAGGCGGTAAACCGCGCGCGATTACGGGCACTGGTCGGCAGTGGCTAGCTTCAGTAGAAAATCACCGGTTGTATTCATATGAATTCGATGAGCAGGCTGGAGTCTTGAATGAGCCCACGGTCTATGAACTCGACGATGACGCGGTGCACTTGAGGCGAGTGACAACGGGCAAACTCGCAATGTGGACCGCAACTAATCAAATGATGATTAAAGATGCCGAGACGGTTAACTTGCAGGGAATGACAGTAGACAGGCAAACCGAAGAGGAAACGCAGCTTGCAGGAGTGGATTCGCCACAGGTCTTCAGGCCTACTGTTGATAAGCCTTCGCAACTCAGCGTGGCTGCTTTAAAGGTTTACCTGAAAGCATCAAGACAGCGGGGAGTTGATGTGGCCGCTCTGGCAATCGCGCTTCAACGCAAATACGTTAATCCGTTCAGTGTCGTGGTGATGGCATTCATCGGGATGCCGTTGGCATTGGCATTTGGGAGACGCGGAGCCATCGTGGCGTTGTGTGTCGCGGTTGGCGTGAGTGTGGCTTACTGGGGAATTGGCGGGGGGTTCCAACAATTAGGAAATCACGGCTTGCTGCCTCCCGAAGTGGCAGCGTGGTCACCGCCGGTGATCTTCGCGGCAGCCGGGACCTACTTTCTTTCTCGCGTACGAACCTAGACTTACGTTCCAGTTTCCCAACTCGAAATGTATTCGAGCTGTTCAGCTGTCAGGGTATCGATAGCGAGCCCAAGAGCTTGCAGCTTCAAGCTGGCGATTTCCGTATCTACTTCCGGCGGTAGGAGGTGGACACCGGGCTTGAGCTCACCTTTGCGCTTCACGAGATATTCAACTGAAAGCGCTTGATTCGCGAAGCTCATGTCCATAACGCTGGCAGGATGACCCTCAGCAGCGGCGAGATTTATCAGCCGGCCTTCACCCAGAACCAGAACTCGATTGCCAGAGGCTTTGAGTTTGTACTCTTCAACGAACGGTCTGACACTTACCGCCTCGTCCGACATTTCGCGAAGCGCGACGAGGTTAAGCTCGAGATCAAAGTGGCCACTGTTGCAGACGATCGCGCCGTCTCTCATCCGTTCGAAATGTTGTCCATCGATTACATGTCGATTGCCGGTTACTGTTACGAAGATATGTCCCAGTGAAGCTGCTTCCGCAATTGGCATGACGCGAAAACCATCCATCACGGCTTCTACGGCTTTGATCGGATCCACTTCGGTGACGATTACGTTTGCTCCCATGCCGCGCGCTCGCAGCGCGACACCTTTGCCGCACCAACCGTAGCCGACCACCACGATATTCCTGCCTGCCAAAAGTATGTTTGTCGCTCGAATGATTCCGTCAAGCGTCGATTGTCCCGTGCCATAGCGGTTGTCAAAAAAGTGTTTGGTCTGCGCATCGTTAACGGCAATCGTCGGGAAAGTTAACACTCCGGCGATTTCCATCGCCCTCAGCCGCTGAATGCCGGTGGTTGTTTCTTCAGTAGAGCCTACCAGTTCCTTGATTTGATCACCGCGTTCCTTGATAAGCGTGGCGACTACGTCAGAACCATCATCGATAATTATGTCCGGATGAAAATCGAGAGCGGTGCGCACGTGGCGATTGTAAGTTTCAGTTGATTCGCCTTTGATCGCATATACCGGGATACCCCAATCGGAGACGAGCGACGCGGCCACATCATCCTGGGTGGACAGGGGATTGGAAGCGATCAATACGGCTTCCGCGCCTCCAGCTTGCAGTGCTCGCGCGAGATTCGCGGTTTCAGTGGTTATGTGAGCACAGGCCACCAGCCTTATTCCCTTGAGCGGCTTCTCCTCACTGAAGCGTTCACGGATCAAACGCAGCACGGGCATTTCCCGTTCGGCCCATTCAATTCGCTGCTTGCCTTGCCTGGCCAGGCCAATATCTTTCACATCAAATTCGAGCGAACGTGTTGCACTCATTGCGGCATCATCCTTTTCTATTAACTATGATTTCGGTTTGAACTCGATTGGAACTTTCCCGGACAACTAAATCCCAGCGGCGTTGCGAAGTGCCTCAGCCTTGTCGACCTTTTCCCAGGTGAAGCCATTTTCCTCCCGACCGAAATGGCCATAGGCTGCGGTTGATTTATAGATCGGACGACGAAGGTTAAGTTCCTCCATGATTCCACGCGGCGTCAATTCGAAATTATCGCGGACGAGTTTGGCCAACTGTCTCTCAGAGAGTCGTCCGGTGCCGTGAGTGTCAACCAATACCGACACCGGATC
>WNGA01010267.1_pt1 | contig 12433 bp, 15 predicted proteins | sample 5400061 | NCBI WGS metagenome assembly WNGA01 (sample SAMN13153366, study PRJNA577476) | soil metagenome | isolation source: 100 cm soil or saprolite under grassland replicate 2 | place: USA:California | collected 2016-06-15
CAAAACATTCTTTGATACGGCGGCGCAACTCACGACTCACCGGATACTGTTTGTTAGGGCGCGTCTTAATCAGCATTAGATATTCGGCTTCTCCGTTACCGATGCGATCGATTCCGGGCACGTCAATGTCGCTGACTATGTCCTCTGCATAGGCTGGATCGCGCCGCACTTCTTCTCCCACTTCCTTCAGGAGTTTTACAACTTTGTCACTTGGCTCGCCGTAAGCGATCGTCACGCGAAGAGCCAGTTGTGACCAGTCGCGAGTAGTGTTGGAAACGATTTGGATCGTACTGTTGGGAACCATGTGTATCGTGCCGTCTTCGTCACGTAGAACGGTTTGCCGGAGACTCATTCGTTCGACTGTGCCTTTCACACCAGCAATCCGCACGGTATCGCCAATGTCGTACTGGTTCTCTAGCAGGATAAAAAAACCATTGATGAAATCATGCACCAGGGTCTGCGCGCCAAAGCCGATTGCCAGGCCGGCGATCCCGGCGCTCGCCAACACAGGACCCAGATTCAGGCCCAGAAGAGAAAGCACTTCCAGCGCTGCCACAAAGAACACCACGAAAACGCTGATGCTGGTGACAACGCTGGCAACGGTCCTGACTTGCTGGACGCGCACACCGGACGGAAGTTTGCGAATGTGCAGGTCGGCGGTCTTTCGTGCGATGGCGCGGAGACTGCGAGTGAGCACGTAGGCTGCAAGCACCACCAGCACGATTTTGGGCGCGTCGTGGCGGAGAAAGTTCATGGTGTCCTCGCGCCAGTCGTGCAGTAACGAAGCCACATTACCCGTGCCGGGCATGGACATTCCTTGCAGAAACCATTGCGGCATATCAGCGCCGATTATAGCAATCTGCTGCCGAGGGCCCGAGGCGTACGCCGCATATAATCTAAGTGCGTCTATTTCGCGTGAGGTCCACCGTGCTCAGGAAAACTGCTTTTCTGCTTCTGACGCTGTCTTTGTGCGCTTTGCCGGGGTTTCCCTCCCAGCAACAACTCCCGCAAACTTTGCCAATCCCGCAACAGAATGTTCCGGGTCGCGAAGAGCCACCTACCTTGCCTCCACATATACAAAAGGAAATGGAGAAGCGGGCCAACGAACAGCGCCAGGCCGACTTGAAGCGGGACACGGAAAAGCTGCTCAAGCTCTCCACCGAACTGAAGGACTATGTGGACAAGAGTAACGAGAATGTTCTTTCTCTAGACGTGCTCAAGAAGGCAGAGGAAATCGAAAAGCTGGCGCACAGCGTGAAGGTAAAGATGAGAGGGAGCAACTGATCTTAATTCAGGAGCGCATGGCTGGTCTTCTCTCAGGGTTTTGGGTTAAGCTATTTGCAACCTGGTGTCATCAGGAGTATCACCATGCCGTTGCCACAAACTGAAGCTCCCGGACATTTGCAGGCGGCACTGACTTCACGCGGTCTTCGCTTGACCCATCAGCGCCGGACCATTCTCAGCGTGGTGGAGACCGCTAAACAACATCTCGACGCGGCGCAGATTCTTCGCCACGCGCGTCATCTTGATCCGGGTATCGACAAGGTCACGGTTTACCGCACGCTCAAATTGTTGAAGCGACACGGGCTGATTGACGAGCTCGACTTGATGCACATGCAAGGCGAGAAGCACTTTTATGAACGGCGTCCGCAGCGCGATCACATTCACATGGCCTGCCTCCGCTGCGGGAAAATTGCGGAATTCGAAAGCGATCTCTTCGATCGCTTAAAGGGACAAATTCAGCGCGAATGTCGTTTTCACATTGTGGTAAGCCGTCTCGAAGTGGGCGGCTATTGCAGCAATTGCCGCACCGCTACCGCTGAGTAGAGTTGCAACTGGTTGCAATCCCACTGAAACGAAATCTGCAGCAACTACCTTGACGGTGAGAGGCTCACCTTCTAGGATTGTCTTTCCTTAGTGTATGCAACTCAGTTGCAATAAAATATGCCAAAAATCTTCTGCCCGATCCTATTGGTTACTCTCATTTGTTCAGCGATTTATTCTCCCGCCCAGGAGAGCCCGTTTTTTGTTACTTACACCCACCACATGGAAGAGCCGGGCAACTTGGATGTTGAGACATCCAGCACCGCCGGCATTCCGCGCAAGGGGCAAGAATTCTACTTCGCGCCCTACATGGAGCTTGAATACGGAGTGACGGCTCGCTGGACGTCGGAGCTTTATCTCGAAGGGCAGTCAACCTGGAGTGACAGTACCGTCTTCACCGGCTGGCGATTTGAGAATCGCTACAAGGTGCTTGACCGAGAGCACTGGATCAACCCGGTACTTTATCTCGAATACGAGGACGTCAACGAGGCCAGCCGGATACAGACAGAAGTGGAAGGCGGCGGTCCCGATCTCAGCTCTTCCAACCGTGATCTGACGAGAACGCGAAACCACGAACTGGAAGGCAAACTGATTCTCTCGAGTGACTACCACGATTGGAACATCTCCGAGAATTTCATATTCGTCAAGAATTTCTCGCAATCCGAAGGTGTTGAGTTCGGCTATTCGATTGGAGTTTCCCGTCCACTCGCGCGGCTGGCGTCGGCCTCAAACTGCAGGGCTTGTCGGGAAAACTTTGTTCTAGGCGCAGAAGTGTATGGCGGTCTGGGCAGCACTCTCGACTTTGGTCCGCACCACACGGCGCATTATATTGCGCCGGTGGTTTCATGGGCGGTCAGCGATAACGCAACTCTACGTTTTTCTCCCGGCTTTGGACTGACCCAAGAGACCAATCCCGTGCTGCTCAGGTTCAGTTACTCGTACGAGATACAGGGGATGGGGAGCAGAATATCCAGATTGTTCGGAAGAAAGCCTTGAAGCGATTAATGCTCTTTCAAATTGCGGCGCTATTTTTTCTTGCCGCGCAGTTGTTCGGACAGAATCCGGAATATCAGCCTGATTCGAAATGGCGGGCTCCAGCCGAGGTTGGGTCGCGGCACAACCCACTCTCGACAAAGCCAGAAGCGGCGGCGGGCGGGGGAAAACTCTTTGCCCGAAATTGCGCTTCATGCCACGGCCACGACGGCACAGGGATGGAAGAGAAACACTCCGCCGACTTGCGGCTTCCGGTTGTGCAGGATCAAAGCGACGGGACGTTGTTCTGGAAGATCACCAACGGCAATGCCGGTCGCGGCATGCCGTCATTCAGCAAGTTGCCCGAACTGCAGCGCTGGCAAATCGTGCTCTACATCAGAACGCTAAAGCGCTAGAGTGACTGCTCGACATTTTGCAGCTAAGTCTCAATCCGCAGCCGCTCGCACTTCCGATCTGTGGAGCTTTACTCCAATCCTCATTCCGTAGAAAGAACGATAGACGAAGAAAAACGAGATCAGGAAAAATACCAGCGCCAACGCCCGAGTCAGCGTAGTGCTTTTTGATGCCAACTCGACCGCCAACTCGACTGCCAGAAGTCCGAAGAGTGTGGTGAATTTGATAACCGGATTCATCGCGACCGAAGACGTGTCTTTGAACGGATCGCCCACTGTATCGCCGATCACGGTTGCATCGTGGAGAGGTGTGCCTTTCTGCTTGAGGTCAACTTCTACAATTTTCTTGGCATTGTCCCAGGCGCCCCCGGCGTTGGCCATGAAAATAGCCTGATAGAGGCCGAAGATCGCGATCGAGATCAAGTATCCGATGAAGTAAAACGGCTCAACGAAGGCGAACGCCAAGGTTGCAAAGAATACAGCGAGAAATATGTTGAGCATGCCTTTTTGTGCGTACTGAGTGCAAATCTGGACAACCTTCTTGCTGTCGGCGACGGATGCTTTTTCCACACCTTCCAATCGGATATTGGCCTTGATGAATTCGACCGCGCGGTACGCGCCCGTGGTCACCGCCTGCGTGGAGGCGCCGGTGAACCAGTAGATCATTGCGCCGCCGGTGATCAAGCCCAGCATAAACGGCGCATGCAGCAATGAAAGTTTATCCACGTTTACCGAAAGGCCTTCGGTCAGGGCCATGATGATCGAGAAAATCATGGTTGTGGCGCCCACAACGGCAGTCCCGATCAATACTGGCTTGGCCGTAGCCTTAAACGTGTTGCCGGCGCCATCGTTGGCTTCGAGCAGATGCTTGGCGCGATCGAAGTTCACATCTACGTTGAAGTCTCTCTTGATTTCCGCTGGCGGCACGTTCTCGATCAAGGACAGTTCATAGATTGACTGTGCGTTGTCGGTGACCGGGCCGTAGGAATCGACAGCGATCGTCACCGGCCCCATTCCCAGGAAGCCAAATGCCACCAATCCAAAAGCGAAGACGGGTGCCGCAATCATGCTCGCAGCCAAAGCCAGTCCCATTCCGCTGAAGTAGTAGCCAACCGCCATCAGAATGACCATCGAAAGACCAAGATAGTAGCCCGAAAAATTGCCTGCCACGAATCCGGAGAGGATCCCAAGCGACGCACCGCCTTCCTGAGCGGAGATAACTACTTCCCTGGTATGCCTGGACTCGACAGAAGTAAATACTTTGACCAGTTCTGGAATGACGGCGCCAGCCAGTGTCCCACAGGAAATAATTGACGCCAACTTCCACCACTGCGAGCCGTCGCCGCCCAGGTCTGGAATCATGAGGCGGGAGATGACATAAGTGAGGGCGATTGAAACGAACGAGGTAATCCAAACTAGCGAAGTCAGAGGCGCTTCAAAGCTCATTTCATTGGCGTTCTCATAGCGCGCTTTCGCGATCGCGGCATTCAGGAAATAGGCGACGGCGCTGGCGACCAGCATCATGATGCGCATTACGAAAATCCAGACCAGCAGTTGCACCTGGACCATGGGACTCTTCACGCCCAGAAGAATGAAAGTGATCAACGCGACGCCGGTGACGCCATAAGTCTCGAAACCGTCGGCCGATGGACCGACAGAATCCCCAGCGTTGTCGCCGGTGCAATCGGCGATTACCCCGGGGTTGCGCGCATCATCTTCTTTGATCTTGAAAACAATTTTCATCAGATCAGAGCCGATGTCGGCGATCTTGGTGAAAATTCCTCCCGCGATACGCAGTGCAGCGGCGCCCAGCGATTCGCCGATGGCAAAGCCAATGAAGCAAGGCCCGGCGTAGTCGCTGGGGATATATAAAAGAATAAACAGCATGATTAGAAGCTCGACGCTAATCAGCATCATGCCAATGCTCATGCCGGCTTCGAGTGGGATTCGATAGATTGGGTAGGGCTTACCGCCCAGGCTGGCAAAGGCTGTGCGTGAGTTGGCGAAAGTGTTCACCCGAATCCCAAACCAGGCAACGCCGTAACTGCCGGCGATTCCGACAACGCTAAAGAGCAATATGATGAGCACCCGCGAGGCTTCATATTTCAACAACACGCCAAAGTAGAGCAGGATGATTACAGCAATGAACACCCAGAGAAGCATCAGAAATTTGCCCTGGGTCACGAGGTAGGTCTTACAGGTCTCATAAATCAGCTCGGACATTTCTCGCATGGAGCGGTGTACGGGCAAGTTCTTGAGGCGCGAGTAGATCGCCAGACCGAATCCCAAGCCAAGAATGCAGAACAGGATTCCAATTGAAAGCAGCTTGTGGCCATCCACTCCCTGAAAGCTGACGCTGGAGAGATCAGGCAACTTGAGGTTTGCCTCGCCACCCACTTGCCCGGGCTGTGCAAATGCGGCAGAAGAACACAGCAGGGAGAAGAAAAAGATTGCAACAAACTTCGAGATCCGACGTGACGCAAGACTGGCTAGCCAGGTGCGCATGGGAGTCCCTCCGCATTGACGTATTAAGGATGACTACGCGTTCAGGCCTATTCTCCGCGGCCGATTTTCTCGTACTCAGGTTCAGCCTCGAACCGGGAACACGAGAGCGCACTGCGGCATTCCGAACACGCTTCCACCGCAATAAGAAGGAGTGCTGAGCTTGGCCGCGTCGGACATTTAGTGCCGTCTGCCTGTTGAGGTGGGAGTTGAAAAGTCTCCCTCAGCAGACCCGCACAAAACTAGCTTTTATAGCATTCGGATAGGGAGAGCGTCAATCGCGGATCTAAGCTCGGCTACCTGCCGAAACCGCGGCCCCGGGTTTCTCGGCGGCCACTGGCGTCTCACCCGCGGAGCGCTCCTCGTGGTATTCCATTTCGGTATTCAGCTCCCAAATGTTGGCTTTGTTGCGCTGGCCGGCAATAATGTTGTCCACGGCAGTCATGGCGGTCAGCATGGAGTGGTCCTGGTTATTGTAACGGTGCATTCCGTTACGGCCGAGCAAGAACAGGTTTTCGAACTCGTCGAGATATGCGCGGATTTCATCGAAACGTGCGTAGGTGCCAAAGTAAGCGCGATAAGCTTTCGGCATTCGCAGCACGGTGGAATCGAGCAAAGCGCGCTCTTCGATAATGCCGATTCCTCGACCGCCAGTTTCTTCATCTGTTCGTCGGTCCGCGTCCAGAGGCCGTCGCCTTCGTTGCAGAAATATTCCACTCCGATCCACACTTTTTCCGGATCGCTGACCATGGCCGGGCTCCAGTTGTTGAAGATTTGCAAACGACCGGCCAACACGTCTGGCTCCTGGATATAGATCCAGTTATCCTTCACCAAAGTCTCGCCATCTTTAGTTTCGTCTTTGATTTTGAGGTCATTCAGCAACAATCCCACAGTCATGAAGTCGCGATACATCAATCCGTCGCTTACTTCCTTGATTTTGGCAGGGACAACATTGTCGAGCGAACGAATCAGCTCCTGCACCGGCATGGTTGAGAACACGTAATCGCCCTTATAACGATGGAACGCCCCGTCTTGCGAGGCAGTGGTCACACCCCTTATATAACCTTCCAGAGGACGACTGTTAGCCAAAATCAGCAATCCAAGCACAAAAATCAGAGCCGTCGAAGTGCGAGGTCCCCGCCTGAGGCGTGGCAACGCGCCTAGGAGAAGCGCGCCTCCTAATGCGGTGACAGATCCATCAAAACAAGAATTGACCCAGTAGGAAAAGATCCCATATCGGAGAACCGCGAAGGCTCCGCCGAGCCACGCCCATCCAGGTGGCTGCCATCCCAATAACATCCAATAAATCGCACCACACATGGCTGCAGTGCTGAGAAGGGCACCAACCCAGGGCACTCCCGTCAGCTTTTGTCCGATGGCGAGCGCTAGGGCGTGCGCCGGAGGATACATGGATTGATAGGTCGGCGAGATATTTATATGGAACTTTTCAAAATGCACACCCATTGGACTAGGTGGGTTAGTTAGCCGGCCATGGCTCTGACTGGAGAAGATAGCTGAACTCGTCATGTACTACTGGGATGGGGGCCGGATTTAGTGGTAGCAAAGAGACCCGCAGCACACTAACTGAGAGGGGGAATACCAGCAACCACAGACGGGCATGACGGCTGATGTTGCTAAGCCTGAGTTCAGCTCTCGCAAGTAGCCTGGGCCGAGCCGGATGAGGCCGAACGTGAGAAGGACTGCGATAATCCAAAACAGAAGTTCGTAAAAGAACAACAGAAAGCCGGGACTGTGGTCCGAACCGTAATAGAGGTGGGGCAGGAGCCCTAAAATTTCTTCAGGTCGCATGGGAGTGCCCGCTAGGCCGGCTCAGTCTCCGCCAATGATTCACAAGCGAGACTGCCTCTTCACTGGCGGAGTTATTCTAACCAGGAGGTGTGCCCGTAAGCCCAATGTTTACTAGTATTTGGTTACAATGGTACCAGTTGGCGTGGTGCGAAAGTCGTCCAGCGGAAGTGACCGGATCCGATTTTCACTTTTCGCAATTCACCGTATCACTAACCTTTCGAGAGAATCTTCAAGGAATTCCTCCTACTAAATCAGCTAGCCTCTTTCCCCTCTGCGGGTTATGATTTCTAGTACACCTCTGCCTCGGTAAATCCCTGATTTGTGTTAATGGCGCAGTTCTGCGGGCGACGAGCGTGTGCGAGCCAGCGGCCTAACCTTTGAAGCTTTCAAAGGTGGATACCGCATCGGCAATCGGGAGCTTGCGTTGAAAAAGGGTAAGACCGCAGTTGTCATCGGCGCGCAGTGGGGCGACGAGGGCAAGGGCAAAATCGTTGACGTCCTCTCGGAGAGGTTCTCCGTAGTTGCACGATATGCCGGTGGGCACAATGCCGGACACACCGTCATCATCAACGGAAAAAGATTTGTGCTGCAACTTGTCCCCTGCGGAGTGCTCCGCCAGGGTTGCCGAAGTGTAATCGGCAATGGCGTGGTCCTTGATCCGATTGCGTTTCTTAAGGAAGTCTCCGCCCTACGGGATGCGGGCGTAAACGTTGATGGAAATCTGTTCATTAGCAATCGCGCGCACGTGATTCTTCCTTACCACCGCATGATCGAGCTGGCTTCGGAGAATGCGCCTGGGCGAGTGAGGATCGGAACAACCTCGCGTGGAATCGGTCCAAGCTACGAAGACAAGGCCGGACGCCGCGGGTTGCGGGTGATTGATCTGCTCGACCTCGATTTACTGAAGAAGCACATCGAAAACGCCTGTCACGAAAAGAACATGATCGCGCACGCGCTGTTCAACTCCGAACCGCTTGATCCTGACAAAATGTACGCAGAGTATGCGGAGGCTTCGCGCAAACTTGCGCCTTTTGTTTGCGACACTGCAGTTTTGCTAAATCGCGCCATCGCGGATGGGCATTCGGTAATGTTCGAAGGGGCGCAGGGCACGATGCTCGATATTGATCACGGAACTTATCCCTTTGTCACTTCATCGAGCGCTACTTCAGGCGGAGCCGTCATCGGCACCGGCGTCGCAGCTACGGCAATTGAGTCTGTGATTGGCGTGAGCAAGGCATACTGCACGCGGGTGGGCGAGGGGCCATTTCCGACTGAGCTGTTCGATTCCGCGGGAGACAATATTCGCGCTCGTGGCAACGAATTTGGCGCGGTTACCGGCAGGCCGCGGCGCTGTGGCTGGCTCGACCTGCCGCTTCTGCGCTACTCGGGCACGATCAATGGCACTTCATGGCTGGTGGTGACTAAGCTGGATGTGCTGGACGAGCTTGCGGAGATTCCGGTCTGCGTAAGCTACAAAGTGGATGGCAAGCACAGTGAAGAAATTCCCGCCGAAGCGAGCGGTTGGGACAAGATCGAATGCGTTTACAGGAAGATGCCCGGATGGCGGACATCCACTCAGGGAATTACTGAACTGAAAAAACTCCCTCGTACAGCGCAGGACTACCTTACGTTTGTAGAAGGAGAGTCTGGCGCGCGCATCGGTATCGTTTCTACCGGACCGGGACGCGAGCAAACAATCTTTGTGGACGAGTTCGCACAGGAACTAAAGTCTCTGGCGAGAGCGGATTCCGTTCATACCGGGGCGGGATCCGAATAGAGGAACTTGCAGATGATCGTTTTGGTCGTAACCTGGGTAGCGAGAGCTGGACGCGAAACGGAAGTCGCAGCGCTGTTTTCCAAGCTGACCGAGCAGTCTCGCAAAGAGCCTGGCTGCGTTATGTATCAAGTCCATCGCCATCGCACCGAACCGCGCCGGTTCCTCATCTACGAGCAGTATCAGGATGAAGCGGCCATCGAGGCGCATCGCTCGGCACCGCATTTTGTCCAATATGCGAGAAAAGACCTGCCAAAAATTGCCGATCGAACGGAAGGGAATTTGTACGAGCCGCTGGGTTAAGCTTCCGCTCCAACTGACACTAAACCTGTAGCCCCGGACGCACTCGTCCCGGGTGGGCTACACGACTTTCGCGTAGCTCCATAAATTAGGGGTTTCCCGTCATACGGAGTAAGATAAAGCAGCGATAAGAATGGAACCAGATGGCTCAAAATTCAATTCATTCGTGGAAGAACTTCAACGAAGCAATTGCTGACGAACGCGATTCTAAGAAGATCAGTGACCTGATCGAACAACTTGACCGCGACCTCGCGCAAACCGAGAAAAAGGCATCCAGGCGGCGGTGAGAAGAGCACTAGCTCCGTTTGGCAGCGTACCCTAAACTCTTAACCTCGAAGACACATTGCCGGAAGTTGCGCCTTCGCGATTGAGACATAAGAGCAAAGGCGTCAACGATTTGTTGACGAGGATTAAGGAGTAGTCATGTCCAGCATTAACGGTGACAAAGCCCGATTTCATCGGGACCGCAAGGGAAAAATCGCGCGGCGGAAGCGAAACCGGGAACGACTCAACGAGTTTAAACAGCCACCCAATTCGCCGAGCGCCTCGTCAGCATCGAAATCCAAGGCGGTGATCTCATGACTGCGCCCATTCAGGCATTACCGATCTTCGATTCCATACCGAATCCTCTGAAGAAAAAGCGTGTGCTTCTTGTGGACATGTCGGCTGCCAAGCGGGACTTGCGCGCTGAGATAATGCGCCGGCTTGGCATGGACGTCGATTGTGCTGCCGACATCAGCGAAGCGCGCTCCTGGTGGCGCGCTGACCTCTACAATCTAGTGCTGGTGAACGTGCAAAATGAACTGGGCCGTCGCGACAAGTTTTGTGATGATGTTCGTGGCGCTATCCCACGCCAGCAATTGGCATTCCTAGTGGGAAAGCCCGAATACCTGGCTGCGTTTCCGAATCCTGACGAAGGCCCATCAGAAGACCTGAAAGATGACGATCATCTTCTGGTTGAGAAGGTGAGAGCGGCGCTTTCAACCGAAATTTCTGGAGGGCCGCCCCTACAGTGGGGAATTCTGGAAGCCTGCAGGCGAATCTCGGCAGTCCGAGCTGCAGCTGAGGCACGAACAAAGGCCATTCGAGAGCGACCCGCGCCACTACGTGATCCTGAAACGCCACGATCAAACCGCACCATGGAATCGTCGACTTTGCCCGAATTGTTAGGAGAGCAACTGCAATGAAGAACCTTTACGTTGGTAATCTACCCCACAGCACGACCGAGTCCGAGCTGCGAACTGTTTTCGAAGCGCATGGGACCGTGGAAAAAGTGAGTATCGTAACCGATCGCGAAACCGGCCGCGCGCGTGGCTTTGGATTCGTGGAAATGACGAATCCTGCCGAAGCTGATAAGGCCGTCGCCGCCTTGGATGGCACTGAATTAGGCGGACGCACATTGAAAATCAATGAGGCAAAACCTAAGACGGACCGGCCTAAGAGCGGCGGACAGAGATTTGGCGCTGGTGGTGGCGGCGGGAGAGGTGGACGCGGAAGCGGTGACGACTACCACGGTCATGCACGCCAGCCCCGCGAGCCACGCTGGTAGCGTTCTGGATCGCCGGATACTGACGTAAAGACATATTCAGAGACATGGGAGATTGGGTATGCCACGAGGCAGATCAACGTTTCACAAACGACAGAAAGAACAAGCCCGGCAACAGAAACAGCGCGACAAGGCTGAGCGCAGGACCCAGCGGAAACAAGAGAAGCCGGAGGGCAGCGTGGACGAGATGAGCGAACTGCGCGAGCACGCCGAGGCGCAAGCTGCGCTATTCCGCGTTGGCTCCGACGACGAAACCAGTTCTGACGAGTTACCCGCGCCACAACGCCACCAAGGCGATCACTAGAGCGCCTCGCCCGGTCCCAAACCGTGGCTGCACATCTTAGGCCGGTCCCGCTGCCTCTGGTCAACAATTAATTTTTAAAGCAGACAGCGGGCCTGCCCGATGCGTCATCACTTGCATGAGGTGCTGCCGTGACCACAGTAAACTCCATTCCTGGTGTTTTGCACTCGCCCTTATCTAACGAAGAACTCTCGAAAATCAATGCGTACTGGAGGGCCGCCAATTACCTCTCCGTCGGACAGATTTATTTGTACGCTAATCCGCTTTTGCGCGAGCCGCTGAAGCTTGAGCACATCAAGCCGCGGTTGCTTGGCCACTGGGGAACAACCCCGGGGCTGAATTTCGTTTATGCGCACTTCAATCGGGTGATCAAGAAATACGACTTAAACGTGATTTATATTGCCGGGCCTGGTCACGGCGGGCCGGGCATGGTGGCCAACTCTTATCTTGAAGGCACTTATAGCGAACTCTATCCCAACATTCGGCAAAGTGAAGAGGGCATGCGCCGCCTGTTCAAGCAGTTCTCATTTCCCGGCGGGATTCCCAGCCATGCCGCGCCGGAGACTCCAGGGTCGATCCATGAAGGCGGCGAGCTCGGCTACTCACTCAGTCATGCTTGTGGCGCCTCTTTCGACAATCCTGATCTCCTGGTGTGCTGCGTGGTCGGCGATGGCGAAGCGGAGACCGGTCCGCTGGCTACTAGCTGGCACATTAATAAGTTCCTGAACCCGGCGCGAGACGGCGCCGTGCTCCCGATTCTGCATTTGAACGGCTACAAAATCGCAAACCCTACCCTGCTAGGCCGGATGACAAACGAGGAGCTCACGAAGTTGTTCACTGGCTATGGGTGGAAGCCCTACTTTATCGAGGGACACGAGCCAGAACAAATGCACCAGCTTATGGCGGGAGCGCTGGACCACATCATCGCAGAGATTCGCTCGATTCAAGACGACTTCCGCCGCGACGAGAACGCGGTACTACCGGTGTGGCCG
>WNGA01012621.1_pt1 | contig 12433 bp, 9 predicted proteins | sample 5400061 | NCBI WGS metagenome assembly WNGA01 (sample SAMN13153366, study PRJNA577476) | soil metagenome | isolation source: 100 cm soil or saprolite under grassland replicate 2 | place: USA:California | collected 2016-06-15
CAATGCCCACATACGAGGAGACTCGCGCGCGCTGCTCTGCCGGCCACGATTCGGCCGCCAGCGCCATTCCGATGCCGAATTCCCCGCCAAGTCCCAGTCCGGCGACTGTGCGATACGCCAGTAAATCCCAGTAGCCGCGCGCGAGGCCGCAGAGGCCAGTTGCGACAGCGAACAACAAGATCGTCCAGCTCAGAACACGAATACGGCCCAGACGATCGCTCAACGTGCCGAAGATCAGTCCACCGGCGACTGCGCCGATGAGCGTCCACGTGACGAGCGATCCCGCCTGGCCGCTGGTCAGCCGAAGCTCCGCGGAAATGGGCGTAAGGATGAAGCCGAGGATCAGCAGATCGAAGCCGTCCATCGCGTAGCCGACCGCCGAAGCAATGAGCGCCCTCCATGGGTCGCGAGACCGCCGAGAAGCGGCCTCGGCCTCAGAACGCGCGCGGTCGGCGATCTCGGCTGATATGCTCATCGTGCTGGAGAAGGCGGCGGAGCTCCTGAATGTCTCCCTCGCGCTTCTCATTGGGGTGGAAGTCGAATATTACCGCGACGCTGCCGGGTTCTTCGATCGGCGAGAGGAATTCGATGTTCTTCGAAACGGGCTTTGCAGACAAACGCACGATTGCGGAGACGACGGCGAGCATTCTGCTCGAAGTGAAGGCCGTGCATTTCTCCGACGGCAAACCATTCATCTTCACATCAGGCTGGGCAAGCCCCGTTTACATCGACTGCCGCAAGCTGATCTCGTTTCCGCGCGTTCGGCGCACGCTCATCGACTTTGCCGCCACCACGATCCTTCGCGAAGTCGGGTTCGAGACGGTCGACACCGTTGCAGGGGGTGAAACGGCGGGCATTCCGTTTGCCGCATGGATTGCCGATCGTCTCATGCTGCCGATGCAGTACGTGCGCAAGAAGGCCAAGGGATTCGGGCGCAACGCGCAGATCGAAGGCGAGCTCCTCGAAGGACAGCGTGTGCTTCTCGTGGAAGATCTCACGACGGATGGTCGAAGCAAGATCAACTTCTGCAAAGCTCTTCGCGACGCCGGCGCGCAAGTCGACAACGTCTTCGTGATGTTCAACTACGACATCTTCCCCGAAAGCCGGCGAATCCTCGCCGAGCTGAACGTGCATCTATCGGCGTTGGCGACCTGGCGCGATGTGCTGGCCGTGGCGAAGCAGCGGAATTACTTCACCCCCGCCGCCATCACCGACGTCGAATCGTTTCTCGCTGACCCGGCAACGTGGTCTGCCGCGCACGGCGGTGTCGCTAGCTTTCCGTCGAGCTGACCATCTCTCTCTCACCGGCGAGGAACAGCCTCCGGAAGGCGGAATCCGCTTTCATCAGTTCTCGTGGCGCGCCGCTCTCGATCACGCGCGCGCCGCTCAGCACCACCACACGATTGGCCGCCAGGGCGAGCTCCCGCCGATGTGTGATCAAAATCGTGGTGCGACCGCGCATGATCGACTGGTAGCCGTCGATGACGTGCCGCTCGGCAATGGGATCGAGTGCCGCCGTCGGTTCGTCGAGCACGAGGACCGCCGGGTTTGCCAGAAAGGCGCGCGCCAGCGCCACGCGTTGGCGCTCACCGGCCGACAGCGCCAATCCCCTTTCGCCTACCACCGTGTCGTACTGCTGCGGCAGCGTCTCGATGAATCGTGCGATGCCGGCGGCTTCGGCAGCCACCCGCAACGCGCCGTCATCGGCGTCCGATCGAACGTATCGGATGTTCTCCCCGATGGTCGCGTGCAGGAGCAGCGGCTCCTGTTCCACGAGAACGATGTGACGACGGACGTCCTGCAGCGTCAGCGTTCGAAGATCATGCGAATCGAGTGTCACCACGCCGGCGTCAGGATCGAGCAGTCGCGTGGCGAGAAAGGCAATCGTCGATTTGCCGACTCCGCTCGTTCCGACAATCGCGAGCGACTCGCCCGGTTCCACCTGAAACGTCACTTCGTCGAGCACACGCGCCTCGCGATCCGTCGCCAGCGTCACCCGGTCGAACGCAACCTCGCCTCGCGCCGCGGGGAGCGGCCGGGCATCCGCCGCTTCCTTGACATCGATCGGCGCATCGAGCAGTTGCAGGACGCGGCGCCACGAGACGCGCGCCGTCGCGAGGCTTGCATACAGCCCCATGAGCGCCTGCGCCGGCGCGAAGACCCGCATTTGGTAAGCGAGAAACGCGCCGAACGTTCCCAGCGTGATCGTGCCGTTCACGACGCGCGAACCGCCATACAGAAAGACCACCGCCGATCCAATCGACAGGAGCACGCCCGGTAGACCGCCCGCGAAGTACGTCACGCGCTGCATGCCCATGACGGCACTGATGAACGCGTCGTTCAATCGTTTGAATCGCCGGCTCTCGCGCTGCTGCGCGTTGGAGGTCACGATCAGTGTGGCGGCCTGCAGCGTCTCGATCAGAAAGCTGCCGATGTCGGCGCTTCGCTGCCGCAGGTCGGCGACCCGGTTCTCGAGTCTCCGCCGGTAATGCACGAGCGCCCACAGGCTCAACGGCATCGTCGCGAGCGCGACAAGCGACAAGCGCCAATCCAGCCAGATCATCATCACCAGGCTGCCTGTGAGAAACAGGACGTTGCCAACCCACGCAAGCGTCGCTTCGGCGGCCACGCGCTGAATTTCGCTGATGTCGTTGTTCAAGCGGGCGACGATGTCGCCGAGGCGCGTGCGTGCGTAAAACCGCGGTGAGAGGCGCTGCAGGTGCTCGTACAGCGCCAGACGCATATCGAAGAGGATTTCGGCAGACACGCGCGTGTAGCGCAGACCGCTCGCGACGTTCAGCACGAAGCTGAAGACGCCGAGCGCCGCGAACCACAAGACGATTTGCCGGAGCGCAGTCAGGTTGCGTCCGACGAGCGCCTCGTCGATCAGGTTTTTCGAGAGGTATGGAATCGCGAGGCTGGTCGCCGTGCTGAGGAGGCTGATGGCGACGACCAGCAGCAGTCGTCGCCCGTACGGCAGCAGATAGCGGAAAGCACGGCGGAGGTCGACGTCGCCGGACCCGTCGGTCACCTCCGCATTGTAATTGTCGGGAGTGCCTTATCGCGTGGCGCTCGCGGCCTTGAGCTCCATCTCTTTCTGGCCACGCAGAATCGAGCACCAGTCCTTGTGCTCGGCCACGGGCATGCCGCACTCGACACAGATGCGCACCCGCGTGGGCTGTTCGCTGGACTTGCCGCCAAACAGTTTTTTCAGAATAGACACGAGACCTCCGCCGGAGAATGGTTCCTACGTCGATACGTTAGACGGAACGGAAAGGTTCCGGGTTGGGACGGCTGCGCGGTGCTTCGCACCGTAGGCGCGCCGCTGCGCTGCGCGTAGGCTTTCAGTCGCGCGCTTCGCGTAGGAACTCTTGGCGAAGGCCTACCTCGCGGAGCGAGGCCCACCCCAGGCCGACCGAACGGAGTGAGGCCTACTGCGCCGTCGTGTTTCGGACCGTTTTCGGAAGAATGAAGAGGTTTGTCGTCTGGTCCGCGTCCATTTGGATCGTTCGCAGGTACTTGTACGTCGCGGCTTCGTAGACATCAATCGTCGCGCCGGCCTGGAAGATGTAGAGCAGCTTGCCATTCGATGAGACCCTGAGCGCCATCCGCGGCCGGCCGGCAAACTCCGTGCGGCTGAGCAGCTTCTTCTTCTCCAAGTCGAACGCCCAGAATTCGTAGCGGCCGATCTGCTGCAGGAGGCCGTAGCCCCGCTTCCGATCGGGCGCCATGGCGAAGCTCACGCCCTCAGCCGGACCGATCGGGCTGAAATCGATCGTCTTCGCCACCAGATTGACGCGGCCGATGCCCATGATGCGGCGGTTCTGCACGGGATCCTGAATGGTAAACAGACCCGTGAAGAAGCCGGGATCGTCGTTGATGTCGTCAACGGGGCCAAAACTGATGCGTCCGAGACCCGATTCGATGGGCCGGCTGATCGGCCAGGTGTCGACCTCGGTGAAGTTCTCGGTCTCGAGGATCAGGATGTCGTCGCCGAAGAAGTAGAGGAGCTTTCCATCCGGCGAAAACCGGATGTTGATGTTCTCTCGCTCCTCGCCGCGCGGCCATGGGATCGAGCGCGTGACGCGCTTCTCACGCAGATCGTAGAGTTGGAGCGCGATGTCGCTGATCTGCCATCGATCCACCAGCTTGGTGGCCGTGCGCGACAACAGAATCATGAAGCGCTCGAGCGGATCGACCTGCATGCCGCGGATGCGCGTCTTCTTGTCGCCTTCGCTGAGGGTAAAGGTGCTGAGCGTGCTGCGCGACGCGATGTCGACCGCTTCGATCTTCTCGAGCGTCGAGTCCAGGACGTAAAAATGCTGGCGGCTTTGTGACAGCAGCAACTGCCGCGGAATGCCGGTCTGCAGCTTGATCTCGCCAATGCGCTGCTCCGTGGCCTCGTCGTAAATCTGTACGTTCCCGGCATACGTGCCGATGTAGAAGAGACTGTCGCCGCCGCTGAGCGTCAGGCCTTTGCCAAAGCGCTGCGCGGCCAGGCTGATGGGAATGAGAGCGACGATTGCGGTGACGATCAGCAGCTTACGCATAGCACCTTGGAACCTCGTTCCTGAAACCTGACACCTGATGCCGCGGCCACTTCGCGGACCTGAAGGTCCGCGCTACACGAGGCCGAGCGATTACTTCTTGTCTGGAAACACCAAATCGATCTTGCGCCAGTCCTTCTGCGCCGCGGCGCACTTGGCCGTCCAGTCAGGCGCGTGATTCAACTGGTCGGGTACCTGTGCGGGCCAGAAGCAACCCATGTGGCAGTCGAACAAATCGCGTTCGACCGGTTGGCAAAGACCGGCGGTCCCACCGTTGCGATCGGCTTCCCAGCCCGGCGAAAACACGAGCGAGCAGCCAACGGGGATGTGCGGCGGATCGGGCTGCTGTGGCGGCCCGCCACCCGGTTGCTGGAGCGCAACGACGTCCACCTTCGCCGAAGCTACGGCGGACAAGTCCGCGATCGCTAAAGCTTCGGCGGACAAGTCCTTGGTGACCTGTTCCATGCGCGCCGCTTTGACGTTGATGGCTTTGAGATGATTCATGACGCTCTCCGGCGGGGCGAAAGCCCCGCCACTACACTGGCCGCTCTGGGCTAAAGCCCCGCCATTACACGGGGCTGCTCTAAAACGGCCGCCGCCGCTACATCCTCGTCGTCGAACTGTCTGAGAAAACCCGGATTCTTCACCGCAATCTCGCCGTAGATTTCCAGACAGGTATGCGTCCAGCCGCGAATCCACTCGCAGTAATGCAGATTCGGCCGTGCGGTCGATCCGTAGCGCGTGTTGGCCTCGTGATAGCAGCCGCCGGCGCAGATCGGTCGCGCCCAGCAGGTCTGACAATCGGTCTTGTGCGATACGTGGTGGGACTCGAGAAATTCCTGCTGCCGCTCGCGGTCGACGCCGTCGAACACGGTGCCAAACCGATGCGCCTCGGATCCCGCGAAGCGGTGGCAGAGCGCGACGTCTCCATCCGTCGCGACGCCCATCAAGCCGAGGCCGGCGCCGCATGGATACGCCTTCGCGTGGCCTTGATGAATCTCCTGCAGCGTTTCGCGAACGTTGGAGAACCCGTGATGGCGGTTTTCCAATGACGCCTGGAGATAGTCATGCGCCAAGGCGCGGAACTGACCGAGCAGCTCGTCGAAGCCGCCATCGGCAATCGCATAGTCGCGGGCCGGCGCCGTCGTGACGGGCGCAAATCCCACCTCCCAGAAGCCGATTTCGTCGGTCAGGTGACGGTAGATGCGCGTGACGTCGAGCGTTTGCTTCGTGAGCGTCACGCGAGCGCCAATGGGCCGCGTGCGATGCCGCGCGAGCAGCGCCTTGATTTTCGGCGCCGCGATGTCGTAGCTGCCCGATCCGTTCTTGAAGACGCGAAACCTGTTCTGCAGATCCTCCGGCCCATCGATCGATATCGTGACGCCGATGCGGTTGTCGGCAAGAAAATCGATGACGTCGGGACGGAGCAGCGTCGCGTTGGTCGTCAGGCTGAAATCGACCTCTTTGCCGAGCTCCGCGGCGCGTGCGCGCGCGTAGGCCACGGTCGACTTCAGCACGGGAAAGTTCATCAACGTTTCGCCACCGAAGAACGTGATGTGCGCAGCGCGGCTTTCACCCGACTCCTTCAGCGCAAACTCGACGCTTGCGCGCGCGGTTTCCGCAGACATGAACTTCGGCTGCTTTCCGTTTTCCGTATCGACGATCTTGTCTTCACCGTACTCGTAGCAGTAGGTGCAGGCCAGATTGCACTGGTTCGTCACATTGACGACGAGCGTCTGCAGCGGGACGGGCTTGAGCGGCAGGATTTTCGGCGTGCGTTCGGGCCGCGCGACGTCGCCAATAGCACGCACGCGGCGCAGTTCGGCAATCGTGCCGGTCACTTCATCTTCGCCGAAGCGCGGGGCGAGCTCGCGGAGGAGGGTGTCGCTCTCGCGCGGCGTCGTTCGCAGCTCCTCGATGAGCGCAGACGAGCAGTCGTCGAGCGCGAAGACCGCGGCGCTCGGTACGAGGTACAGAAACTGCTGCCCTCCAGCTTCGAAAGAATGAAATTCGCGCAGCGCTATCTGCATCGCCGCACTCGACGAACCGGACGATGCCACCGAGGCTCAGAGGCACAGAGAACACTTCGTACGAGAACTGTCCCCAAACATTTCTCGGTGACTCTGTGTCTCTGTGGCCCGTACCGGATCATCGTCGCTCCTTCAGTGCTTGCTTGGTTGTTCCACCGGCTCCCACCGCATATACAACGGGACGCTGACGAGCAGATGCGCGCGTGCCCGCAAGGGCTTTGCCGCTTTGTTATCCGCGGCTTGCGGTGTGTACGTCGCCACTACGTACACGTCCCCAACATTGTTCCTGCTCCCCCGTCGCGCGGGATTCGGTCCGTCCACGTTCGGTGTGAAACGGCCGGTGGTCTTGTCGATGTCGCCGACAAACTGCACATCATCATCGTCATACGTCGCCGCAAATTCTTCGAGCGCCCATGTGGCGTCGACCAGCCCGAGGTCCACATCGTCCGGCGTATCGGCGCGGTCGTCGGCACCGTTGTCAAACGCGTGTGCTTCGAATTGCGCGAGGCCTTTCGGGAAGTTCCCTCCGCCCACGCGAGCCATAGCCCAGGACGGCATCACCCTGATACCGTCGATGCGGCGATAGACGGCAATCGTTTTTGGCCGCGAAGCGCCTGCGACAAAAACATCGCGCGCCCCGACGGCGGCGTTCGCCTCGACGTCGACAGAGATCGTGGCGAGGTCTGGGCTTACCGACACCACCCGCGCCACCGTGACTCCCGGACCGAGATCGATCTGCGATGGCTGGAGTCCTGCCGGAAGGTTCGCGCCGTAAATCTTGAGCTCCTGTGCCGTCGAGCCGGCGCGCAACGCCGTGCGATCCGTGCCAAGCACGTGCGGCTCTCCGGCAACCCGCTCGAGCCGCACATCCAGCCCGAGCTCGTCGTATCCGCCGGCGAACCATCGGCCTTCCATGCTCCGCCAGTCGCGATCGACGAACATCACTTCGCGAAGGGACTGATCCCCGGCGTCGGACATGCCGCGCCATTGGAAGCCGGTGTAAACAATCGCACGGCCTTTGCGCGTCGTCTGCTGTCCTCTTCGTCCGTAAACGTACGTGATCTCAGTCGTGAACTCGTCCGGCACGCCTGGGACTGGTGTGATGGTCATGCGGCCGTAGGCCTCGCCTTTTCCGAGCTCCGTCGCGCGAAGGGCCCACGATCCTTCCACGTGCGCAGGCCTCATCGTCGCCGACCACGCCGTCCACTCGGGCGTCAGCAATGGAAATGTCTTGGCGAGATGCTCGATGGCCTTTTCGTACGGATGCCGCGGATCGGGCGGTCTGCCGTCGGCTCCCGGCTCGCGCGGCGGAGGTCCCTGCCGCCGGAACGCCTGATTGTCAACCAGCGGATACCAGCCGCGGTGCATCGCGATGAGCAGATTCCACTCCTCACGCGTCCGGCGCTGCGAAATCACGCGGCCGAGCGAGTGACACTTGTTGCACGTGCTTTCGGCATCCGCGTTCGCGGGGTATTTGAAATCGATCAGCCGGCGTTCGACTTCAAACGCGGCGGGACGCGCCTCGTCCGGCGCCAGACCCAAATGGTTCGAGAGGTACTTCACGACTTCGCGCGCAGCGTCGGGCTCGATGCGAAGGCCATTGAGCGACACCATGCGGCGGATGATTTCCTGCCATCCTTCGGGCGTGTTTCGCTGAAACGAAATCCGCGAGAGCTGCTGCTTCTCGTCGGCTTTGTGACAACTGCCACATGCCTTCTGAACGGCCGGGTCAGTGATCGGGATTCCCTCTTCGGGTTTCTGTGCCGGCGCGGCTGATTGCGCCGCTGCCCCAGGTGTCTGTGGTGCAGGTGGGGGCGGCGGCACGCCTTGTCCCATCACCCGAAACCCAAAAACCGTCAGCCACAATGCTGCGGCGACCAGCATCGAGCGAAGAACAAGCCGCATATCACCCTCGGTGAGCGTAACTTGTAGCACAAACCGCAGCGCTCCGTGTAATGTGCGGCAGCAGTGGGGACGGCGGCGGCGCGCATCCCTCGCCCGTCGAGCGCCGTAGAAGTCTATGTGGATTGTGTGGGCGGTGATCGATCGCTCTTCCAGAACAGGTCGGACAACAGACGATCGACAGGCAGACCAGGAAGTCATCGCGCGTCTGGCGAACGGCGACCGAGAGGCGCTCGGCAGTTTGTACGATCGCCACGCGCGTCCTGTCTATTCCCTTGCGCTTCGGATTCTGCAGGATCCAGCCGACGCAGAGGACGTCGTCCAGGAGGTTTTCGCGCAGGCGTGGCGGCAGGCTGCGCGTTACGACGTCAAACGAGGCGCGGTCGGTGCGTGGCTGCTCACCGTGGCGCGGACCCGCGCAATCGATCGGCTGCGTGCACGGCGAGCCCGGCCGGATCGCGCCGGCGTGCAGGTTCCGGCGGTTGATGTCGTAGATCAGAACACGACGCCTGATGTCGAGCTGCTGTCGGCCGAACGCATCCGCCTCGTGCGCGAGGCCCTAGCGGCATTGCCCGTTCTGCAACGAGTAGCCCTCGAGCTTGCATACTTCGAGGGCCTGACGCACGCGGAAATCGCTGCGAAACTGGAGCAACCGCTCGGCACCGTGAAGACCCGCATCCGGCAAGCTCTCCTGACGCTGCGGGACGTCCTGGCTGAGAGCGTCGCATGAATAGCGCGATGGACCACGACGAACTCCGGGAGGAGACCGCGCTGTATGTGCTCGACGCGCTGGCGCCGTCGGCCCGCGACGCGTTCGAGCAGCATCTCGCGACCTGCGCCGAGTGCGCCGCAGAGGTGCGGAGTCTCAGGCCGGTCTCGGCCGCCCTCGCACAAGCGGTGCCGCAGACCTCTCCTCCTCCCGAACTGCGCGATCGGGTCTTGACATCGGTCGGAGCGGCGGACCGTCGCCGCGCGGGTGCGCGCGCAACAGCCGCGCCCACGGCTCCCTACGGTCTTCCGTGGCTTGCTGCCGCCGCCTCCGCTCTCCTCGCTGTTGGACTCGGCATTTACACGCAGCAGCTGCGTGGCCGTATCAGTACGCTGGAATCGCAGCTTCGCGTGGCGACCGAGCGCGCGCGGCTTACCGAACAACAGATTGCCGACGCCCGGCGGACCGCGACCCAGGCGCAATCCACTGTCGCGGTGCTCGCGGCGCCCGATCTGGCGCGCGTCGATCTCGCCGGTCAGAAAGCCGCGCCGCAAGCTTCAGCGCGCGCGTTCTGGAGTCGCTCGCGGGGCCTTGTCTTCACGGCTTCGAATCTTCCCCCGCTGCGTCCAGGGCGTGTGTATCAACTCTGGGTCGTGACGGCGCAAGCCCCGATCAGCGCGGGGCTGTTGAGGCCCGACGCCGATGGTCGCGTCACCGCCGTCGTCAATACCCCTGCCGATTTGCCTCAGCCTGTCGCCATGGCGGTCACCGATGAACCCGAAGGCGGCGTTCCGGCGCCCACCGGCGATCGGTATCTCGTCGGGTCCGTAAACGGGGCCTAGGCCTGCGGTAGGCCTACGACGTACCCAGCACAGCACGCCTTCAGAGTGAAGCGACGTCCCCAAAGGCCTCCCGAGCGTAGCGAGGCCTACCCGCAATCCGTCAGCTCGTTGCATCCGTAGAGAAGTTGAAAGCGTTTCAACCGCCAACGAGGTGAACTGTGCGCAAGAGCCTGTACTTTCTGACGCTTCTCGTGTTATTCGTCGGTCAACAAATGATGCCCGGGCATGCATCGAGTCATCGCGAAGCGCCGCTCATCAGCGGCGATCCGCAAGCGGACGCCACGGATGTGTACGCCTTCGTCAGTCCGGACGCGCCCGACACGGTTACGCTCATCGCGTCCTATATTCCGTTCGAGAATCCGCAAGGCGGTCCGAACTTCTACCGCTTTGGCGACAATGTCCTGTACGAGATCAAGATCGACAACACGGGAGACGGCATCGAAGACATCACATACCAATTCCGTTTCACATCTCAGACGCGCAACCCAAACACGTTCCTTTACAACACCGGTCCGATTCGATCGCTCGACGACGCGAACAGGAATCTCTCGCAAACCTACACGCTGACGCGTCTCGATGGAACGCGGACGACCCTCACCGCCGGGCCTATGCTCACGATGCCGGACAACGTGGGCGCGGCATCGACGCCCAATTATGGCGGCTTCGGAAGCGGCGTCTACGAGTACACCGAAGCCAACGGCGGCAGAGGCCGCGTCTTCGCGGGACAAACCGACGACGCGTTCTTCCTGGACCTCCGCGTGTTCGACTTGCTCTACGGCGCGAATCTCTCCGAAGCAGGCACTGACAGTCTTGCGGGCTACAACGTTCACAGCATTGCGATTCAGGTGCCCAGGGCCGCGCTGCGTGCCGTCTCGCGTCTCGGCATGCCGCTCGTGAACGAGGTGGTGATTCCAGTCGGTCAGAAGGATCGGTGGAACGGATCGCGTCCGAGCGAGGATGGGCAGTTCGGCACCTACGTGACCGACCCGGAGGTGCCCAAGCTGCTGCAGTTGATTTACGGCATTCCAGCGCCGGCCACGCCGCGCAACGATCTCGTACAGGTGTTTCTCACCGGCGTGCCGGGACTGAATCAGCCGCCCGGGGTCAGGCCGGCGGAGATGCTGCGGCTCAATACCGACGTGCTTCCCACACCCTCGCCGCATCGATTGGGCGTGCTCGGTGGCGACCTGCAGGGGTTCCCGAACGGCCGGCGCCTCACCGACGACGTCCTCGACATTGTGGAGCAGGCCGCTGTTGGCGCGCTCCTCGGCGTGCGGACCGAATTAGGCGATGGGGTGGACAGAAACGATCTGCCGTTCCGTTCCAGTTTCCCGTACATCGCGCAGCCGAGTCCCGGCAGCCTGCCGTGGAAGTTGAATCCGCGTCCGCCGGCGGGGAACTGAAGCGGAAGTGGGCAGCATAGGTTTCAAGACTCCAGACTCGAGGCACAACCGAGGATCCATACAATGCGACGGTTTCTACAACCATCACACGCGTTGCCGGCTCTGATCATCGGCGGCGTCATCGCGATGGTGGGCTACGCGAACTGGCGCGACATGAGACAGACGCGCGAGGTTGTCGCCTCGCGCGTCCGTCCTGCGACTTCTGCGCCCGTGACGTCGCGAGAACAACTGGAGCAGCAGGTACAGACGCTCACGGCTCGTCTGGCTGACCATCCTCACGATATCGCGTCGGCCGTGCGGCTCGCCGACGCGATCCTGCGGCAGACGCGCGTCACTGGAAGTGCCGCGTTGTCGTTTCGCGCCGAAGCTATTGTGAAGAGCGTGCTTGCCGACGCGCCCGGCAACTACGACGCGCATCGGATGCTCGCGACGGTCTACCTCTCGCAGCATCGATTTCGCGAAGCCATCGACGCTGCCGAGAGGAACCGCGACACGCGGCCGTACGATCCCGTCAACTACGGAGTGATCGGTGACGGTCACCTCGAGCTCGGCGAGTATGCGGAAGGGTTCGACGCCTTCGATCGCATGATGCAGCTGCGTCCGAGCGCCGCGGCATATGCGCGAGTCGCCTATGCGCGCGAGTTGCAGGGCAATCTTGCCGGGGCGATTGAGTCGATGAAACTCGCGGCAGACGCGACGGCGCCCGGAGACCTCGAGGCACTTGCCTGGACACATTCCCAAATCGGCGATCTGTACCTGCAGTCAGGCAAGACGGCCGACGCGAAAGGTCAATATGCGATGGCTTCTCAGGCGTTCCCTGGACATCCCTTCGCGGTGACCGGATATGCTCGCGCGTTGGAAATGGAGGGCGATCTCGTCGGCGCGCTCAGCCTCCTCGGACGCGTTGCCGAGAAATCGCCGACGCCGGATGTTGCCGCGCGGATGGGCGATCTCCGGGAACGCCTGGGCCGACACGACGAAGCTGAAAGGGAATACGCGC
>WNGA01033226.1_pt1 | contig 12432 bp, 13 predicted proteins | sample 5400061 | NCBI WGS metagenome assembly WNGA01 (sample SAMN13153366, study PRJNA577476) | soil metagenome | isolation source: 100 cm soil or saprolite under grassland replicate 2 | place: USA:California | collected 2016-06-15
TCTCAGTGGCGCTCGTCAGAGCCCGAGCTGTCCGAGAAGGTTGAGGACGGCGTTCGGGTTGAACGGCTCCGTGCCCAGCGCAAGCTGGGCAGCGTTCGACGTGTGCGAGTGCAGGTAGTTCAGCTCGAGGTTGACGTCACCGACGCCGTTCGAGCCGGCGAGCGGCGCGATCTGGACCGTGCTCAGTACGCCGAGCGCCTGACCGGTCGCGTTCAGGAACGCGCTCCCCGAATCACCGGGGATACCGGGCGTGGCCGTGTACACGTTGTGGCTCCAGCCGTTGCCGTCGTCACCGAGGCTGACCCCCTGCTTCGGGCTCAGCTGGCTGACGCCGCCGCGCAGGCTCGAGTTCCCGTACGAGTACACGCTGTCACCCTGGACCGTGCCGTTGGTGTCGATGCCCGTGGGTCCACCCCAGAACGGGATCGACGGGTTGACCTTGCCCACGTCCGCCGGGTTCAGCTGGACCAGAGCCAGGTCGTTGAACGCGCACGCGTCCGGGTTGGTCTCGCCCGCGGCCTGCATCGTGAGCCACGAGTTGTAGACCATGACGCCGGGCTGTGATGCGCCTCCCACTTCCACGGGGGTGCCGATGGGCAGCGAGCCCGAGTCGCAGCCGTTCGTCTCCGTTGCGCCGCCCGTGCCCGAGCAGTGCGCAGCCTGGCCGATGTACACGTTCGAGGCGTCGAAGAAGATGAAGTTGGCGGTGCACTGCGCACCGTCCGTGATCGTCTGGACGCCGGGATGGATCGGCGCGGTGGCTGCCGGTGCCCAGGTGGGCGCCGCAATCGCAGACGGGGCCTCGGCCGCCGCGAGCGGGACGGCAACCGCCCCGACCGTGACCACGGCGGCAAAGGCGCGGGCCAGCATTCTCATGAAACGTCCTCTCCCTGGGCGATCGTATTGCCCGATATCGGCGGTTCGAGACAATAATGCCTCTCAGGGCGGAATGCACACGACCCTGTCGCCTCGGTGGCGCCTTGTGGTCGGGTGTCTTGCAGCTCGGTGGCGCCTCCCCGCCGGCCGCCTTGCGGGCCTCAGACCCGCGTCCCGGCGAAGATACGACCGCACTCGACCCGAGGAGCAGCTGTGGCTTACAGCGCGGTCAAACGCCTGCTGATCGGGCGTCCGCTGGCGTCACGGGAGATCCTGGTGGTGCTGGTGCCGGCGGCGGGGATGGCGGCCCTCGGCTACCTGGTGCCGATCTCGCTCCTGGTCGTGGTGCTGCTGGTGATCGTGGTCGCCAGCTACCGCCAGACGCTGTACGCGTATCCCAACGGCGGCGGCTCGTACATCGTCAGCCGCGAGAACCTCGGGACGAACCCTTCACTCGTGGCAGCCGCGTCGCTCATGGTCGACTACACCCTGACGGTCTCGGTGTCGGTGGCTGCCGGCGTGGCCGCGATCACGTCGGCGATCTCGCCGTTGCGCGGCTACGAGGTCGAGCTCGGCGTGGCGCTGATCACGATCATCGCCCTCGCGAACCTCCGCGGCGCCAAGGAGTCGGGCCGGCTGTTCGCGCCACCCACCTACCTCTACATCGGGATCATGACGCTGCTCGTGGGATGGGGCCTGTTCCAGACGTTCACCGGCCGGCTGCAACCGCTCCCCGTGAACCACCACGAGCTCGCGCACTTCACGAACGGCGAGACCATGGTCGGCGGGATCACGTTCTTCCTGTTGATGCGCGCCTTCTCCTCGGGCGCGGTGGCGCTCAGCGGCGTCGAAGCCATCTCGAACGGCGTGCAGGCGTTCCGCAAGCCGGAGTCGCGCAACGCCGCGATCACGTTGATGTGGACGGCGTTCTTCCTCGGCTCACTGTTCGTCGGAATCGCGGTCCTCGCCGACCAGCTCCGCCCGACGCTGTCCGAGAGCCAGACGATCCTGTCCACGATGGGCCGCGCCGTCTTCGGCGGCAGCGGTCCTCTCTACATCATCCTGCAGGCCTCCACGGCCGGGATCCTCACGCTGTCCGCGAACACCGCGTTCGCCGACTTCCCCCGGCTGTCCGGCATCATCGCCCACGACGGGTTCATGCCCCGCCAGCTCGCCAACCGCGGCGACCGGCTCGTCCTCTCCAACGGCATCCTCGTCCTTGCCGTCGCGGCGGGGGCGCTCGTCGTCGGCTTCGGGGCCGAGGTCAGCGCGCTCGTGCCCCTCTTCGCCGTCGGCCTGTTCACGGCGTTCACGCTCTCCCAGTCCGGCATGGTGATGTACCACTGGCGGCGGCGCGAGCACGGCTGGCGCCGAGGCCTGTTGATCAACGGGGTCGGCGCGCTCGCGACCTCCATCGTCACCACGGTCGTCGTGGTCTCGAAGTTCACCGAGGGCGCCTGGGTGCCGGTCGTCGTGATCCCGGTGCTGGTGCTGTTGTTCAAGGGGATCCACCATCACTACGAGGTCGTCGACCGGGCACTGAGCGTCGAGCCCGGCACGAAGGTCCCCGAGATCCGGCACACGGTCGTCGTCCTGGTCGGAGCGAAGGTGCACGTCGGCGTGCTGGAGGCGGTCGCGTACGCGAAGTCGCTGCGACCGGATTTCCTCCACGCGGTCTCCGTCGCGTACGACACCGATCAGGCGGAGCGGATCCGTGCGCAGTGGAAGCGATTCGACATGGACGTGCCGCTCGACGTGCTCGAGTCCCCGTACCGCGAGGTCACCCGGCCCGTGCTCGACTACGTCGAGCAGCTGGACGAACGCTGGAGCTCCGATGTCATCACGGTCATCATCCCCGAGTTGGTCGTCCGCCGGTGGTGGCAGCAGCTCCTCCACAACCAGACCGCGCTGTGGCTCAAGGCCCGCCTGTTGTTTCGGGAGGGCACCGTCGTCACCTCGGTGCCAGCGCACGTCCTCGACCGGGGACGGCTCGAGCCGTCGCCCGCGCGCGCCATCGCCCGCGCCTTCGTGGCGGGATCGAAGAGCGTCTCGCCGGCGGCGGCGAGGCGTACCGAGTCGACGATGTCGACCCCCTTGATCTGCTTGAGCACGTAGCCGGAAGCGCCGGCGAGGATCGACGCCAGCACAACCTCGTCGTCGGTGAACGCCGTCAGCATGATGCAGCGGATCTCAGGATGCTGCGCGCGAACGCCGCGGCACAGCTCGACCCCGTCACCGTCGGGGAGCCGGACGTCGAGGACCGCCACATCAGGTCGGGTCGCCGCGATGCCTGACCGCGCCTCGCCCGCGGTGCCGGCCTCACCCACGACCTCGAGGTCCCCGTCGGCTTCGAGCATCTCCTTGAGGCCGCGCCTCACGATCTCGTGATCGTCGAGCAGGAACACGCGCACCACGTTGTCCAGCCGTCCTTTGACAGAATGGGCCGTTGCCGTTCTCACACGTCTACCCACAGATCCAAGAGCTGCTGGACGCGATCACCGCCGTCGCCTCCGAGCGCAGCCTGCCCGCGGTCCTGCGTCGGATCGTCGAATCGGCGTGCACGCTACTCGACGCCAAGTACGGGGCGCTCGGCGTCGTCGGCGAAAACCGCCGCCTGAGCGAGATCATCACGGTCGGTTTCGAGCCTGAGACGTACGACGCCATCGACCATCTCCCCGAGGGGCTGGGAGTCCTCGGCCAGCTCATCGTCGACCCGAAGCCGTTGCGGTTGCGTGACCTCGGAACGCACGCCGAAGCGCATGGGTTTCCTCCCAATCATCCGCAGATGCGATCGTTCCTCGGCGTACCGGTGCACGTCCGCGACGTGGTCTTCGGCAACCTGTATCTCACCGAGAAGCAAACCGCCGAGGAGTTCAGTGAGGAGGACGAGCAGATGGCGGTCGCGCTGGCGGCCGCCGCGGGGGTCACGATCGAGAACGCCGTGCTCGTCCATCGACTCGAGGAACTCGCCGTCCTCGAGGATCGCGAGCGCATTGCGCGCGATCTGCACGACAAGGTGATCCAGCGTCTGTTCGCCACGGGTATGGCGCTCCAGACGACGGTGCCGTCGCGCGGCCGCGACGACGCGGATGCTCGCATCACGTATGCCGTCGACGAGCTCGACGAGACCATTCGCGAGATCCGCAACACGATCTTCGCGTTGCAGAGTCCGTCGCAGCCGCGTCTGCGAATCGCCATCTTCTCCTTGGTGGACGGAGCGCGTGAGTCGATCGGGTTCACACCCGATCTGCGCCTCGACGGGCCGATCGACTCGGGCTTGTCCGACAAGGTGGCCGACCATCTCCTCGCCGTCCTCCAGGAAGCGCTGTCGAACGTCGCCCGGCACGCCGGCGCGTCACGCGTCGACGTCAGCGTCGAAGCGGGCAACGAGCTGGTCGTCCGCGTCACCGACAACGGCCGTGGCTTCCCGATCCTCACCCGGCCCGGTCGGGGCCTTCGCAATCTCGAGGAACGAGCGGCGGCCATGCGGGGGACGTTCAGCGTGTCGCGGACGCCCGACGACGAGACCGTCGTCGAATGGCGGGCCCCGATCGCCGGGGTTTAGGCCGCGGCGACGGCGACCGGTTACGCCGCGGCGGCGGCGGCTCTGCCGACCGTCGCCGCAGGAGCCGGAGCTTGCGACGGCGACCGGTTAAGCGAGGACGTCCTTGTTCGTGAAGCGCGCCCACGCGGCCGCGGAGAAGATCACGACGTAGACGGCCTGGAGTCCGAGGTTGAACAGGATGTCGGTCCAGTACACGGGTGAACGGAGTACGTCGCCGAACGAGAGCCAATAGTGGGTGATCAGCCAGGGGTGCATCCACGAGAGTGGCGGGACGGCGTTGAGCACACCGCTCAGCACCGCTACCCCGACCGTGCCGGCCATGGCGCCGACGGGCGCGTCCGTGAGCGTCGAGATGAAGAGGCCGACGGCGGCCAGGCCGAGCAGCGACGTGCCCACCAAGAGTGACGCCGCGAAGATCCGCAACGTGCCGGCACCGAGTGACAGCGTGTCGCCCGACAGGGTCGTCACCGGCCCGATCGGGAAGAGGATCGCGCCGACGATCAGTCCGGCGACGGCGACCGCGAGCGTGGCGACGAAGCAGAAGAGCGCGACGGTGGCGCCCTTCAGGACGAGGAGCCGGGTGCGACCCATCGGTCGCGCCAGCACGTAGCGCAGCGTGCCGAGGTTCGCTTCGCCGGCGATCGCATCGCCCGCGACGACGGCGACGGCCAACGGCAGGAAGAACGGCAAGGTGATCGTCAGGCCGACGAGCGCGGCGAAGACCCCGTTGTGAGTGACCTGATCGAGAAAACGTGGGCCCTGCCCGGTGGCCGGGCCTCCGGAGATGCGGATCGCAATCGCGATCGCGGCCGGGACGAGCACGAGCACGAGCAACAGAGCGCGCGTGCGGACACGCCGGAACAGCAGCCCGACCTCAGCTCGCCACATCGAAGCCCTCCCCGGTCAGGGCCACGAAGGCGTCCTCGAGGCTGCGCCGGTCGGTGGTCAGGCGGCGGACGCCCACGCCCGCCATGACGAGAGCCCGGTTGCACTCTTCGGGTCGTTGCCCGTCGAGCTGGGCCGAGACGACCTCGCCCGTGACGATGATGGACTCCAGTCCGAGGTGGTCGAGCACCTGCGCCGCGTTCCCGGCGTCGTCGGTCTCGACGCGCAGCATCGTGTCGCCCTGGCCGCGCAGCTCCTCGACCGAGCCCTGCGCCACGAGCTTGCCGACGGAGATGATCCCGAGGTGCGTGCAGAGCTGCTCGACCTCGCTGAGGAGGTGGCTCGACAGGAAGACCGTCGAGCCTTCGGCGGCGAGCTCGCGCACGAGGTTGCGGATCTCGCGGGTGCCTTGCGGGTCCATGCCGTTGGTCGGCTCGTCGAGGACGAGGAGGCTGCGCTTGCGGAGAAGTGCGGCCGCCAGGCCGAGACGCTGGCGCATCCCGAGCGAGTACGCGCGGTACCGCTTGTTCGCCGCCGCGGCCAGCCCGACCTGGGCCAGGGCGGCGTCGATGCGCTCGGCGCGGGTTGATCGCCGTCCGTCGGGCCCGGCGGCGTCGAGGCGCCGGAGGTTCTGCTTCCCGGTGAGCCACGGGTAGAAGGCCGGCCCCTCGACGAGCGCGCCCACCTCGGGCAGCACCTTCGGGCTGGCGGCGGGCATCTGCTCGCCGAGCAGCTCGAACGACCCCGCTGTCGGAAAGATGAGGCCGAGCAGCATGCGGATCGTCGTGGTCTTGCCCGAGCCGTTGGGGCCGAGGAAGCCGAAGACGCTCCCACGCGGCACGGCGAGATCCAGGTCGTCCACGATCACCGCGCCGCCGAGGCGCTTGGTGAGTCCCCGCGTCTCGATCGCGAGCTCTGAGGTCACGACAGCCGCCTCATCTCACTGTCCCGCCGTGCCTTGCGCGGCGGCGGACTCGAGTCCCGCCGGCGTGACCGCTCCGGCCACGATGCGCCCGTTGTTGAGAATGAGGAGATTGAACACAGGCGTGCGCACGAGCTGGGCCGTGCCGTACGGGCCGGTGACCGTCTCGGCCGTGCGCGTGAGCTGCTCGACTCGCCAGGGGCGGAACCCGGACAGCATCACGACCTCGTCCCACCCCGTCCCCCCGGTGGCGAGACGGACGAGCGAGCGATCGACGCCGGCGACGGACTGCACGTCCTCGATCGCGTTCTCACGCTCGCGGTGCTTCCGCCAGTCGTCGAAGACGTCCGGGCTCGTGACGACGGTCTCGCCGTCGGCCACTCTCGCCTCCGACGGGGGCCGGAAGGTGAAGTGCGATTCGGCCGGTCGCCGGAGCGTGAGCTCGGTGAACTCGTTCCGGATCGCAACGGTGCCTCCCCGGGTCTCGACCGCGACACGCAGCGGCAAGCCGGTGTCGGCATCCACGGAGATGGCGACCTCGGTGACGAGGGACGTCTTCGAGTCCGGGATCAAGCCGAGCTCGTATACGGGGCGCCCGGCGACGTGGCTGGGCTCGTGGAGGACGAGCCGGGTCGACTCCTGACGCAGCGGGAGGAGGCGCGTCGCCAGCCCGTCCGGCGTCTCGACGGTGCCCCCACTCGCCAGGAGCGTGATCAAGCCGTCGCTGGCGTCGGTGGTCGCGACAGACGGCGTGTCGACCTTGGTGACGCGTACGTCGTTGCTGTGCCAGACGTAGGTGGTGTCGCCCTCGCGGTACCAGTCCGTCTCCTGCAGCGGCGCCAGCAGGGCGATGCGGCGACGGCCTGCGCCGTCCTCCCACACACGAGCGCGATTCGTCCCCGCGGCGAGCCCGACGAACGACCCGCCGCTCTCGCCGCTGGCGGTGCCGAAGTCACCCAGCCCGAGATTGGTGGACAGGTCGAAGAACCCCGACCGCGGCTGCGGGTGCGGACCGGCCGCCCAGTCGGCGACCTCGGCGGGTGTGCGCCGAGGCAGCGTCGGCGCAGCGCGAGCAGTGAGCCGCTCGCGCAGCGAGTTGCCCAGGAAGATCGCGACGATCAGCAGGATCGGGACGACGAGACGCCACTTCCCTGGCCCGGCACGCACGAGAGCCAGCGTATGACCCTGGATGAGCCGTCCCGACGCGGCCGCCCGCGGCGCCGCGCGTCGTATCAGCGGTACGTTCGGGCGCGCGGTTCGGGTCAGGAGCGAGGTGGTGGAATGCCAGACGCGGAGACGTGGCTCGAGGAGCTTCCCTACGACGAGTGCCTGAGCCTGCTGCGGCAGGCCCAGGTCGGCCGTGTCGCGGTCGTCGTCGACCAGTTCCCGGTCGTGCTCCCGGTGAACTACCGCCTCGCCGAGACCAAAGGCCCGACCTGGGTCGCCATACGGACACGACCGGGCAACGTCCTGGACCAGGCATCGATGCAGGTCGCCTTCGAGACCGACAGCATCGACCCGGTGCACCGACAGGGTTGGTCGGTGCTCGTGCGCGGGACACTGCACCACGTGGACCCCGACGCGGCCGATTTCCGCGCTCGCTTCGATCCCGAGCCGTGGATGGAGGCCGAGCGCGACGCCTGGCTTGTGATCGAGCCGTTCTCGATCACGGGTCGTCGGCTGCACGCGGCGGAACGCGAGTGGCCCTTCCACCCGACCGCGTATCTGTAGGCGCGGCCGACTTGCCGTGGCGGCTACTCCGCCGGAGGCTCCGCCTGCCGCCCGGCGAGCCGGGCCGCGTACACCGCGGCTTGGGTGCGCCGCTCCATCCCGAGCTTGGCCAGCATGTTCGACACGTAGTTCTTCACCGTCTTCTCGGCCAGGTGGACCCGCTCCGCGATCTGACGGTTCGTGAGGCCGTCGGCGATCAGGCGGAGGATGTTTCGCTCCTGCGGGCTCAGCCGCGCCAGGCCGGATCTCACGACAGACCTGCACCCCGTCGCCGTCGGGAAGGCGCACGTCGAGGACGGCGACATCCGGTCGCGTCGGCGGGATGCGCGCGAGCGCCTCGTGGGCGGTCCCGGCCTCCCCGACGACCTCGAGGTCCGCCTCGGCCTCGAGCAGATCCTTGACGCCGCGCCGGACGATCTCGTGATCGTCGAGCAGGAACACGCGCACTCCATCTTCCACACGGACCCCCGGATCAGATCTCGCGCCACGCGTCCAGCACAGGCCGGACGCGGGCATCAGCGTAGGCTGTGGCCGGGCGGACCGACCGGGGCGCGATGAAGCTGCAGGAAGTCCGGATCCAGGCCCTCACTCCGGAGCGGCTCCGCCCGATCATCGGGTCCGAGCGCGCCGAACGGTTGGAAGCAACGGCCCAGGCCGCTCGAGAGCTCCTGGCGGGACGCGTCGTGAGGAACGTCAACTCGACCGCGGCCGGCGGCGGCGTCGCCGAGATGCTCCGGGCACTGCTCGCGTACGTGCGGGGTGCCGGCGTCGACGCCCAATGGCTCGTCATCCAGGCCGATGCCGACTTCTTCGCGATCACGAAGCGCATCCACAACAACCTCTACGCCGGGCCGGGGGATGGTGGGCCCCTCGGGCGCGACGAGCGGCGTCACTACGAGGCGGTCCTGCGCGACAACGCCAGTGCCTTGGTCGCCTTGGTCAGGCCGCGCGACATCGTCGTGCTCCACGATCCACAAACCGCCGGGCTGGCGCCACATCTTGCTCACCGTGGCGCCATCGTGCTGTGGCGCTGCCACGTCGGAGCGGACGTGGCAAACGAACACGTTGAACGAGGATGGGCGTTTCTGCGGCCGTACCTCGATCACGTCGACGGATACGTGTTCACGCGCGCCGCGTTCGCGCCCCGATGGGCCGAACCATCCCGACTCTTCGTCATCCCGCCGTCGATCGATCCGTTCTCGGCCAAGAACCAGATGATGGAACCGAGTATCGCCGAGGCGGTGCTGCGGTATGTCGGGTTGCTCGAGGGCTCGGTCCCGGAACCCGTGGTCGCGTTCACACGCGAGGACGGATCTCCAGGTCGCGTCGAACGCCACGCCGATGTGCTCCAAACGGGTCCTCCTCCCCCGGCGGACGCGCCGCTGGTCGTGCAAGTGTCCCGTTGGGATCGCATGAAGGACATGGACGGCGTGATGACGGCCTTTGCCGAACACATCAACTCCGATGCCGCGCATCTCCTGCTCGTGGGCCCGGTCGTCAGCGGCGTCGCCGACGACCCGGAGGGCGCGGCAATATTCGACGAGTGCATCCGGACGTGGCGTCGTCTCCCTCACGCCGTGCGCAGCCGCATCCACCTCGCGTGCCTGCCGATGCGCGACCCGGAGGAGCACGCCGCCATCGTCAACGCGATCCAGCGCCACGCCGCCGTGGTCACCCAGAAGAGCATCGCCGAGGGCTTCGGGCTCACCGTCGCCGAGGCGATGTGGAAAGAGAAGCCGGTCGTTGCCAGCGCGGTCGGCGGCATCGTGGATCAGATCGTCTCAGGCGAGCACGGGCTCCTGATCGACGATCCCCGTGACCTCGGGGCGTTCGCGCAGGCCGTGCGTCGACTGCTGGACGAACCCGAGTACGCGGCACAGCTGAGCCGCAACGCGCGGCGGCGAGCAGCCGACGCGTTCATCGGCGACCGCCACCTCGAGCGGTACGCGCAGCTGTTCGCCCACTTCGACGCCGCGTCCACATAGACGCGCTAGGTGCCCTGGCAGAACCCCGCTTTGTCGGTCTTGTAGGTGCCGTCGGCGCAGCGCACATCGGGGTTGTCGTGCGAGAAGACGCCCTGTGGGCTCTCCCACGACGGGACCACCCACGCGTGCACCATCCACCCGGTGACCTTCAAGAAGTTGCCCTGCACCGCCGCGCATTGCGCTTCGGTCACGTCGGCGTCGGCCGGGAACGGCACCTCCAAACCGCTCGGTCCGTTCTTGATGCACACGCTGCTGTGCCGGTGCCAGTGGTCGTTCGGCCCCGCGAAGCCCTCCGGCGGGCTGTCGCCCATCCCGTAGTACATGAGCCCGACGACCTGTGACGTCGGGGCGATGCCGTCGTAGATCAGCGCCAGCGGATGCGTCGGGTCGAAGGTGTCCGGGCGTGTCATGCCGCCGTAGGAGATGTAGTGGGCGCCGCTGCCGGGCGCGAACCCGCCGGCGAGGCGGTAGCCGGCGGCGGTGGCCTCGGCGACGGTCGGATACTGCAGCGCGACCCCCCGAGCCTCGGTGAGCTGCTCCCGGAGCGCGGCCCGGCTCGCGGGGTCGAGCGGCTGGTCGGGTTGCGACTCGGCGGCGATGTCGCCGGCCTTCACGCCGTGCACGTGCTGGCCGTTGATCGCGACCGGCGCTCCGGCGTTCGCGGCGGCAGGCGGTGTGTGATCGTGTCCCGCGGCCGCGTCGCCGTGATCGTGCGCGGTCGCGAACGCAGGTGTGAGCGACAGCGACGCGACCACGGCCACGCCGAGCCCGGCCGCTCCGACCACGGGGACGGCGAATGCCGGGCGCAGCTCGCGCTGCGCCACCGCCGGGCGCACGAGCACCGCGAGCGAGAGCACGACGATGCCCAGCTCGCATCCCGACGACAGCGCGTCGGCCAACGCGATGGACTCGGGCGTCCACGCGTTCGGTCCGACGGGCACACCCCAGACGCGCGACATGACCCAGACCGCGACGACCGCGGCGTTGAGCAGGGCGCCCGCCGTCAGCAGCCGCCGGTTCGGGCGCAGCACCACGCCGACCGCCCACGAGATCTGCAACCAGCCGACGACGGCGAAGAACGTCCCGTGCGTCCACGACAGCCCGTAGTGATCGCCGCTGACGGCGAGGTGGATCACTCCTGCCCCCAGCGACAGCGCGGCGAGGAGCCAACGCAGATACCGACCGACCGTGCGCTCGTTCGTGGTCATGAGCCCCCCACAGGTCAATGAGCCAACGTGCTCGGCCTGCCGGGATGCTTGTCCCCCGCCGGCTGCCCGTCAACGATCGCTCAGGACTTTCTCAGCTCTTCCGGCGAGACTGGCGCCGTGCGGATCCTCGTGGTGGACGACGAGCCGGCCGTGCGCCGGGCGGTGCACCGCGCGCTGACGCTGGAGGGTTACGAGGTCCGCGTGGCGGGAGAAGGGTTGGAGGCGCTCGACGTGCTGGCCTCCGAGCAGGTCGACGCCGTCGTCCTCGACCTGTTGATGCCGGGCCTCGACGGCCTCGAAGTGTGCCGCCGGATGCGCGCAGAGGGTGACGCGACGCCCGTGTTGATGCTGACGGTGCGGAACCTCGTCTCCGATCGCGTCGCGGGCCTGGACGCCGGCGCCGACGACTACCTCACGAAGCCGTTCGCCCTCCCGGAGCTCCTCGCGCGCATGCGCGCCCTCTTGCGACGGGCGCTGGGCGGGAACGAGGTCCTGCGGTACTCGGACCTCCGCCTCGACGTGGACGCGCGTACCGCACAGCGCGGGGACCGGCTCATCAGGCTGACGCCGACGGAGTTCCTGCTGCTGGAGCTCCTGCTCCGATATCCGGAACGGGTGCTGACCCGCGAGTTCATCTTCGACCGCGTCTGGGGCTACGGCACGAAGTCGTCGTCGAACTCCCTCGAGGTGTACGTGGGGTACCTGCGCCGGAAGACGGAAGCCGGCGACGAGCCACGCCTCGTGCATACCGTCCATCGGATCGGCTACGTCCTTCGCGAGTCATGAGCCTCCGCGTCCGACTCACGCTGCTGTGCGCCATCGCCGTCGCCGCGACCGTCGTGCTGGCGACGACCGCTTCGTATATCGCCGTGCGCAACCGGCTGCACGACCAGACGGACGCAAGCCTGCGAGCCAACGCGACGAGCCTCGCCAAGCTGCCGGCGCCGGAGATCGCGCTGCCCTTCTTTGAGCTGCCCCCAACGGGCTCGCAGACGTACATGGGTGTCACGTACGCCGACGGGCAGAGCAAGTTCTCGACCAAGCAGTCGATCTCGATCCCGGTGTCGACGACGTCGACGGCACGATCACCGATCTCGGGAGAACGCTGCTCCTCGTCGGGGCTGCCAGTGTCCTCCTGGCGGCGCTGGTCGCGCTGTTCGTCGCCCGCACGAGCCTGAAGCCCGTGGGCCGCCTGACTCGAGCTGCCGAGCACGTCGCGACCACCAAGGACCTCGCGGCGTCCATCGACGTCCGGCGCCG
>WNGA01010270.1_pt1 | contig 12431 bp, 11 predicted proteins | sample 5400061 | NCBI WGS metagenome assembly WNGA01 (sample SAMN13153366, study PRJNA577476) | soil metagenome | isolation source: 100 cm soil or saprolite under grassland replicate 2 | place: USA:California | collected 2016-06-15
CCGACGCCGCGCTGGCAGGCCTCGAGCCCGAGGTCGACCGCGCCCGGCGAGTCGTGGATCGTCGCGGTCGCGGCCCACGTACCGCCCGCTATCTGGCGGCCAAGGGCTTCGGCGAGGAGGCGCTCGAGACGGCTCTGGGGGCCGACTTTGCAAATGACCCCTGAACGGCGCTAGGATGAGGGTTGCCTCATCCGACGTTTTGCCTGCATAGAGACGTTTTCCGAATCGCAACTGACCTACTGAAACTCATGTCAACCACCGACCAGCGCGACACCGAAGGGCTCTCGACAGCGGCGACGTAGCCGACCGCTTTCCGAGCCACGGTGTCGGCTCGCTTCACGATTCGGGACATCCCGTGCCGGCCGGACTGCCGGGTAGGTGCCGCGGTAGCGCCGCGGACAATCAACCCAGGAGCTGCCCATGCTGGTCGCCATCGGGATACTGATCGGCCTGATCGTCGGGGGACTCGGAGGCGCCGTGGCCGTCGGCGTCCTCGGAAAGTCGCGACTCGGCGCCGCGCGCCAGCAGCGCAAGCAGATGATCGTGGAGGCCCAGCGCGAGGCGGAGACGCTTCGGCGCGAAGCCCAGATCACCGCGCGTGAGGAGGCGGTCAAGCTCCGCGCCGAGATCGACCAGGAGGTCGTCGAGCATCGCTCGAGGATCGTCAAGGTCGAAGAGCGCGTACTCGCGAAGGAAGAAGAGATCGACCGCAAGCTGACGGAGATCGCACGGCGCGAGCAGGGACTCGCGGATCGCGAGACGCATCTCAGGCAGCTACAGGATGAGCACAAGCAGGCGAAGGACGAGCAGCTCGGCGAGCTCGAGCGGATCTCCGGCATGACCGTCAAGGAGGCGAAGACGACCCTCCTCGAGCGCTCGGAGGACCTCGTCAAGCACGAGCTCGCGCGGCGCGTCCGCCAGCTCGAGGAGGAGGCGCGCACGGAGGCGAAGCGGCGGGCCCGCAACCTCGTCGCCGACGCGCTGCAGCGAGTCGCAGCCAGCCATGCCGCCGAGACGACGGTATCGGTGATCGAGCTCCCGTCGGACGACATGAAGGGACGGATCATCGGCCGCGAGGGACGGAACATCCGCGCCCTCGAGCACCTGACGGGCGTCGACTTCATCATCGACGACACACCGCAGGCGGTCGTGCTCTCCTCGTTCGACGGCATCCGCCGTGAGATCGCGAAGCTGACCCTCTCGAAGCTGATCGAGGACGGCCGGATCCACCCGGCGCGGATCGAGGACACGTACTACCAGTCCAAGGCTGAGATCGAAGACCACATCGCGCAGGCGGGCGAGCAGGCGGTCTTCGAAGCGAACTGCGGCGAGTTCCACGAGGAGCTGGTGAAGATCCTCGGGCGGCTGCGCTATCGCACCAGCTACGGGCAAAACGTGCTCAAGCACACGCTCGAGGTCGTCCACCTCGCCGGCATCATGGCCTCGGAGGTCGGCGCGAGCAGCAAGGTGACGAAGCGCGCGGCTCTGCTGCACGACGTCGGCAAGGCGATGACGCACGAGATCGAGGGCTCGCACGCGTCGATCTCGGCGCAGCTCGCGCGCCGGTACGGAGAATCGCAGCACGTCGTGCACGCGATCGAGGCGCACCACTACGAAGTGGAGCCGCAGACCGTCGAGGCGGTGCTGCTGATCGCGGCCGACGCCATCTCCGCGTCCCGTCCGGGTGCGCGGGGTGAGAGCCTCGAGCACTACATCAAGCGGCTCGAGTCACTCGAGGAGCTCGCGGCGCAGAAGCCGGGCGTGGACAAGGTCTACGCGCTGCAGGCGGGACGCGAGATCCGTGTCATCGTGCGGCCCGGCGACGTGGACGACGACGCTGCGGTGCTCCTGTCACACGAGATCGCCCGCGAGATCGAGGACCAGCTCGAGTATCCGGGGCAGGTGAAGGTGACGGTCATCCGGGAGAGTCGCGCGGTCGACGTGGCCCGCAACGTCACGAACGGGGGCAGCCAGCAGGACACGGTCCCGACGCCGGAGCCTCCGGTTCCGGAGCCTCAGGTGCAACCGGATCAGGCTGCGTAGCCGGGCGAAAGCTGGCGCTTTCGCCCGGAGAAGGGTCCCGCTTCGCGGGAACGCGCGCGGGCGAAGCCCGCGCGCTCCTTGGGTGGTCGGCGGAGGTTCGCCGCCGCGCGGGCGGTGGCGCTATGCGTCCCCGCCCGCGTCAGTTCGCCTGCGGCTAAGACCGCTGCGCGTGTCTTAGCCTCCGGCTTTCGGGTTTGCGGCAGGTCGACCTGGATGCGGACTACGTGCGCCTTGCGAACGCGGCCGCCGCACCTAGGCCGATGAAGACGAGGCCGGAGCCGTACCGCAAGGCGCTGCGGCGGCGGCGCAGCAGTGCGCCTACTGTCCCAGCCGAAAGCGCGTAGAGCGAGTCGCTGATCAGACCGAGCCCGACGAAGACGAACCCGAATACAAGCGCCTGCGACCAGACGCCGCCACGGTCGGGGTCCACGAACTGGGGGAGGAAGGCGAGGAAGAAGAGCGCCGTCTTCGGATTGAGGACGTTCACGACCGCGCCGCGGATGAAGGCGCGCCGAAGTGGCTCCGGGGCGGGCGTGACACGTGTCGGCAAGCGTCGCTCGAGCAGCTTTCGGATCCCGAGGAAGACGAGGTAGGCGGCGCCCGCGTACTTGACGATGCTGAAGGCGACCGCCGAGGCGACGATCAGGGCCGACAGACCCAGCGTGGCAGCGGCGACGTGGACAAGCGTCCCGAGGTGGATGCCGGCGACGGACGCGAGACCGGCGCGGCGGCCCTGCTCGACGCTCTGGACCACGACGTAGAGCACGGCGGGGCCCGGGATGGCTAGCAGAGCCAAAGCTGCCAGGCAGAAGAGCCAGACGGCGGTCGAGTCCGGAAAGACCACGGGTACCATTCTGGCCCGTGCGGCGGTACCACGTCACGACGTTCGGCTGCCAGATGAACGCTCACGACAGCGAGCGCATCAAGGGCATGCTCGAGGAGCTGGGACTCGGCGAGGCGACGGCACAGGAGGAGGCGGACGTCCTCGTCTTCAACACGTGCACGATCCGCGAGAAGCCGGACACCAAGTTCGCGGCGCACCTCGCACAGGCGGCGGCGCTCAAGCACCGCGATCCCGACAAGGTGATCGCCGTCGGAGGCTGCTACGCCGAGGCCCAACGCGAGCGGCTCTTCGAGCTGTATCCCGAGGTCGACGTCGCGTTCGGCCCCGGCTCGATCCCGCACCTGGGAGAGTGGCTCGGCGCCGGCGGATTTGGCGTCGCCCGCGGCCGGTTCGGCCTGGACGACCGCAGCTTCGCCGGCGAGCTGCCGATGCACCGCGAGCGCGCGTTCCAGGCGTGGGTGCAGATCTCCATGGGCTGCAACTCGAAGTGCGCCTACTGCATCGTCCCCGCGGTGCGCGGACGCGAGGTCAGCCGACGACCCGGCGAGGTCGTGGCGGAGGTCACGCGCCTCGCGGCCGAAGGAGTCCGCGAGGTGACGCTCCTCGGCCAGAACGTCAACTCCTGGGGGCGCGACCTCGCCCCAGAGATCCGTACCGAGTTCGGCGAGCTGCTGCGTGCGTGCGATGCGGTGCAGGGGATCGAACGGATTCGCTTCACAAGCCCCCATCCGAAGGACTTCCGCCGGCCCGTGATCGAGGCGATGGCGGAGTGCGCCGCGGTCTGCGAGCACGCCCACCTGCCTCTGCAGTCCGGCTCGACGCGCATCCTGAAGTCCATGCGTCGGACGTACGGCCGCGAGCGCTACCTCCGGCTCGTCGACGAGCTGCGCGCGGCAATCCCGGATCTCGCGCTGACCACCGACCTGATCGTCGGTTTCCCCGGCGAGAAGGAGCAGGATTTCCGCGAGACGGTCGAGGTCGTGGAAGAGGTCGGCTTCGACGGCGCCTTCACGTTCGTCTACTCGCCACGGGCCGGAACCGAGGCGGCGGCGATGTCGGATCAGGTCCCCGAAGAGCTCAAGCGCGAGCGGATCGAACGGCTGATCGAGATCGTGCAGCATGTCGCCGCGGCACGCAACGCAGAACGCATCGGCCGGATCGAGGAGGTACTCGTCGAGGGTCCGAGCCGCACAGACCCGTCGGTCGTCCGCGGGCGAACGCGGCGCAACACGACCGTGAACTTTGCCGGCACGGCCGCGCCGGGCGAGCTCGTCGACGTCCGGATCGAGGACGCCACCTCGACGACGCTGCGCGGAGTCCAAGCGGTGTCGGTCGCCGCTTAGTGGCCCTGATGCGCGTCCTCGTCACGGGCTCGAGCGGCCAGATCGGAACGAATCTCGCGCTGCGCCTGCAGCGCGACGGGCACGAGGTCTTCGGGGTCGACAAGCGGCTGAACACCTGGACGGACGAGTTCCGCTACCTGCTGCAGGACCTCTCCGGGCACTACCCGTCGTTCCCCGGCGGGATTGGAGGAGTCGAGTACCCGCAGGTGGACCTCGTCGTCCACCTCGCCGCGCACGCAAAGGTGCACCAGCTGGTTCGGCAGCCGTATCGCGCGCTCGAGAACGCGATCATGACGTTCAACGTGCTCGAGTTCTGCCGTCAGCAGAATCTGCCGATCGTCTTCTCTTCGAGCCGTGAGGTCTACGGTGACGTGCACCGCTTCGCCGAGGAGGAGGCGAGCGAAGCGAGCGCCGACTTCGCGTACACGGAGTCGACCTACTCCGCGTCGAAGATCGCTGGCGAGGCGCTCATCTATTCGTACGCGCGCTGCTACGGCCTGCGCTATCTCGTTTTTCGTTTCTCGAACGTCTACGGACGCTACGACAACGACCTCGCGCGCATGGTGCGGGTATTGCCGCTCTTCATCCATACCCTGCTGCGCGACGAGCCCGTCACTGTCTTCGGACCGGAGAAGACGCTGGACTTCACCCATGTCGACGACTGCATCGACGGGATCACCCGCGGGATCGAAGCACTCGCGGAAGGACGCGTCATCAACGAGACGGTGAACCTCGCCTACGGACAGGGGAACAGCCTCGTCCGCGCTGCCGATTTGATCGCGGCGGAGCTCGGCATCGAGCCGAAGGTCACGCTGGCGCCGTCGCTCCTGGGGGAGGTCACGCACTACGTCGCCGACCTGACCAAGGCGCGCGAGCTCCTGGGCTACGAGCCAAGTGTGTCTCTCGAGGAGGGGATCCCGCGAGCGGTGGCCTGGTTCAGGGATCACCGGGCGGCGCATCCCGAGGAGGACGGGCCGCTTCCCGCCGACACGCTCTTCCCCCAGGACGCTGAGATTGGCTGGAAGCCGGGCTCCGCAGTCGCCTCTTCCTAGAGGACTCGTCCTCGCCATCTTCGGCCCGACGGCCTCCGGGAAGACGGCGGTCGCCGAGGCGGTCGCAGAACAGATCGGCGGCGAAGTCGTGTCGGCCGACTCGATGCAGGCCTACCGAGGCCTTCCGATCTTGACGGCGCAGCCCGAGCGGCCGACGCGGCTCGTCGCGGTCTGGCCGCTCTCGCACGAGGGCTCGGTGGCCGAGTACGCCCGGCTCGTGCACGACGCGATCGACGAGTTACTGGGGGAGGGGAGGACGCCCATCGTGACCGGCGGCACCGGCCTCTACCTGCGCGCGGCGCTCGCCGAGCTGGAGCTGCCCCCGGCTCCCACCCCCGAGCAGCGCGCCCGTTGGGAACGCGGTTATGACCGGCTCGGAGCGGAACGCGCACATGCGGTGCTCGCGGAACGGGACGCCGAAGCGGCGGCGCGGCTGCATCCCAACGACCGGCGGCGCGTCGTGAGGGCGCTCGAGCTGACGGAGCTCGGCTCGTCTTTGCGCCCGGAATCGGATCGTCTCTGGACATCGGAAACGCGGCACCCGACACTGATCTTCGGACTCGAGCTGCCGCGTGAGCTCCTGGCGGAGCGGATCGAGCGGCGTGCGCACGCGATGTTCGACGCCGGTGTCGTCGAGGAGGCGCGCGCGGCTCTCGCGGGACCGATCTCGTCGACCGCGGTGAAGGCGTTGGGCCTGCGCGAGGTCGCCGACCTTCCGCGCGAAGAGGCGCTCGCCGCGCTCGTCCTGCGCACGCGACGCTATGCGGCGTACCAGCGGAAGTGGATGCGACGCATTCCGGGCCTTGTTAGCGTCAACGCCGACCGCCCGGCCGACGAGATCGCCGATGAAATTGTCAAAGTGGCACGCGCTCGGGAACGACTACCTGCTCGTCGAGCGGGCTGAGCTCGTCGATCCCCTGACGCCGGACCGCGTCCGGCAGCTGTGCGACTACCACTACGGCGCCGGGTCGAACGGCCTGCTCGAAGTGCTGTCCGTAGAAGGCGCGCGCGCCGAGCTGCGCATCTGGAATCCGGACGGGACGACGGCCGAGCTGTCCGGAAACGGCGCGCGGATCGTTGCGGCGTGGCTCGCGCGCCGGTCAAAGACCGAGCGAGTGACGCTCCGCCTCGGGGCTCGCGAACTCGAGGCTGTCGTCCGGCACGACGGGCAGGTCGAGCTCGACGTCGGCCGCGTCGAGGTGGGGCACACGGAGACGCTCGACCTCGGCGACGAGCGCGTCGAGTTCACACCGGTGTCCGTGGGCAATCCGCACGCCGTCGTCAGACGCGAGCCCGAGCGCGGCGAGCTGCGGCGGCTCGGGCCGCGTATAGAACGGCACTCGCGCTTCGCCGAGCGCACGAACGTCCAGCTCGTCCGGGTGGACGGGACGCACGATCTCACCGTCGGGGTCTGGGAGCGCGGCGCGGGGGAGACACTCTCGTCGGGGACGAGCTCGGTCTCGGCGGCGGCGGCGGCCGTCGCGAACGGGTGGTGCGAGAGCCCGGTTCACGTGCATCTCCCGGGCGGCGACCTCTTGGTCGAGCTGGACGCCGATGCTCGAGCGCGCCTCACCGGCCCGGCGGAAGAAATCTGCCGCATCGAGCTCGTCTAGCCGGGTTTCAGACGAAGCGCGGCGCAGATTTCTTTAGGAGCCGAGGCCGTGCTCGCGGAGCGCCTCGTTCAGGCTCACCTTGAGATCTGTCGATTCGCTCCGCCAGCCGACGATCAGCGCGCAGGCGAGGTGATACGTGCCGGCCGGAAAGGCCTTCGGGCGCGTCCCGGGCACGACGATCGCGCGTGCAGGCACGAACCCGCGGTGCTCTACGGGCTGGCTTCCCGTCACGTCGATCACGGGAACGGACGAGGTGAGCGAGACGTTCGGTCCAAGCACGGCGCGCACGCCGATGCGTACGCCTTCGGTGAGGATGCACCGCGAGCCGATGAAGGCGCCGTCCTCCACGATCACGGGCCGTGCGCCGGGCGGCTCGAGCACGCCGCCGATCCCGACGCCGCCCGCGAGGTGGACGTCCGCACCGATCTGCGCCCCCGAGCCGACGGTCGCCCACGTGTCGACCATCGTGCGAGGGCCGACCCACGCACCGATGTTGACGTAGCTTGGCATCATCACGACGCCTGGCGAGAGGTACGACCCGTACCGTGCCACCGCGGGCGGCACGACGCGGACGCCGAGCTTGTCGTAGTCCCGCTTGAGGGGGATCTTGTCGTGGTACTCGAACGGCCCGACCTCCTGCGGCTCCATCTGGCGCAGGCGGAAGTACTCGAGGATTGCTTCCTGGGCTTCGCCGTTGACGCGCCAGTCGTCGCCGTCTGGCTCGGCGACTCGCAGCTCGCCGCGGTCGAGGGCGGCGATCACTTCCTCGACGCGCTCCGCGTTCACAGAACGTCCTCGAGGATCTCAGCCGCCCGCCGGCACTCCTGCTCGGTCGGCACGAGCGCCAGCCGCCAGTAGCCCTCACCTGCCGGTCCGAAGAAGACCCCCGGCGAGACGATCAAGCCGTGCTCGAGCAGCTGCGTAGCGAACACCTCGGAGGACTCGCCGTCCGGCACCTCCAGCCAGAGGAACATCGTCGCGGCGCCGCCGGCGACACGCACGCCCTTCCGTGCAAATGTCGGGAGGAGAGCCTCGCGCTTACGGCGGTAGATCTCACGCGTGCGCTCGACGTGCGCCTCGTCGTTCCACGCGACGATCGATGCACGCTGGACGAACTCCTGCGGCGCGGTTCCCACCGAAGGCCGGAACTGCTTCAGCGCTGCGATCAGCCCCGCGTCCGCCGCGACGAAGCCTGACCGATACCCGGTCATCGACGAGCGCTTGCTGAGCGTGTTGAAGACGGCGATGTTGCCGTGCTCACGCACCTCGAGGCCGGAGTGCGGCGGCTCGTCGAACCAGAGCTCCGTGTACGCGTCGTCGCAGGCCAGCAGAAAGTCGTACTCGCCCGACAGCTCGGCCAGCCGCCCCAGAAAATCAAGGGGAGCGACGGCGCCCGTCGGGTTGTTGGGGTAGTTGATCCAGACGATCGCGGCGCGTTCCCAGACATCCCGGGACACGGTGTCGAGGTCGGGCAGGAATCCGTGCTCTTCGAGCAGGGGCAGCTGCACGACCTCCGCGCCGGCGAAGGCGGCACCACGATCCGGCACGGGATAGCCGGGCTCCGTAGTCACCACCAACCGTTTCTCTGCATCGCGGTCGATCACGACCTGCGCGAGCAGGAAGATCGCCTCCTTCGATCCGTACGTCGGAATGATCTCGGTGTCCGGATCGAGCGCGACACCGAACCTGCGGGCGCACCAGCCCGCGACGGCGCGGCGCAGCTCGGGCAGGCCTTCGGCGAGCGGATAGGTCGAGATCTCGCTGAGGTTGTCCGCCAGCGCCTGCCGGATGATCGCGTCGGTCGGCTCGCGTGGCTCGCCCTTCCCGAAGTCGATCAGCTCCACGCCCTGCGCGGCGAGGCGGCGCTTCGCCTGGTCGAGCTTCACGAACGGGTACGTGCCGGTGGCTGCGAGCGTGGGGGAGAGCTGCATGGGCTAGACGGTACCCAGGAAACGCTGCAGGGCCTCGTAGGTGCGCACCAGCTCCGTCACCTCGACCTGTTCGTCGCGGCGATGGGCGTACCGCGTGGCGCCGGGCCCGAGGTTGACGGCGTCGAGGCCCTGCGCCGCGAACTCCGCCACGGGCGTCCAGGCCTGCTTCGGCTGGATCGCAAAGCTGCCCGCCTCGCGCAGCCGCCGCGCCAGCGGGGTATCGACCACGACGTGCGCAGGCGGTGAGTTGGCGAGTGTCTCCACCGTTCCCTCGGGAACGAGTTCGCGCAGCCGCCGCACTGCCTCCTCCGGCGTTCTGCTTGGCGCGTAGCGGTAGTTCAGCTCCGCGACGGCGCGATCTGGAACGACGTTCTGCGCGATCCCGCCCTCGATCCGGACGACGCTGACCACTTCGCGAAAGACGAGACCCTCGACCTCGACGTCGTCGGGCTCGAGCCGCGCGACCGCGGCGAGCGCACGGAGCGCGCGGTGGATCGCGTTGTCGCCCGTCCACGGGCGGGCGGAGTGGGCGCTGACGCCCGCGAAGGCCAGGCGCGTGTTCAGGTTGCCGAGGCACCCGGCGTGAATCTCGTTGTCGGTCGGCTCGAGCATCACGACGAGCGCGGCCTCGTGGACGTCGGGACAGGCGGAGAAGAATGCCGGGAGCGCGCTCTCCCCGGCCGCAAGCTCCTCGCGCACGAAGAACAGGTATGCGACGTCGAGCGCGGTTTCGCGCAGGGTGCGCGCCAGCTCGATCATGACGGCGAGGCCGCCCTTCATGTCGCTCGCGCCGAGGCCGTGGACGACGCCGTCGGCTAGATGTCCGGGCAGATTGTCCTGCGCCGGAACGGTGTCGAGATGTCCCGCCAGCACGACCAGCGGCAGGCCGCGCCGCCGCCCGACAAAGAGGACGTCGTCACTCGCGAAGAGCGTCGGCAAGGACACGGCAGCGCGCACGTAGGCGGCGATCTCGGCCTCGTTCCGGCTCTCGGACGGGATGTCGACGAGTTCCAGCGTCCGTCGCGCGAGATCGTCGGCCGCCATGCTGGGATTTTGCCGGGTTGCAGGCATAATCCTCCGGTGATCCAGCGCCAGCCGGACCCCGCGCTCGAGCGCGGGTTCATCGTCGCCGTGCTGGCTCAGGGTGTCGATCCCGACGACGAGCTGGCGGAGCTGCGAGAGCTCGCGCACACCGCGCTCGTCGAGCCGATCGGCGAGCTCGTCCAGCACCGTCCACGACCCGAGCGCCGTACGTACGTCGGGAAGGGCAAGCTCGAGGAGCTCAAACGCGACTACCGTGGCTCCGGCGCAGAGGTGCTGCTCGTGGACGGCGAGCTCGAGCCGGCACAGCAGCGCACGCTCGAGGACACGCTGCAAGCGCGCGTCGTCGATCGCACTCAGCTGATCCTCGACATCTTCGCGCAGCATGCGATCAGCGCGGAAGGAAAGCTGCAGGTCGAGCTGGCCCAGCTCGAGTACAACCTGCCGCGCATGCGCGGGATGTGGCAGCACCTCGAGCGCCTCGGGGGCGGAGTCGGAACGCGCGGTCCGGGCGAGTCGCAGCTCGAGACCGACCGCCGGCTCGCGCGTCGCCGCATCACGATCCTGCGCCGCCGGCTTCGCGATCTGCGCAAGCAGCGCGACGTCCGCCGCAAGGAACGCCGGCGCGCGGAGGCGCCGACCGTTGCGCTCGCCGGCTACACGAACGTCGGCAAGTCGACCCTCCTGAACGCGCTGACCGAGGCCGAGGTCTCCGTGAACGACCGGCTCTTCGAGACGCTCGATCCGACCACGCGAGCGTTCGAGCACGAGGGCCGCCGGTATCTCGTCACCGACACGGTCGGATTCATCCGCCGCCTCCCGACGGAGCTCGTCGAGGGCTTTGCGGCCACGCTCGAGGAGACGCTCGTCGCCGACCTCGTGCTGCACGTCGTCGACGCCTCCGTTCCTGAGGAGCGGCTGGAGGAGCACGCGGCCGCGGTCAGAACGGTCCTGCACGACATCGGCGCCGACGACCTCCCGCTCGAAATCGTGGTCAACAAGATCGACGCGGCCGACTCGCTGCACCGGAGGCGGCTCGCAAATCGTTTCCCCGAGGCGGTCCAGATCTCGGCCCTCACCGGCGAGGGCCTCGGTGAGTTGCGGGCGCGTATCGCGGAACGCTTCGCGAACCGCTACGAGGCCGTCCATCTCTTCCTGCCCTACGAGGAAGGAGGAAAGCTTGCGGAGCTGTACGAGCTCGGCGCGCCGATAGAGGAGCGCGAGGATCAGGCCGACGGCGTGTTCGTCCGCGCGCGGCTGCCGGGCCGCGAGCTGCGACGATTCGCGCGCTATCTCGTCGCCGAGGCGCACTCGGAGCCTGCGCGACGCGTCCGTTGATTCAGCTGCCGATCCAGCGTCTTCGCGACGACGCGGTCATCCCCGAGCGAGCGTACGAGGGAGACGCAGGGCTCGACCTGGCCGCGTGCGAACGCGTCGAGCTCGGCCCGGGCGAACGCGCGGTCGTGGGGACCGGCCTGGCCGTTGCGATCCCGGAAGGCTACGCCGGCTTCGTCCAGCCGCGCTCCGGTCTGGCCGACCGGCACGGTATCTCGATCGTGAACTCGCCCGGCCTCATCGACTCCGGCTATCGCGGCGAGATCAAGGTGATCCTGATCAACACGGATTCTTCGACGCCGTTCGTCGTCGACCGCGGGATGCGGATCGCCCAGCTCGTCGTCCTGCCGCTGCCGGGGCTCGAACTGGTCGAGACGGACGAGCTGCCCGAGACGGAGCGCGGCGTGCGCGGGTACGGATCGTCCGGGGCATGATGGGAACCGAGCCTCGCATCCGTGTCTCGGCGATCCTGCGCTGGAGGGAAAGCGTGCTTCTGTGCCGCCACGAGAAGCCCGGGAAGGAGTACTGGCTGCTGCCGGGCGGCGGGGTCAACTCCGGTGAGAGCCTGGTGGACGCGCTGCACAGAGAGCTTGCCGAGGAGATCGGCATCGACGAGCAGCTGCCCGTCGAGGGACCGGTCGCGATCGTCGACTCGATCGCACCGGTGCGCAGCTTTGCGGCGAAGCACGTCGTTCACATCATTTTCGCGGGCGACCTCGGCGGCAGGTCGCTCGAGGCTGTGACCTCGCACGATGCCGCCGTGCGCGGGCACCGGCTGTTTGCGGTCGGCGATCTCGACGGCGTCGTTCTCCACCCGCCGATCCAGCGCTTCCTGAGCCGGTGGGAGCCGGGCGATCCGGCCGTGTACCTCGGCGCGCTGTGGGCGCCTTGACACAACTTTGGCGCGGACCCGTCACGCCCTCGCGCGCATCTCGCCGGTAGGCTCGACGGCGAGGGTGGAGGAAAGCAACCCCACCCTCTAATGGGTGGGGGGTGCGCGGACGCGGCCGGTCCGGGTTCGGCCCGAGGGGCCGCTAGCGGCGGCCGCCGCCTCGCGTTTCGGCTCGACGCGCGGACACCGCATGAGCGCGGTGCTCGAGGTCGTCCGGCAGCGGCTCCAGCTCCGGGGGCGCGCCGAGGCGGTGGGCGAGCGCCTGCGCGAGCAGCCAGTCGGCGAACCAGGGGTTCCGCGGCAGCAGCGGGCCGTGTAGGTACGTCCCGACGGCGCG
>WNGA01022225.1_pt1 | contig 12429 bp, 8 predicted proteins | sample 5400061 | NCBI WGS metagenome assembly WNGA01 (sample SAMN13153366, study PRJNA577476) | soil metagenome | isolation source: 100 cm soil or saprolite under grassland replicate 2 | place: USA:California | collected 2016-06-15
AGCTCGCGGGCAACGGTCACTACATTCGAGCGCCCATAGAACCCACGTGGAAGTTTTTGTCCGGTCTTGCTGATTGTCAGGTGCTCTTTAGACTTCATGTGAGCTAGTGCCAGAGTTGCCACACCATCACAAAAGTGATCACGAATCCAATGCCGACAATTGCCCGGCGGATGGTGACCTGGCCCACCCGCACCGCCATCTTGGCTCCGAAATAACCACCGGCGAGGGCAGCGCCCGCCATCAACAGCGCGTCAGGCCAGACAACCAGGCGCGAAAGAGCAAAGCTCAGCACCGCGATACTGTTTATGCAGATGCCAAGAAAATTCTTGATCCCATTGGCGCGGTTAATATCATGCAGCCCCAGCAGCCCCATCGCCGCCAGCATTAGGATGCCGTTGCCCGCCCCGAAATAACCCCCGTACATAGCCGAGAAAAACTGAAACACAATGGCGCCCAACCACCATGAGGCTTTCGGCTCAGCGACAATTGGTTGCAGCCGCAGGCGGCGATTGATCGACCCTTGCACCATGAAGAGGATGGTCGCAAAAAGAATCAGGAAGGGAACTAACTGCGCAAAGATCGGCGATGGAGTCCAGATCAACAGCCAGGCTCCCACGGCGCCGCCGATGACGCTTGTGATTCCAAGGCGCCAAAGAATCGCCGAACTGTTTTCCAGCTCACGTCGATAACCAAACAATCCGCCAAATAGTCCGGGCCAGAGAGCAACGGTGCTGGTAGCGTTGGCAACTTTGGGGTCGAGGCCGAGCCAAATTAGCACCGGAAATGTAATCAGCGTGCCGCCGCCGGCAATGGAATTAATGACGCCCGCGGTGAATGCCGCTGCGATCATTATGAGCATGTTGGGGAAAGGCATTGATTAGTTTCGAGTTTCGAGTTTCATCTGGTCACCCAGAGATCCGGAGTTAGCGAAGCCGCCGAGAACTAAGAACGTGAAACTCGAAACTTGGGACTCGAAACTCGAAACTTGAAGCCATGTTAGAATGCGCCGCGCAGTTTCACAAAGCAGAACCTGAGGGAGGCTAGCATGGCAGATGTATCTATTCGTCCGTCGAAAAACGGCCCGTACATCATCGAAGGTCCAGTTGAACTCTTCGACACGGAGGGAAACAGGATTACTGTTGATAAGCCGCGCATTGCGCTTTGTCGCTGCGGCGCTTCATCGAATAAACCTTTTTGCGACGGCACCCATAGCCGGATTGGATTTCAAGCCGCCGAAGCAATCAATCCCGAAAGTGCGGAGTGATCGCCGGATGGCCAGCCGTCGCCCATCGCCCATCTTTTGTCTGCTCGCGCTGCTGGGAACGCTTGCGTTTGTTGTTCCCGTAGCGCGTTTGCCCGCCTTCCCACATCCTGGGAAGACGCTGCGCGTGATGACTTACAACATTCACGTCGGCGTGGGTATGGATAAGAAACTCGATCTGCAACGCATCGCCGACGTGATCAATGGTCAACATCCCGATTTGGTTGGATTGCAGGAGGTCGATCGAGGAGTCAAACGCACTGAAGGCAGGGATGAGATCGCTGAACTGGCAAAGCTGACATCCATGAACTATGCCTTTGCACACAACCTTGACTACCAGGGTGGGCAATATGGCGTTGCGGTCCTCTCAAGGTTTCCGATCGGCACGATCGATCATCGAAAGTATGAAAACAAGCGCGAGGCAGAACGGCGCGGCATGATTCGCGTAGAAATAAGTATCGCCGGGGAAACATTCAACTTCGTTACTACGCACCTCGACTATCAATACGAAGACGGCAGAGTTTTTGAGACTGAACAACTGCTCGAATTTCTCTCCGTGAGAAAGTTTCCGCTAATCGTTGTCGGCGATTTCAACGACGAGCCAACCGGCGACGCGTATAAGTTAATGCTAACCAAATTTGAAGACACGTGGATGCGCACTCGCGCAAAAGGTGAAGGACTGAGTTATCCCGCAGACAAGCCTGTAAAGCGAATCGATTACGTGTTCACACGCCGGACGGATCGCATACGAGCGAAGAAAGCCTGGATTGTGAGCACGCTTGCCTCGGACCATTTGCCGTTGGTCGCTGATCTGGAGATTCGCTAGCTTTATAGTGACAACGTCTAGAAGGGACAGGGGGAACTGCAACGCCGACTTAAACTTTCTCTTGCCAGGCGATCAAATCGGGCCCGGACGAACATCACGACGATCCCGGGCCACTGCAAGCGAAAAACCTTCCCATCTTGGAGGCTTGCAGCGACCCCGAGTTAGAGCGTTGTTTCCGAGAGGTTGGACTTGTATTTAGTATTCGTCTGGCGATCAGTCATCTCGATATAGACATAGCTCGGCGGAATCACGCCGTCCTCCAGTGCAAACCAGATGTTGCTGAGGTCGGCCGGCTTGCTCAGAGCGCAAAAGCCATACAGTCGTTTTCCGCTCTGATCATAGAAGTCCACCCAGGTGCGCGAGGCCTTTGTGTTGGCGCCGCACGGCGGTAAAGCGGGCGCGGCCGCGAAGAGTTCCGCCGGATAATCTGCCTTGTTGAGCACGTCAAATTTGTAGCGAATCCAATTCTTGCCACCTGCTGTATAAGCTTCCGTTGAGGTCAGGTAAAGCATCGGGTTCGGGGTTATCAGGGTCGGGGTCACAGCGCTGGCGCGAGGCATCCCGTCGCTTGCCATCAGCGACAGGATGATACTCAGCAAAAGCAGAGCGATAGTTCTCGTTGATTTCATAGGGAGTGTTCCTTTCATCGAAGGTGAAGAACAAAAGGCTTCGGTTGTTGAGTTCAATTGGATTTAGCCGGAAGAGAATGCCACTGATCGCGGTCAAGTTTCAAGAATCTTTATCAGAAACCTGAAGCGATTGCGACGGATCTGATATGGCTGGAGCAATACCCGTTCCCTGAAAGCTTCCATGCGATTCCTGGTCATTGCGTCAGGCCCATGAGCCACGATTTCAGGATGCCTGGATTATCTTTGTCAATTGCAAAGTACTCCTCGATCAGCTTTGCATAAAGATCACGCCGATCGGACACTTTGAGTTGATGGCCCAGGGGCATTTGTCCTCCCTTTATGAATGAGCTGATCAGGATCTTATCCATGGGCCAGTTTAGAGCTGCCAGACGCTCGGCGTTATGGCAGGATGCACACACCATGGCATTACCCGCCGGCGTCCTGTCAAAGCCCGCCCCGAAACGTTGCTTGCGATCTTCAGCCGTTGCGAAGCCCAGGCCTGGCCCAAGCTTTCTTCCGTCCAGGTAACTACCAAAACGCGGCGATCCGTAACTGAGAAAACGTTTGTTGACTGCCAGCAAAGCCTCTTGCTCGGTTTCACTAACAGAACCGCGCACGGGGAAGATAGGGAGAATGCCGCTTTTGTGACATTGCGTGCAGTTATCATCGCCTTCACCCAGCTCCCAGCGTCCCTTGATGCTGATCGAACCATCTCGCCGATAGCTGCGGTAAAAGTCCTTAAAGTAAGCGTTGAAGGTTCCAGTCGAGCCTGCCACTGCCGACACTATTGACACGTTGCGCACACGCGTGCGCGTTCCCGGATCCGTAACCCCAAATTGCACCCATTTATCCGGTAATCCCTTTGCCACATTTCCGGGCACTATGATCAGGAGTCGGCGACGACTCGCGTCATTATCGGGCGTACCCAAGTGCCGTGACTGATAACTGAAGAAGATGAGCTGATCGGCCGGATCTCTGAGGGCATTAAGTTCTCGCAGGAACGACTTTGCGCGGGCCAGCGTTTCATAACGGCTAACAGATCGAAGGAAGTCTTGCTCCAGGAGAAACTCAGGAATTTCCACAAACCGGCGCGTCTCCGCAAAATACTGTTCATCGGGCACGAGGAAGCCGAGCTCGTGATCCTGTTGACGATCAAGAGAAACGGTTTCGACGTACTCGACAAAAGCGCGATAGCGGCTGATGAAGTCGTCATCCCCGGTTAGGCGGCATTGACGAATCATGTCGACAATTCCGTCAAGCACTCTCTCATAAGCCGGAATCGCTTTATCGCTTTCATAAGCGCCGCGAGCCGCCCGCACGAGGGCATCCACCCTGGCCGCCACCCACGCGTCCGGCTGCGTCTTCAATCGCGCACACGGAGAAGCTGTGCCGGCAGCGGCTACAAGCATGACACAGACGACGCTAATGCTTACCCGTATGCTAAAGCGCAGCCAGCGAACGTCGTACATCCTTCGGATTGTTATTGTGGTCACCAAGGAATTCCCCGGCTGGCTGCTTCTCAGCGGCCGGTGAAGAGCGTTTTATCGTCCACGAAGCAAAGTCCGTTGCCCCATGGGTCTTTTACGTAGAATGAGCGTTCGCCCCATGGTCGCACCACTATCTCGCCTGCGCTGGCGCCATGGACGTCCTCAGTCGAAAGGCATCCTAAGTCACTTGCTCGTGCATAAACTTTCTCGAGATCGGCAACCGCGAAATAGACGTAGTCGGGAATCGGTTTCGCTTCCTCACCACCTGCCGCAACATTTACCAACGCCAGGATTACTGGCCCACAATCGATGTAGTGACGTGAGGCGCGCGGGATTCTTCTTCCTGGATCGTCCAGCAGCTTTGCATAAAAGTCTGATGCTTTATCCAAATCGTCAACTTGCAGAATCAAGCGAAACAGTGCCGGTGCATTAGCCATCGTTCTTCTCCTTCGGAAGGAACCAATGAGAGCGAGGCCCGATTATAGCGCAGACCCTCGTAGCTACCTTCAAGGAAAAGCGACAACTTGTGGCGTGTTGTAGTGTGCAGTCAGGATCAAAATTTGGAGCGCTCCGGATCATGACCTCAAACTGACCGCGTCAGGTAAGGGGGGTCTGGCACCGTGGGTCGACGAATACTAAACCGGGAGCCCGATGGCTACCGTTTCCGGTTCTGATGTTGCGCGGCGCCGATGCCTGACCTTGTATGGAGGTTTGGCGGCGATCCATCACGGGTCCCTGGTTGATTACGGTGATGTCACGATCTTCGCGCATTGAAGGTTGTGTATAGCCAGCATGGCACCCGTTGCTATCGCTCCCGGTTCCGTATTCGTCGACCCACGATACCGAATTGCTCGATCGGTGCAATCGTTCGCTACCGATGCGGGTTTGTGATTTGTTGCGCCCAAATCAGGGAGTTGTTTCCCGATGCCATGATGGTTTCCCCGTTCACCGGTAAGTCTTAATTGAAAATCTAAAATAGCTTTGAACTCCGCGTTATTAATGTTCGCCGAATCATCAAATTGTAGTTAAGATTCAGTTCTCTAAAATCTTTGGTTAATCCAGCGAGGAAAGATGACTCCAATAAACTTGAGACGCCCGCTCTCTGTTTTCTGCCTTCTATTTTTAATCTTTACCATCAGCTTTACAGCCCAGGCGCAGTCAGCCTCAACCCAACTCAATTCCAATCTGCTCTCCGAATTCAAGTGGCGCCTGATTGGACCCTCGAGTCCGGCGGGCCGAGTTTGGCAGGTCGTTGGCGATGAGAATGATCCTAAAACTTTTTATGTTTGCACCGCAGGCGGAGGTCTATGGAAAAGCACCGACAACGGCACGACGCTGCTTCCCATTTTCGACAATGAAACGTCCGCTTCGACGGGCGCCGTTGCTATAGCCAAGGCGAATTCGAAACTCGTTTGGGTGGGAACGGGTGAACCTGCAAACACTCGCGCGAATTCATGGGGCGACGGCGTCTATAAGTCGCTGGACGGAGGTAAGACGTGGTCGCACATGGGCCTCGGCGAGAGCCGGCAAATCAGTGCCATCGTGATCCATCCCACGAAGCCCGATACAGTTTACGTAGCCGCGATGGGCTATGAGTGGGGCCGCAATAGCGAGCGCGGAATCTTCAAGACCGTGGATGGGGGAAAGAGTTGGAGTAAAGCTCTCTTCATTAATGACACGACCGGCTTCGTCGATCTCCAGGCAGATCCAAAGAATCCCGATGTGCTTTACGCCGCGGCGTGGCAACGCTTTCGTTTCGGTGGTGGCGATATGGCAGAGTCGGGACCGGGAAGCGGCCTCTACAAAACGACAGACGGCGGCAAAAAGTGGACCAGGCTTACTAACGGGTTGCCCAAAGAGGAAATGGGCAAGATTACGGTCGCAGTAGCGCGCAACAATTCGCAGATTGTCTATGCGGCAATCCTAACCGGCGAACCCGCTTCCGGCGGAAAGAGAACAATCGATACGGGCGGCGTGTTTCGTTCAAGAGATGGCGGCAAGAGCTGGCAGCGCATGAATCCAACGATGACGAGCTACTACTACGATCAAATTAATGTCGATCCGGGCGACGACAACCGCATCTGGATGCCAGTTTTCGATCTAATGGTTTCCACTGACGGCGGCAAAACGCTGGTCAAGTCAAACATAAAGCACGTTCACAACGATGAACACAGTATCTGGATCGATCCACGAGATCCGCAGCATTTGATTCTCGGTGGCGATGGCGGCGTCAACGTTTCCTACAATCGCGGCGCCACCTGGCAACAGGCGGTCTTACCAATTGGCCAGTTCTACGAGGTCGCAGTAGATAATCAGGATCCTTATTACGTCTACGGCGGCATGCAGGACACCGGCCACTGGCTCGGCCCCAGCCAAACCTACGACAACGAGGGAATAACCAACCACGATTGGATCAAGCTGCGTTTCAATGGCGATGGCATGTCGATTCATCCAGACGAAGAAGATCCGAACCTAATCTACATGGTGCAGGAGTTTGGCAACTTCTCGCGGCTCGACTTACGTACGTGGGACCGCAAAGAACTCTTGCCTAACGCGGATGAAGCAAAGAAACGAGGACTCCATCCGTTTCGTTACGACTGGACGCCGCCGATGATCATTTCTCAACACGATCGCGAGGTGCTCTACCTCGGCAGCAATTATCTATTCAAGTTTACGAAACGCGGCGAGAAGTGGGAGGTTGTGAGTCCCGACCTCACCGCGCAACAAGACAAGGAATTGAAGGGCAGCAAGAAAGATTACAGCGGCTATCATAGTTATGGCGCGCTGTTCTCGATCGCCGAATCGCCACTTGATAGCAAAGTGATCTGGACGGGCGCGGACGATGGGCCGATCTACGTTACTCGCAATGGCGGCTCCTCCTGGACCAACGTCACGGAAAACTTTCCCGCGGGTGCGCCCACTTATGCGGTGGTGGGGGAAATCGAAGCGTCGCGTTTCGACAAAGGCACTGCCTACGTGGCCTATGACGCCCACACGCGCGAAGACCACAAGCCTTACCTTTACGTGACAAACGATTATGGCAAGACCTGGACCGACATCGCTGGAGATCTGCCGCATGGTGGATCGAGTTACGTGATCCGCGAAGATCCCGTTAACCCAAATCTGTTGTTTGTGGGCACGGAGTTTGGAGTTTACCTGACAATTGATCGAGGCCGGCATTGGGTGGAGTTAAAGAATAATCTGCCCACGGTGGCTGTGCGCGCGATGGCGATTCAGGCAAGAGAGCATGATCTTGTCTTAGGAACATTTGGCCGCGCCATCTGGATTATTGACATCGCGCCCTTTGAACAGATGAGTGCGCCAATACCGGAGCAACCGGCGCATCTCTTCGAGGTGAAGCCGGGCACCCTCTTCAAGACTCGTTACACCTATGGGGCGACGATTGAAGAGTTGAATGGCGACATGTTTTTCCGCGCCGAGAATCCCCCCTACGGGACGACCATCACTTACTATCTGCGTGAAAACGCGCACCAGGACGTGACCCTGACTGTCAGGGACAAAAGCGGTAAGACGATTCGATCACTCAATGGCCCGGGGACGGCGGGCATACACCGGGTTGTTTGGGATCTTAAACGGGCAGAGAAGGTTACCGACGAGGAAGCGAAGCGAGCCGGGGTTGAAACGCTTTCGGAGCGCGATGCGCTGGCCTGGGTTCCGCCGGGAGAGTACACGGTGACTTTAAAGGTTGGCGCCGGATCCCAAAACACTGAAATAATTGTTCGGAAGGAGCAACAGGGAGTGAAGCGTGTAGAGGTCAGAAAGTAATCGCCAGTCCCAAAAAAGACCTTGGGCGCCGACCTCCCCCAAGACCGGCGCCCTTGCCTTTATCTCAGTTCTCCCATGGAGAATTAACGATGCGGGATATTAAGCCGGGCCAATCGAGCGATGGTTGCAGTAATCTTGCAATCACTTCACGACGCCGTAACTATGAGGTGGTCTGCCGGTTCCGTAGAAAGCAAACTTAGCTCTAAAGTTCCAAAAGAAGCAGGTTAATTGGAGAATATTCTTTATGTCGCAATCAACTATCGCGCCCTATGGTTCATGGAAATCGCCCATAACCTCCGACTCGATCGTTGCCAGTGCCATAGGGCTTTCACAGCCGTTGATTGATGGCCGCGAGATCTACTGGGTGGAAATGCGTCCGACCGAAGGTGGCCGAAGCGTGATTGTGAAACGGGAGCCTGGAATCCTTAGCGATGTGACTCCGCCACCCTTTAACGCCCGAACTCGTGTTCATGAGTACGGCGGGGGCGATTACACAGTGCGCGATGGCGTAGTTTACTTTTCAAACTTTTCCGATCAACGACTGTATGTGTCACGAGGGGAGGCGGCGCCAAAGGCAATTACGCCCGTCGCCGATCTACGCTATGCCGACCCTGTGATTGACAAAACGCGCGGGCGTTTGATTTGTGTTCGGGAAGATCACACCGTCGCACACCGGGAAGCGGTGAACACACTGGTGGCTATCAACCTGGAGGGCAAACTCGAGGACGGCGAAAATCCAGGTGAGATGTTGGTATCTGGAAACGACTTCTATTCGTCGCCGCGTGTAAGCCCGGATGGCTCCAGGCTGGCATGGCTTACCTGGAAGCATCCCAATATGCCCTGGGATGGCTCCGAACTTTGGATCGGCAGATTCGGTGCTGATGGTTTATTGGCAATCAGCGAGCTCGTTGCCGGTGCCACTGATGAATCGATATTCCAGCCCGAATGGTCGCCCGATGGCACGCTCTACTTTGTTTCTGACCGCAGCGGTTGGTGGAATCTTCACCGGCTGACTGCAAACGGGAATATTGAACCGCTGTGCGAACTGGAAGCCGAGTTTGGCATGCCACAATGGGGATTTGGTATGTCAACTTTTGCCTTCGAATCGGCAGACAGAATCGTTTGTACATACATCCAGAGCGGCATCTCCCGACTTGCGCTACTCGACACACGAACGAAGAAATTTGAACCAATTGATTCTCCGTACACCGACATAAGGTTTGTCCGAGCGTGTCCGGGCTACGCAGTGATGCGCGCCGGTTCGCCCATTGAAGCGGCATCGATTGTACGACTTGATTTGGAAATGAGGACGTTCGAGGTCCTGCGCCGTTCCAGCAACCTCGAGATTGATGAAGCATATCTCTCAACGCCGCGCGCTGTAGAGTTTCCCACCGAAGAGGGATTGACAGCCTACGGATTTTTTTACCCGCCAGAAAATCCCGATTACCGCGCACCTGCCGGCGAGCGACCGCCGCTGCTGGTCGAGAGTCACGGCGGACCGACGGCCGTGGCGACCAGCGCATTAAGTCTTGCTATCCAGTACTGGACGAGCCGTGGCATAGCGGTGCTGCATGTCAACTATGGCGGGAGCACCGGGTTTGGTCGCGCTTACCGCGAGAGACTAAAGGACAAGTGGGGCATCGTTGATGTTAACGACTGTGCCAATGGCGCGCGCTATTTGGTTGAGCAGGCGCAAGTCGATGGAGATCGCTTGATGATCACCGGCGGCAGCGCGGGTGGCTACACCACTCTTTGTGCGCTGACGTTTCGCGACACATTCAATGCCGGTGCGAGCCACTACGGTGTCAGCAACATCGAAGCTCTCGCAAAAGAGACTCACAAATTTGAGTCGCGGTATCTGGATGGACTCATAGGGTCTTATCCTGAGAAGCGAGACGCTTACATCGAACGCTCGCCCATCAACTTTACGGAGCGGTTGTCGTGTCCAGTAATCTTTTTTCAGGGACTGGAGGACAAGGTAGTGCCGCCAAACCAGGCGCAGACTATGGTCGATGCCTTGCGAGCAAAGGGGATTCCCGTTGCTTACCTCCCTTTCGAAGGCGAGCAGCACGGCTTTCGCCAGGCGAAGAACATAAAACGCGCGCTTGATGGCGAGCTCTACTTCTATTCGCGTGTATTGGGATTTGAACTCGCGGAGCCGGTCGAACCGGTCGAAATAGATAATTTATAGAAGACGAAGGCCTTTTAAAGTCCCTGAAAATTACCGGAAGGGCACGGAGCTGGAGGTTATCTGATTGGTTGGTCTGCAACCGTTGCGGCGCCGCCGCCATGATCGCCAGCTCGCAGCACTCCGCTTTCATCGATGAAGTAAGACAATCTTCCCGACTTGCCATACTCGACAGGGATCGCGATCGCTTCGAATTTGTTTCCTGAGGCCGTCAATTCAATTGTGTAGCCGTATCTTTGAATTAACTCCTTGCTGAGGAGACCTTCGGCAAGCAATTCATCGAGCGTGCCATAGTGTCCGTTGCCTTTGTCAGCCTGGAACGAGGCCTCGGCGCCAGCTACCGAATGCAGCGCGCTTCGCGCTACCGCTTCGTTGCTTTGAACAGGCGCTTCGGCAGCCTGGTTTGTCAATCCAGCGATTACCAGTTGGAGCAGATTCTTTGGCACGTGAAGTTCGTGAAGTGGACCCTGGCCATCGTTGGAAAGCGCATAGGTGAGCGGATCGATCACGGGGTTCGCTCGAGATAAAAAGTCGCCCAATTTGTCATTGGCTGCCATGCCAGCTCCCACTCCAGACGTATATCGTTGGACCAGGTCCGGTGCTACATAAACCTGGCCAAGCAGTTGTCGTGGTTGCCAACGGGTAAAGTTTCGGAAGTGGCTGGCTGATGAGAGAGTCTGGTGATTCAAATATGCCTCTACTACGCTTCGCGTCGCGGCAGGATCGGGCGACACTACCAGAAAATCGCCGACGAACGCGTAGGAAAAAATATTCGCGTAAGAGGTGATTTCGGTTCCATCGCGTTTCTCAGTTTGAGCAAGGAGATTAGCGCCTTTGAATCCAAACGATTCGATAATCTTTGGTATCAAGCGTCCAACAGCTTCCCTATCCTTGACTGAGATAGCCACGACTGGAGTGGGCTCCGCCGTTCGTGCGGTCTTCTGGTCATTGTTATCTGAGGTGGGTTTTTCTGTGGCTGAGTCGATTACAACTGTATTCGCACCAGGCGACTTTTTTAGCAGGGCCAGAGCCAACTCATTTCCCAGCAGCGGTAGTAAATCCTCCTTGATTTTTAAACCGAGTTTGTTTTCATAAATTGCAAAAGGTGATTCTATAGGCTGATTATCTTTGATGGGTTGGCTTGTATATCTTCGCGGTCGCTCGCCGACACTCACAATCGCTTTCAACATTCCTTCGTAGATCTGCGGATAATCGAGCGACACACTAACGAACAGATCCGCATCGGTGGGAAAAATGTTAGGCGACTCCGGGACCAGTGCCGGCCCGGAAACGAATTGCGGAACAAAAGGTATCGCATTGCTCCTGCTTTCGGTGCTGTTGACTATCAAAGTGCGAAGAATATAGGCATCGCCTTCAAAGACCACCGCCGCGCTGACGGCTTCCGGCCACTTGCTCTGGCCACCGAACAGGGCGCCATAAAACGGAAACATCATTGGACTCACTACATCAGCGCTGGGCTGAGATCCGCCCGAAAGTGTGGCATTGCTCGACTGTGCATCGGATGCAGTTCCCATTGGTGTTGGTTCCGGTGAGGGGAAATGTGCCGGCTCTGCCGGCGCAGGCGGCCCAGCGATTGGGGACTGCATCATCTCCGCTTCCACATTGTCGGCCGGCACTTCTACTTTGGGAGGATTGGCGGCCTCACTTTCAATTCGTTTTCGTTCTACCTCCTCCCATTCTTTCCGTCGTTCCTTTTCCTCTCTCTCAATAGATGCGACGTCGACGTAGAGAAAGACGGACTCAGAGGCAAAGCGATTCCGCGCCAGCGTGAAGTTCTGATCCTCTTCGAGCGGCTTACTGGCGGGCGGTCTTAGATTGCGAAATTTGAAGGCTGTGTCGCTAATCAAAATAAGCGTGCCTGCTTGTTTTATTTCATAAGGCGGGGGCGTTGGCGCATTTTCGCGTTCTGAAACGGTCGTTACCTCTCCCACCATTGTCGGAGAAACGATTTTCGGATCGGTAGTTTTGATTTGGCTATCGTGGGGACCAGCGGAAGCAGCGGATGTTGATCTCGGCGCAGCAGCCGGAGTTGGTGTAGCTGCAGGCGTTGGTGTCGGTAAAAGCGTCGGAAGAAAGCCACGCAATTCCGGGTAAAACTTCTTCGCCTCTTCAGGGGAAGGAAACTCGACGGCAACCAGAATCTTTGGAAGGTTGGGCCTCGAGGGCCAACCTGCCACCAGCATGCGCGAACCTGCGAGTAGGTCCGCATGCGCGTTAAGCCATTTCACGAC
>WNGA01010275.1_pt1 | contig 12428 bp, 12 predicted proteins | sample 5400061 | NCBI WGS metagenome assembly WNGA01 (sample SAMN13153366, study PRJNA577476) | soil metagenome | isolation source: 100 cm soil or saprolite under grassland replicate 2 | place: USA:California | collected 2016-06-15
TTCTGGTGTGCCCCATCAAGCCACCGAAGGAGAACAATATTTGACTTCCCAATCGCTCAAACTGGACTCCCGGAACGCTCAAAGCTGTTCTGGTCTCACTGGTCGAACCAGTGGCTTCCCTTTTTGTGATTTTAGTGACCGGCAAATTGACAACGGTCGATTCTTCATCAGATAAGAATTTCGCGAACTCCGCCAGAGAAGCTTGGGCCGGATCGGAAAACAACACGGCCACAGCGCCGCTAATCCAGCTGGGAAACAACTCTTCAGCGGCGACGTCAAAACCGGGAGACGCAAACTGCAGAACACGATCATCCTGTCCAAGCTGATAATGTTCGGCGACCGATGCGCAATGACCAACCAGCGAACGATGTGAAACGACGACGCCCTTAGGTCGGCCGGTTGAACCCGAGGTATAGATGATATAAGCGGGATTGTCGGGGAACATATTGACACGCAGGTTCTCATCGTTCTCGCCTGAAATTCCCCGGGTACGCATCGCTTCAAGCGCGCTGGCTTCGACCGTTGTACGAGTGATGGAACCTGGCACGCTGGAAGCGACACGTACCCAGGGTTGATCTGTCAACAACAGCGCCGCTTCCGCATCCGTCAACATAAATGACAATCGCTCAGCAGGGTATGACGGATCAAGCGGCAGGTATGCTCCCCCCGCCTTCAATATACCCATCAACCCGACAGCCAGCACGATGGAGCGCTCCATCAATAATCCGACTAGAGATTCCGGCCCGACACCGAGTTTCTGCAGATGATGCGCAAGCAGGTTCGCGCGCCGATTAAGCTCGGCGTAGCTCACCGCTTCACCCCTAAAGACGACGGCGACAGCATCAGGAGTCTTCTCAACTTGCCGCTCGAATAATTCATGCAGGCACAATTCCTGCGGACGAGGCGCGCGGCTCTCATTCCACCCTTGCCATTCCTGGAGGACTTCCTGGCGCTCTATGGCGGTCAACAAGCTCAGCTCAGAGATGCGTTGCGCGGGGTCGGCGGCGATGCTTTGGAGCAGCATGCGAAAATGGCCGATTGTGCGCTCAATGCTCGCGGCGTCGAAAAGGTCAGTGTTATATTCCAAATCGGCTGCGATCCCGCCGCCGACTTCACCCATTGTCAATGTCAGGTCGAATTGCGCGACCTGTTGCTTGATGGGCATCGATTCCAACATAAGTGGTCCAAAATGTGTCGGCACGCCCGCTTTTCCGAGGACACCGGCTATCAATCCCTCATGGCCTTCATCCATCAGTAATTGTGATTTTTGCCATACAAACATAACCTGAAAGATCGGCGTCCGACCCGGGTCTCTTTTGAGTTGCAGGTCTTCAACCAGCATGGCGAGCGGGTAGTCCTGATGCGCGAGGGCGCCCAATACCGCGCGACGAGCTCGATTTAAAAAGAGCGCAAAAGACGGACTTCCAGAAAGATCGGCGTATAAAACCACCGGATTGATGAAACAACCGACTACGCTGGCGAACTCGCCGCGTGTGCGGCCTGACGTGGGCGAGCCGAGGATGATCTCTTTTTGACCGGTGTGGCGATGCAACAAAACCTGAAAAGCCGCCGATAAGGTAGTGTAAAGAGTGGCGCCGTCGCTCACGCTCAGAGCCTTCAATTCGCCAGTCAGTTCATCGTCGAGGTCGAATGAGATCGATGCGCCGTTGTAAGTTTGTGTAAGCGGGCGCGGACGATCGACCGGCAGGTCCAATGGTTTGATATTACCCGCAAGCTTACCCAACCAATACTCGCGATGGCCCCGGCATTCCGAACTGTTGAGCCATTCCTGCTGTAGCCTCGCATAATCCGCATATTGCGTAGGCGCAGGATCGAGGCTCGCTTCTCTTCCATTGACGATAGCCGTGTATAACTTGCGCAACTCGCTCATCAAAACGGCGAACGACCATAGGTCGACTGCAATATGGTGAGCCGCCGACAGGAGCACAGATTCGGTCGCCGATATTCGAAACAGAGTGATGCGCCACAACGGCCCGCGCTCCAGATTGAAAGGAGCGTAGGCTTTTCGCTCAAGATGTTCCGTCAGTTCGCGCTCGCTCCAGGTAGCGGCGTCTTCTTCCTCAAAACAGACTTCCGCTTGATCCAGTACACATCGAACAGGTTTGCCGTCGACCGCAGGATACACAGTGCGGAGCGCAGCATGGCGCTCGACAAGCGATTGAAACGCCGATCGCAATGAGGGGACGTCGAGTCGGGAGACGATCCGAAACGCCATTGCGACGTTGCATGTCGGGCTTTCCGCAACCAATCGACTCATGAACCAGAATGACTCCTCCCCCTTGGAAAGCAAGGGTGGGACAGACTTCAGTCCGTCCGTAGCATGAGCTGGGGCTGACAGACTAAAGTCTGTCCCCCTCGCCATCAGTATTTCGTCGACCAGTCTGTTGACGCTGCCACCTTCGAGAAGACCTACAAACGGCAACGAGACGCCTGTGCCGGTTTCGATCAGATGCGTCAACTCCATCGCCGCCAGGGAATCCAGGCCGTAACGCGAAACAGGCTGATCGAGGCTAATTTCAGCCGCATCGATCTTCAGTCTTACGGATATCTGTTCCCGTAACCAGTCGGTTATTCCTTCTCTGTCTTTTGATACGGATAGTGGCGGGGGGTTATGAGTCGCTTCGACATCTGTCGTCTGCGCGCGCCATCTCGCTACTTCATCGAAGTCCCCGGCTATGTATTTTTCACGGCACAGCCGGCGTTGGATTTTGCCGCTCGAGGTCTTGGGAATGCCAGCCGGTGGCGCCAGGACTATTGCGAACGGTTGTATCTCGTGCTCTTCGGCGACGGACTGGCGAATAGACTCGATTATCTCTTCAATATTTGAATGATGACCGCGGGATGTTTCATGGACGATGATCAAACGTTCATGACCATCGACATCCAATGAAAATGCGGCGCCAGCGCCCGGCCGCAGGGCTGAATGGCATTGCTCTACAGTCCGTTCGATATCTTGCGGGTAATGATTTCGGCCTCGAATGATGATCAGGTCTTTGAGGCGTCCGGTGATGAAAAGTTCGCCGTCCTTTAGAAAGCCCAGATCGCCGGTGCGCAGAAAAGGCCCGTCGTTCGTATCTCTCAGATAGGCCCGGAAAGTATGTGCGGTCTCCTCCGGTCGATTCCAATAGCCCTGCGCGACGCCCGGTCCTGATACCCATACCTCACCAATGTGATAGTGGGGACAAAGTGTCATAGATTCAGGATCGACGATCACGATTTTTGTATTTGGGTCAGCGCGCCCCGAGCCGACTAAGGCGCGGACGTGGCTCCCCTGGCTCCACTCTTCAGCGCTCTCTACAACCAGATTGCGTTCAAGCGCCTGCGCCTGAACATGACAGTAAACTGGAGGGCCTCCTGTTCGTCTGCCGGATACCTTAAGAGTCGCCTCCGCCAGCCCGTAAGCCGGATAGAATGAATCACGACGGAATCCACAGGGCGCGAATGTTTCCGCGAACAATTCCAGGGTGGCTTCGCGAACAGGCTCCGCCCCGTTATAAGCCACGCGCCAACTGCTCAGATCGAGCAAGGCTCTTTGTTCAGAGCCGATTCTGCGAAGGCACAGATCATAAGCGAAATTCGGGCCGCCGCTGTGTGTCACTTTGTATTTGGAAATCGCTTCGAGCCAACGAAAGGGCCGTTGCTGGAAGGAGGCCGGCGACATCAATAATCCGGTAAATCCGCAGTACAATGGCTGGATGATGCCGCTGACTAAACCCATATCATGATAATGCGGCAACCAGGTTAAGGCGCCGCTGTTCTTGTCATAACCGAACCCCTGAGTGATAGAGTCGCAGTTGGACAGCGCGTTATTGTGGCTCACTATGACGCCCTTGGGTGTGGCGGTGGACCCGGATGTATATTGAAGGTAAGCGGGCGTATGACCGGCGGTCGGCTCACAGTCGCATTGCTTCGCCAACTCCAGATCCGGATTGTCTGTGGCGAGCCAATGCAAGGACCTGAGTTCGGGCGCATGCGTAAAGATGGCATTCGCTTCAGAAAGAATGCGCCCGGTAGTCAATAACACTCCTGCGCCTGCGTCGGCTGCGATTACCTGTAACCGTCTCAAGTTACGAGTCGGCTTAGGCGGATATGCAGGAACGGCGATCACCCCGGCATACAAACAGCCGAAAAATGCGGCAATGAACTCCAGCCCCGGCGGGTAAGCCAACAACGCCCGGGCGCCAGCCAGCCGGCCCTCGATACATAGGCGCTGCAATAAGGCGCCGATTGCTTTAGCCTGTAGGTCAAGCTCGCCGTAGCTAACGGCGGTAGACTCGGCGCCATTTAAGAACAAATAAGCTGATTTGTCTGGCTGACACTGAGCGCGTAGGGAGAGCAACTCGATTAAGGTAGACGGCTCGCAGGAAAATGTCGAAGATTCGTTAAAGGGTGTAACCATAATCATCGTTCACTATGGTCGAAACGGCGATCAAGGCCGTTACTGCCTTAAAAATCGAATCGACTAAGTGTCACCGGCGGATTCTCGACAATCAACGCGGCCGCATACCCTTCCGCCACATCCAACCCATACATTTTCCAGCGGACCGCTTCGGTCGCATCCGCATCCACTCTCAGCAACGCAGGCGCGACGCCAAGAGACACGGTGAACCCGTCCAACGGATACGAAACTCCCATCCCGATCGCTTTGATGTAAGACTCCTTGCGCGACCAGCAATTGAAGAAGGCCTCAGTCCTTCGATCGACCGGCGCCGCTTTCAACGCTTCGACCTCATCTTTTGAGAAGAAACGCTCGGCGACCTCCAGCGTGGCGAAATCCTCACGCATATATTCGATGTCTACGCCGACACGCCTCCCCCGCGCGACCGCATAGAGGGCCATGCTGTTGGAATGTGACAGATTGAAGCTCAACCCGCCGCGGTTCTGATCGTCAGAGACGAACGGCTTGCCGTATTCGTTGTACACAAACCGCACCTCATCCGGGGCAAGCGCGAGATATGCGGAAATGATCCTCCTCAAAATTCCGCGCCCCGCGATAAACCGCCGGCGATCTGTGGGATGATGGAATCTCTCAGCCCTTTGATATTCATCCTGCGAAAGGAGAGGCGCCAATTTCGCGATCATGTCCGCAGGCTGATCGAGCGGCGCGCTCCAAACATGCGCGTCATTCGCGTTACAAACCATCCACGTATCTCACGATCATCTTTTGCCCTTCGTCGCCTTCTTGCATAAGCACGACTCGGTCGAAATTGTTCTTATGCTCAGCGGCGAATACCTTTGCATCATCGACGCCATCGAACTCTTTCGCCTGACTATCCAGGAAGGGAGTCGCTTGCTTGCCGTCTTCTGAGACTTTGGGGATGTTATACATATATACTTTATAAGGCATCGAATACTCCTCCTCTAAGCGTCACACGTTACAGCGATTTGAGCATCAGCTCGACCACTAGCCGGTTGAACTTCGCCGGCTCCGAAATTTCCGAGCCTTCGGCCAGCAAGGCGTAACCGTACAGCAATTCGGCGTACTCTCCGATCGACTTGTCTTCTTTGTTTTGCTGGAACCGTTTCCGCAGTTTGACGAATATCTCGTGATTGGGATTCAACTCCAGTATGCGCCGCTGTCTCGGTCCGCCGCCTTTGCCCTTCTGCAAAAGGCGCTCCATCTGTGGGCTGTAGTCCATTTCGGTACCGACCAGACAGGCCGGCGAGGCGACGAGGCGATTTGACAGTCGCACCTGTTTGACGTGTTCGTCCAGCGCCTTCTGCATGGATGCAAACAAGTCGGCCGCTTCCTCTTCTTTCTTCTTCAACTCCGACTCGACTTTTTCTCTCTCTTCCTGGTTGTCGCCCAATTTGAGCGCGCCTTTGCCCGCCGACTTCAGTTTCTTCCCCTCATAATCCCAGAGCGACTGCGCGAGCAGCTCATCCACCGGATCGGTCAAATACAACACTTCATATCCCCTCTCCTTGAATGCTTCCAGGTGCGGGGAATTTTCTACCACGCTACGCGATTCTCCGGTCAGATAGTAAATCTCGTCCTGGCCCTCCTTCATTCGTTCGACATAACCCCTCAATGTCGTCAATTTCTCGGGATCCGCCGACGATTGGAAGAGCAGTAACGAAAGGATTCGCTCTTTGTTTTCGTAATCGGACGAGACTCCTTCTTTCAACGCCCGGCCGAATTGGCCCCAGAATTTCAGGTAATTGTCGTAATCCTTCTCGAACAATCCGTTGAGCGCATCAAGGACCTTCTTCGTCAGCCATTTCCGGATCTTCGTGACGTGTCGATCCTGCTGCAGCGTCTGGCGCGAGATGTTCAGCGGCAGGTCGGCCGAATCGACCACGCCTTTGATGAACCGCAAATAGCCGGGCAACAACTCCGCGCAATTCTCCATCACCATCACCCGCTTGGCGTACAGGCGCAGCCCGCCCTGGTAGCCGTGATAGAAAAGATCGTAAGGAGCCTGCGCGGGAATGAACAATAAGGCTCGATACTCGATCGTCCCCTCGGCTTTGAGCGGGATGGTCTTGAATGGCGGAGTCCAATCATTCGAGATGTGCCGGTAAAAGTCGGCATACTCGCTCTCCGACACTTCGGACTGCGGCCGGCTCCAGATCGGTTTCATCGAATTGAGTATTTTGTCCTCGATCACTATTGTGGGATTGGGTTCCTGCGCCAAGCCCCCGTCTTTACCCTCTTCCTCACGTATGTATTTGCCGACGATCGGGTAGGTGACGAAATCGGAATATTTTCTCACGATGCGCGACAGTACCCATTGGTCGGTAAAGTCTTCAATGCCGAGGTCGAGATCCGCTTGCTTCAAATGCAGCGTGACGGTCGTGCCCCGATGATCACGTTCGGCTTCGCTGAGGAGGTAGACGCCGTCCGCTGTAGATTCCCATCTGGTCGCCGTCTTCTCCCCAGCCTTGCGCGTCGTCAACACAACCTTATCGGCCACCATAAATGAAGAATAGAATCCGACGCCGAATCGACCGATCAAATCGGCGGCCATTTGCGCAGTGGGAGTAGCCTCCAGGCCTTTACGCAGCTCGTCAGTTCCCGATTTGGCAATCGTTCCGATGTTGGCCATCACCTCATCGCGACTCATACCGATTCCCGTGTCGGAGACCGATAAAGTCCTTGCTTCCTTGTCGGTTTCCAGACGAATCTCGTACTTGTCGTCCTCTTCCAGCAGCGTCGGATTGGTCAAGGCCTCGAAACGCAACCGGTCCAGCGCATCCGAGGCGTTAGAGATCAACTCGCGCAGGAATATCTCCTTATTGGTGTAAAGAGAATGAATCATCAAATCAAGCAGCCTTTTAGTCTCCGCTTGAAACCGATGTTCTTCGACTTTTGCCATTTCAGCTATCATAACGATGATCCTTGTTCGGTGTGATCCGCCTGCCGCCTGCCGCGCGGATTTACCGCGGGCGACTCTTATTTCTTCGGAAGATCAGTGGCCGGTTTGGGCCTCGACTTTTTCCAAACGCCCCATCCCTTCCAGCGTCGCTAGGTTGATATCGGCAATGCATCTGACCTTGACGTAATCCAGCGTCAGGTTCCCCTCGACGTGAACCGCGCCGCTGCCATTGTCGAAATCGGCTTGGCTGAAATCGCACGCTTCACGGTCCAATCTGACGCCGAGTTCCGTGCCCCCTCTGGTCTTGGTGAACTTAATGTGCACGTAATTGCGGTCGACCGCCTCTTTGAATAACTTGACGGTCTTTTCCGGGCGCAGACCCGCTTCCACCGGATGATCCCCCTCGCAAAGCCTGTCGACTAGGCTCTTTTCCCGCGGTCTGTTCGGGTCGGGCGGAGGCGGAGGCGCCGGCGGATTCTTCGCCATCTCCTCCATCTTCTTTCTGAGGCTGAGAGGTCTCATATCCGTCCACACTTCCTTGATGAAAGCCAGACAGTCGGGTTTCAATCCGACCTTTCCGACACCCTTCCAGCCGAGCGGAATTTCCTTGTACTCCGGCCAGATTGAATACTGCTCTTCGTGATTTACAACCACTTTGTAGACGGTCGTGTCTTCCTTATCGGGATCGTACCAACCCATTTTATAACCCCCTTGTGGATGTTCGGCACAAACCAATCCCAGTCTTGAGTTGAATCTTGACTGGGGGCGTTTTTTGAAAACTAACGACAACAACCCGGCAGGCAGTGTTTGCAATTGAAGACATCCCATGGAAAAAACGGTCTTCAACTTACGCTGTCTGCCGTTGTTTTTTCAAAAATCAAAAATGGACAAAGTCGAGCTGAGAGTTTTCGCCGCCAGATATTCTTGAATGGTCAGATGTGAATCGTTTTCGCGCCAGCGCATACCAAGGATTGTAGTTCGTCCTCGACGCTTTACCGGCGCGCCAAACTCATCGAAGTCCCACCGCGACCAGAGAGGAGGAGCACGCGCGAAAACAAAAGGGCGGGAGGATGGCGCCTGCCCTTTTTCCAAACAGTAATCTCCGGCATTCGGCCGCCGGGCGTAGCCCGCTTCCGGCCATTTTAGGTGTGTTACAAGAAATGATAGCGCCTTTACCCCGGATTACCAACCGTTTTGTCAACGTCTCAACAGTGATTTCCGACATCCCAATAGGGCAATCGTATCAGTCGAAATCGGGTGCTGAGGCGATCGGGCCAGCGCCGGACGCCAATGGATGTGATCAGAAGATTGCGAACCGCCGCGTCGTCAATCCCTTTGATTCGGGCATCCGACGAGGCGATGCGCGTCTCTTTGCGGCAAGTCTGTCAGGGAGCGACTCCGTCCGTCGCTGACAGATTATCAGGCGGGAGCAAGGATCTTATCGTCCGGCTGAGGATTCGGTAGCATTCGCAAGAAGTGAGCTCAAGTCCCTTGGGATTGAGTAGGGCGATCCGGCCGCGCGCATATCGGATCAGCCCCTTCATTTGCAGCAGGCCTGCCGCCAAACTGACGCCGCTGCGCGAAACACCTAGTATCTACGCCATCGCCTCGTATGTGAGATTGAAAGCGCCGTAGCGAGTTATGTCACGCGCAAGGAGCAGCCAACGGGCCAGCCTTTGATCTGTCTTGTGGAACTGGTTGCAAACAGCCGCCTGAGTAATCTGTTCGCTCAGAGTGTGGGTATGGTCGAGCAGCGGAACGTAAATCTCACTCTCCTGCTTTAGAGCCGCCTGCAAAGCCTTCGCGCTAACACGGAGCGCTTCACCTGCGGCTGGCGCCTGAGCGCGAAATGCGGTCTCGTTTTTTCTCACGATTCCTGGAAATCCGATCACACTCTGACAACCTGCCATCGCGACTCCAATAGAGGCGCCGTCTTCTGTGACACCAAGCAACGAGACAATTCCGCTGCTGATAAACCAAGTGTAATCAATCGGTGCGCCGACATCGAAGAGTACACCGCCCGCTTCGAGGCGGACTCTTTGAAGGTGTGGCGCCAATCGTTCATAGATAACCGGCGGGAGCGCGGTCAACAGCTCGTTTTGGCTTATAAACTGCATAAGCCTTAAACCTACTTTGCAGTCAGGTTTACGTTGCCGACTCTGCTCGCTTGGATTTTTCAAGGCTGTTGAGAAGAACGAAATGGCAGGTGAATGCGGTTTTGATCGCGGGATGAATGAATGCTTTCTTGCCGATCAACAGTGGTGGCCGAGTTCAATGGAGGCACAACCACATCCGACGGCGGTCTGCTACTGTTCAGAGAGGTCGAGGCGAGGCGGATGATCATCAAACAATTCGCCGCCTGCTTCACTGATCATCGCGATCCGAATCTGATCGAGCATACAGTTGAAGAGTTGGTAGGGGAGCGCATTTATAGGTTGGCGATCGGCTATGAAGACCTCAATGATCACGATCTGTTGAGACGAGACCCACTGCTGGTCGCAGCCGTCGACAAGACTGATCCTGAAGGGCAACAGCGATAAAGCAACTGTGGCAGGTGATTGAGAAAACTGTGAGTATGCATCATGCCTCAGCCGGTCGGGATCACACCGCAACAACTTTGCGAGGAGAGCAACTGGGCCTTGCATTTCCTACCATCTTTTAGAGATCAAAACCCGAAACTACAGCCATTGAAGCGATCGGCACAATATTGATAAAATTCCGTCGCATCGCGCTACCTTAGATGTTGGTAGTCTTGTTTGAAAATTGACGAGAAGAACACGATGCTCTTCCAATCCCAATGTGGCCGCAAATGTGACTGCAAAAGCAAAACGGGCATCTCGCGATGCCCGTAAATGATTGATTCTGAAAGTCGAGGCGATTGGATTTGAACCAACGACCTCTCGGTCCCGAACCGAGCTCACAGCACGTCCCCCAGCCACCTTGCGTCTTGACAGGTACCCTAAATCTTGGCCGCAGCGTAGACTTCTTCGACATCTGGCCCATAGCCAATCCGTCGGCTTCCATCGAGAGCAATACATTGGCCGCCGTACCGTAACACGGTCGAAGATCCCAGCCTGCTGCAGGCGAGAAATCAGAACAAATGTATGGCGCTGATCGCTCACAATGATAGGTGGGGTGTTGCTCTTGCTTATTCCGGCTCTTCCTCTATTGAAGAATCTTGGGACAAATTTGGGACAAAAATTGTTTCAATGAGGTTCATTTCGGTTCATTTCGGTTCCCTGACCGTAGGGCTGCAACCCGAATAAAATGTGATGGATATCAGTAATTTTCAACTTGATTCAGTGATTGGCCACCGGACTGAAAATCCGTGTGTCGGCGGTTCGATTCCGTCCCTGGCCATCAATAAAATCAAAAAGTTACGGCCACCGATGAGGTGGCTGTTTTCTTTTGTTCCCCCTGCTGCTCCCCTAATTGAAAAAGTTTTGCCTTCAGCCTGTAGCGTGCTATCCTCTCGCCGGGAAACAATCGCGCCTCCCAGCGCCATTCAGGGGGGGCTCTATTCATGTCTCAAGAACTCACGCTCGAACAATCCACCGAACAACTCACAGACGAATCTCCGCCCGAAGGCGCAACGTCTGAACAGGCTGAATCAGTCGGGCAAGATCCGGTGGCCGAGCCGGAGCAGCCGGCGGAAGGCTAAACAGCGACGCGCTGCCCGTTTGCCTTGAGAACAACGGACAGCGCGTGTACCGCACAAACCAGTTTAGCGAGCTGTGCGGCGAAGCGGAGCGTACCGCAAGCGTGGCTCTTCGCCAAGTCCACAGCTCCCTTTCAGGGAAGGGAGCAACTATATGAACCCGTGGCGCAAACTTCTACTCTTCACTTTTATTGTCATCCTGCCGGCCATTGTCGTCGGCGTGTCAAACTTCAAAGCGTTCCCAGACTCTTCATTCCTGGCAACCGTGATGCTATTGACCACAGTCGGCGTCGCCGGCTTATTCACGTGGAAATCCAATCATGCGACGCCGAAGATCGTCCGCTACTGCATTATCGCGGACATCATTATCTGCGCCCTTCTCTGCGTGAACGTCGGCTGCCACTGGATCTTCTCGCGCGAACTGAGCGGCGCCAAGCAGAGCACGGTCGAGCGCCACTCCGAAGAGGATCGGGAAGAGAAGCGCAAGGCCGCCGAAGCCGGGCGCCAGGTCGCGCTGAAGAAGGCGGACGCCGATCTCGCCAAAGCCGAGGCCGACCGGGCCGCGAAGAATGCGGCGATGCTCAACGCGGAAGCGAACAGGCTGGCCAAACTGCCGCGATGGATGCGACGGTCACAGAGTCCGATCGCGGCGCCGACCGCCCAGCCGGCAACCGCGGCCGTATCGCCCGCCGTCGCGATCGCCGAAGCCGCGCCCGAGCCGAAGGTGGATATAAAGCCGAAAGCCACAGAGGAGCAGATCAGAGAAAATTGGTGGTGGACGCTTATCGCGCTCGCGTTCGCCGAATGCTTCGCTTCGATCCTCGCCGGCGGCATTCTGATGGGCGTTTGGGAGTGGGACCGCAACCACGACGGCATTCCGGATTACTTGCAGCAGGGAAGGGGAATGACTGTCCCCGCCAGGTCTGCCGGCTTCGTGCATGCGTCGCGGGACGACTCCCCAAAAGCCCAGTCGGATCAGGAGTAGGGGCCGCGCCGGATTCGACGATTCGACGAGCGGCAGAGGAGGCGAGCAGTGAGACAAAAATTCTGGCGGACGATGTTGGGGCTGATTCTTTTGGCGGGCATCTACCTATTCCTGCCGGCCTCGGAAATAGCAATTGCCCGGACATGGCTGGAGACGGTTTTGAGCAGATTCAGATAGGGGCCGTCGAGCCGGGCAATGAATCAAATGCCCGGCTCGAAACCACGGCGGCCGAAGGAGATCCGCTCCCAAATGCCCGGTCAAATGCCCGGAGAAAAGCCCTGCAAATACCCGGTCAAATGCCCGGATCAGATAGCCTGAATCGGGTCCAAATGCCCGGTCAAATACCCGACCAAATGCCCGAGGTTGAGACGCTTTCGGGCGCCGAACAATTCGACCAGTCCACGGGCTGGGAAGACCTATGGAGGATCGAGAAAGATGGAGAGAC
>WNGA01010277.1_pt1 | contig 12427 bp, 7 predicted proteins | sample 5400061 | NCBI WGS metagenome assembly WNGA01 (sample SAMN13153366, study PRJNA577476) | soil metagenome | isolation source: 100 cm soil or saprolite under grassland replicate 2 | place: USA:California | collected 2016-06-15
CCCGATGATCAGAGTTAAACCGAATGCGCCAATGCAGTTGTCCTAATTTGGCTTTCCAGGTCATGCGCGTCGGCTACTGACACTTCTCGGCAAACAAAAAGCGGAGGCCGATTTGGTCTCCGCTTTTTAAGTTTTCAGACTCTCAGGTTCTCAATTTTTAGAACTGGAATCGTAATCCGAGTTGAACTTGACGCTCACGGAAGAGCGTACTATCGGCTGCGGTGACTCCGCCGAAGGCGGTGTTGAAGTTCAACACGCCGCTGGTCAGGGTGTACATTGTGCTGTTGACGCCGGTGACCAACAAGGTGTTGGGCAGATTGAACACCTCGCCCAGGAACTCCAGGTTCGCCTTCTCCTTGATGTAGAAGCGGCGTGATAGGCGAAGATTAAAGATGTTCTGTGTCGGTCCCGTGAAGGAGTTGCGATCCGACAGCCCAAACAGCCGGTTTTGCCCGCCTGAACGATTGAGGCTGCCCGCGCCGCCGTTGCTGCCCGACACCCCGGCATCATAAGCAATACCGCTAAAAACCTGGTAGATCGGCGCGATTGACCAGCCGTCAAGCAAGGCCGTAGCGAATTTATTGCTCGACTTCACGCGAGGCGCATAGACCGCGCTGAACACGAATTTATGACGGCGATCAAAATTCGATCTGCCGCGATCCGCCCCAGGATCGAAAACATTGAATGGAGTGTTGTTGGACGTGAAGGTGGTCGAGGTTTGCAAAGTGTCTGATGCTTTCGAGAGCGTGTAGTTGGTCAGTAGTAGCAAACCATGCGAGAAACGATGATTGGCTTGCAAGACGAACGCGTTGTATTCGGATTTCACCTGACTGGCAATCTCAGTGATCTGCGCATAAGTGGTCAGCGGGCGCGCAGTGGGGAAGAGAGCCAGCGTCAGCGATTGGCCGCCGAACGGCCCATTCATGATGGGGAAAGTTTGCGATGTGTTTGGCGCCGAGAGATTGCGATCATAGAAAGTCGGCAGCCCGCGCCCGATGCTGCCAAGGTATGACGCCGACACCGTGAGGTTCTGGTACAATTCGCGTTCGAAGATTAAATCGAACTGGTGGATCATCGGGGCGCCAAAGTCTTTGGCGAAGAACTGGAGCGATGATGCCCCAGTGGGCGGGGATGGCAGCACATTCGGGAAGATCGGCGCATTTGCCGCGGCTCCTGAAAGGTTCACTTGAGTTTGTCCCGCCGGGTTGCCGGTGTTGATCAAAGCATTGTAGATGGTCGAATTGATGATGCGTCCGTAATACAAGCCGTACCCGCCACGAAGCGCGGTCTTGCCATCGCCGAAGAGATCAACGGCAAACCCGACGCGCGGGCCGAAGTTGTTCTTGTCGCTCGGCATGAACGATGTCGCCTCATTAAGCGTCCGTCCGACGTTCGGAATTACACTGGTGTCGGCGTTCGCGAGTTGCGGCTCCGGCAACTGTTGGTATTCGTATCGCACGCCCAGGTTGAAGGTCACTCGAGGCAGGAATTTCCAATCGTATTGCACGAAAAAGTTGTAGTCTTTTGTCGTAAATTCCGCGCCCAAAGGACCGAAGCCTTGGAAGAACTGACCGGTGTAGCATTTGCCTCTGAGGCGCGGTGGATTAGGTGGAGTACTAGTGGCGCAGACCGCGGTCGCGGCCAGCGGCGTTTTCCAATTGACGTAATCAATGATGAAGTCATTGATGTTGTTGTAGGAGTAAGAGCCGCTCTCGTTGCGTAGATTGGCCAGATCTTCGTTGACGCGGTTGATGTCAACGCCGAATTTAAGCGTGTTCGCGCCGACCGAGACGGTCACGTTGTCGGTGAACTGTTGTCGGCTTTCATCCGGGAACTTTGCGCGTTCCAGGAATGTCGGTTTGCCGAATTCGAGGCCATTGGGGCTCAGGTTGACGGACGGCGCGCTGCCATTGAGAGCCGTGGTGGGTTCACCTGGCAGCGGCTTCTGGCTGAATTCATACTCGAAATCGCGCGCGATCTGGACGCGGAATTCATTGACGATCTTTGGAGTCAGCGTCGAAGTCAACCGCGCCGTGCCCCAGTCGATCTTCACGAAGTCGTCACCGAAGCTGGCGCGTCCGCGCTGGTTGACCGGCTGCGTCTGGATGCCTGCGGGCGAATCCCAGCGCAGGCGATTGTAATTGATCGTGAAGGTGTTTTTGGTGTTGATCTGCCAGTCAATTTTCGGCAGGAGTAACAACTGGTCACCCCGGCGCGGCGCCTGCCCGGTCAACGAGTTGATAAACGACAGAGCGTCGTCAATTTGCCCACTGGTCAGCCCACGATTGGGAGCGGTAAGAGCAGCGCGGTTGACCGTGTTTAGATAGTTTCCATTGGCGAAGACGCCCAGTCCGGGGAAATTGCGCTTTTGCTGATCGTAGCTGAAGAAAAAGAACAGCTTGTCCTTTTTGATCGGCCCGCCCAGCGTGCCGCCGAACTGATGGCGCACATCTTCAGGTTTGGCGCCGACCTGAGTGGCGAAGCCATTGACCAGCACAGATTGGAAAGCCAGCGGAGGGCGCGCGCCCAACTCGTTGTTGCGTTGGTAGTAGAACGCGTCACCGTGCAGATCGTTGGCGCCGCTCTTGGTCACTGCGTTGGTCACGCCGCCCGCCGAGCGGCCGTATTCGGCGGAATAATTCGAGGTGTTGACTTGAAACTCACGAATCGCCGACTGACTTATTGAATAGTTAATGCGCGTGCGGCCACGCTCTTCGGAAAAGAACGCCTGGTTGTTGTCGCCTCCGTCTACCGTGTTGTTGTTCAGCAGTCCCGAAACTCCGCGAAAGCTAATCAAGCCAAAAGTGCCGTCTGGCGTCGAGCCGGGCGTCAAGAGGGCGAAATCGGACCAGCGGCGGCCGTTAATAGGCAATTCGTTGATGGCTACCTGGTTGATGTTAGTGGTGAATTCTTTGGAATCGATGTTGACGGAACCGCTCGCCACAATTTCGACGACGGACGTCGCCGCGCCGACGCTCAAGACGGCGTCAATGTTGCTCAATCGTCCGACTTCGACTATCACAGTGTCCAGCTTATACTCGGAAAACCCGGTTGCGGTTATGGTCAAGACGTAGACGCCCGGCTGCAAGTTGGTGAAGCGGAACCGTCCTTCGCTATCTGTGGTTGCGGTCTCGGTCTTATTGGTGTCCGTGCTGCGCAGCGTGACCGTCGCATTCGCTACTATCGCGTTGTTTGGGTCAGTAGCGGCGCCGCCGACCGCCCCGGTCACCGCCGATTGAGCCAGCGCCAGGCTTCCTGCGCAAGCAACCGTAAAGGCGAAAAGGATGGCCAGGCATGCAAAACGAACAGAGTTGATTTTGAACATATGTCTGCCTCTCTTGTTAAGAATGAGGAACAATTGTCCCCACAAAAGATATCGGTCGCGCGCAGCAGCCTGCCGCGCACGCCTCGAAAATGCGTGAAAGTAATTCAGATTGGTTCATCCCTGCTGGAAGCCTTGGCCGGAGAGCGGGTCCTCCTAATCGTCCGCTTGTTGTCTCGATCAGAATGGCGTGGGGCTCAACTGATCGCCTTAATTCCGTGATGTCCTATTGCGGATATAAGCTTAATTGAAGCAGGACGTCAGGGTAAATCAGGGGTTAGGTAAGGTCAAGTTAAGTGAGTGTCAAGAGTCGATCTCTTTGTTTTTCAGATTATTCCGGTAACCTTTGCCGACGGACAATAACCCGCCTAGATCTGTCGCATCCGCGAAAATCTCTGGTTAATTCCGGGAAGTCGATTTTTTAGGTCCTCGCGCCGGGGGGCGTCAATTCCTTATGGATTTTGCGACTCTCACCTTTCCGCCTTCGAGCATTTCAACGCCATAAGTCAGATTATAAGTCTGCCCGTTTTTATCGACTGCGAAGAACTGGAAGTAGCCGCGAGAGCCGTCCATCTTCATCGTGACTGGGAATCGCCCCGCGACGTCTTCGCGGAAGCGCGTGTCGTAGTCGCGCCTCGCGGGGTCGTAGGCCAGCACTTTTACCCGGTCGAAATCCACTCCTTCGTCGGCGCCTAAATTCTTGCGTTCGAGAACCAGAAAATGTTCGCCCGTTCTGTTGTCGTCGCCGGCCACGGTTCCGATCTTCTGCCAGCCGATGATTTCCCGCCCGCTCGAAACGTAATAGAAGATTTCAGGCGGGACTTCCAGGGCGACCGAGTCGCCGTAAATCCACCCGGCGGGCAGAACGGCGTAATCTTTCAATCTCACCTTGTACCAATTGTCGTATCTTACGCTACTTTCCGACTCTTCTTTCGCCTCACCCTTGCCTTCGACCCTCGCGGGGCGCGGCTTGCGCTCGCGGGCGACGATTTCTAGCTCGGTTTCCCTAGGGAGCGTCGTCGCTACATTGTCATCGTCGCTCCGGTCGGGCGACAGGCGCAGTTTGAGAGGCGCTTTCGATTTGCCGACGGCCTGCGTGGGGACGTCTTTGATTTCGGCGGCGATTTGGCGCGATTTCTCCACGATCTCCCGCTTCACCAGATTGACCGATCTGATCCAGCCCGATTCGCCGTTCGGCCCTTCCACTTCCGACCAACTCTCGCCGTCCTCGGCGTTCGCGCGGTCGACGACGGTGACCTGGTCACCACTCTTCAACTCGCCGACGGAGCGCGCGGCCTGAGCCGTCGAGCTTTTCAGCCTCAACCGTTCGGGCACGACGAAGGCTTTTTCGTCCGGCGTCGAAACATGTGAACAGGAGGCCATGAGCGCGGGGAGCGAAAGAATTATGGCTGCGTATGAATAAAACTTGAGGCAATTGACAAGCCGCTTCATTTGTTTCTCTCAAAACGTAACGGCGCCGGGAGTGTTAGCTGCCGGTCGCTACCGCTCCCGGCGCCGTGCAAAGACGACCTGAAGGTCAGGGGCGTTTGGCCAAGGGCGTCACGCGATCAATGCTGGCCTTCAGGTCCGCGTTGTTGCGCCCGCTGGCTTCGAAGGCCCGGTTGTAAGCGTCCAGGGCCTGCTGGTAGCGGCGCAGATTTTCGTAAACGTAGCCGAGATAATAGAGCGTGTTGAAGTCGCCGGGGTTGAGTTTGTCGGCTTGCGTGAGCATCTCGGCCGCCCGCGTCCACGACTTGTTCTGCGCGTGCGCGAGGCCGAGGTTGAAATAGAGCGTGGCGGAAGGCGGTTTGCTGACTTCCAGCGCGCGCGACAGGGTCATCTCGGCGTTGGTGTATTTCTTGGCCTGCAGAAAAGCCCGGCCGAGCAGTTCGAGCGACCCCGCGTCTTCGCGCAAGTTCTTCAGGCTGGTCGCCACGCGGGTCGCCTCCTCGAAGTACGAACTGGCTTTCTTCTCGTCGCTCTCGTCCGCGCCCTGCCGCAGCAGGGATTCGGCCAGCAACCTGAGCATCTCCGCGTTCGCAGGGTCGGCGGCGACACCCGACCGCAGCGCCGCGATGGCTTCGTTGAGCCTGCCGGCGCGGAAGTGCGCGATGCCCAGGTAATACCACGAATCGGCGTCCTTCGGATCGAGTTTGACCGCCTTTTGAAAAGCCTCTGAAGCCGCTTCCGCCCGGTTGAGATTGGCGTAGGTCACGCCGAGCAGGTAGAAGTTGACAGCGACGTTCATCTGGACTCTGACCAGCGTTTCAAAGTAGGGAAGCGCCTTGTCATAATCCTTGAGCAACATGTGCGATTGTCCGAGCGCGCGGTAGAGGTCGGGATCATTGCGGTTATCTTTGCGCTTAAGCTCCAGGGCTTTTTCCAGAGGCTGGATCGCCGACTTGTAATCCTTGAGCTGATAATAAGACAGCCCTATGAATTTCCAACTGTCGGAGTGATCCGGGGCCTCATCCAGCACCTTCCGGAATTCGGCGATCGCTTCGCGGAACTGGCCCTGTTTGTAGAGCGAGACGGCCCTCTCCCAATCGAATTTGATGACCGGCGTCGCGCCAGAAATTGCGACAGAGGATGTCGCGACGGAGATCGAAATCAGCAAACCGGAAACTGCAAAAATCTTTTTCATCGCCCCTTCTCCTGAATTTTCAATGACAACGAGATTCCAAGCGCGAAGGCGCATGCTTCCTGGGAGCGCAGGCATCCTTGCCTGCTTACTTCGATCAGTCAGCCCCTTCCTGAATCCCGCAGGCAAGGATGCCTGCGCTCCCAGGAAGGCGCATGCGTCGGTTTTAGAGTGGCTCACAATACGCCGGGTTGTATCGGGAGTCGATTTGCCAGGGGGGTAATTTATGTTAACTCAATCGGCGCTTCTTTTCCACGAGCCGTTTTCCAATAAGTCCTCACTCACGGCGCCGCCTTCCTGTCGCGGTTGAAACCATTCCGCCACCAGTTCGCGCAGCTTGGCGCCTTCGAAGCGGCCTCGCAAGGCGTTGATGATTTCAAGATGCGCGCGTTCGTTCCGCTCGTAGACCCCGACCCAGTAGAGGATATGCGCGCTCGCGGCCAGTTCGATCTCCACATTCAGGCGGCTCAGCTTGAAGAAACCCTTCAGGAAGATTGACCTCATCATGCTCTCTCGAACCAGTCTATAAGCCTCCTCTTCGGCGACGCGTTCCTCGGCGACCATCGCGGTATCGACGGGCATGCAGGCGCCCTCCTCCGGCAGTCGGTCGAACTGTATCAGGTCGAGTTTACCGGTTACGGCGTCGGCGGCGATGAACGTGTCGGTCGATGACCGCCCGTCGCTCCGGGTCAGCCGGAAGAAGCGATACGGGATGTAAAAATCCGTGACGATTCGCGGCCGCCCATGTCGCAGTCTGTTAAAGCGCCCGCAAAATCTCGCGACCGCCTGCGCGCGAGAGATATTCGGTTTGATGGATGTGATGATCATTTAAGACATCAGCCACCGCAGGGCGCCGCAGAGCACAGAGACAAATACATGCGCGCCGCGGCGCCTCTGTGTCCTGCGGCGCCCTCTGTGGCTAAAAACTTTTATCCCGATCTTGCATGGCCTGACCTAGGCGAAATAGACCCACAACGAGATGACCGTCGCCACCAGCAGCAGCGCCAAAGCCGTATTGACGCGCCTCTGCAACGGCGTCTCCTCTTCGGCCGGGACTTCGAGGACGCTCTTCGATTCGACCCCGCTCATTGCGATCTTCTCTTTGACGGTCTGGAACGTCAGCCCGTTGACCTTAGAGGCTTCGGGCGCGGGCGTCGACAGGCTGACGACGACCATCGTCGCCACGCAAACTAAGAACATCAATGCGGCGAAATGGAGAAAGTTCATTCCCACGTAAAACCCCAGAAAGCCGCCCTCAGGCAGCGCGCCTTTGTAATAGACTTCGAGAATGAACCGGGCGGCGCCGAGCGCGAACCCTAGCAGCAGCGACACGATCGCGCCCAGGCCGTTGATGCGTTTCCAGAAGACGCCCAGCAGAAAGACCGCCGCGATGGGCGGCGAGATGTAAGCTTGCACGCTTTGCAAGTAGATCCAGAGTTGTGAACTGATGCGGCTCATAAACGGAATCCACAATAGACTCAGCCCGACCATAGCCACTGTCGCTACGCGCCCGACATTGATCAGCCGCCTGTCCGAAGCGGCCGGCCTGAGTTTCTTGTAAAAGTCCATTGTGAAGATGGTTGAACTGGAATTGAACACCGCGGCCTTGCTCGCCATCAGCGCCGCAAGCATCGCCGCCACCATGACTCCTTGCAACCCCACCGGCATCAGCCGCACAACCAGCGTGGGGAAAGCCGCGTTAGAATCAGCCACCATCTCTTGCGGGTAGAGCGCGCGGGAGATCATTCCCGGCACAATCAGCATAAATACAGGCAGAATCTTCAGGAACCCGGCGACGACCGTTCCGCCCCTTGCGTGGCCGACGTCTTTCGCCGCCAATACGCGCTGCACGATCACCTGATCGGTGCACCAGTACCAGATGCCCAGAATCGGCGCTCCAAAGAAAATTCCCGTCCACGGGAAATTGATGTCGGTCGGGGGTTTCATCATATGAAAGAAGTCCGCCGGCACGGCCGCATGTAATCCTGACCAGCCGCCGACTTCGCCCAAACCGATGTATGTCAGGATCAGCGCGCCCGCCACCAGGATCACTGTCTGAATCACTTCGGTGTAGATCACCGCCGCAAGCCCTCCGGCGACGGTGTAAACTCCCGTCGCGATCACCAGCGCCAGCGAGCTTTCAACCATTCCCCATCCCAATACCGCTTTGAGCACAATCGCCCCGGCAAAAATCGAAACCGAGATCTTCGTGAACAAATAAGCGATCAGCGAAATGCCGGCGAGATAAGCGCGGCACGCGCCGTTATACCGCCGCTCTAAAAACTCCGGCATCGTGTAGACGTTCGAGCGCAAATAGAACGGCACGAAGACCCAGCCTAAAATCAGCACGATGATCGAAGCCAGCCATTCAAAATGCCCTCCGGCCATTCCCGTAGCGGCGCCTGACCCCGACAGGCCGATGAAATGCTCGCTGCCGATATTCGACGAAAAGAGCGAAGCGCCGATGGCCCACCAGGCCACGTTGCGGCTCGCCAAAAAATAGTCCGTCGTCGTGCGCTCTTTGCGCGAGAAATACCAGCCGATGGCGAAGATCACCAGAAAGTAAAGCGCCAGCACCACATAATCAATCGTTCCCAGGCGTATCGCGCTTGATTGCAGCAGCGGCAGAGGCATAGTCATATTTTTCCCTCGCATGTCCTGTGGTTTTGGTTGATGGAGTATGCGCCCGGATGACGCGTTGGGCGCAGAGTCGGGGCACGGGCAGTATAGCCTTGCTTCGCTGGACTGCAAATTATTCTGAAGCAGGCGCAAATAAAGCCCCTGTGCAATCAACGCATTGATTAGCGCAAACCTGCAAACCTGGGTACGAATCGCTTCTAGCGTGCAGTCGTGGATCGTAGTCCCTTTGGAAACTCAGAGCGCCTGAAGCCGATTCGTATGATTGCAATTGATAAACGAATAACTCAAGTATGGCCAATTCCTGCGCCTTTGATTCCAATCAATACGCCTCCTGCCGAGACTGCACGCTAGAAGCGATGCGTACCCAGGCGTCTCCTGATTTATGCGCAGGATTCAAATCATTCTATCGTCAGCTTCGGCTCGAACCCTTCGTCGGACACAAGCCTGATCATTTCGTCGAGCAGCCGCCGCGCGTATTCGTCCTTGCCGTAAGCGTCGGCCAGGCGAAACGTCGTGATGACCGCGCGTCCCGCGCCGCTTCGCGCGCCGACCGTCAACGCCGCGTTCTTGTTGACCCAGCCGAGAAAGATTCCCGACATCACGTCGTCGTAATCTTCGGCCTTCACGCCTTCGATCACGAACTTCGGCGTCACCTCTTCGGCTTCGAAGCCGAGCAGTTTATCGAACGCGACGGCGCCGAACGGCGCGCGATTCACGTTCGCCCAGTTGAAATTGGTCACCCAATTGCCGTCGTAACCGGTCGCGCCGTTCCGAGGCGTGATCTTGACCGGCCCATTGGGCAGAGCGTCTTTGTCGTTCGCCAGCACGATCACACGATGGCCTGAGTCGAGTAGTGATCGAGTTTGCTGATCGAGCTTGTCGGTGATAACCACCGATTGTTTGTCAGGAGACGAAACGACGTCGTAGCCGGCGTTCCGCAACCTTTCCGCCATCGTCGCCAGACCGCCCGCCAGATGGATCGAACCGCTCCGCTTCTTCGGCTCAGGATAGATGAAAAGCTCGAAATAGTTTTCCGCAACGAGAAGGCCTCTGCCAGATGGCGCTTCACCCGAGTTCGTTTCACGCAGTTCCAATTTCAGGCGAATGCTGCTCGGCTTCATCACGGCGGGCGCGGTCAGCGCGATCGTTTCATCTTTGACGACAGAGCCGCGGGCGCCTGGCTTGATCTTAGACTCGCCGATCTTCTTATCGTCGAGGAAGAGTTGAATCGTTTGCTCTCTCTCCGCCGCCTGGCTGTAGCGCGAGACGTAAGTCGTCAACTCGATCTTGGCGCCGCTGACGTAATTATTGACTGGCGCGCGCGCGAAGATCACGTCCTGCCGCTGCAGCCGAGCCAGGTCGTCCGCGTAGATTTTCTTGTTGCGGAACATATCCAGCAGCCCGTTGCATTCCCAGTTCAGGTCGGTGAATTCGGTGATCGTGTAGCCTTGAATCGAAGCGTGTTTGCGAATCTCTTCGATTTCGTGTTTGAGCGAAATCCACTGGCGCCGCTGCGTGGCGCGGGCCAGATCGTTGAAGCCAGCGAACATGCGGTCGAACTTGAAGCCGTGGAAGCGGTCGAAGATTCCGGCGGGCCGGGTCACTTCGCGCCCGTTGAAATCGCGCTCGAACCACCAGGGCAATTTCTCCGGCAAGACAGGCAATCCCCAATTGCCGAATTCGGAGAGGACGACCGGCTCTTTGCCGGTAGGTTCGGCGTCGCCGTGTTTGCTCCACAGCCACTCGGGCCGCGAAGCCAGGTCGGCCACCCACTTGTCCCAGACCGCGCGGTTGTCGGGGATCGAATTGTAGTTGTGGTAATCGGCGATGTCGGATTTGAGGTGAAAGTTTCCGCAGCAGGGGCTGTTGTCAACGGTCAAACGCCCGGCCCTGGCTGCTTCCGGCGCGAGCTTGACGAACGCGTCTTTGAGCCATTTGCGCGTGTGCTCTTCTTTCAAACCGCGCACGCCCCAGGCCTCATTGATGATGCTTTGAATAACCACCGAAGGGTGGTTCCAATCGCGTTCGATCTGCCCGAGGAAAATCTCTTCGCCGCGTTTCGCCGCTGCCGGAGTCCAGGTGTTGTCGTCCCAACTCGGAATCTCGTACCAGATCAAGACTCCGACCTCATCCGCCGCGCGCAGGTAATCGGGCGTCGGAACTTTGATGTGCGTGCGCAGCATGTTCAGGCCGAGTTGTTTTGCTTTGCGCATCTGGTCAACGAGAAATTCGTAAGACGGCGGCGTGTAGACGCCTTCAGGATAAAAATCCTGATCGAGCGCGGAGATGATGTAGATCGGCTCGCCATTGAGATAGAACTGGCGGTCGCGGGCTTCGAATGAGCGGAATCCGAAGCGGCCGTTATACCGATCGTCTCCATAGGTGAGCTCAATGTTATATAAGATGGGCCGATTAAGACCCCATAAAATTGGGTTTTTGATCTTGCCGCGCAGAATATGTGCGCCGGCCTGGCCGCCGCCAATATGGGCGACATGCGTTAACTCGTACGCTTTGCCTGACGGGTCGAGGATCCGCGCCGTAAACTTGCCGTCGCGGACGGCCATCGGTGTAAGGGTTCTCACGAACACTTCAACGCCGCCGTCGAGCTTGGCTGTGACAAAGACGTCCGTGATCCGATTCTTCGGGCTAACAAGTAGTGTGACCGGCTGCCATATGCCTCCGGTCTGCACATACCAACTCTGCTTTCCGTGAGGCAATTCTGCGTAATTCATATCGCCCCAGCGCGCTTTGTCGTTATCGGGATCAGTGATGCGCACGGCAATTTCGTTCGCTCCTGCTTTGATCAACTTGCCGACATCGAAAGTGAAGGGCAGATAGCCACCTTCGTGCTCGCCCGCTTTCTGTCCGTTGACGAAGACTTCGGCGAAGTAGTCCACCGCGCCGAACTTCAACAACACGGTTTGATCGGACTTGATCGGTTGAAGATCGACCGTCTTTCGATACCACGCCACGCCGCGGTAATCGCGCAGGTCGGCGAACTGGGCGTTCCATGACAACGGCACGCGAATCTCCCGCCAGTCTTTGACTGAATTCAGATCATTGATCGTCAATTTGCCTTCGCGGTCAACTGCGAATTGCCACGTTCCGTCGAGCGATCGGGACTGCGCTCCGGCGACTGCGAAGAACGCGCAGAGGTAGAGCGCGGGAAGGGAAGCGCGTAGAAAGTTTTTCATAACCGTTCGCCTGATAAAATGAAATTCTGGTTTAACGTTTGTGTCTCCTGAAGCGGGCGCAGTCCACGCGCAAGCCTCAGGCTTCTCAAACACAAACAGGGGATGCTCGCAATTAAGAAAGATGCTATGCTGATTTGTCGGAGCGTTCAAATGTTTTCTGAAAAACTCATCGAAGAGAAAATCCGCGAGGCGATGGAGAGGGGCGAGTTCGACGACCTGCCGGGCAAGGGTAAACCTCTGGACCTCGACGCGTACTTTGCCACGCCTGAGGACGTGCGGCTGGGCTATTCGGTCCTGAAGAGCGCCGGCTGTGTGCCGGTAGAGGTCGAGTTGCAAAAGGAGATCGAATCGCTCAAGGCGCGTCTGGACGTCAGCGACGATGAGCGCGAACGGCAGTCTCTGCGCAAAGAAATCGAAGGCAAGACGCTGAAGCTTAACCTGTTGATGGACGGCATTCAGCGCGCGCGACGCGAGAGAAAAGGTTGAGCCGCGTCTTGACAGCGTCAACCTCGGCGGAGACAATGTGCGCTCGTTACGGAGGCATGGCCGAGTGGCTGAAGGCGGCGGTTTGCTAAACCGTTGTAGGGGCTAAAACTTCTACCGAAGGTTCGAATCCTTCTGCCTCCGCTT
>WNGA01010279.1_pt1 | contig 12426 bp, 5 predicted proteins | sample 5400061 | NCBI WGS metagenome assembly WNGA01 (sample SAMN13153366, study PRJNA577476) | soil metagenome | isolation source: 100 cm soil or saprolite under grassland replicate 2 | place: USA:California | collected 2016-06-15
GGCTTTGGATTTCCTCGACGGCGGCTACCGACGCGTCAGCGGCGTCCGGTACATCACCGCATACCAGGCGAGCCGGAACGCGGGCCGATGTGCGCCGACCGTTTCGGATGTGGTCCTGTCGCCTCCTTCCGCGCTGGCGGAGTGGACCGACGTCCGCCGGAGTCCGGCTGCGGACTTTCCCTCGGCCCCCTGGGCCTCCGCGGAATTCGTGAAGGTCTCCGTGGGCTTCCTCTGCGCGGCGGGGCTCACCGGGGCCTCGTACTCTCTGTACTTCGATGATTTCCTCATCGACACGGGCTCGCGGGACAGCGATGGAGACGGCCTCGGAGACCTCGAGGAGGAGGCGAGAGTCTACGTGGCCCGCGCGTCGCCCGCCTTTGGATCCGCGGAACTCGGTCCGGGAAATTCCTCGACGATCGAGATCGAGGCTCCGCCCGCGGCAGGTGTGTTCGCATCGGCCGCGGTCGACGTGCGGATCGACCACCCCCGCCCGCAGGACCTGTCCGTGGACGTCGCATTCCTCGGCGACGGCGGTCCGAAGGCGCAGCTCCTTTGGGATCCGGGATTCAACGTTCGCGGAGCGGCGATCCTTCTCCCGTCCGACGGGGCAGCGGTCCGGGGCACGGTCGAGGTCCGCGGGAAGGCGTGGCGTCCCGACCCGCTGGTCCAACTCCAGGTGGACGATGTCTGGATCGCCGGGACCGAGGGGGACGCCTCCGGGTCCTTCGCGCTCTCATGGAACACCGACGATTGGGCCGAGGGGGCGCACCGCCTCTACGTGATCGCGCAGGCCCATGAGGGCGGGGAGTTCGTCGCTCGGTTCTCGCCACTGATTACGGTCTACGTCGACCGGACGCCTCCCGAACTTTCGCTGCGTCGGATGGCGGGCGACACGTTGAGCGGCCTCCTCGTGCTGGAGGCGGCGGCGTCCGACGACCAGGGGCTCGCCGCCGTCTCGTTGTACGTCGACGGCACGATGGCCGATGCGCGCGACGAAGAGCCGTACACCTTCGTCTATGACACGCTCGATCTTTCCAATTCCGTCCACACGTTCGAAGTCCGGGCGAGCGACCGCGCGGGCAACGAAGTCGTTCAATCGTTCACCGCGGCGGTGAGCAACAAGGACACCGCGCCACCACCCCCGTGTTCGCCCGCGTGCAACCTCGTGGGCGGGACAACGTCGGGCGATCTTCCGGCCCTCACCGTCGATCCTGTCGGTCGAACGGTGCCTTTGTCCCACGGAGGCATCCTCGAAGTCTCCGACTCGTTCCGGGTGCCGTGGCGTCCGGTGATCAGCCCGACGGAGACGGGGGTCCACCTCGTCCTCGACGTCCTTCGGCCCCGGAGCCTCGCGGAATCCGACGGGCTCGTCGGTTCCGGCCTGGCTGCGGGAGATTTGTCCGGCGTCCGGTCGTGGCAGGTCATCGTCCGCAACCACGGCCCGGAGGCCGGCCGAATCTCGAGCGCATCGGTTCTCCTCGCCTTCCGGACATCCCCAGGGACGGCCGACACGGATGGCGACGGCATCCCTGACGGCGTGGAGCGATCGGCGACGCACACGCTCCCGGTGTTGCCGGACGTCGATGGGGACTTCCTGGCGGACGGCGACGAGATCGCTTCGCGCAGGGTGCATTTCGTCATCGACGGCGCCCCGTCCGATCGGACGATTCGCACGGACCCGTTCGACTTCGACACGGATGACGACGGGCTCCCGGACGGCCTCGAGCTCCTCCCGGGCGAGGGAATGCGCCCCTCCGATCCGCTCGACCCCGACACGGATGACGACGGTCTCCTCGATGGTCCGGAGCGTCTGATGCACGGATCCGATCCAACTCTGACGGACACGGACGCGGACACACTCTCCGACTTCGCCGAGGTGACCCCGCGCGAGTTCCGGGCGGAAATCGACGGCCTTGCGGTCGAACGGTCGGTCGTCACCTCCCCCGTTTCACCCGACACGGACGCGGATGGTCTCCGGGACGACGAAGAGTGGGACGGGGTATCGAACGTTGGATTCCTCACCGATCCCTCGGATCCGGATACGGACCGGGACGGCCTCTCCGATTTCGACGAGATTGCGGGTCTCAACCGGCGGCCCACGAACCCCCTCCTCTCCGATACGGATGGCGACGGGGTGGTCGACGGACTCGATCTCTCGCCGACGGAGCTCTGGGGCCCGCCGTGGAGGAGCGCGTTCGAACCGGGTCTCGTTCGGTTCACGCAGCGGTTCCATGCGCTCGGCGTCCACGCCGTCTCCGCGACCATCTGGACGTACAACATCGACGCGGACGCCTGCGTGTACCTGTCGGACCAAACGGCCGACGCGACGCGGAGCAGCAACGACTCCATCGAGAACGTCCTCGCGACGATCAATCACGTTCTGGTCGAAGGCGGCGAGACGAACTTCACCGCGACGGCCGCGGAGGACCTGGGCCAGGAGGGATGGGGCCCCGCGACCATGAGCTACGGGAACTGCGATTTCTGGGAGCCGCGCCAATATCGGTTCGAGTACATCCACGACAGCCGTGCCTCGGACGTGGACTTCGTGAATGTCGCGGAGGTGCCGATCCGCGACGGCGCGGGCGAGTTGTTCTACCACGCCTCCACAGACATCCCGATCCGCTTGTCGAAGCCGCAAGGCGTCATCGTACAGTTCTCCATCCGGCCGGACGCGGATCGCGGGACTGAGACGGAGGATGGGACGGCCACGGTTCCGGCCATTGTGTACTCGCTCTTCCGCGGGACCGACTTCCTCCTGACGCCCCCGTTCTACCAGAACATGGCAGTGGGCACCGCGATTGACGGCCACGCGTACGAGTTCCAGCTCCGGATACCCAAGGAGGTCGCGATGGAAGAGAACACGTCCCAGGTCGATGGAGTGCCGACGGCCACGCTCGTCCTCACTCCGGCGTGGCTCACAAGCGACGGATTCTCCGTCGCGAAGGCAGCCCTGAACGTCACGGACCTGACGGTCGCAGCCAGCATCCTTCGAGTTCAAGAGTCCGCGGAGTTGGTCGTTGCGCGTCTCGCCACGGACATGCCGGCGCTCGAAGCCGCCTTGCCCGATTCGTCGGAGGAACTTGTCACCGGGTTCTACTCGTTCGGCCCGTTCTCCGTGTACGTGTACCGAATGGGAGACTCCTTTGACTCCGACGCACCAGCCTCCGCGGATGCTGTCTACATGATTGGTGAATCCGCTGAGGAGATTGCATCCTTCCAAGACACGATCACCTGGGCTCCCGAAGACGCATGGGTCCGAAACTCCGCGGACGGCTTCGGCGTCGCCCTCAAAGTCTTCAAGCTGGTCCGGCAGGGCATCTCGATTACGAGCCAGCTCACGGCGAACATGCTCTTCCCGGTGGTGAACGTCCCTTCGGGCACGTTGGAGGAGATGTCCTTTGGCCGATCCACCTTCACGGTTGCGAAGCTAACGAATCTCGAGACGGACCAGCCGTACTACGTGATCGGGGAAACGGCGGTGGAGACGGTGAAACTGCGAGTGCCGCATCCTGAGATACCGGGCGTAGCGCTCACGGAAGTCCGCGTCGTCGAGCGGGAGATTCGCGGCGAGATCGTCGACAATCTGGACGACTCGAGCCTCCTGACGGGCGTGAAGTACGTCCAGCTGCGGTCAGCCCTGCGAGGGGCGGCGGTCGGGGCAACCCTGGTGATCTTCGGGAGCCAGGCGGTCTTGGCGTTCCGCGATGGGGACGTTATCAAGGGAACGGTCTACGTCCTCGCTGGTGCCACGGCCGTATTTGGGATCGTCAAGGCGGACACGAAGCTTGTTGAAGGCCTCTTTCAAGGTCGAATTTTTGGAGACGGCATAAAGGTGAGGATGGGGGTCGTTGCGGCAGTCGCTGTCGGCGGGATCCTGGCATCGTATGAAGTGTTCCAGGCTAGTCAGACAGACAACCAGATAAAGAGACTGTCACACTACGAGAGCGCGAGCACCATTGTCGTCGACACTGTGATCGCAGTCGTGCCTCTCTATGGGGCTGCGGCAATGCTGGGTTGGCAGCTAGGCTTGACCATTACTGTTGGGGCCCAGGCTCTCTTAGGCATCATGCCGGATTCTCTCGCGCTGAAAATAGTCAGCTCGCCTGGCAGTACGATTACGTTCCTCTTTGAATACGTTTTTGGCAGTGAGATACCCTCGGACGTCGCTGAGGACGCATTGATTCAACTCTTGAATTTTCTCGCAGATTCGGCCAGATTTGAGAATTCGCTTGATCCTCCAGTCCCAACCTTGCTGCTGGTGCCTTGATGGAATCGGGAGTCCAGGCGCGTCCTGTTGTCCGCGTGGGCGACCTCGACGGTCTTCGGCGAATCTACTCCGATGCAGGTGGGCTCGTAACGGAAACCGACGAAGAGATCATTAGGGTCGCGACGGGCTGGGATGTGAACGTTCGATCTCCATGGCGTAAGTTCCTGCCCAAAAGCGTCTTCGAGGGGTTTGGGGGCAAGGCGTCCAGCAAGCTTTTCGTTACCAACCGGAGAATCGTTTTGGTGCGCGACATCGACCCTTGGAGGGAACTCAAGGGTGAGCTGACGCCATTAGGTATTCCGACCGCAGCGGCCAAGGAGGTCCGCCTCAGGCAGCTGAGGTCCCGTGGCGCGCGGCAGTATTGCGAGATTCGCCCGGGGGATTTTCGAGTCGTGAAAAAGCGGAGTTTCGACTCACCGCGATCATGGATGGATTTCCGTCTGGTGAGTGCTGATGGGCGACAATACGCGATTAGTCTTTGGAAGACAGATGGCCCCGATCAAGAGACTCGAGTGCTCATCGAGTCGCAGTTCGGCCATTAACCTTTCCCGCCTAGATTCCCTTGCGATCCTCAGTCGCATTCGGTCAACGCCGGTTCGAATGTTGGATCTCATACCGAAGGACGGAATCTCCGATTCCCCGAACTCTCCGAACGGTTTTTATCGTACGAGACCTGTCATACATATTCTTGAGTGCGAAAGAGAAGCCGCTGTTAGTTAACTCAGGGCTGCCGGGATTGCTTGAGCGAGCTGGAATCGCGAAAATCAACGAAATGCAATCCCGGGCGATCCACGACCTTCGCTTAGGTTCGCAAGTTCTCATAGTCGCACCGACTGGATCTGGGAAGACGGAAGCCGCGCTGTTCCCCATTCTCGAGTCGCTGGGGTCCAGCGAGCGGGATGGCATCCGGGCCCTCTACATCACGCCCTTGCGGGCGCTTAATCGGAATCTGATCGACCGCATCCAACACCTCGTCGCATCGACGAGCCTCACTGCCGCCGTGAGGCACGGGGACACGCCCCCTTCCGAGCGCCGAAAGCAAGCCGTCAATCCACCAGACATCCTCATCACCACCCCGGAGACCCTGCAGGCGATCCTCTCCGGGAAACTGATGCAACGTCACCTGAAGGCGGTGCGATACGTCGTCGTTGATGAGGTCCATCAGTTCGCAGAGGACCGACGGGGGATTCAGCTTGCGGTTGGCCTCCAGCGTCTCCGGTGGATCGCGGACCGGGACTTCCAGCGCATCGGCCTATCCGCGACCGTGGGTCACCCGGATGCGATCGCCTCGCTCTTCGGCGGCGAGAAGCCCCTCGAAATCCTCCTCGCGCCTCTCGAGAAACGATACGAGTATCGAGTAGAATGGCCGCGTCCGATCGAAAAGGACTTCGAGACCGCTCGCGACTTCTACATCACCCCAGAGGCCGCGGCCGGCCTCTCCGCGATCGACGACTCCCTGGATGAGAGTCGATCGACGCTGGTCTTCGTGAACGCGCGTCCGCTCGCCGAGCTCTTGAGCTCCCGCCTGGCAATGGTCCGTCAAGACGTCGCCGTCCACCACGGCTCTCTCCCTCGAGAGGAGCGGGAGCGCGTCGAGGCGGGCTTCAAAGCCGGGGAGATCAAAGGTCTCGTCTCAACCAGTACGCTTGAGCTCGGCATCGACATCGGGACGGTCGACCGGGTGATCCAGTACAACTCCCCACGGCAGGTCACCTCCCTCATTCAGCGGGTCGGCCGCTCGGGCCACACTCTTGACCGCACGTCCAAGGGACTCGTCCTCGCGGTCTCCTCGGACGACGCCATCGAATCCCTCGCCGCGGTCCAAGCCGCGCAAGAGCAAGACCTCGAGCCGCTGCACGTCCATCGGCTGGCCCTCGACGTCCTCGCCCACCAGATCGTGGGCTGCGCCCTCGACCAGGGCGGCACCGCCCCGTGGTCGGAGATCCTCTCAACGATCCGCACCGCGGATCCGTACCGGGAGCTCGAGGACGTCCCGGCGGAGCGGGTCGCCGAGTTCCTCGGCCACCTCGGCATCGTCCGTCACGAAGGCGAGAGGATTCGCGTCACCCCGAAAGGCCGCCGCTACTACTTCGAGAACCTCTCGACGATCCGCGACGAGCGTCGCTACCCGGTCATGGACCTGACGTCGCAGCGGCAGGTCGGCATCCTCGGTGAGGAGTTCATGATGATCAAGGCACGGGAGGGCTTGCACTTCATCGTCCGCGGGCGCCCGTGGAAGATCGAGCGGATCGGGAAGGACGGCATGGTCTACGTGACCCCGGTCTCGGATCCGAACGCGATGATCCCCGGATGGGACGGCGAGATGCTGCCGGTGCCCTTCGGCCTCGCTCAGCGAGTCGGCCGGATCCGGAAGGAGATCGACGCTCGCCTGGAGCGGGACGGCGTCCCGAAGACGGTCGAGCACTTCGAGAAGGCGTGGCCGATCAACAAGACCGGCGCGAAGCGGCTCGTCGAGGAACATGCGAACCACCGCAAGTCCGGCGCGCCCATGCCGACGGACGACCGGATCGTGGTCGAGGCGTTCGACCGCTTCCTCATCGTGCACGCGTCGTTCGGCGTGGTCGTGAACGTCACCCTGGGCGACCTGATCGAGGAGCTGCTCGCGCGCAAGCACCTCGTGCGGTTCTGGTGGACGGACCCGTACCGGATTCTGTACGAGCTCGTGGCGGACACCCGCGAACTCGACATCGAGGGCCTCGTGAACGATCTCTTGCGGATCGACGACGAGACCTTGGAGGGTGGCCTGAAGGCCCTGCTTGAGGACCACCTGCCCCTGGGCTATTACATGAAGGCCATCGCGGAGCGGTTCGGCGCGATCCGCCGCGGGCTCACGGTCGGCGAGGGCGACCTGCGGTCGTTCGAGGTCCGCTTCGCGAACACGCCGATTTACGACGAGGCGGTGCGAGAGGCGCTCCTGCTCCACGCGGACTTCGCGCGCGTGCGAGAGATTGTCAAGAAGATCCGCGCCGGTGAGATCGAGGTCCTTGTCCATCGGTCCGAAGAGACGCCGACGACCCTCGCGTATCCGATCCTGCGACGGTACGTCGAGGCGCCCGAGCTCTTCTCCCCGGAGGCGGAGCGGGAGGAGATCTTGGACCGGATGCGACTGCACCTGTCGTCCGAGCCGGTTCACCTCCTCTGCTTCGAATGCGGGAATTTCCACGAGGAGGTCCGGATCGGCCAGATGCCGGATCGCCCGGAGTGTGCGAAGTGCAAGTCCCGCCTCCTGACGGTCCTCGGGTGGGCCGCGTGGACTGTTCGGGACGCGTACGCGAAGCGGATGCGAAAGCTCGATCTCACGGACGAGGAGAAGAAGCTCCTCACCCGGTCGAAGCAGATCGCGGACCTCGTGGCGGTGTACGGCAAGCGCGCGGTGTACGCGAACTCCGTGTACGGCGTCGGCCCCACGACCGCGAGCAAGATCCTCGCGAAGATGCAGGACACCGAAAAGGAATTCCTGAACGATCTCTTCGAGGCGAAGCTCAAGTACGTGACGACGCGGCCGTACTGGAACGAGCCGCAGGCGAAGCCGAAGCTGTACTGACGCCTCCCTTCGCGACCTCGACGCAGCTATCCGTCAGAGTTCGCGTCGATCTGTGCCACACTTGCGGTGGGCTGCAACGGTAACTTGCTTATTCATCCACGGGTATCCCCCCCGGTATCGCCCGAATCGGGGAGGATCCCGGGATGAAGGCGCTCGCGCAAACCGTATTCCTCGCGTTCACGGATCTGAGACGCCAGCTCGGTTCGCCCCACAGCGCCATCTCGTTCGTTGGATCCATCGTCTTCGTCGGCGTTCTCTTCTGGCTCTTGGGCCCGTTCGCAATCGACCATTTCCTGAACGCCGCCTTCCTGATGGTTCCCATCCTCATCCTCGCACCGGCGACGGCCTCAATCACCTCCGACCGCGAGGCCGGCTACGCGAGCATCCTGTTCACGTATCCCGTCACGGCGTCGCGCTACTACGCCGCGAAATTCCTGGCCATGTATCTCCTCCTCGGCGTCTACTTCCTCCTGCTCCCTCCATACGTCGGGATCATCCTCGTCTACGGCGGGGGAGGCTGGCTCGCGGACATCGGGAGGATGGCCGGTTGGGCGGTCCTCGAGACGTCGTTCGTCACGGCCCTCGGCCTCTTTCTTTCGGCGTCGTTCGGCCGCCGCGCGGCCATGGCCTCCGCCTACATCGGCTTCGGACTCGCCCTGGTCTTCATCATCGGACCGTGGTTCCTCCCGTACTACATCCTGGCAATGCCGCCGGAGACCGGCTCCCTCCTCCTGCGGATCCTCCACTACTCTCCCATGATGGCGGCACTCGACTCCACGGGCACCGGGTCCCTCGTTGCCGACAACCCCTGGCCGGCCCTCGTCGCGAGCGTGGCCGTCGTCGCGTGCCTGATCGGGCTGGGGCTCCTCGTGTACCGCCGGTTCCAGAGCGCCGAGGGCTGGGAAATCCGCCGCGCGAAGGCCGCACCGGTCGTCGCGCTCGGGATCCTCATCCTCTTCGCCATTCCGATGATCCCCCCGGTCAGCTACACCGTCCTCCCCGAGGGATTTGGAAATTCGATTTGCGTACAGAACGCATCCATCGAGTACTGCGTGGGGCTCCAAGTGGCTCTCTTGGGCGCCTCGCCGGATTATCCATCCCTGGGCTCGCCCTTTCAGGCGGAGGTCGGCGTCTCGTTCCATAACGAACGGAACGCCTCCGTAAGCTTTGGCAGGGTCGCCCTCGATTGGTCCTCCCGCTTCTTCGCGTTCAACGTGACGCACGCGGAGTTCGGTCCCGCCACGATTCCCGCCAACGACTCCGTGTGGGTCCGCGCGAACGTGACGGCCGTCGCCTTGCGGATCCCTTCTCTCCAAGTCTACTCTCCCCAAGTTTACGGAGGATTCTCACAGTTGGCGCCCGTCCCGGCGGAACTCACGCTGGACGCGACGCGCCTCCGCTTCGACGGGTTGTCGATGATCATGGTGGGGCCCATTTACGAGCGAAACCTCGCGTGGGGTGTGCTGGTCCTCGAGGCCGCCCTCGTGCTCGGACGCAGGCTGGCCCGGAGGCCTCGGAAGGGTTCGCCATGATCGAGACGCTCGGCATGACGCGCACCTACGACGGACTTCGCGCGGTCGACGATCTCACGCTCCGTGTCCCGAAGGGAGCGGTGTTCGGATTCCTCGGCCGGAACGGCGCCGGGAAGACCACGACCGTGAGATGCTGTCCACGGTCCTGCGGCCGACGAGCGGAACCGCGACCGTCGGCGGCTTCGATGTTCAGATGGAGGCGCTCAAGGTCCGCTCGTTAATCGGAGTCATCGGCGAGGGCACGGAACTGGCCCGGCCGTTCTGGACCCCCATCGAGTACCTGCGGTTCTTCGCGAGGCTGCAGGGCCATTCGGGCAAGGCCGCGGACGCGGAAATGAAGAAATGGCTCGAACGATTGGATCTCGCGGCCCACGCGCGCCGCCCCATCGGGGGCTTCTCTGCAGGGATGCGGAAGCGCCTCGAGCTCTGTCGCGTGTTCTCCCGGAATCCCGAGGTCCTCCTCCTGGACGAGCCGACGAAGGAGCTCGACATCCCGGGGAAGCGCGAGATCTGGGAGTTACTTCGGGAGCTTGCAACGGGAGAGCAGGTCACCCTGTTCCTCTGCAGCCATGACGCGTCCGAGATCCAGGCCCTGTGCGATCGTATTGCCGTCTTGCGAAGCGGGAGGCTCTCCTTCGCGGGCTCGAAGGACGAGCTGCCTCGGAGCGTGATTCGGATCGAGTCCAAGGACGCGGAACGAATCGGCCTGGAACTCGAGAAGACCTTCCCCGTTCTTTCGCGCTCGATGGCCGGCAGCTTCCTTTACGTCGCCTTCAGGGAACGGATGAGTGCGGCGGAACTGACATCCTCGTTCGGCGCGGAGGGGGGTGCAATCCGGAATATTCAGGAAGTGGATTCTTTCGACGAACGGGTTCTCGCATTCCTGTAGGCACCAGGGTGCGGCTGGGACTGCCTGCGCTCCGTGTACTAATTCTCACTACGATATCGACCGGTTCGAGGCGAAGCTGAAATCCGTCACGACACGGACGTACCCGAACGAACCGCAGGCGAAGCCGAAACTGTATTCGTGACGTGCAACGGCGGCGGTCGAGGACGTATCACGAGGCAATCACGATTCGGTCGGGTTCGGTTCGTCTCGCTCGGTCACGTAGGCCTCCTCGCCGAACTCGGAGGTGTCGAGGCCCGCGTGTTCTTCGGCCGGGCTGACTCGCACCGGCGTGAAGATATTGATGATGCGCAAGAGGACGTACGACCCGGCGAACGCGAAGCCCGCCACGACGACGCAGGCCAGCGCCTGGATGCCGACCTGGCCGGGGTTCCCGAAGAACAAGCCGTTGGGACCGCTCGGGTTGATCAGAGTCGACGCGAAGAGACCCGTGGCCATCGTCCCCCAGATCCCACCGGCCCCGTGGCACGCGAAGACGTCCAGGGAATCGTCCAGAGTCGTCCGCGCCCTCCAGCTGCCGACGTAGTTGCACAGGACCCCCGCCACCAACCCGATGATGATCGACGGCATGGGCCCGACGTATCCCGAGGCTGGCGTGATGGCGACGAGGCCGCAAACGGCGCCCACGGCCATCCCCACCGCGGACGGCTTCCCTTTCCGCACCCAGTCCGTGAGCATCCAGCTCACTGCGGCGCCCGCGGCCGCCAGGTTCGTCACGACGAGCGCGTTGACGGCCAGCGCGTTCGCGGCGAGCGCGCTCCCGGCGTTGAAGCCGAACCACCCGAACCACAAGATGGACGCGCCGAGGATCACGTACGGGATGTTGTTCGGTCGGCTGTCAAGTCGGTCGACCCCCTCTCGCCGCCCGATGACGAGCGCGGCCGCGACCGCGGAGACGCCGGCGGCCGTGTGGACGACCAGGCCGCCCGCGAAGTCGATGACGCCGAGGGACTTCAGGAATCCGCCGATGCCCCAGTTCCAGTGCGCGATCGGCACGTAGATGAACGTCGTCCAGAGGACGATGTAGATGAGGAGCGCCTTGAACCGGATCCGCTCCGCGAATGCGCCGATGATGAGCGCGGGCGTGATCGCGGCGAACTTCAGCTGAAAGGCGAAGTACAGCAGCTCCGGAATCGTCGAGGAGTATCCCGGGTTCGGAGCCTCCCCTACATTGTTCAGCCCGAAATTGGCCAGGCTGCCGATGAAGCCGTTGTAGGACGGCCCCAGGGCGAGCGTGTAGCCCCACAGCGCCCACACGAGGCTCACGAGGGCGAAGATCGCGAAGCACTGGGCGATCGTCGAGACGAGGTTCTTCCGCCGGACGAGTCCGCCGTAGAAGAAGCCCAACGCGGGCGTCATGATCATGACGAGTGCCGTGGCCGCGACGACCCATGCGATGTCTCCGGAGTCCAGCGCCACGTCCCGCGCTCCACCGAAACGGAATTGGGAGGGAAACCGACACCGAGTATAACGCTTCTCCTGCGACTGCGGACGGCGAGGCGCCGACGACCGCGAGCGCGCTCCTCGCGAAGATGCAGGGCGCGGAGACGGAGTTCCTGAACAAACTCCTCGAGGAGAAGTTGAAGTACGTCACGACGGGCCTTACTGGAACGAGCCGCAGGCGAAGCTGAAGCTGTACCGAATCTCCTCTCGCCCCGAGCTCAGGATCAACCAAACCGCGGTGCGGCCACGATGGAACGCGCTCGTGGGGAGCCAGCCGCGAGAGTGAAACTCCTCGAAGGATGGGGGCTCGGCGGGCTACAGATGGTCGATGTCCCGCGTCCCGGATTCGAATCAAGCGGGATACAGCTCAGCGCGACGTAGAGCCTTCTTCATTCTCCCGCCCGCTCCGTGGACGTTGATCCAAAACCTTCGCTCCCCCGTCCGAACGTGAACGACGCTATTGACAAGACCCGGCTGCACCGATTCGAGCTCGACCGGCGTCGTCTCGGAAGGCCGCCAGAGCAAGATCCGCAGCCCGAGCCGGCTGGCGCCCCAGATTCCGAGAAGCGCAACGAGATAGACCGAAGTGGAAACGAGATTGAATGCGAGGAGTTCTCCCCGGGCCACGAGGCTGCGCTGGAAATCTGAGACCCAAGGCACGAACAGGAGGAGGAACGGGGTCCCGCCTGCGACGACCGAGAGACCCGCCACG
>WNGA01012012.1_pt1 | contig 12425 bp, 10 predicted proteins | sample 5400061 | NCBI WGS metagenome assembly WNGA01 (sample SAMN13153366, study PRJNA577476) | soil metagenome | isolation source: 100 cm soil or saprolite under grassland replicate 2 | place: USA:California | collected 2016-06-15
CGCGAAGAACGGCATCCCCGGCTCGTGCACCGGATAGACGTGGGGAATGAGCGTCGCCCGGCGCACCCCCGCCCTCTCCGCCGCCAGCGCCGGCGCGAGCGTGAGGATGTCGCTCACCACGACGTCCGGTCGAAACTCGTCCATGAGGGGGAGCAGCGCGAGTGCGGCATCCGCCGCCGACGCCCACCCCTCGGAACCCGGTTCCGGCGGCGGAAACGTCCTGTACTCCTCCGCCGCCGTGAATCCCAATCCGTCCGCCTCGACCACCTCGCGCCACCGCTCCCAGGTCTCCACCAGCACCTCGTGACCCCGCCCGCGGAGCGCCCGCGCCAGCGCGATCGCCGGAAACGCGTGGCCCGCATCTCCAAACGCCGCAACCAAAAAGCGCCGCGAGCTCACCTACACGGTCCTCGTGTAGCTGCCCGCGCCGTCAGCGGACGCCACGCCCGCGCCAGTAAGCGCGCCGCCACCGAGTGCAAACCTCGTTGCGCCGATCGCCGCCGCACTGGACGAAGTCTCGTCCGCCCGCTATCCCTGTGTCCATCACGCGAAGAGGAGACACGAACCCAGCCGCGCGCCTGCGCTTCGCCGTCGAGGCGCTTCCGCGCCGCACGCGCGAGGCGATGCTCCGCGGCATCGACTCCAACCCCATCGTCGTCGGCGCGTACGTGGACCGCGACTCCGGCGGCATCTGCCCGATGCTCGCCGCCCACCGCAACGGCGGCCGCACCAACCTCGGCAGCTTCGCCCGTGCCTGGGACCGCTACACCGGCGCCAAGCGCCCCCGTTTGGCCACCCGCCGGGAGCTGCGCACGCTGCGCTCCGCGCTCGAGCTGAGCCTCCCAGGGGACGACCTCGACAGCACCGGGTCGATCGCCGAGGCCGCCGCGCAGATCAGGGCGGAGCGCGCCGCGATCGCGCAACGCGAAACCCCCTGCGTACAGCCGCCCGAGTCCGAGGATTCCGAGATCCACATCCGCCATCGCTCCGAAACGGGCGAGCGGCATCGGGGCAGCGAGCTGCGCCACCGCCTGCGCTGGTCCTGGATGCGACCCGCCCGCCGCTACGAGGAGTTCACCGACCTCCTGGCCGCCGCCGAGGAGCAGCTCGCCGACCAACGGTCCGACGACGTCCAGCAGGACCGGCCGGCTCCGCACTCCGGCTAGGCGCTCAAACCGCGACGCCGATCACGCCACCCCACCGGGGAGCTCGTCCGGCCGTAGGAACACGATCTCCGGCACCAGGCACGCCGGCGACGTGCTCAGCAGAAAGCGCACCGACTCTGCGATGTCCTCCGGGCGGATCATCTCCTCCTGGTTCACCTGATCGCGCACGTACTCCGTCATCGGCGTGTCGACGAACCCGGGGCACAGAGCCGTCACCTGGATGCCGTCGCCCGCAACCTCCTTCTGCGTCGCCTGGCTGAAGCCGATCACCGCCGCCTTCGTCGCCGAATAGACCGACAGCCATGGCTGCCCCGACTTCCCCGCGATGGACGCCGTGTTGACGATCAGCGCCTTGCCGTGCTCGGCCCCCGCCTCGCGCAGCATCGGCAGCCCCTCGCGCGTGGCGATGATGAGCGCGCGCAGATTTACCCCCAACTGCATGTCGAGATGCTTCGTGACGATCTCGTGCATCGGCTGCCCGATGCCCAGCCCCGCGTTGTTGACGAGCACGTCGAGTCGCCCGAAGCGCTCGCCGTGGGAGCGCACCGTCTCCACGACCGCGTCCTCGTCCACCATGTTCGCGGGCACGGAATGGACGTCGATCCCGGCGCTTTGAAGCTCCTCGGCGGCCGCGTCGAGCTTGTCCGGACGGCGTGCGGCGACCGTCACCCCGTAGCCGTCCTCGCCGAGCGCGCGGGCGATCGCCAGCCCGATCCCGCTCGATCCGCCGGTAACCAGTGCCGCTCGCTCCGCCAACGCGCGCCTCCTCTCGTCGCTCTCCTCGCCGGACCCTACCGGCCACGCGCTTAATTCCAGGATTAGGTCGTCTCTCTAGGATTCCCGCGTGCTCCGGCTTCGCAGCATCGCCGCGCTCGCGGTGGGCACCCTCGCGCTCTCGGTGGCGCTCGGAGCATGCGGCGGTGGAGACACCCCGTCGACCGCGGAGAGCGCGAACCAGCCCGCGCCCCCCGCCTCCGAGTTTCCTCCCGCCCAGGGCAGGACGCTCGACCAGATCCTCACGTCGAGTCACGCCCAGCACTCCAATCTGGTCGTCAGCCCGAGCGGCAGCGTCTTCGAGCCCGGAAGCGACCGCTTCGGATTCGGCGTCTTCACGGTCTCGCGCCAGCAGGTGCCGGACGCCCGGGTGGCGATCTACGCCGCGCCCTCCGGCGGTGGCAAGGCCGTCGGCCCTTATCCAGCCCGCATCGACAGCCTGGCCGTCAGGCCGCAGTTCCAGTCCCAGACAACCCAGACCGACCCGGACGCGGCGCACGACGTGTACGTCACCCGTCTGAAGCTCGACCGCCCGGGAAACTGGGACCTCGCCGCGATGATCGAGCAAGGCGACGGGTACGCGGCCACGCTTCTACCGACCATCGAGGTCGGCGGCAAGAACCGCATCCCGACGGTGGGCGAGCGCCCGCCGGCGATTCACACCCCAACCGCCGCCGACGTGCAGGGCGACCTCTCCAAGATCGACACCCGCACTCCGCACGACAACATGCACGACGTCGACTTCGCCAGCGCCCTCGGCCGCAAGCCGGTCGTGCTCCTCTTCGCCACGCCCGCCCTGTGCCAGAGCCGCGTTTGCGGACCCGTCGTCGACGTGGCGGAGGAGGTGAAGTCCGAATTCGGCGGCAAGGTCGACTTCATCCACATGGAGGTCTACAAGAACAACAACGCCAGCGACGGACTTCGCCCGCAGCTCAACGCGTTCGGCCTGCGGACGGAGCCCTGGCTGTTCGTGGTGAACCGCAACGGGATCATCAGCACCCGCATCGAGGGCGCCTTCGGCGTGACCGAGCTCGAGAACGCGGTGCGCAAGGTCGCGGGCTAGCCGCCGAGTCCCTGATCGCCGCCAAGTCACGGAATCGCCGCCAAGTCACGGGATCGCCGGTGCGGGCTGCCGAAACCCCTACACTGGATCCAGCTGCCCGTCGGGTCGTTTCGTCCTCCTCCGCCCTGCGAGCGCCTTTACCGAGGGGGACGGGAAAGCGAATTGGCATGCCCGACGACCAGGAGTTGACCCCAGCCGCAACCGCCGTGCCGGCGCTCGACACGGAGATCGCCAGCTCGCTGGCAAGCGTCTGGGCCCGCTACGTGGGCGCCCGGCCGGCCGACAGCGAGATGGAGTTCGACGGAAGCGTCGTGCGCTGGGTGATCACGGGCGGCACCGCCGCGTTCGCGGAGGGCATGGCCGCCGAGCCGGAGGAGGGGGCCGCGCCCAAGCCGGAGCGCACGATGACCGGCTACAAGCGCGACACGGCGGCCGCCGTGGCCAAGGCCACCCACCGCCGCGTGGTAGCAGTGATCAGCAAGCACGACAAGAAGACCGGAATCGCCAGGGAGACGTTCATCCTCGAATCGCCTCGCAAGAAGTACTGAGGGACGAGAGGTGCCCAGCCCGGGCGCGATAATCAGAGCCCCGGGCCGGTAGCTCAGGTGGTCAGAGCAGCGGACTCATAATCCGTCGGTCGGAGGTTCGAATCCTCCCCGGCCCACTCCGAGGCGGCAGCTTGCGGCCGGCTACTCCCGCAACCCGGCGGCGTCGAGGGCTTCGGCACGGTCCCGAAAGAAGCGCAGGGACGTTGCTCGCTTCTTCCGGACTGTCCAGACCATCGCCGTTCGACGCTCGATCTCAACCCCACTGCCGCGTCCCCTTCCGCTGGATCGGAGCAGAGCGACCACCTGGTCCCCCGACTCGATCAGTTCCTCGGGTTCCCACGTGTAGCTCGCCCAGACGTCGCGAACCTCGGCGTAGAAGCGCCTGATCCCGTCGTGCCCCTCGTAGACCGCCGGGTTGAGGACGCGGTCGGACATGTCCAAGCGGAATGCCGCATCGCAGAGTGCGACCAGCGCGTCGACATCCCCGCCGTTCAGCGCTTCGTGGGCACGCCGCACGACCTCCACGTTCGCCTGCGACATCTCCCGCGCAGTATCTCGCGTCATCTGCGGTCCGCTCCGCCGAGTTCTCGGAGGCCGTCAGCTTCGCCTTGTCGAGGTGTCGGAGGCAGAACGGAGGCAGGCGCAGTTGTGAAAGCTTGTTCATGCGGGCTCTCCCGATCCGTCAACGCCGTCGCTCATGCGTGCGCGAGGCCCTCGAGGCGGCGTATCGTCGGGCCCGCGTGGAGCTCCTCGTAGTCGAGGTGCTCGAGCAGGTGGACGTGGAATGGACCCAGAGCAGCTCCTCGAATATCGCCCTGCCTCGCTCGGTTTCGGATCCACGCGCCTCGGTGTCCTGGGTCTCGGCCATCGCCGTCACGGACCTCCCCGGGTAGTCGGGTGATTCGTCATCAGCTCATCCGCCGATAGCGCCACACGCACAGCGGAATGAAGATCGCCAACAGCCCGCCAATCCACGCCAATGTGCCCGGCAGCGAGGCGGAAGTGCTGCCACCAAGCGCATATGCGCGAGCGGCGTCGGCGGTAAGGGTGACCGGGCTGATCTTGGCGAACGCCTCGAGCCACGCGGGCATGCTGTTCACCGGCACGAACACAGAGCTCGCGAAGACCAACGGAAAGATCGCCACAAAGCCCGCCGACTGTGCTGCCTCGGCGCCGCGAACGGTGAGTGCGACGAAGGCGAAGATCCAACTCAGCGCTAGGCCGAAGGCGCTGACTACCGCCACGGCGGCGAGCGCATCCAGTACGTTGCCCTGGAAACGGAAGCCGATGGTGTAGCCCACGGCGATCATGAGGACGATGATGAGTACGTTGCGGACGAGGTCGGCCAGCGTGCGTCCGGCGAGCACGGCCGACCGCGCCATCGGCATCGAGCGGAAGCGGTCGACGACCCCACGCTCGAGGTCCTCTGCCAGCCCGACCGCGGTCTGGGTCGCGCGGAACGACACCGACTGAACGAAGATCCCGGGGAGCAGGAAGTCGATGTAGGACACGCCCCCGGGAAGTGCCTGCCCGATCGCGCCACCGAACACATAGGCAAAGAGCAGGACGAACATGATCGGCTGCACCGTCGAGAAGATGAGCAGCTGCGGCTGGCGGACGAAGTGGCGAAGGTTTCGCCCCGTTACCACCCAGGTGTCGCCGGCGGCGCGCCGCAGGACGCTGGCGTTCGGGAGCGCTGGTCGGTGAAAGGCTGTCCAGCGGGCGCCGTTTGCCTTCGCTTTCACGTCCGCGGTACCGGCCACTGCGGGAGCCGCGCCGTCTTCGCCCGCGGGATTCCCAGTCAGCTCGAGGAAAACGTCGTCGAGCGTCGGCCGTCGCAGGGCGAGATCACTGGCGGCGATCCCTTCATCGCGCAGCGCCGCTGCAGCTGCCGTCACCAGCTCAACACCATCGCGGCTGGCCGGCATCGTGAGCTCGTCCGGGCGCTCGGTGGGCTGGGGATCACCGCAACCCACCGCGGCTAGTGCCGCCCGCGCACGCTCCCGCTCAGCCGCGCTCGCGAGCTGGACCTCCAAGACCTGGCCGCCGACGCGATCCTTGAGCTGGTCGGTCGTGCCCTCTGCGATCACGCGCCCGTGGTCGATGACCGCGACGCGATCGGCAAGCTGGTCGGCCTCCTCGAGGTACTGGGTGGTCAGCAGCACTGTCGTCCCCTCATGTACGAGGCCCCGGACCGTTCTCCAGATCTCATTGCGGCTGCGGGGGTCCAGCCCGGTAGTGGGCTCATCAAGGAAAAGCATCCGGGGGCGACTGATCAAGCTCGACGCAAGGTCGAGCCGTCGTCGCATCCCACCCGAGTAGGTCCGGGCCGGGCGATTCGCAGCGTCCGCGAGCTCGAATCGCTCAAGCAGATCCCTCGCCCGCTTGCGGGCCTCGTCAGGTGGGAGGTGAAAGAGTCGTCCGAACATCTCGAGGTTCTCTTGGCCAGTCAGCAGCTCGTCCACCGCGGCGGACTGACCGGTCAAGCCGATCAGCTCCCGCACCGCACTTGGCTCGTGGACGACGTCCCACCCGAAGACGTCCACGCGTCCGGCGTCAGGCCTCAGCAGCGTTGTGAAAACGCGGACGAGGGTGGTCTTGCCCGCTCCGTTGGGCCCCAGAAGGCCGAACACGGTGCCCTCCTCGATTCCCATGGACACCCCCGCGAGGGCGACAGTGGCCCCGAAGCGCCTGACCACGCCTTCCGCGCGCACGGCCGGAGCCTCGATCGTGGGAACAGCCATCCGCCTTCCTCGCCTACGCGTGAGCCACCGCGGGCGTGGACTTCCCCTCGGTCGCCACATGCCGCTTCAGCACGACGCGCCCGCCCTTGCCGGGCGCGAGCGTGATGTTGCGCAGCTTGACGCGCTCGGGTCGCTCGTCGGGAGCAGCTAGCTCGGCGCGCTCGAGGATCGTCCGCAGGACGATGCGCATCTCGTACTGAGCGAAGGCGGCGCCGACGCAGCGGCGGACGCCGCCGCCGAACGGGATCCAGGCGAAGTGGTCTGCCTTTTCGTTCAGGAAGCGCTCGGGGCGAAACTCCTCGGGCGCGGGGAAGAGGTCCTCGCGATAGTGAAGGGATGCGATCGCGGGGAGGACGAAGGTGCCCGCCGGCAGCTCGTAGCCGCCGATCTCGGCCGGCGCCGTGAGCTTTCGCGCCACGTCGACGATCACCGGCCGGATGCGCAGCGTCTCCTTGATCGTCGCGTCGAGGTAGTCGTCCTCGCCATTCCCGATCGACTCCCGCAGACGATCCAGCACTCGCGGGTTGCGGAGCAGCCGCTCGAGCGCCCACGCGAGAGCCGTCGCCGTCGTCTCGTGGCCCGCTCCGATCACCGTGACGAGCTCGTCGCGAAGCTCGCGGTCGCTCATCGGGCTGCCGTCCTCGTGCTCTGCCTGGAGAAGAAGCGAGAGGACGTCACCGCGCTCGTGAGCGTCACCATCGGAACGCCGCGTGGCGATCTCCTCGTAGATGAACTCGTCGAGCGCGCGGCGCGCGCGTACGAACCTCGCCCACGGTCCGAAGCGACCGAGGTCGCGCCGCAGCCAGGCGAAGTGCACGATCAGGTTGGAGCGGCGGCCGAACTCGCCCACGAGGGAGGCCGCGCGCGTAAAGCGCTCCTCGCCGCGGATGCCGAACACCGCCCGGAGGATCACGGCGAGCGTGATGCGCTGCGTGTGCGGCCTGACGGGGAACGGACGGCCGACGGGCCAGGTCTCCAGGTCGCGCTCGGTGATCTCCTGGATCAAATCGCCGTAGCGGACCACGCTCTCGCCGTGGAACGGCGGCAGGAGCAGCTTGCGCTGGCGCAGGTGCGCGGCGTCGTCGAGGGTGAGAACGGAATTGGGGCCGAGTGCGGGCTCGAGCACGCTCGCGTTCGCCTCGCCGGCATGAAAGACCGCGGGGTCGCCGGCGAAGACCTGCTTGACGATCGCCGGGTTGGCCACGTACACGACGCGCCCGAAGTAGGGAAACGACACGCTGAACATGTCGCCGTAGCGCCGCTGTGCACGGACGAAGAAGCCGATCGGATCGCGCGCGTAGCGAAGCCCGCTGACGAGCGCCGGCCCGCCCGGACCGGGCGGCAGGGTCGCCCCGGCGCCCGTGGGTTGGGAGCCGTCGCGATACATGCCTTGACTCTAGACGTCTCGCTCGAGCCCGACCGCCGCCCGAAGCTCCTCGATATGTCGCTCCAGGAGCTGCCGGTCCCCCTCGACCTCGTGCGCCATCAGGCCGGCGCGGCGAGCGCGTTTTCTGCGGGTCATCTCCATGCCGCTGGAGTATGCTGGCAGCGTGCAGGGTAGGGGGAAGCATCGCATCGCCGTCTTCGCGGCGGCGGTAGCTGCGATCCTCGCGGTCGCAGTGTCGGCCGCGTTTGGCGCGGTCTCGGTTGGACACTCCGGCTGGTTCTGGGGCTCACCCAAGCCGCAGGGCAACACGCTGAGTGGACTCGACTTCGTCGGCGATCGCGGCTACGCGTCGGGCGACTTCGGCACTCTGCTTCGCACCGATGACGCCGGCGCCAGCTGGACCGGCGTTGCCACCGGGATCATCGACCCGCTGGTGCGGGTGCGGGTGATCAACGCCGACTCGGTGGTGATCGGGGGCGGCTGCGCGCTGCGCCGGTCCGATGACGGCGGCCAGAGCTTCCGCCGCCTCCCATGGACGCCCTCCGACCGAAGCTGCCCTAGTCCTCTGGCCTCCTTCTCGTTCCCGACCCCGGATATCGGCTATCTGCTGACCGCCAACGGGAGCGTAATCCGCACCGCCGATGGCGGCGAGAGCTTCTCGCGACGCACGTCCGTGCCCGGCACCAGCTCGACCGGCGGCTCCGCTTCCGGCATTGACATCTTCTTCACCAGTGCCGATGTCGGCGTCGTAGTCGCGGGTGGCCGGATTTTCCGCACCACCGACGCCGCGAACTCGTGGACCGAGGTGTATCCCGGTGGTCCGGAGCTGAACGGGATCGCCTTCGCCGACGCGAACGTGGGATACGTCGTCGGAGCCGAGACGACGATGCTGCGCACCGACGACGGCGGGACAACGTGGGCGCCGGTAGCGCTTCAGGGAGCGTCACCGGGACTCAATCTCACCTCGCTCGACTGCTCCGATCCCCAGACCTGTCTAATTGCCGAGTCCTCGGGAGCACGGATCCTGCGCACCGCCGATGGGGGCGCGACCGCGAACGCGATCTCGCCTTCAACGGAGCCGATCCTCGCAGTCGCCTTCGCCTCAGCGTCGCGCGCGATCGCCGTTGGTGCGCAAGGTGCGACGGTGGTCTCGGACAACGGCGGCGTGAACTTCTCGCCCATCGGTGGAGCGATCGCCGGCCAGCAGTTCGGCCCGGTCTCGGCGAGTTCGTCCGAGATCGCGTCGGCTGGGGCTGCCAATGGGATCCTGGCCCGCACCGTCGACGGCGGCCAGACCTGGTCCACGGTCGGGGTTCCGACCGCGGCGGCCATCGCGAACGGGTCATTTCTGACGCCGGAGATCGGGTACGCCCTCGACACCGCGGGCGGCGCCTTCAAGACCCTCAACAGCGGTGCGACCTGGATCCTGTTGAGCACCGGCACAATCTCGCCGCCCGCTCGGATCTTGGCCCTCGATCCCAACCAAGTCCTCGTCGTCGGACCTCGGGGAATACGTCGTTCGACCGACGGCGGAACCTCATTCGTGCCCGTCCTCGACGCCGATGTGCGGAGGGCCACGCTGTTTGATGCAGGATCGATCTCCGGTGACGACGTGTTCGCAGTGGGAACAGAGAAGCTCGCCGTGTCAGGCGACGGAGGCGCGCACTGGTCGAACATCCCGCTACCAGGCCGTCGCACCACGATCTTCGACGCCGACTTCGTGAGCCTCAGTGCCGGGTTCGTGATCACGGCCAGTGACCATCGCATCTTCGCGACCTCGAACCGCGGCCGGACGTGGCGCGAGCTACCGGCGGTAGGTACCAGATCCACCAGCGGGATCACCTTCTCGAGTCCGAGCAACGGTTACGTGAGTGCGACCGACGTCGGCAGGAGCCGCCAACAGCCGCGCGGCTTCGTGCTCCGGACGACCAACGGAGGCCAGACATGGCAGCCGCAGCTGGTGGATCGCTCCGCCATCGCAGCCTCGGACGCCGGTCCAGTCGCCTTTGCCAACAACTCAGAGGGTTCCTTCTTTGCCACCACCACCGGCGGCCAGGCCGGCACCCCCTCCGCCCTGACGATTCGGAAGCAGGGCAGGTTTGGCAATTCCAAGGTGCGGATTGCGGGCACGCTCAGCCCCCCGGAGGGAGGCGAGTCCATCGTCGTATCAACGAGAACGGTGAAGAAGGCGGATTGGCGCTCGAAGGTGCTGAGCGCGGCATCCGATGGAAAATTCACGACCAGCGTCAGCGTCTCGAAACCGACATACGTCGTCGCACAGTGGATCGGAGATGACGATCGCGCCGGCGCCGGCAGCAGGGCCCTGCTGGTTAAGCCGCCGAGCTAATCACCGACAGGCTTAATCCGGCGACTGCGGGGGCTATCGCTACGCTGCGCAGCCGTGCGCAGGACGCGACTGATCCAGCTCGGCAGCGCGGCAGTCCTCCTCGTTGTGCTCGTCGGGTGCGGTTCCGGCGGCGAAACAACCACCACCCTCCCGAAGGCCGACTTCCTGGCCCAGGGTGATGCGATCTGCAAGCGCGCGCACGATCAGTTCGCCGAAGCGAAACAGCATCCCCCCAGCACCGCCGAGGGATTCGCGACCTTGACCCAGAAGCTGATCGAGATCTCGGAAAGCGAACTGAGCGAGATCCGTGATCTGAACGCGCCCTCCACGGTGCAGCCGGCGCTCGATCGCTACCTGAAGGCTCGTGAGCAGGGGATCGCGTTGTTGAAGAAGGGACTCGAGGCGGCGCAAAACGACAACGCGCGGGCCTACGCGAGGGCGCAGTCGAAGGTGGCGAATGGCCAGGTACGGCGGCTCAAGCTCGCTCAGGCGGTCGGCTTCAAGGAGTGCAGTCGCGTGGCGGGCGAGACCACCGCCGCCGGATAGCCGCGATCATCTGCGCCGCAGTCGAAGCGCTCGGGGACGCCGCTTGCGCTTCGCCAACCAGGCGAAGCCGAGCGCCATCGCGAGATTGGATGCCCCGGCGAACCACAACCCCGCCCGCGCGCCGGGCCGCTTGAACGCGGCCGAGCGCGACCACAGCGCGTCCGTTGCCACCTCCGTGCCGCGCAGCCAGGCGAGCGCCCACCAGTCCTGCGGATCGCCGCGACGCTCCGCGACGGCGTGGGCGGCGGCGAAGCTGAGCCAGACCGGCCCGCAGCGCCTGAACAGCTCGCGGGCGTCGGGCGACGGCCGCTCGTGGCCCAGGACGGCGAGCGTTGCGGTCGGTGCCAGCAGCGCGCCCGACCCGAGCGCCAGGTCGAAGGCGATCATGTTCCGGTTGGTCAGGCGCAGCGCCCGCTCGGTGTCCATGCTGCGCGATCCAACCACATTCGGCGACGTAGCAGGGAAAACCAGCGGGGGGGCGAATCATGGCGCCGTGAGCAAGACGGCGACCAAGTCTCGTCCCAGTCAGTCGCGCGCTCGGGGGGCCACCACGCGGTCGCGCCGCAACGGCCGACACGCGCGTCCCAACGGCAAGACGCTTTCGACGTACATCACCGAGCGCTTCGACGAGTTCTCGCGCTCTGGACGAGGCGGCCTTCCAGACGGCGGAGGAGCTCGCGCGTCGCGCCAGCACTTCGTCCTCGACCGTCGTGCGCTTCTCCCAGGCGCTCGGCTTCGAGGGCTATCCGGAGCTCCAGCAGGCGGCGATCGAGGAATACCGGAATCGCACACAGGAGGAAAACGGAGCAGGCCAGCTCTTCGACTTCGACCACTCGGAGTTCGAGTCCTCGCTGGGCGCCGATCACGCCAACGTGGAGGACACGGCGCGTAGCCTTACCCGCGAGCAGGTCGAGGCCTGCGTCTCGGCGCTCGCCTCGACCCACCGGGTGATGATCGTCGGCGTCGACCAGATGGCCTTCTTCGCCAGCTACCTGCGCCACCTGCTCGCGCTGCTCGACATCCGCGCGGAGGTGGTCGCCAGCCCGCGGCAGGACTCGATCACCCGGCTCAGCCGGGTGGACGAGGACACGCTCGTGATCGCCTTCTCGGCCGGACGCGCCCACCCGCTGGTGGTGAGGGCCATGAAGCTCGCCCGTCACCGCCGCGCGCGCACCCTCTCGATCAGCGACGCCACCCTCTCCGAGGTCGGAGAGCACGCCGAGCTGACGCTCTACTACTCCTCGAACAGCCCGTCGTTCACGCGCTCCAACTCGGCGCTGCTGGCGATCGTTCAGGCGCTTGCCCACGGCGTCTACGCGCGCGACAAGGCGGCGTTCAAGGACCGCATCCGCGCCTTCAAGTTGAAGTAGACGGCGCCTCCCGGACGTACCCCGGGTTATCGGTTAGGTTTAGCCGAAGCGCTCGCACGGAGGAGTGATCGATGGAGCTCGGCACACGAGAGTTCTGGGCGCTGATTCACGGGATCGTGCTAGGCGGCGCGTTCCTGCTCGCCTTTAGCGGCGGCCTGGCTGGCCTCTACAGCCTGCGGTCCGAGCTGGTGACCCCGGAGGGGATTCGCGAGCGCGTGCGCCGGCTCACCATCGGAACAACCGCGATGGCGGGTCTGCTGTGGCTGACGGTGATCGTCGGGACGTGGGTGGTCTACCCCTGGTACAGGGAGGAGATACCGAGCAGCCCGAAGTCGAAGCTGCTCGCCAACCCGGACACCGTGGACTGGCACAACTTCGGGATGGAGTGGAAGGAGCACATCGCCTGGATCGCCCCGATGCTGGCGACGGCGGCCGCGTTCGTGGTCCTCTACTACCGCTCCGACTTGGTGCGGAATCAGT
>WNGA01010284.1_pt1 | contig 12422 bp, 7 predicted proteins | sample 5400061 | NCBI WGS metagenome assembly WNGA01 (sample SAMN13153366, study PRJNA577476) | soil metagenome | isolation source: 100 cm soil or saprolite under grassland replicate 2 | place: USA:California | collected 2016-06-15
CATACCCACGCATCCATGTTGATCGCGAGCGGCATGGATATCCTGACGATCTCACGGCGCCTGGGGCATAGTTCACCCACGATCACGCTCGGCGTATATGGCCATCTGATCCACGGTACCGACGATCGCGCCGCACAGATCATGGAGATGGCGTTTGGAAATGGTAGCAGTTCGGTAGCAGGCAGCGGAAGAAAGCCCGAAAAATAAGGCCTTTCTTGCACTATTCCCAGAACGTGTACATCGGCGCCTCAGGGTGCAGCGCCCGGATCGCGTCAACCCAACCTTGGCCCAGAATGCGCTGAAAAAGCGCGCGGCTTTCCGGCTGAAGGAGAGCGTCTTTGGCATAGGATTTGGTTGGATAGATATCGCGGTCCGTCGGTACGACGTTGTAGTCGCCCGCGAGCACGACTGGGACGCCTGCGCCATAGAGCTCCTCGGCATGCCTCGCGAGGCGCTCCATCCAAGCAAGCTTGTACGCGAATTTGGGGCCGGGCTGTGGGTTGCCGTTCGGGGCATAGAGCGACGTGATCAGCACGCCGTGCACGGCCGCCTCGATATAGCGGCTCTCCGTGTCTATGGGTTCGCCCGGCAGCTCCGTGCGCGTGACAATGGGTTCGAAATCGCGAGCGAGGATAGCGACTCCATTCCACGACCTTTGGCCGCGCCAAGCCGCGCCATAACCCGCTTTCGCGAGCGCGGCCTGCGGAAACTCCGAATCCGCAGCCTTGAGCTCCTGCAGCGAGACGACATCGGGCTTGGCGGTGCGCAGCCAGTCGAGCAGATTGGCGAGGCGCTTGTTGACATTGTTAACGTTGAAGGTCGCGATTTTCATGCGCCCGCGCAGTGATTGCCGAAGTCCGCTTGACGAGAGGCGCAGCGTAGCGGAACTCACAAGCAGATGCAGGCGGTCCCCGCGGCCCGTCTCAATGGCTCGTCACTGTGACGGAGCGCCAGCGGCGAGCCAGGCCGCGAGGATTTGGCGCTCTTGCGCCGTCATCGCGGTAACGTTGCCCGGCGGCATGGCGTTCGAGCGCACCGCGTTGATCTCGATCAGATGCGCATGACGGCGGATGTTGTCGGGATCGTCGAGCACGACCCCTTTGGGCGGCGCGTGCACCCCCGGCCACACCGGCTCGTGGCGGTGGCACATGCTGCAGCGGATGAGGATCGCATTGTGCGCCGCCTTGATGTCGACTCGATCGGCGCGTGGAGCGATGTCCGCGGGTCCGGCGCCCGATAGCCATGCCACGGCCACCATCCCGGCGGCGGCCACGCCCCACGTCCACCACGGGTTGCCTTTGCCCTCGTGCCGGCAATTGAAGAAGTGACGGATGACGGGACCGATCGCCAGCACGATCGCGACGATCAGCCAGTTGAAGCGGGTCGCGAACATCAGCGGGTAATGATTGGCAATCATCAAAAAGACGACTGGCAGCGTGAGATAGTTGTTGTGGACCGAGCGTTGCTTGGCCTCTTCGCCCCACGCGGGATTGGGGGCTTTACCGGCGAGCAGCGCGGCGACGGTCTTCTTCTGGTTCGGGATGACGATGACGAAGACGTTCGCCACCATGATGGTGCCGACCAGCGCACCGATCTGGGTAAAGGCGCCGCGCCCGCTAGACACGTGAGTAAAGCCATAGGTGAGCGCGACGAGAAAGACGTAGCCCACCAACGCGAGCGCAACTTCGTGCCGGCCGAGCGCGGACCGGCACAGCGCCTCGTAGATGAGCCAGGCGAGCACGAGGCTTGCGAACGCGACGGCCGCGGCGGTCGGTGCGGTCAGATCGAGCACGGCTGTGTCGATGAGATAGAGTTCCGCGCCGAGATAGTAGACGATCACGAGCAGCGCGAAGCCGGAGAGCCAGGTGGTGTAGGCTTCCCACTTGAACCAGGTGAGCTCATCCGGCATGCGGGCGGGAGCGATGAGATACTTCACCATGTGGTAGAAGCCGCCGCCGTGGACCTGCCAGGCGTCGCCCTGGACGCCTTGCGGCAGGCCCGATCGCTGCTTGAGGCTAAGATCGAGATGGATGAAATAAAATGAACTGCCGATCCAAGCGATGCTAGCGACGACGTGCAGCCATCGGACGATGAGGCTCGACCACTCGGTGAGCACCGCAATCACGACGGCAAATCCCCTCTTTACCTTCGGCCCATTCTTCTCTCGGTCAAGCCGCGGCAGGATGACAGACGCGTGTTGAACGTTGCAAGAGCTGTGCCGACGAAATAGGCATGGGTATGGTGACGGAAGCGATGTGTGGGCTTGGCGGCAGCGAGCCGGGCGCGTTCGGCAAGCGAATCATGGAGCTCGCCGAGCGCCTCGCGCAATGGTCGGAGATCTCCGACGGATTGACCTGCACCTATCTTTCGCCCGCGCACCGCTCCGTCGCCGCGGAAATCCGCAACTGGATGCGCCAAGCGGGACTGATCACCGAGATCGACGCGGTCGCAAACGTCATCGGGCGTCACGCCGCGGCCGATCCGGGGGCGCGCACGCTGATCATGGCGTCGCACTACGACACGGTCCGCAACGCCGGCAAATACGACGGCCGGCTGGGCATCCTGACCGCGCTTGTGCTGGTCGAGCACCTCAAGCGGCTTGGCCGCAAGTTGCCGTTTCATCTCGACGTCATCGCATTCTCGGAAGAGGAGGGCGTGCGCTTCTCGTCGAGCTTTCTCGGCAGCCGCGCGGTGGCGGGACGGTTCGACGGCAAACTGCTCGAACGGCGCGACGCCGACGGCCACACCTTGGCGGCGGTCATGCGGGATGCGGGTCTCGATCCGGCGGAGATCCCCGCGCTCGCGCGCGGCCGCGAGGAGCTGATGGGATATCTCGAGGTCCACATCGAGCAAGGCCCGGTTCTGCTCGAGGAGGGGCTGCCGGTCGGGATCGTGAGCGCCATTGCCGGCTCCGTTCGCTCGACGGTCACGATCACCGGAACGGCCGGCCATGCCGGCACCGTGCCGATGGCGCGGCGGCATGACGCGGCGGCGGCGGCGGCCGAGCTCGTGCTCTACGTCGAAAAGCGCTGCGCGCAGGCGCCCACGCTCGTCGGCACCGTGGGGCAGCTCGCCGTTCCCAACGGCGCGATCAACATCATTCCGGGCCGCTGCGAGCTCACACTCGATATCCGCGCCGGCGATGACGCGACGCGCGATGCCGCCGTGTCCGACGTCAGGGCGGAGATCGCCCGTATCGCGGCAAAACGCGGCGTCATCATCGAGAGCACGGAAGTGCAGCGAACGGCCGCGGTACGGTGCTCGCCGCGCCTGCAGTCGCTCTTGGCCGATGCCGTGGCGCGCGCGGGCGTGACGCCCCGCCATCTTCCGAGCGGCGCCGGCCACGATGCCATGATGTTCGACGGCCTCACCGACGTCGCCATGCTGTTCGTGCGCTGCGGAAACGGCGGCGTCAGTCATTCGCCGCGCGAGATCGTCAGCGCCGAGGATGCCGATATCGCGGCGCGCATCATGCTCGATGCCGTGGTTCGGCTGGCTGAAACGTCATGACGCAGGCGGACGTCATCGCTGCGTTCGTCGATCGCGATTTCCCGCGCGAGACCGAATTTCTCGCCGAGTTGGTTAAAGTGCCAAGCGACAATCCGCCCGGGGATTGCGCTGCGCACGCGAAACGCGCGCGGCAACTGCTGGACCGGCTCGGTCTTGCGGTCGAGACGCACGAGGTGCCGCGTGCGGCGGTTGAGGCCGCCGGCATGAAGAGTGTGACCAATCTCATCGTCCGCCATCGTTTCGGCGACGGGCCGGTCGTCGCGCTCAATGCCCACGGGGACGTGGTGCCGGCTGGCCTCGGATGGCGCCTCGATCCTTACGGGGCGGTCATCGAGAACGGCGCGCACGGTCCGGTCATGTACGGACGCGGCGTGGCGGTGTCGAAATCGGATTTTGCCAGCTACACCTGGGCGCTGCTCGCGTTGAAAGCAGCGGCCGTACAGGGCGGCAAGCTCGGCGGAACGCTCGAACTTCACTTCACCTATGACGAGGAAGCCGGCGGTATCGTCGGCCCGAAATGGCTGCTCGATCAGGGGCTGGTGCGGCCCGACGCGGTGATCGCGGCTGGCTTTTCCTATTCGGTGGTCACCGCGCATAACGGCTGTCTGCATCTCGAGGTGACCGTTACGGGCAAGCAGGCGCATGCCGCCATGCCGGAGGCCGGCGTCGACGCGCTCGAAGCGACCAACGCCATTCTCGCCGCGCTCTACGCGCATCGGGCGACGCTCCCGCGCATACGCTCCGGCACGGCGGGCATCGTCTCGCCGACCCTGAACGTCGGATTGATCAAGGGCGGCATCAACACCAATGTGGTTCCGGATCAGGTCGTCTTTCGCATCGACCGTCGCGTGATTCCGGAAGAGAACCCTGCCGAGGTCGAAGCCGAGCTGCGCGAGCTGATCGCGACTTCGGCCAGGCACAATCCGCAAATCAAGGTCGCGGTGCGCCAACTTCTGTCGGCCGCGCCGCTGAGGCCGCAGCCGGGCACGGATCGGATCGTGGCCGCAATTCAACGCCGCGCGAAGCAGATCCTGGGCGTCGACGCGCCCGTGACCGGCGTGCCGCTTTATACCGACGCGCGCCATTACGCGGCGGCGGGCATTCCGATCGTGCTCTACGGCGCCGGGCCGCGCTCGATTCGCGAAGCGAACGCGCACGACGCCAACGAGAACCTGCGCCTCGACGACCTGCGCGCCGCGACCAAGATCGTCGCGCTCGCGGTCGCTGATTTGTGCGGGGCCGGGCGAGATCGTGCTTGACCCGACAGTCTCGTTGCACCGCGGTGGCGGCGGTAGGGCTGCGGCAACGATCCCCCTTTTCATTCAGCCTCCGTTCATCTACGACTTTCCATACTAACGGAGGAAAAATGTGCGCTCCCCGAAGAGCGCATTGACGCCGCAAGAGGGACCTCACAGGCGAGTCGACCCATCAGCTTGAAGCCGCAGCCGTCTACGGTTCCGCGGCCTTGGCGCGTTTTTGCGGGCGCGCGGTGTCGACAGTGTCCAGAGTACTGCGATGGCTCGTAGGATGGAGCCTGGCCCGTCGGGGGAAGTGGCAAAGCCGGCTGGCCTCCTCGTACCCGTCGAACGCTCGGAACGAACGAGCGTTCGGCCGCTGGTTTTGTCCAACAAGGACGACGCCCTCCGATGGAAGGAGGGCGAGCGGCTTCATCATCTCCTGGAACAAGCTTGCCTGCGTTTCGCCGAGAACGAGGCGGTCGTCACCGACGAAGCCGCGATCACCTATCGCAGCCTCGACAGCCGTGCCAACCAGGTTGCCCGCTACCTGATCGACTGGGGGATTGAACCCGGCGATCGCGTCGGTCTCCTGCTCGACAAATCGGTCGAGACCTATGTCGCGCTGCTGGCGGTGATGAAGGTCAACGCCGTGTATGTGCCGCTCGACCCGGGCTTCCCGGGGGAGCGCGTCGGCTTCATCCTGACCGACGCAAACGTCAAAGCCATCGTGTCGATGTCCGGCTTCGGCGCGCGGCTCGCCGCGTTCGACCTGCGCCAAGTCCTGCTCGACACCGCCAAGCAGGCCATCGATGCGAAAGCGAGCACGCCGCTGGACGACGGCGAGGTCGGGCCGCCGATCGATCGGATCTGTTACATCATCTATACCTCGGGAACGACCGGCAATCCCAAGGGCGTCGTCATTGAGCACCCCAGCATCTGCAACTTCGTGCGGGTCGCGTCGGAGCGGTACGGGTTCAAGCCTGGCGATCGCGTCTATCAGGGCATGACGATCGCCTTCGACTTCTCCGTTGAGGAGATTTGGGTGCCATTGATGACCGGCGCGACCCTCGTCCCCGGCCCTCCGGGCGTCACGTTGCTCGGGGATGAACTCGCCGACTTCCTGCGGGAACGAAAGGTCACGGGGCTGTGTTGCTGCCCGACCCTGCTCGGGACAATCGAGACGGAGCTGCCGCAGCTCAGGCTCCTACTCGTCGGCGGCGAGGCCTGCCCGCACAACCTCGTGGTCCGCTGGCATCGTCCGCGGCGGACCATCCTGAATTCCTACGGGCCGACCGAGGCTACCGTCACCGCGACATTGGCGGAATTGACCCCGGACAGGCCGGTCACGATCGGGCTGCCGCTGCCGACCTATTCCATCATAATTCTCGATCCCGCCGCGGATCACCCCGCAGCTCCGGGCGCGCTCGGAGAAATCGGGATCGCCGGCATCGGGCTCGCCGCCGGCTACTTGAACCGCGAGGAGCTCACCCGAAAGAAGTTCATCGCCGATTTCTTGGCCGTCCCCAACAATCCCTCGAAGCGGATCTATCGGACCGGCGACCTCGGCCGCTTCAACGAGGAAGGAGAGATCGAATATCACGGCCGTATCGACACTCAGGTCAAGATCCGCGGCTACCGGATCGAGCTCATCGAAATCGAATCCGTACTGCTGGATCTGCCGGAGATTGCGCAAGCGGTGGTGACGACCTACGAGCCCGAGCCGGGCCAACTCGAGCTCGTGGCCTACTATGCGCTTAAGCAAGACGCATCGATCCTGTCGCACGGCGAGCTTACGCAAGCGCTGCGAAGCCGGCTGCCGCGCTACATGGTCCCCGCCTATCTTGAAGAGCTGCCGTTCATTCCGATGACGATCGGCAACAAGGCGGACCACAGGCAGCTGCCCAAGCCCAAACGGCCGCGCCTCTCGGACCGCACGAAGTTGGTCGCCGCCAAGACGGAGAGCGAGCGCTTCCTCGCGCACGCGCTGACCGAGGTGCTCAAGGTCGATCACTTTTCAACCGAGGACCATTTCTTCGACGACCTCGGGGCGAACTCCCTGCTGATGGCACGCTTCTGCGCCCGCATCCGCCAGCGCGAAGGCATGTCCAACGTGTCGATGCGCGACGTCTATCTGAACCCGACGGTTGCCAAACTCGCCGAACACCTGCGTCACCATGCCGACGAGACGGTCACCACGGTGAAACGTGAGCCGTTCCACGTCCCGTCAAACTTCTCCTATTACGGGTGCGGCGCCCTTCAGCTCATGTTCTATGCCGTGAGCTGCCTGCTTGGTCTGTGGTTCTTCGATGCGGGCCTCGAATGGACCTATGAAGCGGCCGACAATCCGCTCAAGGTCTACCTTCGCAGCGTGACGTTTGCCGTGGGGTCCTTCGTCGTATTGACCGCAATCCCCATCGGCGCGAAGTGGCTGCTCATCGGACGATGGAAACCTCAGTCCATCCCGATCTGGAGTCTGCGCTATTTCCGCTTCTGGATGGTCAAGACACTTGTTCGCAGCGCGCCCGTCGTGGTCTTCTACGGCAGCCCGGTCTACAACCTTTATCTGCGCCTGCTGGGCGCGAGAATCGGGTCGAACGTCGTCGTCGAGTGTCGGTTCGTTCCGATCTGCACCGACCTCATCGCCATCGGCGACAACACGATTCTGCGCAAGGACTCGATCCTGCTGGGGTATCGGGCGCAGGCCAATTTCATTCATACCGGACCGGTCGAGATCGGCAGCAACGCGTTCGTCGGCGAAGCCAGCGTGCTGGACATCGGCACTGTCATGGGCAACAACACGCAGCTCGGGCATGCCTCCTCCTTGCGGAGCAGCCAGCGCATCCCGGACGACAAGCGCTATCACGGCTCCCCCGCGCAGGAGACGACGTCCGACTACTGCCCGATCGCGAGCACGCCTTGCTCTGCCTTCCAGCGCGGGCTCGTCGACGCGATGCAGCTCCTGGTCCTGTTCGCCATCGTCATTCCGGTGCCGATTTTGCTGCTGACCTATTGGGAGCATTACTCCCCCGGATTCGCGGGCGGCGGCGACGCCCTGACATGGGGACTGCTGCCGGTCTCCCTCGCCGCCTTCCTCGGCTCGCTGGCGGCCGGAGTGCTCGCCGTCATCGTCATGCCGCGCATTTGCCAGTTCTTCCTCGAGACCGACAAGACCTATTCCCTCTATGGCTTTCACTACCGGCTGCAGACACTGATCGCGCAGTTCAGCAATTCGCGCTTCTTCAATCTGCTGTTCGGGGACAGCTCCGCGATCGTCCACTACATGCGGCTTGTCGGCTGGAACCTGAACAAGGTCGAGCAGACCGGCTCGAATTTCGGCACCAACCAACAGCACGACAATCCGTTTCTCTGCGACATCGGCAGCGAAACGATGGTGTCCGACGGCCTGTCGATGATCAACATGTACCAGTCGAGCTCGTCGTTCCGACTCGTCCGAACCAGAATCGGAGATCATAACTACCTCGGCAACAACATCCACTACCCGCCCGACGGCCGCACCGGCGCGAATTGCCTCCTCGGTACCAAGGTGATGATCCCGATCGATGGACCCGTGCGCGAGAATGTCGGCCTGCTGGGCTCCCCCTGTTTCGAGATTCCGCGCGTTGTCGGTCGCGACAAGGCCCTCATGGACGCCTTGAGCGCGGAAACCCGCCGGCAGCGCCTGCGACAGAAGAACCGCTACAATCTGGCGACCGGCGTGCTGTTCCTGCTCGCCCACTGGCTGTTCTTCTTCGCCACCTTGGTGGCCTGGCACGCGGCGCTGCTGAACTATCCGCACTACGGCGTGCTTGCGCTGTTCGCCGCCGCCGCCGGCACGTCCTCAGGGGCGGTCCTGTTCTACGCGCTGCTTGAACGCGCGAGCCTCAGGTTCGGACGCCTCGAGCCCAAGATGGTCACGATCTACGATCGGTATTTCTGGTTCCACGAGCGCCATTGGAAGCTTTCCGATTCGCCGCTCGTGCGGCTGTTCGGCGGCACGCCGCTCAAGGGTCTGATCTGGCGCCTGATGGGCGTCAGGATCGGCCGAAAAGTTTATGACAGCGGATGTATAATGACGGACCGGACGTTGGTGGAGATCGGCGACTATGCCAACCTCAACGAAGCCAGCGTCCTGCAGGCGCACTCGCTCGAGGAGGGCGTGTTCAAGTCCGACCACGTGCGGATCGGCAAGGGCTGCACCTTGGGGCCCGCTGCGTTCGCGCATTACGGGGTGACCATGGGCGATTATTCCGTACTCGACGCCGATTCCTTCCTCATGAAGGGCGAAGTGGTCGACCCCCATACCGCCTGGTGCGGAAATCCGGCGAAGGTGTATCGCCGTAGTCTCGCGCCCGACCCTGTTGCGGCGAGCGCGCCGGCGGCGTTGGCGGACTGTTTCGTTCCCAGGGTGGCGGCAGAATAGCCCCGCGGTCGATGACCGGCCGAGGCGCGCAGGCTGATCGGGGGCGTCGCCTATGCGTATAAGACTGAGGCGGACGCCGCAACGGCGCCGCCCACGATGACGCAATTCGCCGACGTGCACGGCACGCCAGCGCAACGGTTTTACAATGTGCTGTGCATCGCCTACGGCGCCGATAAGCAATTGTTCGGCGATTTGGTGGAGAAGGGATACCTGCCGAAGGAACGGGCGGAGGATTGCAAGGACGAATACCGGCAGGTCGCCTACGCGTACGAAAAGCTGATCGGTCCGCATATCGACCGTGGCCGTGCAAAAAAGATGTTCGAAAAGAGTTGGCTGCCCGACGCAGCGATATCGGTGCCGCGCCGGCCCGGCTCGGCGGAATCGAAATGACGCTTTGATCAGAGATCAGACGGCAGGATCCCTGGCCAGTCGATCGGGCCGATCGGCTTTTCGAAACATCCGCGCAAAGTGGTTGGGATATGCCAGCGCCTGTTTCTCGAAGGTGTGCCACGTTGCGTAGCCGAGCGCGGTCGTGGTCAGAAAGGCGGCCAGCATCGACAGCCAGAACGGCTCGATGAGCAGTAAGGAAAATTGCTGCACCGGCCAGGCAAAAACATACATTCCGTAGGATGCATCGCCTCCCTTCGAGAACCATGCCATGACCCTGGAACTGCCCAGGCCGATGGTCGCCGCCGCAACCGCGAGCGATTGAAGGATGGTATCGATCGGCAACAGCTGGCGAACAACAGCAATTCCGATCAGCCCCGTCACTCCAATGGCGAGGGCGTGCCTGCCGATATGCGGCCAAAAGACCGCCAGCGCGGCACCGGACAGGAAGAACGAGCCCAGCTTGAACAAGTCGGAGCTTTCCAAGGGACCGATGTCGAATTCGCCGAGGAGCGGTGTCGCACTCCAGGCAATCCCGACGAGGAGCGTGCCCAGAACCATGCCGGTGCCGCTCCGCCGGCCGCCAAAAGCGACGATCAGCGCAAGGACGGCGTAGAGCCACAGCTCGTATGGCAGGCTCCAGAGCGGCTCGTTGACCGTCGGCCGCACGGAATCCGCGAAAGCGCCGGGTATGAGCTGGGTCACGCCCCGCACGAACATCAGGAGATTGTCCGCTACATAATCGGCGTGCAGCCCGAGATGGGCATAGTTGCGGTACCAGAAAAAGGTCGCGGCCGAGGTCACAACGAGCACGAAGGCGAGATTGGGAAATATGCGCAGGAACCTCGCGCACACGAACCGAGCCCAGCTGCTCGATTTCTGAAGTGACCGGTAGAGCAAAAAGCCGCTGAGGCAAAAGAAAACCTCGACGGCAAGTTCTCCGAAGTCTTCGCCGTAGCTCGGCACGATCGGCTCCGGAAACCCGGCGAGATCGAAATGATGGCTGAATAGAACGGAACAGGCGGCGCAGAAACGGACGAAGTCGTAGCTGTTCTCGGCGCGGGAGCCCACCAGCTCGCCCCGATCCCCACCACCGTCGTGCGCAGCGATTTTCGATGTCGGGTGCAATGGTGCCTGCCTGGCAAAACTCAGCCAATTGACTCGAGGTCATGAGCAAATCGCAGCATGTTCGCGTGTGCGGGACGCCTCAGCGAAACGTAATGGCAACTCGCAGGACCGCGGGCTGCGCCTTTGGCCAACCGGCATCGTGGAATTGAAGAATCGCGGCGTCAAGCTTCTCCCGGTCGAGAACAACCCGCGCGGGGTCGCGTCCGCGGGTTCGGCGCCCTCTCACCGCAGCAGCGCGGCCTCGAACGCGCTGGCGATCGCCTGCTTGCTCTTACCCGCGGCAAGGGCGTCGCCGATGGCGAGGACGGTTTGCGCGGGTCTCGCGAGGCGCTTAAAGCGCTCGGCCGTTCCGTGGCGGCCCTTATAGTAGAACCAGTCGCGAAAGCGCGGTGCCGAGAACAGTCGGGAGAGGCCGGGCCAGCGCGCGGCGCCGCGATCGAGCATGCCGGTCGCGATCGGGCCGAGGCCGGACCGATAGGCGGCGCCGGTCGCGATCACCAGGCGGTCGAACGGCGCGAGCAGGTCGGGATGGGCGGTCACGTCGATGCCGTAGCGGAATGCCACGCCCTTGCCGCTGCAGGCGGCGACGAGATCGGCGATATAGCGCTCGAAGCTCGCCTCGCTCGCCGCGACCTCTTGGAACAACGGCGCCTTGCCGGCGTAGCGAAACGCGCCGCCCGGGCGCTTGTCCTTTTCGAACACCGTGACGTCGTTGCCCTCGGCCACCAGCGACGCATAGGTCAAGCCGGCTGGTCCGGCGCCGATGACGGCGATGCGCTCCCCGCGCGGCGGGCTCCGATTGGCGAACATCGTCTCGCGGCCGGCGGCAGCGTTGACCACGCATCCGATGCGCGCCCCGCCCCGCATCTCGTTGATGCAGGTGTTGCAGGCGAGACATCGCCGGATCGGCTCACCACGGCGGAGTTTCTCGACCCATTGCGGGTCGGCGATGAGCGTGCGGCCGAGCGCAACGAAATCCGTCTTTCCCGCGGCCACGGCTTGGGTTGCGATCGCGGGATCGCCGAGGCGCCCGACGGCGATCACCGGAACGCGGACCATTTTTTTAACGGCGGCCGCGAAGTCGAGAAAGGTCGCGTCCGGAAAGGTCATCGGCGGGATCACGACCTGGGCCGATGGCAAGGAGCGATAGTGGCCGGCGGTGATGTGCAACGCGTCCGCCCCCGCGTCCGCGGCCCAGAGCGCAATCTGGCGGCCTTCGTCAAACGGCAATCCGCCGGGAAAGAAATCCTCAACCGACAGCCGGTAGACGACCGGCATTCCGGGAACCGCCGCCTTCACCGCGCGCAGCACCTCGAGCCCGAAACGGGCGCGATTTTCGAGACTGCCGCCATAGGCGTCCGTGCGGCGGTTCTCGAACGGCGCGTGAAATTGCGAAATGAGGTAGCCGTGGGCGGCGTGGATTTCGACGCAGTCGAAGCCCGCCTTGCGCGCCCGCACCGCGGCGGCGGCGTGCGCCGCCACCGTGACGTCGATGCGCGCCTTGGTCATTTCCTGAGGGATGATGGTTTCGAACGTCGTCTCGTAGACCGGATGCGGGATTGCCGAAGGCGCGATAGGCGTCTCCCCGCAAATGTCGAGCCGGGTATGTCCACCGCCGTGGCCGAGTTGAATCGACGCTTTCGATCCGGCGCGATGAATTTCATCAACCAGGCGTGTGAGGCCGGGGAGAAAGCGATCGTCATAGAGGCCGACCTCGCGGCGGCGATGGCGGCCGACCT
>WNGA01010285.1_pt1 | contig 12421 bp, 8 predicted proteins | sample 5400061 | NCBI WGS metagenome assembly WNGA01 (sample SAMN13153366, study PRJNA577476) | soil metagenome | isolation source: 100 cm soil or saprolite under grassland replicate 2 | place: USA:California | collected 2016-06-15
GGTCGTTGTTTTGTTGGGCGGGCCGGCTGGTCTGGCTTTGAGCAGCAGCGTGACCGTCGACTACGCGACGGGCGACGGGACGGCGGCTGCGCCGGGCGACTACGTTGCCCAGACCGGCACGCTGACGTTCGCGCCCGGCGAGACGGCGAAGACGGTACTGATCCCGATCACCGATGACGGCGCCAACGAGCCGGCCGAGAACTTCGCGCTGACCTTGAGCAATGCCAGCCCCGGCGTGACGATCGCGGACGGCTGCACGGGGATTGTAGTGATCGGTGCCAGCGACGGCACCGCCTCGGCTCAGCCGAGCGTCTCCGCACAGCCCGATGTGATCGTCGGCGAACGTGACGGGTTTGTCGATTTGGTGGTGAGTTTGTCAACGCGTGGCTCGAACCCGGCGTCGGTTAACTTTGCCACGGCGAACGGCAGCGCGGCCTCCTCGACCGGTTGCCCCGCCGACTACGACGGCGTCAGCGGCACGCTCAACTTCGCGCCCGGCGAGACGACCAAAGTCGTGCGGGTGGATATCTTCGACTGCGCGATCGTCGAGGCGCTCGAGTCGTTCACCCTCGAGCTCAGCGCGCCGGGTGGCGCGACCATTGCCAGAGCGTCCGGGCGCGTCAGCATCCTCGACAACGACATAGGCCCCTGCCGCACCAACATCACGCTGATCAATATCGCGGTGACGCCGGCGGACCCGTCGATCCCGGCCGGAACGAATCAGCAGTTCACCGCCACCGGCACCTACTCGGACGCCTCGACCGCCGACGTGACCGGCTCGGTGACCTGGGCCTCCGCCAGCCCGGCGGTAGCACCGATCAGCACCGGCGGGCTCGCGCACGCCGTCAGCCCGGGCACGAGCACGATCTCGGCGACGCTCGGCCCCGTCAGCGGCTCCACCCTGCTCACGGTGGACAGGGCGGCACAGTCGATTACGTTCGCGCCCCTCGCGAACAAGACGTACGCCGATCCGGACTTCACCGTCAGCGCCACAGCGAGCTCGGGGCTAACGGTCGCGTTCGCCGGGAGCGGCAACTGCACCGTGACCGGGACTACGGTTCACATCACCGGCGCAGGCAGTTGCACGATCACCGCCTCGCAGGCCGGCAACGCGACCTTTAATCCCGCACCCATAGTCCTGCAGACGTTCTCGATCGCGAAGGCGCCCCAGACGATCACGGTCAGTACGCACGCGCCGCCGAGTGCAGCCGTCAGCACGAGCTTCACGGTCGCGGCGACCGCGTCCTCCAACCTCCCGGTGAGCTACTCGAGCAGCGGCGCGTGCTCCAACTCGGGTGCCACGTTCACGATCACGAGCAGCAGCGGCACCTGCACGGTCAACTACGATCAGTCCGGGAACGCAAACTACAACGCTGCCATACAAGTGACGGAGCCGGTGCCGGTGGCGACGGCAGAGAAAGCGAACCAGACGATCACGTTCGGGGCGGTCGCAAACAAGACCTACGGCGACCCGGACTTCGCGGTCAGCGCGAGTGCGTCCTCGACGCTGGCGGTTTCCTTCGCGGCAAGCGGCAGCTGCACCGTCAGTGGTGCGACGGTGCACATCACGGGTGCCGGTTCCTGCACCGTGAACGCCTCGCAGGCCGGCAACGCGACCTACAACCCCGCACCGACTGTCTCGCAGGCGTTTGCGATTGCGAAGGCGAACCAGACGATCGCGTTCGGACCGCTCGCGAACAAGACGAGCGGCGCGGTGGACTTTCCCGTCACTGCGAGCGCGTCCTCGGGGCTGGCGGTTTCCTTCGCGGCGAGCGGCAGTTGCACGGTCAGTGCTTCGATAGTGCACATCACGGGCGCCGGTTCCTGCACGGTGAACGCGTCGCAGCCGGGCAACGCGAACTACAACGCCGCGTCCCCCGTCTCGCAGACTTTCTCGATCGCGCCGCTGAAGCCGCCCACGAGATGCACCGTGCCAAAAGTCGTCGGGAAGGGGCTCGCAGCGGCGGAGTCGGCGATCAAGCGAAGGCACTGCCGGGTGGGCATCGTGCGTTACGTCAACTCGCGCAAGATCAAGAAGGGCATCGTCATCGCCCAAAGCCGTCGGCCAGGCAAGGTGCTGCCGCTCAACTCGAAGATCAACCTCGTCGTGAGTCGAGGCCGCAAGGGCTGATGTTCCACGCGGGACGTGACCGAGCGGTTTTGTCGGGTCGTGTCGGCGGAGGCGGGATGCTTGACACGTATGTTCAACGCGGCAAGGTTGCACGGCATCTAGGCCGGGAGGCCGAGTGAGCAAGCGACCCTGGCGGCGAGTAGGGGTAGCGGCGAGCTTCGTCGTCTTGGCGGCAGCCGCGATCGCTCTTGGCTTGTGGTCGGCACCGGAGGCAGAATCGGCCACGGCCGCTGGCCATTGTTCGCGCCAGGCAGCCGATCGGATCCTCCGCGAGCTACATCTAGAAGCCAATCCTGGCGATCTGCACCCTGCCGCACAGGTCCTTTGCGGCGAGTTTTTCGGCCTCGGCGTCGAGGCGATGGTCGCGTCCGTGCGGATTCCCTCCTGTGGTCGCACGGGCAACTGGCTTGTCTTCCGCTACGAGGAGGGTAGGTGGCAGCGCGTCTTCGAGAGCCATAACGGCGCCGACCTCACTGTGGCTGGCACCGGCATCAAGGAGACGCAGTACGTGCTCCGCCCCGGGGACACGCACTGTTTCCCGACCGGCGGCACGCGCTCGCGCGTCTGGCACTGGAACGGCAGCCGCTTCACCAGCACCGCCTGGAAGTACTCGAAGCCCCAGGCCAAGCGAACGGCACGGACAACGAAGCTGTTCTATTTCGAGTCGCCGAGTCACAACATCTGGTGTGACAGCGGCGACGAGGGACAGGCCTACTGCGCGACCAAGACCCCGGCGAGCTCGGCCAACCTCAAGCTCGACGGCACGCTCAGGATCTGCGCTCACCGCCGCTGCGGGGGCCCTGCGAAGTTCGGTGGCGACCCGGTGCTCGCGTACGGTCGGGTTAACGAGCAGGGAGGGTTTCGGTGCAAGTCCGAGATGAGTGGGATGACGTGCACGGTCATTCTACGCGGCCAGAGCTTTGCCTTCGGCAAGGGCTTCCGAATCAGTCGCAGCGGCGTGACGCGTGTCGGGTGACTGCCGCCGCGGTGCGTAAAGGTTTGTCTTCGCAGGGTGCCTCTTGCCGCAGCCGAGACCGTCTCTCGTCTGCACTATCCATTAGAACCCGTGCCGCGCGTGCCCAAATTGTTGTCCACAGAGCCAACTGACTGCGCGTACAGTGCGCGTACAGGCTTGTCTCCGCAGGGTGCATTTCGCTTCAGTTTGTTGCAACGATGAACGCCGCGATTTGCAGCACGTTTCAGTCACGCGCAGTTCGTTTCAGCTAGTCGAGCCGGACTTTTAATCCCAAGGTCGCAGGTTCGATTCCTGCCCGGCCCATCGGACTGCAGGGAAATTTCGCGGAGCGACGTCAGATACGCCTGATCTGCGCGTACAGTTGACGTACCAGCTGGGCGCTTGCTCGCTGCAGCTTGGTTCGGTTTCCTTGCTCCTGCTTGACACGCTTGGCTGCTGATGAACCAGTCCGGGTTCCGTGGACCCTTGGGTGTGCAAAGACTTGACGTTTTGAGCCACTTTGAACTGGCGGCGGATGTCGCAGCGCCCGGACGACGTGACGGGCGGTGCTCGCGAATCCTCATCTGCCGCCGCGGCCACGGGCGTGGGGACGGCGCTCGACCGCCCCCACGCCGACGGCGAACTACTTCTTCTTGACGATCTTGAACCCGACGGCCGCAGTCTTCGACCGGTTGTCCTGCGCGTCGACCGCGACGGCGCGAATGGTGTGCTTGCCTAGCTTCAGCGTCGCTCGTGCCGTCTTGCCGCAGTTGTGCAGCTTCTGCTTGTCGAACGAACACAGGAAGTGCACGGGCGGCGAGACGTTGCCCGGATCGTGCGAGCTGAGCGTGAACGCGACGCGCCGTGACGTCTGCGTCCGCTTGCCCCGGATCACCGGCTTCGTCGGCGGCGTGAGATCGAGCGAGAGGATCCGGCCGTGCAGGTTGCGGTACTGACGCTGCACCGTCAGCGTGCTGTTGACGTACTTGTAGAAGTCGTAAGTCGCCGAGGCGGGGTCGCCTTTCGCGTCCCAGTCGATCGAGCCCGCAACGCCCTCGTAGTTGATGTCCTTGCCCGCGCGGAGCGCTTTGATCGCCGCCGGCAGCTGCAGGAACGTGTACTTGTCGCCGGGCGGGCCGCTGATCGCCCGCAGCTTGGACGCGATCGCCTTGCCGCTGTTCGACTTGGCCGCGATCGCAGCGAGGATGCACGTCATCGCGGCGTCGAACTCGTTCACGTCCAGCGACTGGCGCTGGGCGTTTCCGGGGAAGGCGGCGTACGCCGTGTCGAATGCGTTCGTGAGCGGTGCGCCGAGCGGAACGGCCGGCCGGGTGCCGCGGGCGCCCTCCATCGACTCCTTGGGGACGGCCGGCGGGATGGTTGCGGGCTGGCCGCCGCCGACGAACAGCTTGTTCGCGTCGAACTTGCCGGTCCGCAGCAGGGCGGCGCCGACCTTCGCATACGTCGCCGGAAAGTCGAGGATCACGAAGGCGTCGGGACTGCCGGCGACGATCTGCTGCGCTTCCGAGTCGTAGCTCGCAGCGCCGGGGTCGTACAGGACCGGCCCGTGTGTTTCCTTGCCCCCGAGCTTCTTCCACGCCGCTTCCGTCGACTTGATCAGGCCGGCTCCGAATGCGTCGTTGCGCGCCGCGAAAGAGACTGTCTTGCCCTTGCCGATCTCCTTCTGCAGCGCCGCGGCGAGCACCGGGCCCTGGAGAACGTCGGAAGGGGCGATCCGGAAGACGAGCCCGTTGTCGTTGAGATCCGTGATTGTCGCGCTCGTCGAGGCCGGGGCGATTTGCGCGACGCCGGCCGGGACCGTGGCTCCGTTGGCGATCGCGATCGTGCTCGCGGACTGGATCGAGCCGGCGATGCAGGTGGCGCCGTCGCCGATCAGCTTCCGCGCGGCGTTCACCGCCGAGGTGGGCGTCGACCCGTCGTCCGCCGATTCGATTTTGACCGTGATGTCCTTGATCCCGTCACGCAGGAGCGCCTTGTTCGCGCGGTCGACGGCGAGCTGCGCGCTCTTCTGGAACGCGGGTCCGAACACCGCGCCGTCGCCCGTCAGGGAGAGCGTCGTCCCGACCGTGAGCGTGAATCCGGCCTTCGGCCCCGCGCTGCCGTCTGGATGCGCGGCCGCGCTGCCACCGACCGTTGCCGCGAGGACACCCGCGAGTGCGAGAACGCCGAACCGACCAGCAAGGTGGGCCTTCATGCTCTTCCTCCCTGTTCGTGACGCGGATCCTGGTTTGATAGGCGACCTTAGCGCACGGTCAAATTCGATTCCAGACACAGAGAAGGACGCCGATGGAATACGTGCCTCCCGCGTTCCAGCCGCCCTACCGCGTGATGCTCCTCGCCGCGGCCGCGCACGGCTGGTACCAGTCCGGCAACGCCGAGCGCGAACGCATCCTGGGCAGGCTGCGCACGTTCTTCGACGAGTGGGAAGCGCGTGGCGCACGGCTGCTCTACTCGTTCGACGACGACTACTTCGTGACGGGACAGCCGTCGTCGCTCGACTACTCGATCTATGTTCAGTACGAGGTCGACAACCTCGACGTGATCGCGGCGATGATCCAGCGGGTGCGCGAAGAGGTCGACGGAATCCGGCTCGACCGCTCGTTCCGGATGGAGGCACGCATCGGCCGGCCGCTCTTTCTCCTGGATCGCTGACCGCGGATACTGCGCAGCGTGAGCGCCACCGCACCTGACACGACGCGCGACGAACGGTCGGGCGCCGAGCAGCTGCCGGTGCCGCTCCTGCTCGTGGGCGCCACGATGGCACTGGCTGCGGCCGTTCTCGCCGTTGTCGAAGGGCCGCACGACCTCGTGCAGGCGACGATCAACGGGCTCGTCTCCGGCGCGTACTTCGCGCTCGGTGCCGCGGGGCTCACGCTCGTCTACGGCGTGCTGAAGCTCGTGAACTTCGCGCACGGCGAGTTCCTGACGTTCGGCGCCTACATGGCGATCGTCGCGCGCTCCGCGTTCGGCTTTCCGCTCGGGCTGGCACTTCCGTTCGCGTTCGTCACGACGGCTCTGCTCGCGCTCGCCATCGAGATGGTGATGTGGCGTCCGATGCGCCGCAAAGGCGCGGGCGTGATGCAGCTGCTGCTGATGGCCCTTGGGCTCGCGTTCGTGATCCGCAACGTCATTCAGCTCATCGCGGGAACCGACGTGCGCCAGCTCGGCGCGAACGTCACGTCGTCCGTCACGTTCCACGGCCTGCACATCGGGCGAACCGAGCTCTGGGTCGTCATCCTCGCGTTTGCAGCACTCGTGGCGCTGGCGACGATGCTCAGCCGCACCCGACTCGGCATGCACATCCGTGCGCTCTCGGACAACCCGGAGCTCGCGGCGACGACCGGCCTCGACACGGACCGCATCATCCTCTACACCTGGGTGCTCGCCGGCGGCCTCGCGGGCCTCGCCGGTGTCGTCTACGGCGCCTCCATCGGCGTGATCACGCCCAACCTCGGGTTCGGCATCGTGCTGAGCATCTTCGCTGCGGTGATCGTCGGCGGCATCGGCGACGCGTACGGGGCCCTCGCGGGCGGAATCCTGATCGGTCTCGTCCAGGAGTGGTCGACGCTCGTCGTGCCGGTGAACCTCAAGGTCGCGGTCGGCTTCGGGGCGATGATCCTCGTGCTGATCCTGCGGCCGCAGGGGATCTTCGGCCACGCACGGAGAGCCGAATGACGACCGCGATCACGTTCCACGCGTTCGCGGGCGCCGATTTCTGGATCGGCGTCGGTGTCCTCGCGGCGACGTACGGGATCTTCTCGCTCGGCCTGCAGTTGAACGTCGGCACGACGGGGATCACGAACTTCGGGCAGGCGGGGTTCATGGCGATCGGCGCGTACACGATGGGGATCCTCGTCGTGAAGGAGGGCTGGTCTTGGTGGTGGGCGATGCCGGCGGCGATCGCCGCTTCGATGGTCGCGGCGACTCTCGTTGGGCTGCCATCGCTCAGGCTGCGGGCGGACTACTTCGCGATCACGACGCTCGCGTTCTCCGAGATCGTCCGCTACCTCACTGACAACACACGCAGCCTCACCAACGGAAGCCAGGGACTGCTCGGCTACAGCGGCGACTGGGTCACGCTCTCGGTGCGGCTCGGCGGCTGGCTGAACGACCACGGCATCCACGTCACGAGCTTTCTCTTTCCGCTGCTCCTCGTCAGCTGGGCCCTGTTCATCGTGCTCACGCTGCTCGTTGCCGCCGTCGTTCGCACGCCGTGGGGACGCGTCCTGCGCGCCATCCGCGAGGACGAGGATGCCGCCCGGGCGCTCGGGAAGAACACGCTCGCGTACAAGCTGCAGTCACTCGCGCTGTCGGCGGCGCTCGCCGCAATCGCGGGCTTCGTCCTCGCGCTCAACCTGACGCTGCTCGTGCCCGACGAGTTCGATCCCGTCTTCACGATCTTCGGCTTCGTGATCGTGATTCTCGGCGGATTCGGGAGCTACTTCGGCGTGCTCGTGGGCTCCGTCGTCCTGATGACGCTGCTCGAAGGCACGCGCTACGTCGAGCTGCCCCTCGCGGCGGACAAGGTCGCCGCGATCCGCTTCATCATTGTCGGTGTAGTCCTCATCCTGCTGATGGCGTTCCGGCCGCAGGGGATCTTCGGCAATAGGCAGGAGATGCTGCTAGGTGAGTGACGCCATCCTCGAGGTCGAGCGGGTCGAGAAGCGATTCGGCGGCGTCCGCGCCGTGGACGGCGCGAGCTTCGGCATCGAGCGCGGCTCGATCACGGCGCTGATCGGCCCGAACGGGGCGGGCAAGTCGACGCTCTTCGACATCGTCTCAGGCTTCGAGCGGGCAGCTGGCGGCGCGATCCGCCTCGACAGCCGGTCGATCTACCACCTGCCGGCCTACGCGATCGCACGCCGCGGGCTCGTGCGGACGTTCCAGCTGACAAAGACGTTGAACGTGATGAGCGTGCTCGACAACATGCTGCTCGCAGCGCCCGGTCACCCGGGCGAGCGGCTCGGCGGCTGGCTCGTGAGGCCCTTCGCGGCGCGCCGGCGAGAACGTGAAGCGCGAACGCGCGCGCTCGAGCTGCTCGAGACCTTCGATCTGAGCGGGCACGCCGGCGAATATGCCGGCACGCTCTCGGGCGGCCAGCGCAAGCTCCTCGAGCTTGCGCGCGCGCTCATGCTCGCGCCGCGCCTGGTGCTCCTGGACGAGCCGCTCGCCGGGGTGAATCCGACGCTCGGGCGCCGACTGCTCGAGCACATCGAGGAGATCCGCACGCGTGACGGGACGACAGTGTTCTTCGTCGAGCACGACATGGAGGTCGTGATGAACCACTCCGACCACGTGATCGTGATGGCGCAAGGCCGCGTCATCGCCCAAGGGTCCGCGCAGGAGGTGCGCAAGAACGAGACGGTCGTTGAGGCGTACCTCGGCAAGCTGGTGGTCGGGTGAGCGCCGCGGGCCCCGTTCTCGAGACCCGCGGGCTCGTCGCTGGTTACGCCCCCGATGTGGACATCCTCCACGGCGTCGATCTCACGGTGATGCCGGGCGAGATCGTCACGATCGTGGGCCCGAACGGCGCAGGCAAGTCGACGCTGATCCGAGCGGTGATCGGCTTGCTCGCGGCGCGCGAAGGCTCGGTGCTGCTGCGCGGCGAGGAAATCACCGGGACGAAGCCGCACCGCATCGTCGCGCAGGGCATCGGCTATGTCGCTCAACGCGAGAACGTGTTCGCGACGCTCAGCGTCGAGGAGAACCTCGTGCTCGGCGCCACGGCACTCGGGGCGGACGCGGAGCCGCGCCTGCCGAAGGTGCTCGATCTCTTCCCTCGTCTCCGGGAGCGCCGTCGCCAGCGGGCGGGGACGCTGTCCGGCGGGGAGCGGCAGATGCTCGCGATGGCGCGCGCGCTCGTCGCGGAGCCGGATCTGCTCTTGCTCGACGAGCCCTCGGCCGGCCTGTCGCCCCTCTCGATGGAGACGATCTTCGCGAAGATTCGCGAGATCAACGCAGCCGGCGTGCCGATCCTGATGGTCGAACAGAACGCGCGTCGCGCGCTGGCGATGTCGGGTCGCGGTTACGTCCTCGATCTCGGACGCAACCGGTTCGAGGGAACCGGTACGGCGCTCCTGCACGACCCGAAGGTCATCGATCTCTACCTGGGCGGCACCGCCCGGATCGACGCCGTGCCGAGGTAGTAGGAGGGTTTAGCGTTTCGACTAGCGAAACGCGGGATGAGATCATCGCGGACGCTCCCACGGGCGAAGTTTCCGCCTTTGGCGCGCCCGCTCAGCACGAGAGGTCTCGGTGGCGGTGTGCAAGCGAGACGACGGCCGAGTGCGCGAGCTGCTCTCACTCAATGCGGATCATCCGGACGGAAGTCGCGGCAACGTCGCCGATGTGTTGTCTACAGAGTCAACGACGTGCGGCGTACAGTGGGCGTACAGACTTGTCTTCGTGCGGTGCATTTCGCTGCAGTTCGTTGCAACGATGAGCGGCGCGATTTGCAGCACATTTCAGTCTTGCGCAGTTCGCTTCAGCTAGTCGGGCCGGACTTTTAATCCCAAGGTCGCTGGTTCGATCCCTGCCCGGCCCATCGCGATTTCAGGGTTTGTGCCATTTCGTCGACCGATTGGGAGCCTCTGCGCGCACGCCGCAGGGCAAGGAAAGTCGGCTCGCTTGCAGCGTCCGCATAAGGCGGCCGAAACGGTCCGTGTAGAAAATTCGCCTTGCCGCAGCGTCTCGTGACGTCGAAGTCGGTCCGCCTCGTTGCACGCGAATGGCTCCGCCGGGAAGCGCGAACGTTCCTCCTCACATCTGGGTCGCCCTGCGACACGCCGGCCAGCCGTGGTCGTTGCGCATGCGCAGGCGCCTCGCACGGCGGATGGAAAAGAGGGCGCCCGTGGAGGACGCCCTCTCGTCACCAGTCCGGGAATGTTGACCAGAGCGGGTTGAACACGGCGCCGTCGATGTCGGCGTCACACCACGAATAGTCGCCGGGCGTGCCGCAGGCGCCAACCTGCGAGCCGCCACCGAACTCGTAGGACTCGCGTATCGCGCTCGCGAGCCGCTCGAGAATGCCGGCGGTACGCTGCTGGAAGATGCTGGCCGGCTTGCAGAGGTCGGTGCCGCACTGCGTGTTCGGGGCCCACGCCAGCGCGAACCGGGCGTCGGGCGCCGCGTGTGGCCGCGACTGGGAGAAGTGCTTCACAGCGAAGGTCTGCTCGGAGATGAAGCGCTTCATGTTGTCGTCCGAGAACCACGTGTTTCCGTAGCCGCTCTTGTACGGCCACGCCGCGCTCCCGAGCGGGACGTACGTCTGCTCGAGGAAGTCGAGCGAGGTCGTGACCGTCGGGGGCCCCGCTTCGGCAAGCAGCAGCGGGTGCTCCAGGAAGAGGCTGAGGTTCCGCGTGCGCGCGTTGCGCGAGGCGGCGGCGTCACCCCAGAACAGCATGTTCGGATAGGCCTCCTGGCCCCAGACCGAGATGTCGCGCGCCATGTCCTCCCAGAACGCGGAGTCCTGGAGCCAGCTCTGCACGAGTCCCTTATAGACGCCGAGGTTTTGCGAGCCGTGACCGACGCCGATCACCCAGATGATCCCGCGAGACGCCGGCATCTCCGGCAGACCCGCGTGCAACGTGTTGAGCAGCATCCGCATGTTGCCGCGTGCGCCCGGCAGATCTCGCGAGATGCCCGAGTGCATCTCGTTCAGCGACCACGTCTCGCCCCTCGTGAAGTCGTAGCCGCAGTCGCGGACCCTGTGCAGGAACTCATGCGCGGCGTCGGCCGGAGTCTTGCCGCGCGCCGTCCACCAGTCGTGCCAGTCCTGGAAGTGGAACTCGACCACCGGGTGGAACCGTGATCCGAGCGCTCGGATCACATCGTCTTGGGCGCAGCGGAGCTGGGTCTTGTCCCCAGCGAGGCCGGGGATCGAGATGTAGTAGTCAGCACACGGCGAGGCGTTGGCCTGGAGCTTCTGCCCGAGCCGGAGCCAGTCGGACGAGGTGTAGAAATAGATGTTCGCGTGGAGCCGACAGAACGTCGGCAGGTCCGCCGGACTCGGCTCGAGCGCTGCGGCAGCCTCGGCTTTCGCCGTCAACTCTTCCACGGAGGGAGGATTCGCAACGTCGTCCGGGTCGAGCGACGGCACGGCCTCGGCACCCGTGCAGTCCGAGACGGCCAGCGTGCTGATGTCGGGGTCGTCGCAGACGGGAGCGACGTATCCATCTTCGGCTGCTGCGGGCCCGACCGGCGCCGCTTCGTCGCCGGCCGCGAAGGACGGCGCGGCTAGCGCGGCGATGGCAATCGAGAGAACGACCAAAAATGCGCGCATGGTTGGTCCTTTCCGGCCGCCGCAAAGCCACATTCGCAATCTCCCGCATCCCCGCAAACGCCCGTCCCGATCCTCGCCGGGTTCCGCGCGGGAACGCGCCTGATTCAGCTTGTGGAACGTCGACATCTCTACTCCCTTGCTGCGCCGCGTGGGTGCGACGCTTCTGGCTATGGGAGGAAGCCTGCGCGGCCGCGCTCAAGAAACGCTCAACGTCTGTCGCGCCACAAATGCGACGGCCCCGGTTCAAATCCTCACCCGCCGTGAGCGCCGAGACCATAAATGTGCGTGTGGCCGACAAGGTAGGCGCGTTGGCGATCGGCCACCAGAGGTGTGTACTCCCCGTCCGGAAACGTCCAGACTCGCCGTCCGCTTTGCGCGTCGAGACCGAACGTCCGACGTTGCAGGTGTAACGCCACACCCGCGATACAGCCAAGGCAACGCGAGAAGTACACCACGCCGTTCACGACGGTCGGAGTACCCGACACCGGCGCGCCGGCATCGAAGGACCATCGGACAGCGCCCGAAGACAGGTCGAGCGCGTAGAGGTGACGGTCATACGAGCCGACGTATGCTGTTCCGTGCCAGATCGCGGGCGACGAGTACACGTACGACCCTGTCGGCCGGATCCACTCGGTGTGCCCGGTCAAGGCGTCGAGTGCGTACACCGTTCCACCGAGGGTTCCAACGATGACCGACTGTTTGGCGACTGCCGGCGTCGCATACACGGGCGTGCCCACGTCTGCAACCCAGCGGAGTTTTCCGCTCGAGGCAGCAAGCGCGTAGACGCGCCCGTCGTAGGAGCCGACGAAGACAGTGCCGCCGGCGTACGCCGCTCCGCCCTTCACCCTGCCGCCTGTCTTGAACGACCAGCGCAGTCGCCCGCTGCTCGCGTCGAGGGCGTAGAGCCTGCCGTCCCAAGAGCCGACGTACACCGTCCGACCGACGACGAGTGGAGATGACTCCATGACACCGGCGTGGACAGTCCAAACCGTGCGGCCGGTCTTCGCGCGTACAGCGAACACTCGGCCGGACG
>WNGA01011103.1_pt1 | contig 12421 bp, 9 predicted proteins | sample 5400061 | NCBI WGS metagenome assembly WNGA01 (sample SAMN13153366, study PRJNA577476) | soil metagenome | isolation source: 100 cm soil or saprolite under grassland replicate 2 | place: USA:California | collected 2016-06-15
CGGGTCCATCCCGGTTCCAGAAGCATCGAACGGAGCAGATTATGTGGCCGGCGTTACCTCACAGAACGCTCCGCAACTGCAGGTCGCACATGGGCCAGCCCGCCGCTGGCACATAATCCGGGCGGCAGCGTAATGGCTGTTATGAAGCCTTCTTCATAACAGCCAGATCCAGACCGGGAACGGCGCATAGGCGTTGGTCTTCCAAAACGCGCCGCCCCACTCCGGATCCCACAGGTAGAAGTAAAAGTGCTGGATGAACGCCATCTGCCGGCCCCATTCCATGTGCGGGTGAGCCGCGTTCTGCTGGCCCTTGGCCTTCCACGACCGCCACGCCAGCGCCTTCTCCTGCGCGGTGCCAATCAGCACCACCCGGCCGCTGCCCCCCTCAGCCGCGGCAGCCTCGAGGTAAGGCTGGGCGATTTCCTCCTTGTTCTCCCCCTTGGCGAACCGGCGGATCGGGATGCCGCCGGCCTTCGCGAACCGGTGCACCTCGGCAGCGTACGCGTTACCGATCTTCCCGAACGCTGCCGATGATGGGATCGGGTACCCGCGCTGCCAGCGCAAGAACTGGCACACCCAGCCCACCGTCTGCAGCCTCGGCACATATGCCTGAAGGAAGATCCGGTCGACGCACCGGCAGGTGAGCGTGACGTGATCCCGCAGTAAAGTCGCATAGTCGGCCACCGCAGCCTCCCAGGTCTCAGCAACCCGGAGGCTAGGCCGGAACAAGCGAGGAGGCCACCCATACGCAGGCGGCCTCCTCGCGGCACATCATCACGATCGCGGCAGCCCGCGGCGCAGCCGCGGTCCCTCGGCGGTATGAGGTCGCTCGCTACCATGATGTTCGGCGCCGTGGGCAACCCCGACCATGACGACTGCGCCCGGATCATCCACGCTGCCCTCGACCAGGGGATCAACTTCGTCGACACCGCCGACATGCACTCCGGCGGCGAGTCCGAGGAGATCGTCGGGAAGGCGCTCAAAGGCCGCCGCGACGACATCGTGGTGGCCACCAAGGTGCACTTTCAGATGGGCGAGGGCCGCAACCGCAGCGGCAACTCGCGGCGCTGGATCCTCCAGGGGTGGAGGAAAGCCTGAGCCGGTTGCAGACCGACTGGATCGACCTCTACCAGATCCACCGCCCTGACCACAGCACCGACATCGAGGAAACCCTCTGCGCGCTCACCGGCCTCGTGCACGCCGGGAAGATCCGCGCCTTCGGCTGCTCGACCTTCCCGGCCGAGGAGATCGTCGGCGCATACCACGTCGCCGAGCGCCGCGGGCTGCTGCGTTTCCGGACCGAGCAGCCGCCCTACTCGCTGCTTGCCGGCGGGATCGAGTCCTCGGTGCTGCCGGTCTGCCAGCGCCTCGGGATGGGAGTGCTTACCTGGTCCCCGCTCGCCTGGGGTTTCCTGTCCGGCAGGTACCGCAAGGGCGAGGATGCCGGCCTGTCCGCTGGCCGCCCCGCGCTGCGCCCGGATCGGCTCGATCCCGCGATTCCGGCGAACGCCGCCAAGTTCGAGGCCGCCGGGCAGCTCGCGGAGCTGGCGGCGGGCATCGGCTGCTCCCTGCCCCAGCTTGCGGTCGCGTTCACCGTGGCGCATCCGGCCGTCACCTCGGTCATCACTGGGCCGCGTACCATGAAGCAGCTGGAGGACCTGGTGAACGGCGCCTCGCTGACCCTCGACGACAAGATCCTCGACCGCATCGATGAGATCGTGCCGCCGGGCACCAACCTGTACAACCCAGACGATGTCTGGAGCCCGCCAGCGCTGGCCGACGCCGCGCTCCGCTGCCGCGCGCTCGCCGAGCGCGCCGCAGCCCTAGGCGAAACACACTGAAGTCTGTCGCAGCGAATCCGAAGTGATCATCTTGTGCTCGAATTGGACGAGGACGAGGGCAGCCTGGGCGATGTCGCCTATCTTGCCGGGGCTGAGCATGACGCGCTGGAGGGTGCGCCAGCGCTGGGACATCAGGGCGAAGCCTTGCTCGCCCAGGCAGCGCAGCGAGCGGAGCAGCGCGTTGCGGGTCCGGGTGCCGAGATCACGCTCCCGGCCGCCCGCTGGGTTCTTCACCGGGACGTGTACGCCGCAGCCTGCGCCTTCGTATCCGGAGTCGGCCAGTACCGGCAAGTGCTTCAGGAAGGGCCGCAAGATGGCGAGGACGAGCTCGCGCGCGGCGGTGATGTCGTGGACCCCGCCGGGCAGGACCGCTGAGACCCACAGCGGGATGCCGCCGGGGGTGAACAGCGCCTGGATGTTGCCGCCGAAGCCGTGGGCCTTGCCGGAATACCAGCGGTCGATCTCGCGGCTCTTCCTGCTGATGGTCTTTTCCTTGCACCGGTCGGCGGCGACGACTTTGCCGTCCAGGATCAGGTAGGGCAGTCCCCGCTCTTTTGCCTTCTCCAGCGCCTCGCGCAGGCGCGGCGCGGGCGGCCAGCACCCCGATGGCTTCGTCGAGGTAGCGGTAGGCGGTGGCCTGGGAGGTCCCAAAGCCCTTGCCGAGCCTGGAGATATCGGGCCGGTCCCGGAACCAGGCTAGGGCGAAGACGGCTTGCTTCCAGCAGGTCAGGGCGCGTGTCCCGCGGCGGGTGCCGATCTCGCGGCGGTGCGCGGCCAGCGGCTCCGCGACGAGCACGGCCAGTTGGAGGGGAACGTCGGGCATGACACGATAGGACAGCACGCGGAGCCTTCCCGGTGGTCAGTGGATCTTCAGCGAGACCCCTTCTTTCGGGGGCTCCGCGCCTGCCCGGGGATCTTGCGCTATGTCCGCGTGTCTGCCAGTCCGTCCCCGTCACAAGCTGGATGACCGGATCGACCTTGTTGAGAAAACCATCAGTACCAACCGTTCGAGGAACGCGGGCTCACGCTCACGGACGCGGTCAAGAACCTCGGCGGCCACCGCGTTGTTGGCTTCGATCACCGCTTTGGCAATCGTTTCTCGGGGCGTGCTCTCACCTTCCGCCGAATGCCCAACGTGATCGGCATCGGCGGGGGTGGCTGCAGCGCGGGTTCGACTCCGGAAGTCAATGAGCTCCTGGAGCTGGCTCAATACGCCGATATCCACTCGGTTTGGATGCTTCGCTAGGACATCGCGGCCGCGATCGTGATTTGGACGACCCCTCGGCGAGGTCGGCGTAATTGACCCGCCTGATGCATGTAGGTGACCGCCCAATGGAGGCGGCTGGCGAATAGCGGTGCTCCACTTGGTATCGTCGCCTTGAGATCATCGGCTGTTAGCGCGATCTTGTGGGCGACTACGCTGCGCAACTCAGACATCTGCAGCTCTTTGCCGTCTGCAAGCGCACGAAGAGCTGGGGCCCTTAGTGTCTGATAGTCCGGGACGGTCACACCCCCACCTTTATCAGGCCGACGGTGATCACGGAGTTGTCTTACCGGCCGCCCGCAGGGGAGACCCGAGATCATGTCGAGAGGGGGCCGCAGATCACCAGCTTGGAAGATCGGTAGCGCGGTCCGCCGGGTGACGTGCGGGGCTCCGGTACTGGTCCGTGGCTTGCGGTTGCCCGTGAGTGACCGTGGCTGCCCGGCGTACGTCCAACCGGCCGTGCGGTGATCTACCGTCGAGGCTCAAGCGAGTTGTTCTCGTGCAGGGCGATTAGGGAGCATCCCGATGACTGCGCAGCCCACCTATGGCAGAGATCCCGACGACCCGGTTGAGATCTTGCGCGCACTCCCTAAGGAGCACCATCCGCAGCTCCGGGCCGAATACGCCGCAGCCGTGGAGAGCGTACGCCGCCCCGAGCAGTTCCGCCAACTCCAGGAGCTGCTGCGCTTGTGGCGCCTGCGTGCGGTCGCCTATTCCAGCCCCGGCTACGAGCGGCGGTTGGACGCCGCCCGTGAAGGCGCAGCAGACTTCGTTCCAGCCGCGCAGGTGATTCCCGGCTGGCCTGGCCGCCGTCAGGACCGGTGAGTTACCGGGTTGAGTTCGGTGGTGGTGCCCAAGTCCAATTCCATAGCTTGCCGGAGGATGCGCGCGAGGCTCTGATTGAACAAGCCGTCGAACTGGCTGATCGTCCCTGGGACGCAGCCGTACGACGGGCCACCTATGCCGGGGAGCCGGTCGAGGTCGTTGTCCGCGGCGGGTTGGTGGACGTCCTGCATGCCGGGGTGGTGGTCGCGACCCACGCGCAGCGGCTGCGCCCGGACCAGGCCGACCGCACGCCACGGGCGCGGGGTGGCGCGCCGGGCCCGGGACGCCACCGCCGGTTTGACGGTGACTCGCCTGGCCGATGGCGCCGGGGTGGTCTGCTTCGCCGGCACGAACTACGCCTGCGGCCGCCGGTGGGCCCGCACCGCCATCGACGTCACCATCGTGGCCGGGTCGGTGCAGCTGTCCAAGGACGGCAAGGTGATCCGGGTCCACCCCATCCGCCATGACCGGTCCCGCGAGCTCGGCGCGTTCGCCAACCCCAAGGGCCGCCCACGACGGAAGAACTCCGCCACCGGCAATGTCGCCTAGCTACCGGAACTCCCTGTCGCCCGGGTACCCGAACTTGACACTTCATCCGCACGGCTCAAGGCACGTGGGATTCCGCGCTCCACGGCGGCGATGACCTGCGGCCGAAGCTCGCCCGGCCGGATGATCGAATCCACCGAACCTACCCGGTGAGCACGCTCAATCGAATGCACGCTGTCGAACTCGGCCGCGACCTCGGCCAGCTTCTCAGCGTGCACCGAGGCCCGCGTGTCCGCCAGCCGGGCGACGAGCGCGGCTCGTTCCGGCCCCTCGGCCGAAGCGATGCGGGCCTCCAGGTCCGCCACCCGCGGGTCGGTAGCGGTACGCGCGTCGACGTCGGCGGCGAATACCACCGCCGCGGCGGGGGTGCCGCCCAGCACCGAGGCGTACGAGCCGTCCACCGCGAGCACCGTCATGTTCGGGTTGAGTGCCTTGGAGAACACCACGAACGCGCCGCCGTGATAGCGCGAGATGATGCAGAACACGATGGGGCCGCGGAAGTTGACGATCGCTCGGCCGATCTCGGCGCCGTACTCCAGCTGCAGCTGGCGCATCGACTCCGGCGACCCGTCGAACCCGGACAGGTTCGCCAGGACCACCAGCGGCCGGTTACCGCTCGGCACGTTGATAGCCCGCGCGACCTTCTTCGACGAGCGCGGGAATAGCGTGCCGGCGGTGTAGGTGTCCGGTCCGTCGGTAGGCGGGAACCCGCGCCGCGGCACCGACCGCGACTCGATGCCCAGCAGGCACACCGGCCACCCGCCCAGCTTCACGTCCTGCACCACGGCGGTCTCCGCGTCCGCCATACCAGCCCAGCGTTCCAGGACCGGGTGATCCTGATCGGCCAGCGCGCGCATCACCGTGCGGATGTCGAACGGCTTCTTGCGGTCCGGGTTGGTCTCGCGGGAAAAGATCTGCCCGACAGTGGTGAAGTCGCTGCCCGCGACCGCATGCGGGTAGCCGCAGATGTCCCTGTCGACCGGATCGGAGGTGACGGCCCTGCGCGGCCCGTCCTCACCCGGCAGCACGTAACAATGGTCGTAGTGCGACAGCAGCACGCCGTGGGCGGCCCACAGGTCCGGTGCCCAGTACTGCGCCTGGCCGTTCGGCCCCATCACCCGGTCATACCCGCCGATGCCGACGTTGTCCTCGGCGGACACGCCGCCGGAGAAGTCCAGCGACCGCTTGCCGGTCAGCACCATCGCTGAGTCCGGCGTCATCACGAGAATGCCCTTGGTGTGCATGAGCATCGTGGCCTCGGCGTTCCAGTACGGCTGGCCCCCGACGTTGATCCCGGCCACCACGACGTTGATCTCGCCGCCGGCCTGGGTGAAGCGCACGATGCGACGCAGCGCGGCCGCGATCCAGTCCATGTTCTCGGTGCCCGAGTCCATCGCGATGCGCGCGCCCGCCGACTGCGCGTACCAGTCCACCGGCACCCGCAGCCGTTCCGCCAGGTCGAGCGCCGCGATCACGCGGGCGCACTCCGGTCCGGACAGCGCGCCCAGCCCTTTCGTCGGATCGCCGAGCAGCACCACCCGGGTCATGCCCTCCGGGTACCGCTCGGTCGGCGTGATCGCCACCCCGGCCACGATGCCGGCCTCGTTGAGCCCCTTCGGCCGGTCGACCGGGACCAGCGCGCTTGAGTCGTCGAGGTCGTGCTCGGTGAACGACCCGCCAGGCCCGGCGATCATGTCAGTCAGCTCGTACGGGTAGGCCGTACCGCGACGCCGCGCCCGCAGCACCTTCTGGCCGTAGTCGTCCAGCGGCTGGACCAGGTCGGTCGGCGGATCGGTGACGGTCAGCTGGACCCCGGTGGCGACGTCGTAGGAGAACCGGGCGGCCACCGGTTTCAGCTGACCAGTCTCCCGGTCGCGGTAGCGGCCGAGGAACAGGACCTCCTCGACCCCGGGGCCCGCGATCGTCGGCACCACGCGCTGGGTGACGGCGCTGAGGTCCTCGCGCGCGATGTCGCTCGGTGGCCACACGTAGAGGACGATCCGGTTGGTATCCAGGCGCTTCCGCTCCGGGCGTTGCGCCTGCACCTCGCGGATCGCGTCCAGGCACGCGCCGAGCGTAGCCTCGATCGCGGGCAGCGCGAGAATCCGGCCCTCCTCGTCGCGCAGCGGCGTCAGGTCACGGACCTGCGCCATCGCGACCAGCCGCTCGTCCGACGGGTTCTTCGGCGCGACACACCGCAGCAGGTAGATGTCCTCGTCTGCGGACGGCAACCGGGTGAGCTCGAAGTTCCGCAGGCGCCACAGCTGCAGCCACTGCGCGATGGGCGGATGCAGGCCGCGGAGCAGCCGCTCTTCGGTCAGGCCAACCGAGGCCGGCCGGAACGTGAAGCGGTGGTGCATCGCCAGGCCGCTGCGTCCGGCGACCGTCGTGGTAACCCGCCGCAGCCTGGTGGGCAGCGCGACGGCGGACAGCGCCGCACGCAGCTCGGCGGCCATCCCGTCGGCATCGGCGGGCTGGCCGGCCCACGTGAGGTAGATGTCGGCGACGAGGGCGGTCGGGTCCGGCTCCACGGCGGCCACCTCCGCCACCGTCATCAGCACCTTGGACAGGTCGCCGAAGTCGGTGACCGTCGCCAGCAGCCGCTGCGGCTTGCCGTCGAACTCGTAGCGACCGGTGACGAACGGCCATTGCCCGATCACGTCGCAGCGCACGGCGGATAGCCCGTGCTCGCGGTAGTAGCGGCGGTTAATGGCTTCGAGCAGCGGACCCGCGTCGGCGCCGGGGCGGTCGATGCGCTGGCACAGCAGCCGCACGAGCGGCTCGGGGCTGGCGACGATATCGGCGATCCGCTCGTCGCGGTCGGCCGCGTCCGGATGCTGGTCGAGGTACCGCAGGTGGCGGCGCATCCGGGTGTAGACCTCGGCGCGGGCGCGGCGTAGCAGCGGCTGGGCGAACCAGCGGAACACCAGGCTCCGCGCGAGGACGCCGACCATCGGGAAGCGCAGTTGCGTGGCGCGGACCAGGTGCTCCAGCGCCTGGGCGATGGCCTGGCGCAGGCCGTCGCGCGGCGGTTCCTCAGCGAGCCAGCGCTCCAGCAGAGCGGCGATCACCGTGACGTCCGAACTGGCGCGCTGCTGGGCGAGAAAGATCCGGAAGACCGCCTCCTCCAGTGCGGGCGTGCGGTCCAGGCCGTCGACACCGTAGTGGCTCAGCACGCGGATGAGGCGGCCTTGGAACGTCTCCGACAGGCCGGCCCGTTCGGCGTCGAGGCTCTGCAGGTAGGTGTGGAAGTGCTCGCGCGAGCTGTGCAGCCGCGTCTCGGCCTTGGTCTCCTCGCCCTCCGGCTTGTCGCGGCTGAGCTCGGACAGGTCGGCGAAGATCTCCAGCAGCCCGGTCTCGGCCGCGAGCGGCCGTCGCGGAAGCTCGGCGCGCGCCGCGAGGTAGCCCGCCAGGGTGCGGCCGCCGTCGCGCGGATCGATGTCGAAGCCGAGCAGCCTGCTCCGCAGCTCGGCCAGGCCACGCTCGACGCGGTGTTCGGCGGAGAGCCCGGCAGGCTCGGCGGGCAGGTCCAGTTCGACGTCGGCCGCCTCGGGCGCGGTGTCATCGACGTCCTCGCCCAGCGGTTCCAGGCGCAGCAGCGGCGCACCGGTCTCGACCTGGCTGCCGACACAGACCAGCGACTCCTTGAGCAGCGCCGGGTACGGCGCGCGCAGGACGGTCTCCATCTTCATGCTCTCAAGGACCAGCACCGGAGCGCCTGCCTCGACCTTGTCCCCGGCCGTGAGCGGGGTCGCGACCACCACGGCCGGGGCGGGCGAGTGGACGACCCCGCCCTCGTCGCGGCTTACCCGGTGGGTCACGCCTTCGATCTCGATTAGGTGGACCGGGCCATGCGTGCCGGTGACCAGCCGGAAACGGCGCTCGTTGAAGTGGACCTGCCCGGTGTGCTCGCCGAACCGCTCCAGCATCGCGTCGACGGCCCGCACGTCGTCCCCCATGACGAACCCGACGCGGTAGCGGGCCGGACCGGTCTCGGCGACGGTGAGCCGGTAGCTCGCGCCGCACAACGTGAGGTCAATCGCGCACCCGCTCTCGTGGCGTACCTGGGGCCGCCCGCCATGCGCGGTGGACAGCAGCCGCTGCAGCTCCAGCTGCTTCTGGTCCAGGTAGGCCTCGATCGCCGCGACGGCCAGCGCGACACTGGAGTGCTGGTGCGATACCAGCAGACCCTTGGCTCGCATCCGGTCGATCCAGCCGGTGTCGGCGCTCCCGTCGATCACCGCGGGCTGGTCGAGCAGCTCAACCACAAAGCTCTTGTTGGTGGTGCCGCCCTCGATGAGGACGGTGGCCTCGCGCATCGCGCGGCGCAGCCGGGACAGCGCCTCGTCGCGATCGCGGCCGTAGGCGATGATCTTGGCGATCATCGAGTCGAAGTCGGCGGGAATGGAGTCGCCCTCGCTGACGCCGGTGTCGACCCGGATGCCCGGGCCGGCGGGCAGGTCGAGCAGCGCGATGTGCCCCGGCGCGGCCGCGAAGTCGCGGTCGGGATCCTCGGCGTTGAGCCGGGCCTCGATGGCGTGGCCCATCTCGGCGGGCGGCGTGCCGGTCAGTCTCCCGCCGGCGGCCACGTGCAGCTGGGCCTTGACGAGATCCACGCCGGTGGTGAGCTCGGTGACCGGGTGCTCAACCTGCAGCCGGGTGTTCACCTCGAGGAAGGCGAACAGCCGGTCCTCCGGGTTGTAGAGGAACTCCACCGTGGCCGCACCGCAGTAGCCGACGGTGACCGCGAGCCGCTCCGCCGCCGCCTTCAGCTCGCCCGCTTGCCCGGCCGACAGTACCGGTGAGGAGGACTCCTCGATGAGCTTCTGATTGCGCCGCTGCAGGGAGCAGTCCCGCACGCCCAGGGCCCACGCCGTGCCATGGCCGTCGGCGATCACCTGAACCTCGACGTGCCGGGCGCCGGTTACCAGGCGCTCCAGGAACAGCACCCCGCTGCCGAATGCGCGCTCGGCCTCCAGGCTGGTGCGCTCGTAGGCGTCGGTGAGCTCCTCGGGACTGGTGATGACGCGAATGCCGCGGCCGCCTCCGCCCGCGGTCGCCTTGAGCATCAACGGGTAGCCGATCCCCTCGGCCGAACGCAGCGCGGCGTCGAGGTCCTGCACCGGGCCGCGGCTCCACGGCGCGACCGGAACGCCGGCCTGCTCGGCGAGCAGCTTCGCACCGATCTTGTCGCCAAGCGTGCGCATCGCGTCGGGATCAGGGCCGATGAACGTCACCCCCAGCTTCCCGCACATCTCGCCGAACGCCGGGTCCTCGGCCATGAACCCCCAGCCGACCCATGCGGCGTCCGCGCCGGTCTCGACCAGGGCGCGCTCCAGCACAGCCAGGTCGAGATAGGGGCGCGCCGCGGCGGGGCCGATGTAGTAGCCGAGGTCCGCCGCCCGCACGAACGTGGCCGTGGCATCGGCGTCGGTGTAGAGGGCCACCGTCTCGATCCGCGGCCCGCCCTCCGCGTTGAGCTCACCGACGGCGTGGATGAGCCGCATCGCGGCCTCTCCCCGGTTGACGATCGCGACACGACTGAACACCGAACCTGGTCTCCCGAGAATGGCACTCACAGTGCTTTGGCCGCGGATTCCTGGTCGACTCGTCCCGCCGCGGCGGCCTCAGCGGAGACGGTCGTGGCCGGACGGATCAATCTCAGCAGCGGCACGGTCATGATGGTGGTCAGTACTGCCATCAGCACCAGGACGTTGAACAGTCGATGGCTGATGAGGCCCGCGCTGAACCCGACGTTGAGTGCGATGAGTTCGGTCAGTCCTCTCGTGTTCACCAGCATCGCGACGGTGGCCGCGTCCTTCCGCGCTAGACCGCCGACTCGGGATGCCGCGTAGGCGGGGCCGATCTTGCCCACGCTGGCGATCGTGAATAGCACCGCGAGCATCATCAAGGCCGTACTGTCCAGGGTTCCGACGTTCACCGAAAGGCCGGTGATGATGAAGAACAGCGGCAGCAGCACGCCGCTGACCTCTTCCATGGGGCGCAGTACGTCTGGCTCGGGGGTTCCGTCCTTGCTCGGCATCGCGAAGCCAGCCAGAAGCCCGCCGAACACCGGGTGCAGGCCCAGCCATGACGTCACCCAGGCACTGCCCAGCGTCAGCGCCAGGGCCACCGGCAGCTGATTAGCGAGCACGGCGCCTGGCCGACGAACCCACCGGCCCAATGCCGGGCGGACGACAAGCAGCATCAACACGACGAACCCAGTAATCAGCGTGAGCGTTACCGGCAATGGTCTACCCGGCTTGTCCGCCGTGCCTAGGAGTGCTGCGGCCAGGACCAGCCATGCCGCCACGTCCATGATGCCGGCGGCGCTGGTGGCTGTGAGACCCGCGGTGGTCCCGGCGATTCCGCGCTCGCGGATGAGCGCGGCGAGCACTGGCAGCGCGGTGATGGACACGGCCACGCCCATGAACAGGATGAACGAGTGGCTGAAGCCGGACTGGCCCAGGGCGGCGAAGCCTGATCGGAAAATCAGGGCAGCTCCGCATCCCAGGCCAAGCGGAACCACCAGCGCGCCGACGGCAACCATCAGTGTTGGCCGGTACAGTCGCCGGCAGGATCCCCAGTCCATTTCGTATCCGACGACGAACATGAAGATGGTGACGGCGACCTGGGAAATTACCGTCAAGTACGGCAGCGCGGCGTGCGGGAACAGGCGGCCAGTAAGGTGGCCAGGCAGGCGGCCAAGCAAACTTGGGCCGAGCAGGATTCCTGCTGCGATCTGGCCGACGACGGTCGGCTGGCCGCACCGCCGCGCAACGGCGCCGAGCAGCGACGAAACGACCAGGATCAGTGCGACGTCACCAATGACGTCAGCAATCAGGATGTCCATGTCTACGTCCCCCATGAAGGAGAGCCTGGGTTATCTGGGCCGAACCGTCGCCGCATAGTCATGCCGCGATCCGTCAGCTACGACGGGAGCGTCCATTTGCGTCTTAACTGGCAGCGGGAGTACGGGCGCGGAGCCGCGCGTCGGGACCGGCAACGATGACACCGTTCGAGCGCGGGTAATCGCCGCGGCTGGCGGCGCCGCGGCTGGCGGCGCGGCCGGCCCTGAGTGCCGCTGCGGTGTCGACGACGCGCCGGGCCTGGTAGCGGGCCGCTTCCAGGACCACGTCGCCGGGTGGGCTATCGCCAGCCACGTGGGAGGTGCCGTAGGGATTGCCCGTCTGGAACTGGATGGGGTCGGTGTAGCCGGGGGGCACGATGATGCCGCCCCAGTGGTAGAACACATTCCCCAGCGCCAGGAGGGTGGACTCCTGTCCGCCGTGGGCGGTGCCGCTGGCGGTGAAAGCCGAGTACACCTTGTCGGCGAGTTCGCCCTGCCGCCACAGGACGCCGAGGGAGTCGATGAACGCCTTGAGCTGGCTGGACGGGTTGCCGAAGCGGGTGGGGGTGCCGCACAGCACCGCGTCGGCCCAGGCCACGTCGTCGGGACTGGCCTCGGCGATGTCGGCGGTGTCCTGGAGATGCCGGCTCCAGGCTGGGAGAGCGCTGATCGCCTCTGGTGGGGCCAGTTCGGCGACCTTACGCAGGCGCACGTGCGCGCCCGCCTTTTCCGCGCCCTCGGCGGCGGCTCGCGCCAGGGCGTGCACGGTGCCCGTAGCGCTGTAGTAGATGATCGCGACGTTCACGGGTTCCAAGATCGGCTTCCTTTCTTCGCGGGTTTGTCCCAGCACAATTCGTCGTAGCGTGAGGCGACGCGCCAACCTCAAAGTTCGGTGCGTCGTCTCGGGGAAATGGTGAGGGCAGATGCGACCTAGGGAGCTGGCGGTACCACGAGCACGCAGTCCGGGCCAGGAGACGGCCGGTCCGATCCTGGCCTGGGCGCGATCATGAGCGAGCGTCGGCTGATCAATCTCGCGTACCGGCTGCTGGGCTCCCTGGCCGATGCTGAGGATGCCGTACAGGAGACGGACGCCCG
>WNGA01006616.1_pt1 | contig 12420 bp, 9 predicted proteins | sample 5400061 | NCBI WGS metagenome assembly WNGA01 (sample SAMN13153366, study PRJNA577476) | soil metagenome | isolation source: 100 cm soil or saprolite under grassland replicate 2 | place: USA:California | collected 2016-06-15
AAGCGCTGACCAGAATACCGCTCTCGCGCACTGCCTGCTGGTCTCCCGGCGAAGCAGCGATCGAGGCACCGTTCGCGGTGGGGTCGGTGAGGCCTGGTCCGCGGCCGATTTCTGCTATCTGGCAAGGCGATGAGCACCCGCCGGTCGAGCAAACATCCTCGATGGAGGAACAGACGAGGATGTTGGGCAGTGTGACCGATCCGGCCTACACGGAGACCAACAACGTGCATGCACCGTATCGACTCCGGTTGCAACGCACTGGCCGCTAGACCCGGCTTTGTCCCATCCGATGCGTGTTCGCGCGCGCAACAGCCAGATAGCCGCCGTCGGTTTGGTGCGATACCAAACGCGGTCGGTCGCGCGGTACCATCGCGCCCGGGTCCACGATGCGGCTCGAGGAGAAGGTGGCGATTGTGACCGGGGCCGGCTCCGGCATCGGACGCGCGACCGCGCTGCGTTTTGCTCGGGAGGGTGCGCAGGGCCGTCTGATTTGCAGATAGCCAACGCTCGACGTCCTTGAGCAAGTCCTCGAGTTTGGCGACCTTCTTCGAGACGGCTTCGTCCAGACGTATCAACATCATGTAGCCAGCGAGATGGTCGACGATGTTGGTCCAAACGCTATCGGTCTCAATTGTGTTGGTCGCCCAGCTCTTGAGGTACGCGACATCGAGCTCACGCTGCAGCATTGGCGATCCAGCCAGCGCCGTGCTGCTCAGCACGTGCCGTGTCGCGCGGTTGCCCAGCGTGCGCTGCAGCTGCAGCACATCCGCCTGCGCGAGCACGCGAGGCCTCGCCGTGGCCGTTTCCTGGCTGACGCGGATGCCACCCGCCTGCCGCGCATGATCAGAGGCTGTGACCGAGAGCGGCTGCTCGCGTGAAGCTCTTCGGCTGGTGCTTTTTGGTGCGAACATCGCTAGATTCCCCATCCGACCGCGGAGCGATCGGCAGGCAACGCCTCCTCCCGCGCTGATCAATGGTCAATCCTGGCCCGTTGCCCCCCACCGCGGGATGGCCGCGTGGCGGGACCATGGTAGTCGAGAAGCGCGCGGTCGGGTGCAGCCAGCAGGACGGCTACTGAGCCAGCCGGCGCGCGAATTCGCCCGGCTTGAGCACCGGCATGGCTGCGTGGACACCCGCGTTCAGCAGACCACCCCTCCGCCTGCGCTACCCTGCCCCTGCGCGACCGGGTATGGGCTGCGCGGGGGACCTGCCATGTCTGCCGACAATCTTCCCCTCCAGCTCACCAGCTTCATCGGACGGGAACGCGAAATCGACGAGGTCAAACACCTCCTGACCACCACGCGCCTGCTCACCCTTACCGGCGCAGGTGGTTGTGGGAAAACGCGGCTCGCGCTTCAGGTTGCGACGGCTGAACAGGGCCCCCCACCCGGATGGCGTGTGGTTTGGTGAGCTAGCCGGGCTGGAGGATCCAGCGCTCGTCCCGCAGGCGGTGGCCGCGGCGGTCGGGGCTCGGGAGGTACCCGGGTCGACCGTGACAGATAGTCTGGTAGGGTACCTGCGCTCCAGGACGCTGCTACTGGTCCTCGACAATTGCGAACACGTCGTGGGTGCGGCAGCGCAGCTGGTTGATGCGCTTCTGCGCGGTTGCCCTGGCGTGCGCATCCTGGCGACCAGTCGCGAGCCGCTTGGCAGCGCGGGCGAGACCACCTGGCGCGTGCCCTCGCTAGCCGTGCCGCCGCATGCAGCGGTCGGCGACCTGGACCTCGAGTACCTGACCCAGTACGAAACAGTACGACTCTTCATCGACCGCGCGCTCGCCGCGCTACCCACCTTCGTCGTGGCCAATCAGAACGCGGCGGCGCTGGCCGAGATCTGTCGGCGGCTGGACGGCATCCCCCTGGCGATCGAGCTGGCAGCGGCGCGGATGCGCGCCTTTTCGGTCGAACAGATCGCGGCCCGCCTGGACGACCGGTTCCGGCTGTTGACGGCCGGCCAGCGGACCGCGACGCCTCGGCAGCAGACCCTGAGGGCAACCGTCGACTGGAGTTATATGCTGCTTTCGGATCCCGAGCGGGCGTTGCTGCGACGGCTATCAGTGTTCGCCGGCGGCTGGGACTTCGAGGCGGCTGAGGCCGTGGCCGCCGGCGATGGCATCCACACCCACGCGGTGCTCGACCTGTTGCCCCAACTGGTTGACAAGTCGCTGGTGATTGCCGAGGAACAGCGCGGCGCCGTCCGCTACCGGCTACTCGAGACCATCCGTCAATACGCCCGTGACAGACTGCTGGAAGCGGGTGAGGCTGAGCGCACGCGGGATCGCCATCTCACCTATTTCCTCCAACTAGCGGAGCTGGCCGAGCCGAAACTCCGCGGATCGGAGGAAAGCCTGTTTCTGGTTCGATTGGAGGAAGAGCACGCCAACCTGCGGCTTGCCCTGGAGTGGAGCCTGACCTCATCAGCTCATGGCGACGCCGCGCCGCGGCTGAGCGGTGCGCTGACCTGGTTCTGGTGGGTGCGCAGCTACCACGATGAGGGGCGCCGGTGGCTGGCGCGAGCATTGGCTGCAACCCCCGGCCGGTCGGCGGCGCGCATGAAGGCACTTCATGGCGCGGGATGGCTGGCGCACCATCAGCGCAACTCGGCCGTGGCCCGTGAACTGCTTGGCGAAAGCCTGCTGACCGCGCGCGAGCTAGACGACCGATGGACCATTGCCCTGGTGCTCCACCACCTCGGACGCGTTGCGTACTTCGACGACGAACCGGCCACCGCGCGCTCGCTGGGCGAGGAGAGCCTCGCGGCCGCCGAAGAGGTGGGAGACCCCTGGCTCATCGCCTGGGCGCTCCACCTGCTGGGGCTGGCCGCATACATCGCGGCGGACTATCCAACAGCGCACGAGTACTACGCGCGCAGCCTCGCGATCCGGCGGGAGCTTGGCTATCAGGAGGGCATCGGCATCCTGCTCCTGCTGCTGGGCGTCGTCGCGGTGCGGCTGGGCGATTTCAACCGGGCACACCAGCTATACCAGGAAGGCGTAGCGGTCGTCCGGGACGTACTCGGCCCGTGGGGTCTGCGCATGCCCCTGGCGGGTTTCGCCCATATTGCAGCCTTGCAGGCTGAGCCACGCCGAGCCGTGCGGCTTGGGGGCGCTGCCGCGGCGCAGCCCGAGTCGTCCAGCACGCCGCTGATCCCGCTCTTCGAGGCGCTCCTCACGGAGGGGCTGGAGATGGCGCAACAAGCGCTCGGCGAGGAGGCCTACGCGGCGGCCTGGGCCGAAGGAAGGCTGTTATCCGTGGAGGATGCGGTCGCCGAAGCGCTCACTGGCGCGGTTGCGGCACCCGCCGTACCGCCAGCACCCGCACCGGCAGCTGCACACGATGGCCCTCTCGCCGACCTCACCGCGGCCGAACTCCAGATCCTGCGACTGCTGTCCGCGGGCCGGACAACCAGGGAGATCGCCGCCGAACTTGTCGTGGCCGTCTCGACGGTGGACCGCCATATCACTCACATCTACGAGAAGCTCGGGGTTCGCAACCGGGCCGCGGCGACGGCCTTCGCTCTCACGCACGGCCTGGTCTAGGGCGGCGCCTCACACGGTTTCGCCTCCCGCGAGGGATTTCCCTCAGCGCTTACGGGTCGGGCGGGCACCGGCTACTGCAAGATCCCAGGTTTCTCGGATAGCTGCGCCTGGTGAGACTCGTCACTCTGGGACCATCAACAACGCCCTGGAAGGAGCACCAGACATGACAAGTTCAATCGCCGTAGCCATTAATGGCACTCGGCCAGGCCAGCGGACAGATTGGGTAGCGCTCGCCCGCGAGCTCGGTCCGGGCTTTGCGGCGCGTGCCGCCGCACTCGACGCAAACGACTCATTCCCGGTGGACAACTACCGCGGGCTCAAAGAGGCCGGTGTCTTCGGGGCTGGCGTGCCGGCCGAGCTAGGCGGCGGCGGCGCATCACACCGCGAGTTGTGCGGGATGCTGCGCGAACTCGGGCGCCACTGCGGCGCGACTGCGCTGGCGCTGTCCATGCACACCCATCTTGTCGGGACGACCGTGTGGTTGTGGCGCCAGGGCGCACCGGTCGCGCCCCTGCTTGAACGCATCGCCGCGGAACAGCTTGTGCTGGTTACCAATGGTGCCTCCGACTGGCTGGACTCGAGCGGCGCGGCCGAACGCGTGGACGGCGGCTATCGAGTCACCGCTCGCAAGACCTTCAGCAGCGGTTCACCGATGGGTGACCTGCTGTTGACCAGCGCTCTGTACGACGACCCGAAAGACGGCCCAACCGTGCTGCACTTCGCCGTGCCGCTGAAGGCTCCGGGCGTCAAAGTCCTCGACACGTGGCGGACGATGGCCATGCGTGCCTCGGGCTCGAACGACATCATGCTGGACGGCCTGTTCGTGCCCGACAGCGCGGTATCGTCCCGCCGGCCGAAGGGCGTTTGGGCGCCGATCTTCAATGTCATCGCGGCCATTGCCGCGCCGGTCCTCACCTCGGTCTATCTCGGCGTCGCGGAGGCGGCGCGCGACCTGGCGCTCCAGAAGGTTGCCAAGAAGCGCGACGACGCGGACGTCTGGTATCTGGTGGGCGAGATGGAGAACGCGCTCGTCACCGGGCAGATGGCCGTGCAGGGGATGATCGATCTCTGCGCCGACTACACGTTCGTGCCGGAAATCGCCACTGCGAACGCGCTGTTCATCCGTAAGACGATCGCGTCAGAGTCGCTACTGTTCGCCGTCGAGAAGGCGCTGGAGACGGTTGGCGGGGGCGGCATCTTCCGCAGCATGGGTCTGGAGCGACTCGTCCGCGACATGCACGCAGCCCAGTTCCACCCACTGCAGACCAAGCGCCAGCACCGCTTCACGGGACGCGCGGCACTCGGACTGGATCCGGTGGGCTAAGGCAGCCCTCGGACGCTCGAGCTGCATCTGCTGGACGCGACTGGCCGCGGCCGCAAGCGGCTTGCGCGAATCGGCCGCCAGTGCGCCAACGCCAGCTGAGCGGCGGGCCCAGCGCGATGAATGTGCGACCAGCAGCGAAGTTCGAGCTGTGAACTGCGCTGCTGAATCGCTGTGAGTTAGTTCACTGACCAGTTGTCGATCTGCCTGTAGCGTGGCAAACGTTCATGGCCATTGCTACGCTGGCGAATGGAGCCGCGTTTGTCACGGACGGTTTGCTCCGCAAATCCGTGGTGGTCGCCCAGTCGCTGGGCGGACACGGACTGAGCGTCTCCGCCGGCAGTACGACGCGACTTTCACCAACGTTCTTCTCCCGCCACGTCCGTAACACGCTGGTTTACCCATCACCAGTCAGCCAGCCGGTCGCGTTCGTCGAACGGTTGCTCGAGTACCTCAGACGAGAGCCCCACGACGTCCTGATCCCGACAGATGACGCAAGTCTGGCAGTCATTGCTCGCTATCGCTCCGATTTCGAGCGCGTGACGCGATTGCCACTTCCGGATGCGCCTCAACTCGCGTACGGGCTTGACAAAGCGCGCGTCATGCAGCTTGCGGAACGGCTCGGCATTCCGCACCCCACAACACGCTTGCCTGCCAACTCCAACGAGGTCGCGGCATTCGCGGACGAAATCCGCGCGCCGCTCGTCATCAAACCTCGCGGGAGCTCCGGCGGCCGCGGCATCGCCTACGTCGGCTCGGACGTCGACGTCTCGGAAGCGTGGCTCGCCGCACATCGCGAGTATCCATTTCCCATGCTCCAGGAATGTGTGCCGAGCGGACCGAAGTTCGACGTGGGCGTGCTGATGGACGAACGCGGACACGCGGTCGCCTCCTTTGTACAGCGCGAGCTACGCCACTTCCCGGTGCGCGACGGACTCAGCACGATGCAAGAAAGTGTGTGGCGCCCGGACCTCGTCGAGCGGGCAGTCACGCTGCTGCGCGCGATCGGGTGGTACGGCCTGGCCGAAGTGGAGTTCATGGAAGATCCGCGCACAGGCGAGGCCCTGCTTTTCGAAGTCAACCCGCGCTTCTGGGCATCGATCCAACTCGCGATCACGTGCGGAGTCGATTTTCCGTATCTCCTTTACCAATTGGCGATGGGCCAGCCGGTGCCCGAAACGCACGTGTACACGCTGGGCCGTCGCTGTCGCTGGCTCGTTCCGGGCGACCTTCTTCACTTCCTGGTCAACCCAGACCGAGACAAGCTCGACCCGCCGTTCTTTGACTTCAACGACGCCACCATGGTGTACGACGGCTTCTATGCCGAGGACAAACGGGCCACGCTCGGTGTGCTGCTGTCCACCGGACACTATCTGTTCGACGCCGACATGTGGCGGATGCTGTTGCGTCGCGGACGCTCGGGTGCAACGGCCACTCGGCAGGCGCCAGTTGCGAGAGCGCTCAGCTGGTTGCGTCCCGGGTCTGCCGGCTCATCGGCGGAGGCGGCATGAACCGAATGCTCCAGAACGCGTATCGCCAGGCAGCCTTCATTGCGCAGGCTCTACGAGATGAGCGCCGGTCGGCCGACAACGTGCAACGTATGCAGGATGCGCGACTACGCGCCATGGTCCGGCACGCATGGGAAAATAGCCGCTTCTATCGCGAGAAGTTCGACCGTGCCGGCCTGAAGCCGGCGGATATCCGGACGACTGCCGACCTGGTCCATTTGCCGCCGACCACCAAGTCTGAGCTGCAGGCGCTGCCAATTGACTTCGCGCGCGCGCGCCATTTTACGGATCAGAACACGGTGCGGGAGTCGACCTCGGGATCCTCCGGCAGGACCTTGCAGATCGACCACTCGTCGGCCGCGTATGACCGGTACTTTGCGTTTGCGTTTCGCCATCTCTGGAACATCGGCTACCGACCGTGGCACCGGGTCGCGTACACCGCCTACGACCCCCTGGTGTCGCTGCCCTGGGAGCGACTAGGACTCGGTACCCGTCAGCAAGTGGACTTACGCCAGCGCGATCCGCGCAGCTACGTCGAGGCGCTGCTGCGCATCCGGCCGGATGTCATCACTGCCTACCCATCCATTCTGCGGCTGGTGATCCGCTCGGCGACCGCATCGGAGCTCGAGCGGATCCGGCCGCGGGCCATTCACCTTCATTCGGAGCTGCTCACCGAAGGCATTCGTGCCGAGATCAGCCAGGCGTTCGGCTGCGAGTGCTTCGACGATTACTCCACGTTCGAGTTTCACCACGTCGCATACGAGTGCCGAGAGCACGCGTACCACATCGCCGCCGATAACGTGGTCGTTGAATTCGTGCGCGACGGGCTGCTGGTGGCACCCGGTCGCCAAGGTGAAATTCTGCTGACAGGCCTCACCAATCACGCGATGCCATTGCTGCGCTATGCGATTGGCGACGTCGGCGCTGCCGGCACGCAGCCGTGCAGGTGCGGCCGCGGCTTCCCAACGATGCAGCTGCTTCAGGGGCGCGTGGATGACTTCATCGTCCTGTCCAGTGGGCGGTCTTTCAGTCCGCGAATGGTCAATCCCGCATTCGAGAATCTGCCGGGAATCCTGGAGCACGTGCTGGTCCAGGAGGCGCCCGACTGGATCGTCGCGCACCTGAACGTGCGCGAGGACCACCGCTCGACTACACCCGATATGGTGGAGCGCGCGCTGCGCGAGCTGTTCAGCGAGCCTATCCGGTTGGACGTGCGGCTGACGACGGAGCTCGAGCGAGGACGCACTGGCAAGCTGCGCTGCATTGTCTCTCGAGTAGGTCGGGTTGCGTAACACGATGCGCCTCAAGGTTGTCGATTCGATCAACGACTTCGACGCCGAGCGCTGGGACGCGCTCGCCGGGACGGAACCGACGATGACCCACCGTTGGCATCGAGTCATGGAGGCAAGCCGGGTTGCGTATCAGCCGCGCTATTTGCTCGCGGAGGACCGCGAGGGTCCACTGGGCGCGATCGTCGCCGAAAAGTCTCCATCGTTCGGAGGCTCAGGCTGGCGCGAGCTCTTGCTCCGTCGCCTGACGCTCATCGTGAGCGCGCCCTATTCGAGTCGGCATTCTGGCATCGCCATGCGTCCAGGTGTGTCGTCCGAGTATGTCGGCCGCCTGCTGCAGCACCTGGCATGGCACGAGCGGCGGCCGTTGCTGGGCGTCGCCAACGTCGACAGTGCAGACCTGGCAGGCTGGAAGCAACGGCACTTTCACCCGCGGCGTCAACCGCCGCGCATGGTGCTGGAGCTCGGGTCGCCATCGTACGAGCAGTACCTGGAACGCCTGTCCACACGGGCGCAACATGAGCTTCGGCGCACGCGGCGCCGCGCCGCCGAGGCGGATGTTGTGGTGCGGCAGATCCCGCTGGACGATTGCGCCGCTGAGCTGTATCCGCTCCTCGCCGAAGTCGCGCATCGCCATGGCTCCGTTGTTTTCTCGCCGGAGCTCTTCCCAGCTCTTGCCCGTGAATTGAATGACCGCGCAATGGTGCTCGCGGCCTCGGCGAAGGGCAAGAGCGCCGTCTTCTTTCTCTGTCTGCGCGAAGGCACGTCGCTGCTTGCGATCGTCGCGGGGCTGCAGTACGCACTCGCGTACCCGAGCTCGGCGTATTTCGTGCTGCTCGACGAGCTCGTTCGCTGGAGCCTGGAGCACGGAATCAAGCGGATTTATGCCGGCCTGTCAAACGAGGTCCAGAAACAACGCCACGGCTTTTCTCCGCACGCCCGATGGTTGTGCGTGCGGGCCTATCCACATCCACTAAACGGTTTGCTTGCGAGGGTTAGCTGATCATGTACATCCTGGGAATCAGTCGCCATCATGATTCAGCCGCGGCGCTGCTCAAAGATGGACACATCGTGGCGCTTGCTGAGGAGGAGCGCTTCAATCGCAAGAAACACTTCGGTGGTTTTCCGACCGAAGCCATCCGGTTTTGCTTGAACCAGGCGCGTATCACGCTCGGCGACGTTGACCACGTCGCGTATTTCTGGGAGCGATGGCCCGAAATTGTGCACGGACTGAAACACTTCGTGCGCTATGCGCCAGGCACGTTCGCGGTGCTCAAAGGCGCAGGCGAAGGGAGTTCGAGCAAAGGTTTGCTGTCGACACTGGCGAGCGATGGTGAGCAGCGAAATCACGATGACTACGACGTCGGCGGAGCCTTTCTGCTGCACATCAAGCGCACGTTTACGCTACGCCGTACGCTTACTAACGCGCTCGGCTACGCGGGCCCAGTGAAGTTCCAGATCCACCTGGTCGATCATCACCTGGCGCACGCCGCGAGCGCTTACGTCTCCTCGCCGTTCGACGAGGCGGCGATCTTCAGCGTCGACGGGATCGGCAGCGATGGCACGTGCACGCTGCTAGGCGTCGGCCGAGGCAACGAGATCCAGGAACTGCGGCGCGTCAAGTTCCCGCACTCGCTGGGGGCGCTGTATTCGACCGTCACGGGGTACCTCGGCTTTAGTCCCACGCGCGACGAGGGAAAGGTCATGGGCCTGGCGCCCTACGGCACGGATCGCTACGTCAGTCAGTTCCAACAGCTTGTGCGACTCGGTCCGGATGGCACGTACGAGCTCGATCTGAGCTGGTTCAACCACCACCTCACCGGTAAGCACGTCGTCTCGCAGAAGTTCATCGATACGTTCGGCCCGCCGCGCCCGCGGGGCCAGGCGCATATCGACCAGCACTACGCCGACATCGCGTTCGCACTCCAGCGCACGCTGGAAGAAACCGGCCTGCACATCGCCCGATGGCTGCAGGCGGCAACCGGTTTGAAGCAGGTCTGCCTCGCTGGAGGCGTCGCGCTGAACAGCGTGATGAATGGGCGGATTCTGCTCGAAACGCCGTTCGAGGAGTTTTTCGCTCCGCCGGCGTGTTCCGATGCAGGCACCGCGCTTGGCGCAGCGCAGTATGTGGCCAGCTGCAAACTGGGATTGCCGCGTTCAATGGGGGACTATGTGTTCCTCGGTCCCGAGTTCTCCGAGGCGCAGATCGAATCCGCTTTGCAAGCGAGTGGTGTGGCATATCACCGCCCGGCTGACATCGCGCCGTTCGCGGCTCAACAGGTTGCCAATGGCAAGATCATTGGTTGGTTCCAGGGCCGCATGGAGGCTGGACCGCGGGCGCTGGGCAACCGCTCGATTCTCGCCGATCCGCGCGATCCGGAGTCCAAGTCGCGTCTCAACGAGAAGATCAAGCACCGCGAGCCGTTTCGCCCGTTCGCTCCATCCGTGTTGCTGGAGCGAGCAGGCGACTACTTCGTGAGCGATCATCCGTCGCCGGTCATGCTGCTGGTTTACGACGTTGCCGCGCACCGACGGGCCGAGGTCCCCGCGATTACGCACGTGGACGGTACGGCTCGCGTGCAGACGGTCGCACGAGACGAGAATCCAAACTACTGGCGACTGATCAAGAGCTTCGAAGAGATCACCGGCGTGCCGATGGTGGTCAATACCTCGTTCAACGACAACGAGGAACCGATCGTGTGCGCGCCGGACGATGCGATACGATGCTTCCGCAGGACCGACCTGGATGGCCTGGCGATCGGTCCATTCTGGGTGGAAAAGGACGGGCTGGTGTGAGCCTCGCGGTTTCCGGCCGTAGACTGGCGAACGGCAACTGGCTCTGGTTGGCGCCGGCCGTGGTGGGCGGAGCGCTGACGGCGTTGCTCATGCTCGTGTTGCCGGCGGACCGCACGCTGCACGGCTTCGGCGATTTCGCGCTGAAGATCAGTCCGCTGGCGTTAGCGGTTGCGACCATCGCGCTCTTTCCGAGGCGGCCGGGGTGGTCGGTGGTGCTGCCGCTGGCGAGCATCGTCGTGTACATGGGATACATCGATTCGGCGTTCTTCATCCAGGTCGATCGATTAGCAGACGCGGCGCAGCTACAGGCCGCGAAAGCGCAATTCTCCGAGTACTACCGCTTTTCGATTTTTGCTAACGCATTCGTCGTGTTGTCGGCGGTGTTCGCGTTCCGCATGGGCGGCGCGACGAGCGCACGGGTGCTCAAGCTCGGCTGCGCCGGCGTCCTCGTTCTCACTTCGGGCCTGAATGACCTGACCATGTGGGCCATGTACGATTGGCCCGGCGGGGTGCGGCCCGCTACCTTCGACTGGGCCTCCCACGTCAGCATTTTCCTGGGTTACGATCCGCAGCTGATCGACATGCTGGCGTTCGCCTGGATCCACCTCACGCTGCTCGCGGCAATCCTGTATCTGCCTCTGGAGCGCTGGATTCCCGATCGCTAGCCGACTGTCTGGCTAGTTCTGACCCGGAACGGCTTCCCGCAGCGTAGGCTAGACCGAAACCCGGCCGATATTTCCCGGACGCAGCACTAGCTATGCTGCCCGCGCGACGTTTGCCAGTCGGCCGAGCGCAGTTGGAAGCAGTATCGCATTGACGCGATCCTCGATGGTGACCCCAAACTGTTGTTTGGTCGAGTAGGCTGTCGCTCCGAGCCGGAGACGCCGCACGCCGAGCTTGATCGCCAGATCAACCGATGCCGTGAGCGAGGCGAAATACGTGGCCGTGTTCAAGGTCCGCTCGTAGTCGAGGCCCAGCCACTTGGCGATCAGCTCGTCCTGGTTGCGGACGAGCACCACGCAGCCAATCGTCTCATCTGACTGGCGCGCGACGAGCAGGTGGACATCCGTATCCAGAATGGCCAGCGCACGCTCCAACAGGTCGTCTGCGTAGGCAGTGTCGCCGTTGTGCCGCCGTTGCACGTTCCCGATCAGTCGCCAGAGAAAGGGCAGCTCCTGCGACGCAAGAGGTGCATGTTCGACGGTGATACCTTCCCGTTCGGCTCGCCGTCTCATCCGCCGGATCTCGTGCCGATCATCGCCAGGTCGCGCCGCCAGGTAGTCGTCGAATGACGACCATTCAATGGCCAGCGTGGTGTTCTGCCACTGGCTGATTGGCGTGCAGCCCGCCGCGCGTAGCGCTTGCCACGTGCCGGCGTGGATCGGGACATGCCCAACAGTTGTGAACAGGGCGCGTTCGCGGATCGCCAGCCGGCGAAGTCCCGCGAGCAGCGCTGGGACGAGCGGTTCCTCATCGACGCCCGCTTGGAATACTAGTCCGCACTCGCTGACGACCGGCACCGCGCAGCGGACGCACGGCAACTGGCGCAGCACCCAGCCTGCGCGCTGCTGAAGGGCTGGATTGGCAAAGCGACGCTCCACCGCGCATACCGCGGCGGCCACGAGATTCCCTCCACGTCGTAAGAGAACGTAGCGCGGCTGATGTCCGAGCAGAGCGGCTTCTATAAATCGGAGCCAGTTGTGGTCTACGAATGCTCGCGTGCCGCAAAGCGCATTCCACTCGGCTGATGCGACCTGCTCGATGGAGCTCAGCAATGTGAGATCCATCTCAGCCATGCGCGACACCTGCCCCGGGCGCTAACAACGTCCGCAAGCCGTGACGCAGGGTTCTCACGTCGAGCACACCCAGCGTTCGCCAGGCCAGTAGTGCGGCCAGCAGCACGTGTGCAGCGACGTAGCCCACCGCGGCGCCCTCCAGGCCAAATCGCCATACCGCGACCAGGGCAAT
>WNGA01018855.1_pt1 | contig 12419 bp, 12 predicted proteins | sample 5400061 | NCBI WGS metagenome assembly WNGA01 (sample SAMN13153366, study PRJNA577476) | soil metagenome | isolation source: 100 cm soil or saprolite under grassland replicate 2 | place: USA:California | collected 2016-06-15
CGAAGTTGCAGGCGTGCAGATGGACGTTGCGCCTGCGGGAACGGGGCGCATCAAACGCGTCGTGTATCCGGTCGGTTTTCGATGGTCGACCCACATGAAACCGATCATCGGCACCGATCGCTGCATGCACGCGCACGTAGGTTTTCTCGCGCGCGGACGCGTCCACGTCGAGTATCCGGACGGCTGCACTCAGGAGTTCATCGCACCGCAAGTGATTGCAATCGATCCTGGCCACGACGCATGGGTGGAAGGCAACGAGCCTGCGGTGTTGATCGAAGTCGATTTTGAATCCGAGACGCCGCAGTTGTTCGGACTGACCGGACACAAGCACCGCAAGTGAACGGTGCAACGGGCCTCTGGACTACAGCCACCTCAACGCGGCGACCGGGTTGAGGATCCCGGCAAGTCAGGCTCCTAGGCACGTATCTCGCGGACCACTCCGGAGCCAAGCATTGTGTCGAGTCTCGCGAGAATCAGTTTCGACGATCGCCGCACCTCTATGGCCCATTGAGGTGCGTTCGATCCGACGTGCAAGACGCCATCTTCGGCGAGCGTCACGCTGGTGACCCGCGCCACCGCAGGACCGACCGCGGCACGCCAGGCGAATTCGACTTTCTCCGGACAGAGCGGCGCTTTGCGCAACACCTCGTTCAGAACCGCGGGGATGAGCTTGTGGGCGGGAGTCAATTGCAAAGAGGATAACGGAACGCCGTGAAATCCGTGAAGGAATGCAGGTGACCGCAGCTCAGGAACGAACCAGAGTGGTCCTCGCGTCATCTTCTCCACGCCGTGCAGAGCTGCTCCGTGCGGCCGGGATCGCGTTCGATGTTCTACCGGCGGACGTCGACGAGACACCGCTCCCCGATGAAAGCGCGGACACGCATGTCCGGCGCCTGGCAGAAGCGAAGGCCAGGGCGGCGGTCACAAAGCGGCCCGACGCGGTCGTCTTGGGCGCAGATACGGTGGTCGTGGTGGATGGCCGCATCCTCGGCAAACCGACAGACCCGGATGACGCGGTGATGATGCTCGGGGCGCTCTCCGGGCGCGCACACGAGGTCCTCACCGCCGTGGCGGTAATCGCGAAATCGACGACCGTTCACGTTGACATCTGCTGCACGCGCGTCTGGGTTTCCCCGCTATCAGCCGACGAAATCGCGTGGTACGTCGCTTCCGGCGAGCCGATCGACAAGGCCGGCGCCTATGCCATTCAGGGGCTCGGATCCCGGTTCATCGAGCGAATCGACGGCTCCTACAGCAATGTCGTCGGACTGCCCGTCGCGCTTGTGTACAGACTCCTCCGGGCGGTATCCTGAAGAGGTGCCACGGACCTGACCGCCCTCGCCGAGGTCATGGCGGTCCGCCGTCGCCTGAGGCGAAGACCGGACGTCCGCGCTACGCACGATTTACCGAAGGCGGATGCGTCCGCTGACATCATGAAAAACAAAGCAATCAAAGTCGGTCTCACGGGCCTCGTTCTTGTGCTGGCCTTTGGCGGTTTGATGTACTCGACCCTCGCGGAGGGGACTGAGTACTACAAGCATGTCGACGAGGTGATGGGGCAGCCTTCGGAGTGGTACGGCAAGAGGCTCCAGCTTCACGGCTACGTCGTCCCCGATTCGGTCTTCGTCAACAAGCGAACGCTCGAATACCACTTCAAAGTGCAGAGCAACGGCCAAACCGTCGATGCGCGGTACACCGGTGTGGTCCCGGATACGTTCAAAGACGACGCCGAAGTGGTCCTCAAGGGCACGCTTGCGGCCGACGGTTTCTCCGTCGTTCCGAACGGTGTGATGGCGAAATGTCCCTCGAAGTACGAGCCGAAACCCGGCGCCAGTACCTCGGGTAGCCGCTGAGGACGGCCTGATGGCCTCACTCGGTGCGCTCGTCCTCGTTCTCGCCTTCATCGCATCGGCCTGCGCGGCGGCCGCATCGGTCGCGGGCGCGCGCCGCGGTAACAATCGTCTCGTTGAAAGCGGCATCGGCGCGTTTTATACGGTCGCCGCTCTGCTCACGGTCACATCGGGACTCATCACGTACGCGTTTGTCGCAGGCGACTACTCGATCAAATACGTGCAGCGCTATTCCGACAGCGCGCAGCCTCTCTTCTACAAGATCACGTCGTACTGGGGAGGCCTGGACGGCTCGATCATGTTCTGGGCCTTTCTACTGTCGGTGTTCGGCGCCGTTGCCGTCAAAGTCAATCGTGAGCGCCACCGGGAGCTGATTCCATACGTCGTGGCCGTCACGTCCATCGTGGAGATGTTCTTCCTCTTCCTGATGGTCGTGCACAAGAACCCATTCGACACGTTCCTGACCGAATCGCCCACCGACGGCCGCGGACTCAATCCGCTGTTGCAGAACTTCTACATGGCCATTCATCCGCCGACGATGTATCTGGGATTTGTCGGGCTGACGATCCCGTTCGCGTTCGGCATGGCGGCGCTCATCACCGGGCATCTGGACGACTCATGGCTTCGGGCCGTCCGGCGCTGGACGATGTTCTCGTGGTTCTTCCTGACGCTCGGGTTGACGCTTGGCATGCTTTGGGCGTACGAAGAGCTGGGCTGGGGCGGTTTCTGGGGATGGGATCCGGTTGAAAACGCCGGCGCGCTGCCGTGGTTTACGGCCACGGCATTTCTGCATTCGGTGATGGTGCAGGAGCGGCGAGGCATGTTGCGCGTCTGGAACGTGACGCTCGTGATTGTCACGTTTCTGCTCACGATCGTCGGGACGTTCCTCACTCGATCGGGCGTCGTGCAGTCCGTGCACGCGTTTGGTGAAGATCCTCAGCTTGCGCGCTTGTTCATCGCCTTCATGCTCGCGACGACCGCCTTCTGCTTTTCGATGGTTGTGTATCGGCTTCCGATGTTGAAGGCGCGGCACGAGCTCGACTCGTGGATTTCGCGGGAAGCTGCATTTCTGGCGAATAACTGGGTGCTGCTTTTCTCGGCGTTCTTCATTCTTTTCGCGACGCTCTTTCCAACAATCAGTGAAGCCATCAACGGCGAGCGTCTGACCGTCGGGCCGCCGTTTTTCAACAAGTGGATGACGCCGATCGGACTTGGCCTGCTGTTTTTGACCGGTGTCGGTCCGCTGATGGCGTGGCGTAAATCCAGCCTCTCGAATCTGGCGGGTCAGTTCTTGTGGCCCGCGGTCTGCGGCTTGATCGCTGGCGGTGCAGCTGTTGCGCTCGGCGTTCGTGTTTGGTCATCGGGCATCTGCTTCGCGTTTTGTGGGTTCGTCTTTGGAACGATCGCGCAGGAGTTTGTACGGGGCGGCTACGTCCGCAAGGGAATGACCGGCGCGGATCTGTTCACCGCCACGATTGGGCTCGTCGCGCGCAACAAGCGCCGTTACGGTGGCTACATCGTCCACGTCGGCATCGTGCTGATTTTTCTCGGCTTCGCGGGACAGGGTTTCAGCCGCGATCAGCAACTGCTGTTGAAGCCGGGACAGCAGGCCACGTTCGAGCATTACACCCTGCGACTGGACGCGCTGCGCGTCACAGACGACGGGCAGAAGCAGATGATCACCGGGCACATGACGGTGATGGACGAGAGCGGAAAAGAACTGGGCAAGATGTATCCGGCGAAGTGGTTCTTCAGAAAGCATGAAGAAGAGCCGACGAGCGAGGTTGCCATACGCCGTTCGTTTGCTGAAGACCTCTACATCGTGATGCCGGCCTTCGAGATGCAGGAGCAGACCGCGAGCGTCGAGGTTCACATCAATCCGCTCGTCAACTGGATCTGGGTTGGATTCGGCGTGTTGGCAATCGGCACCGCCATCGCGCTGATGCCGGAAAGCGCGTTTGGTTTTGCGCTGGCGAAGCTGCCTGCTGAAGCCGCCACAGCGACGATGTTGCTGTTCGTATTGCTGTTCTCGCCAGGCGTGGTATTTGCGCAGCACGTCGAGGCGCCGCAGCAGGCCACGTTGATCGTGCGGTCGCCTCTCGAACGCGCCGTTGCGCGGAAGCTCGCGTGCTGGTGCGGCGGATGTTCGAAGCTTCCAGTGGATACGTGCGTGTGCGGCCACTGCGCAAACGTCAAAGAGGAAATTGCGCAGCAGGCCAAATTGGGCAAAACAGCGGATCAGATCCTGCAATTCTTCGTCGCCCAGCAGGGCGGCCAGCATGTGCTGTCGGAGCCGGCCAGCGGCATTGGCCGCTTCGCCTGGGTCATCCCCTACGGCATTGGGGCGATGGGACTCGCGATCGTCGGCATTGCGGCTATCCGCTGGTCTCGACGTCGAGAGGCGGATGAGGCGCAGGCTGAAAGCTCCGACGTGCCATCCGATAATCCCGCTGACGCAGCGCTCAACGCGCAATTGGACGATGAGCTCCGCGACCTCGACTGAGTCTTCGGTCGGACCGAGTTCCGCATTTCGTCCGTGGCAATTCTTCCTGCTTGCCGGCATGCTCGCAGCGACGGCGACCGTTGTCGTCGCGACGGGTCAATCGCCGGCGTCGATCGTGTTCTTGAGTTTCACTGTGATTGCCGCGAGCTTTGTCGGACTTGCTGTGTATCGATCGCTCGCGCCGCTCGTCTCTCCTGAGGGAGTGCGGCCGCCGGCGCTTCTTGGCGGCCGCACCCGCGCTGCGCTCGAGAGGGAGAAGGCGCTGGTCCTTCGATCGATTAAGGAGCTGGAGTTCGACTACTCCACGAAAAAAGTGGCGCAGACCGACTACGAGGAGATGAGCGCGCGCCTTCGCAGTCGTGCGATTCGATTGATGCGGCAGCTCGAAGCGGGCGACGGATATCGTGCGGCGATTGAAAAGGAATTGCAGGCGCGCTTGGGTGCCGCGGCGATCGCAGGACCGCAGCCAGCCGACCGTGGCGGCCCCGTTGGGGACGTTCGCAAGTCGCGTTCGGCGGACATCGATGAAAGGACGATCACCGCAAATGTCTGTGACGCATGCGCCACGGCCAACGACGCGGATGCGCGATTCTGCAAGAGTTGCGGCGAGAGACTCGGCGGGCGGCACCTCAGTCCCGCCTGACACACGTGGCCGAACGCAGACCTGACGCGCGATGAAACAGCTCACTTTTGGTTTAGCTCTCGTGCTGGCGGCGGGTCAAATCGCCAGCGCGCAGCAGATGCCCGATCCGTCGCAAATGGCGGGCGTGCCACTTCCCGCGCCAGAATTGGGCACTGGGACGGTGTCAGTGCGCCTGATGCGTGAACAGATAGGCAACAACATTGCCGATCACCAGGTGACGCTCAAAGTCGCTGGCGAGAGCAAGACAGCGACGACAGATGCTCAGGGTCGCGCGCTCTTCAGCGGGATTGCGCCCGGCAGCACCGTGCAGGCCGAAGCGACGGTTGATGGTGAAGCGCTTCAGTCGCGTGAGTTCACCGTTCCGGCGGCGGGTGGCATTCGCGTCGCGCTGATAGCGGGATTGCAGGCAGCCGCCGCACGCGAACGCGCCGCCGCTGAATCCGCGGCCAAGGAGCCGCCGCGTCCCGGCATGGTGGTCTTCGGCGGGGAGAGCCGCATCATCGCCGAGTTTCAGGACGACAACCTCCAGATCTTCTACATTCTCGACATCGTCAACGGCGCCCGGACCCCCATCGATACCGGCGGGCCGCTCGTGATCGAGCTGCCGCGAACGGTGACGAGCGCGAGTCTGATGGAGGGGTCGTCACGTCTGGCAAGCGTCAACGGTCATCGCGTGACGATTACCGGCCCCTTTCCGCCGGGCACGACCGCTGTGCAGGTCGGGTACACGCTTCCACACGACAGCGACTCACTGACGATCGAGCAAGCGTGGCCGGCACCGATGGAAAACGTGTTCGTTGCCGTCCAGAAGATCGGCGATTTGAAGATGGTCTCGCCGCAACTTCCTGAGCAGCAGGAGGCCGAAGCGAACGGACAAAAGTTCGTGATGGCCCGGGGCTCGCGGCTGAACGGGAATCAGCCACTCAGCGTGACACTGTCGGGACTTCCACACCGGAGCAGGGTCGTCCGCAACGCCGGCGTCGCAGTCGCGGCATTGGCTCTCGTGCTTGGCTGCTGGGCGGCTTTCACCGGCCCTTCGGCGCGCACCGAGCAAGCCTCGCAGCTCACCGCGCGGCGCGAGAAGTTGTTCGCGCAACTGGTCAATCTCGAACAACAGCACAGGAGCGGAAAGCTCGATAACCAGCGATACGCGACAAAACGACAGACGATCGTGACAGAGCTCGAACGCGTGTTTGGCGAGCTCGATCGCGGACCATCTACTGGCGGCGAGGACGTCGCTGCGTGAGAGGGCACGCGGCCTCGCGTGTCGTTCGGAAAGGCGGGCGTTCAATCCCGCCGAACCGGCGCGGTTGAAGCCGCGCCCTGCGCGCCTTTGATGGATTTCACCCGACTCGCCGCGATAGATGTAGGCCGGCATTTCGGCCGGCGCAAAGCGCTCAGTCAGATCACCTTCGAATGCCGGGCCGGCGAAATTCTCGGGTTGCTCGGCCCGAACGGCGCGGGCAAGTCCACCCTGCTGTCGATTCTCGCAACGCTCTTGACGCCGTCCACCGGGCGCGTCGAGTACGGCACGTTTTCAGCCGATTCTGCGGGCGCCGCGCTTCGATCTCGTCTCGGCCTGCTGGGTCATGACCTCTATCTCTATCCCGAGCTCACGGCGCGAGAGAACCTCATGTTTTTCGCGCAGCTATACGCGCTGTCGGAGCCCGCACGCGCGGTAGCGGAGGGACTCGAACACGCGGCGCTCAGCGGCCGCGCAGACGATCAGGTCGGCGGGTTCTCGCGCGGCATGCGGCAGCGCCTGGCGCTCGAGCGCGCGCTGCTCCACAAACCGCGCCTCCTGCTGCTCGACGAGCCGTTTACCGGACTCGATCAAGCGTCCGTCGCCGCGTTGTCTGCGCGGTTGAAGGGATTGCGCGATCAGGGCTCTCTGATTGTGCTCGCCACGCACGACCTGGATGTCGCCGAGGACGTGATCTCGCGGTCGCTCTTTCTTCGCGATGGCCGTCTCGCGCGCGACCCTGGACCAGCCAGGGATCTTCGCACTCGATACCTGCAGGCGATGGCCCAATCGTGAAGGCGTTTCTTCGCGTCGCATGGCTGGTGGTGCGCAAAGACCTTACCGTCGAGATTCGCAGTCTGGAAATTCTGTCCACCACGGTGTTCTTTGCCGTCACCGTCGTCCTCGTCTTCTCGTTCGGCCTGATCAAGGAAGGACGCGCGCCGGAAGATGTCGCGGCCGCGATCCTCTGGATTGCGATGGCGTTCGCGGGGACGCTGGCGCTCGGGCGCACGTTCGATCGCGAGCGGCAGAACGAGACGCTGCGGGCGTTGCTCCTGGCGCCGGCGGATCGACCGGCCCTCTATGCCGGGAAGCTCCTCGGCATGCTGTTTCTGCTGGCGCTGGTGGAGGTCCTCCTGGTGCTGCTGGTCGGTCTCTTGTTCCAGGCCCCCGTGTTTTCGAGTCCGGCGCTTCTCATCGCATTGCTCGTGAGTGGATCGCTCGGGTTCGCGTCCGTCGGGACGCTGTTCGCGGCGATGCTGGTGCGCGCGCGCAGCCGCGACGTGCTGCTGCCGATCCTGTTGTATCCGATCACGGTTCCGGTCATGATCGCAGGAGTTCGGGGAACGGCAGCGCTTTTTCAGGCGGCGCCGGATGAAGTGATGGCGAGGTTCTGGCTCGCGCTGCTGCTGTTTTTTGACGCTGTATTCGTCACGCTGGCGCTCTGGACGTTTGAGCCGTTGATGACGGATTAGCGCGAACGAAACATGTCATGAGTCGCATCAAGGCCATCCTGGTGATGGTCGCAGCCATGTTTGTCGCGGCGCCCTGGATCATCAACGCCGCGCCCTACGAGTCGACTATGGGACTCGTCCAGAAGATCTTCTATTTCCACATGCCATCCGCGTTTCTGTTCTTGATCTCCGCGATCGTGTCGGGCGTGTACAGCGCGATGTTCTTGTTTGGCAAGAAGCCGCCATCCGATTGGAAGGCCCTGGCGGCGGCCGAGTTGGCACTTGTCTTCGGGACGATTACGCTGGTGACCGGTCCGCTCTGGGCGCGCAAGGCGTGGGGACTGTGGTGGGTGTGGGACGCGCGGCTGACATCGAGTCTCCTCTTGTGGATGATCTTCGCCGCCTACCTGTTGCTTCGGCGATACGGCGGCCCGGGCTCCGACAAGCTCGGAGCAGGCATGGCGCTTTTCGGAATGGCCAACGTGCCGTTCATCTACGTCTCGGTGAACTACTGGCGCACGCTTCACCCGCAGACCAGCGTGGTGCCGACTTTGCCGGTGAGCATGGGCGGGCCGCTCTGGTTCTGCTTCGCCGCGCTGCTCCTCTTTCCCGCCGTGGCCATCGCGCAGCCGCCCGCGCAGCAGCCGCCGCCTGCTCAGGGCGAATTCGTGCCGTTGTCGCAGGTGCCGCCGAACGAGCAGATTCCGGCGTTCACGCTCGTGGCCGTCGCGTACGGATTTGTGTGGGTGGTTCTCATCGGGTACGTATGGACGGTGAGTCAGCGGCTGCAGAAAGTCGAGCGCGAGCTCTCCAATCTGGATCGGCGCGGGGCATAAATGGACCTCGGTGTTCCCAGCGCGGCGCACTTTATTTTCATTCCGGTCGTCCTGATGATTGGCGTGGCGATCGGATGGGTGCTCGGCTCTCGCGCGGCGCGCGACGCGTATCTGGCGGAGTTGAAGAAGCGCGAGCGGAAGGAACTAAGAACGAAGAACGAAGAACCAAGGACGAAAAGCTAACGACAACACACGAACTCCGAATTTCGAGACGGCTCAATTACGCCGAACGACGTACAGGCCGCAGAGACTCCGAGACACAGAGACACTTTGTACGAGATCCTCTTCACAAGGTGGTGTTCCAAACGCGATTCAAACCGTGTCGAAGAAACGAACGCAAGGTCAGAGATGTCTCTCAAGAAAGACTTCTCTGTGACTCTGTGCCTCTGTGGCCCGTCCGTTCTCAGCGGCCGAGCGCCAGTCGCTGCGCCAGCACCTCCGGCAAGCCTGCCTCGCGAATTCGGTTCTGCGCCTTTTCGATCGGATACTCCAGGCGGTACAAGGTCAGCTCGCGTTTGTCCGTGTCGACAAGCGCATAGCCCGCGCGCGCGTCGCCGTCACGCGGTTGACCGACCGATCCCGGGTTGATCAGATGCTGCGCCCCCTGTCCGAGTGAGACGACGAGCGGCCGTTGCTCGTCGACGGCTGTGAGCGTGAACTGATCGTTCTCGAGGCAGTAGCCCACCTGCACGTGCGTGTGACCGAACAGGCAGAGCGGCCGTTCGGCCGCGTGCATGGCCCTGAGCGCGTCGAGATCGTCGAACACGTACGCATCTTCGTCGAACGGCGTCCCGTGGCAGATTTCGATCAGGTCGTCCACGATTACCGGGCCTTGCGGCAGCTCGGCGAGCCACTGACGATTGGTTTCGCTGAGCGCCTCATATGTCCAGCGAATCGCGCTGCGCGCGACGGCGTTGAACCCCTCGGGGCTTTCGATACCGGATCCGACTTTGTCGTGATTGCCCCGGATGAGCGCGTCGGGCTTGAGGTCGCGGATTCGCTCGCAGACAGCGTTGGGATCGGCGCCGTATCCAACCAGATCGCCGAGTATCAGGAGGCGATCGTAGTGAAGGTCGGCGCCGGCTTTGAAGACCGCGTCGAGCGCCTCGAGATTTGCATGAATATCACTCAGGACGAAATACCGCACTACGCCCCCAGCCAGTCGACGATTTGATCCACGAGATCTTCTACCGACCCGCGGCCAGCGTCGACCCGGAGATGTGCCTGTCGATAGGCCATGAGCCGCTGATTATAGAGCCGTTCCATTTCGATGCGGTCGGCGGCCAGCGGACGGCGGCCGTCCACTGGCACCCGTGACACGATGACCGAAAAGGCGGCGTCGAGCCAGATCACCGCGCCGTCGCGCAGCATCAGCTCGCGGTTGCCCGCGTCGATCACCGTTCCGCCGCCGGTGGCCACGACCGTGCCGCGCTGCGGCAGAAGCGCGATCAGCTCGTCGCGCTCGATCGCGCGAAAGTATGGCTCGCCCTCCTGCCGGAAGATCGTGGAAATGTCGCGCCTCTCGCGCCGCTCGATGCGTTCGTCGATATCTTCCATTGCCCAATCGAGCCGTTTCGCCAGCGCCCGCGCAACTGTCGTCTTGCCTGCACCCATGAAACCGACCAGATACAACTTGTCTGTCCTCACGCACGAAGCCGATCGAGATCCTCGAAGAACGTAGGGTACGACACGGCGACGACCTCCGCACCCTCGATCGTCACCGGCTCTCGCGCGCCGAGGGCCGCAACGGCGAAGGCCATCGCGAGCCGATGGTCGTCTTGCGCGTCGACAGCGCCCCCCGCGAGTCGCGTCCCGCCGCGAATGTGAAAGCCATCGGGGAGCTCCTCTGCGTCCGCTCCAAGCCTGCGGAGCCCGGTGACTAGCGCCGCAATTCGATCGCTTTCCTTCACGCGCAGCTCGCCGGCGCCCGTCACGCGAAGCTCACCGCCAAACGTGGCGAGCGCGCCGAGCACGGGAAGTTCGTCGATGATTGCGGGAACCTCCGCCGGCGTGATCTCGACCGAGCGAAGCGCCTGGTGCCGAATCGTCAGCGATCCAACGGGCTCGCCTTGCCAATCCGTCACGCGGCGAATCTCAATTGACGCGCCGAAACGGCGCAGGACGTCGACGATGCCGGCGCGAGTCGGATTAAGCCCCACGCTGTCGATGCGAATCTCTGAACCGGGCAGCGCGGCTGCGGCGGTTGCCGGAAAAGCGGCCGACGACATATCTCCGGGCACCCGCGCGTCGATCCCCTGAAGCCGCTGTCCGCCGTCCAACATGATGCCGCCGCCTGCATAATCGAGGTGGGCACCGAACGCGGAGAGCGCGCGTTCCGTATGATCACGTGTAGAGGCTTGTTCGGTCACCTTCGTGCGCCCAAGCGCCTGAAGACCCGCCAGGAGCACCGCGCTTTTGACTTGCGCGCTCGGGACTTCGGGAACGAACTCAATCGCGTTGAGGTGATTGCCGTGAATGGTGAGGGGTGGGCGGTCGCCGTCGGCGGCCTCGAATCTCGCTCCCATCCGGGAAAGCGGGGCGATGATGCGCCGCATCGGACGGCGGCTTAGCGATCGATCCCCAACGAGTGTCGACGAGAAGGGGTGCGCGGCCAGGACGCCGGCCAGCATCCGCATCGTGCTTCCCGAGTTTCCGCAATCGAGCGGTCCAGAACCCTCGGAAATGGCAGCAAGAAGTGCGTAACGGTGGGAGATTGATTTGTCGCCTGGCACGCGAATCGCCCCGCGTAGCCGCGTGGCGGGTGGCACCACGATGGCCGGCGCTACGTCCATCGTTTCATATTAATTGACTATACTGTCTCGGCGCTTGATGAAGCATTCGCACACGGTCCGCATCGAGTTCGGCAGCGCGTTCGACATGCTGGACTTCGTTCAGGTCGTCAGTGATTACATCGGCCGCCTGGCCGGACTCGACGACGACTCGCTGCATTGGGTCAGCGTGGCCGTGCGCGAGTGTGTGGTGAACGCCATCAAACATGGCAATCGCCACGACGAATCGAAACGCGTCATCGTGGAATTCAGTCCCGTCCCTCCGCACGATCCCGACGAGCTCGTGATCAGGGTTGAAGACGAAGGAGAAGGCTTCGATCCCGAGGAGCTCGCCGATCCCCTCGCACCGGAAAACATCCTGAAGTCCAGCGGCCGCGGGATTTTTCTGATTCGCAGCTTCATGGACGATGTCCAGTTGCAGCGCGGCCAGCGGCGCGGAATGGAAATCAAGATGGTGAAAAAGGTGTCGAAGCCGGCCGCCGATAACGCTTCCGATCGCCGATAACGGTTCCAAAGTTCAAGGTTCAAGAGTTCGAAGTTCAGGAGGTCGCGAACGGTTTGAGAGTTTGGAGCGTTCGACACTTCCAACTTCTTAATCTGCGGCTCATCTGTGTCTATCTGCGGTTGTCGGCGGTTATCTGCGGTTATCTGCGGCCATCTGCGCTATCTGCGGCCCTCTGCGGCCATCTGCGGTTAATCGGCGGTTATCTGCGGCCATCTGCGGTTATCTGCGTTAATCTGCGGCCGGTGAACTCTCCCGATCCCAAGTTCCTCGCCACCGCCATCGAGGCGGTTGTCCGTGCCGGCGAGATGCAGCGCGCGCACGTTGGATCAGATCTCCACGTCGAGAAGAAGGGCAGTATCGATCTGGTCACGGAAGTGGATCTCGCCGTCGAACGCATGTTCCGCGAGATGATCGCAAACCGCTTTCCCGATCACAGTGTTCTCGCTGAGGAGATGGGCGAGATTGGCGCGGCATCCACGTATCGGTGGGTCTTCGATCCGCTGGACGGCACGACGAACTACGCGCACGGGATACCCATCTACTGCGCGACGCTTGCGCTCGAGATCGAGGGAGTGCCCACGGTGGGCGCCGTGTTC
>WNGA01010290.1_pt1 | contig 12418 bp, 13 predicted proteins | sample 5400061 | NCBI WGS metagenome assembly WNGA01 (sample SAMN13153366, study PRJNA577476) | soil metagenome | isolation source: 100 cm soil or saprolite under grassland replicate 2 | place: USA:California | collected 2016-06-15
ACCCACCACCCCGCCATGTCCTCACCACCAAAAACGAGCCACCGCGTGCTCATTTTCAGTGGTGGTGGGCTCAGCACCCCACCACGCCTCACCACCACCAACTACCACTGAAAACGAGCCATCACGTGCTCATTTTTGGTGGTGGTGGGCTCAGCATCCCACCACATCCTCACCACCACCCATTATCGACGAAAACGAGCAACTGTGTGCTCATCTTCGGTGGTGGTGGGCTCACCACCTCCCACACTACCTCACCACCACCCACAACCAATGAAATCAAGCACGTGGATGCTCATTTTCGTTGGTAGTGGGCTCTGCATCTTGCTACACTACCACACTGGGTCCACCATGTGGCTGTTTTCAATCTTTCCCACCTCCTTCACGTTGAAACACGAGGTGGGGGTCTTCCATCCTCACCACCAGCCCTCCTTGCGCAAGGGGGTGTTTTTGACCCCCACCCCTCCATTGTTGCTAGCACCAGCACCTTCCACCACCATCGAAAACGAGCGCTTGTGCCCGTTTTTGAGGGTCTTTAATTATTTTAATGTATTGTAGTATTCTAGTATATAATATAATAATATTTTCACATTAATGACCAGTTACAATCAGTTAGAACCAGTTGTGTAACCAATGAAAACTGATGCTAACCAGTTAGCATCGGTTCAGTTAGGTTAATTTCCCTTTGGGGAATTTATCTAACCAGTCTCGGTCTCGGTTAGAGCCAAAAAAGGCAAAAAACCGGACCAGGCCAGACTTTTAAGCACTAGGTACTTTGGTACTAAGGGAAGAACAAAGAATGAAGGCTAAGGAATTATATAACAAGCATTACAAGCTGAAAGAGAGAGCAAGAGGAGATGGAAAAATGGATGAAAGCATAATCCAATAGGATTGTACTTCCACTTCATAAATCTGCTTCTGCTCCTGCCCAGGCACGGATGTCCAAAAATGCAGACTTTGTATTATGATTTTTCTTTTGTATTACATCATACTCCTGACATGTTTCTTTGTGTCATGCTGAAACTCTTGTATTATGACGACATCTTGTTATGATGTCATTTCTATTTTTGATTATGACTCATTATGACATCACTTCTGTCATTATAACTCACTCTGATTCATTGCTCGTCATTATAACCTATCTATGACTCATTTTGTACTATTTTTAGATGTCTTTGTCTTGTATATAAACCTTAGCCATTTAGTTGTAGTCCTTAGTTTATTCTACCTGTTGTCAGATTCTATAGCTATATTTGCCAATTTATTTAGCTGCTTAAACTCTTCTACTTGCATTGGCCTGTGTCACTGATTGCAAACCAGTTGTCTTGTCTAAAGACTGGTGAACCTTGGACCTAGCTTTCTACAAGACAGCCCACCCTAACGGAACACGTATGTAACATTGCAGCTCATCTTTGATAACAGCCAGAGCTTCAGCACAGAGTTGGGAGGGAAAGGGAGCATCGCACATTTCATGGCAAACAACAAGAATAGAATGAGATTTCAAATGCATGGATGGGTTACAGCATGCAACATGAATATAAGCAAATAGGTCATCCATTTTTTGGGTATAAAGGACAATATACTTGTACCCTCCATCAATCTTGATAATATCACCATGGGCCAGAGGGCAGAACAGGGTGACCTTGGTTGCCTTGACCCGATACTCAGCATCTTGAAATGCCTGTTCAGGTGAGAGGCTCTGCATATCCTGGATAAGTGGCTTCCATGATTTGACAGTTAAGACACTGGGAAGCTGTGTGGGCAAAAATAGCATTTCGCTGTAGAACTGCTCATATAGTAGCATAGTCACTTCTGTAGGATGGAAAAGGGACTTGGGCAAGGTGGTGGATCTTTCAAATTTAGTGGTTTCATATTTCTAGTCCACCCTCCAAGGTTCTGCACATATAAACCCTTCACTACACAGAATCTGAAAAGCTCTGGGTAAGTACGGCTCAGCTAGGTACACACATGGCTCACTTTTGCAGTTTATAGAAAATGTTATATTGGCCTGTGCAGTTTAATTGCTGGACTTAATACCAGAAAATAAGTGATGAGAAGGGACCAATTTGTGGAATAATAGTGAGAAATGAAAGACAGATACAAGCCTTCACTATATGTGATGGATCACACACACGTTGCAAACATGTGTCACTAACCTCTGTTTTCTGTCATGGCCACTATTCATTAAGGCAGGATTTCTACCATATTAAAATATGCAAACATTGTTGCCATTGCTGATCTCTCTTTAGATGCTCTGTAGCATGGCTACTCTGACTAGTAGCTTGCCTTGGTCAAGTTGGTTTTGAGCTATGATAGATGTCTTCAGCTTTCTTACAAACCTTCATTCTCTCACTCATTCATTTACCATAGGCGCATTCCTGGTCTGAAGATTAAGACAAACAATTCCCCATATTCAGATCCACTCATACGACCCAAAGATTGTGTCACAGCCATTCGCAAACAAATTGAAACAACATTGGAACAACAAAATGCTATCAACCACTTGGGAAGATCTTGTCAATGTAAGTCGCCTGTTCCCAGATCTACCATTGTAGTCTTATTTATTTGTAGAATCCCTGTCAAACCTTCTTCATCCCTCATTCCTCCAAGCTTTGTAAATATATTGCACCTTCAGGAATTCCTTTGTGGCTATGGGAGTATTATGACCAAATGAAAGGAGGCCTGCCTCCAAGCACACCTTGCCAATCTCACACTGTTCATATCTGGTATTACAGGGGGGCATTTCTGGACTGTTGAGACAATGCCCATCACATGTTCTTGAAACATCTAGGCCATTCATCATTGTTTAGCCTTGAGGACTCAGATGAAAATGGAATGAATGTTAGCAAGGACACAGGGGATATGGAACAATGCCAGAGATTAGAAGAGCGGAAGTTTGACATGGGTGATGTGCTGCTCTTTGGACCAGAAAGTACTGAGGAACATGACAGGGTGCCCATTGGTGATTATGACACTAAGTAGGTTTTCACAATTTGTGATTTATTAAATCTGATTCATTTGCTAGGCACTGTACCAACTCTGACCATATCCATCTTCACCAACCCTACACTCCTTCTTATTGGTCCAGAAGGCCACAGGAAATCATTCCTTACCTGATTCCCTGCCCCATTTCCAATCGTCAGCTTTACCCAATGTCTGGTGGGACATCAACATCTGAACCATGATGATGACAACACAGATGGGACAGGAAGCAGGGGAGAGCATACAAGGTACGTTCATATTTTTATTTCCTTCTAACTAACAAATGCTTCAGAAACTCTTTTCTTCTAGCCAATGCAACCCACCCCTCATTTTAAGCGACGAGGGATGTTCGCACCTATCATAACAATGAGGTCTTGACTAAGGTTCAGAAAATGCAGTTTACTTTTCGGACTCAATGATAACGACGACGAAACAAGGAACATAGCAAACTGCTATTCCTCATGAACTAGAGAAGGTGGATGAGGGGGATGAAGATCAACTTGTGTCAGCACATGAGGATCAATTCCATGAACCCAAGTCAGTACAACCACTGCAAGATGCCACCCATTACAGGTTGGCCAAACGCACTAGGTCAACTGCCAATAGTGATCCACGGAATCAGAACATACCAGATGAAGAGAAGGGAGGGGACTTCACTGTTGGCCGGCCACGTACTCCTGAACCCCGCCTGAGTCGCCTCACATCTGCATGCCGACCATCATTATCGTCACCGCATTCCATCTGTCTATGAGCAAATTGCCAAGCTCTTGAAGCCACTTGCTGATATCTTACAACAGGGAAAATAGAAACCAACTCTGAAGCAGAACTGCCATTGGAGAAAGCGACAGACGTAGTAGGGGAGAAGCAATCTGCCTCACTAGTAGAGATAGTGACTGAATGGAAGAAGGGTGTTAATGGTCAATGGGGCTCTGTGCAGAAGGAAGGGACTCAAGAGTGAGACCATCTTGCTAAGCTTATTGAAAATCAGCTCCACCAAGTTGATTCTGGCCATGAAAAGGTTGTTTTGCTTCAATCAACCCTCGTTAGCCAATAGCAGCAAATGCAAGCCAGATTCAGCAGCAGGACCAACAACTTTTAGCTCTGAATAACACATCCCAGACGCTGTCACATCCTTTTCTTCATCTCAACAGAGATGCCGTGAAGCATTGGTTTAGTGACTCCGCCATCCCCATGGTCACAAAGTTCGTATTCTGGTAGATACAGAAGGAGGAGAAGGAGATTATCAGGATTGAGAGCAAGTGATGTCCAAATCTGGTCATCCTCCAGGGGACAGCCAATGTAAAAGAGTGACTCAGAGGAAATCCTGGACGACAAGGATGCTGACACAGATACCCCACTGGCTTCATTGATGGAGGACAGCCTGGAAAACAAGGCGAGCTGGTTGATCCTGCGACTCTTAACACTTGACTCAGGAACTACCAATTTTGCCCTCACTGCGAGAATATGGTGTACAACATAAGAGAACAACTGGAGGTTATGCAGGGGAAGAAGGCGTTGAGATGGCTCACTCTAACCAACAGGAGATTGGCTCTCCATCAGATGGTGGAGGCTGTTCAGGAACTATGATGCTCAGAAACCTGGTCTGATTGGCTCTCAGAATCTTCTATGATTCTGAGGTAATACACATAGATTTATCACCCAATCTCTTTCAACCAACACTCACAAGCTGTTGGTCATCAGCAGTGCCACCAAAGCCTTTGTTCATGGCAAATTTCACATCCCTTAAAGCCACCTTGGCATTGTGCCTCTCTGCCACCTCATTATTTGCAATGGGGAAGCTCTTCATCATGACATAGCACAGATAGTAATTGGGAAATTACCCCTTCCAATAGGAATTTGTTTGAACAGTATTTCCACAAAAGCAGCAAGGTGTTCGAGGTGTTCAAGCTGGTATATAGTGTACCAGCCACAGACTCATTGTGGATTTGGTATGTTCCCAACCCTATCTTTTATATTAAATCTGACATCTTGCAAGCTTTCAAATTTCCAGAAGAATGATTGTCTGGGACATGACGAATTTATGATTGCCATGCACCTTATCAAACAAAAATCAGCAGGAGAAGAGATCCAGCCCCATGATGAAGTTGACTAGTGTCCTAGCTGCAGTCTTCTCCACTATTACATAGACAATGTAAATGTATGTATTTTTTTAATAAAAACATCAAGTCAATAACTTATTCAATTCTTAACCATAGGTATACTTTCACATCATCTACAAAAACATGACCATCAATGGGAAATAGATCTCATATGTGCTGCCTAGCTTCCATAGTACAACTAACCCCTCACCTAGTGATGACCAAGTCATCTAAACTCAAACTTCACCAGAGCCAGCATCATATGGAATCTTGCCAGCCTACCGCACATCCAGAACCCTCACTGGTTGAACACTGCTGGATGCAACAGCAACTCTCAGAGAACACTCTGAAATGGTGGTGCTCATGATCTGAACATCTATACCATCAGGTAAGCCTTTGCTTCACAAGTTTGTTCCATGACTCACATCTAATAGAAATACAGCTTCAAGCATATAAGGCAGTCTTGGCTATACAGCCTTCTCGCTTGACTACTGCCACAACCCTAAAAATGATGGTGTTGTTGCTTTGTTCTCCACCTTGCCAAGTCGCATGCACTACAATTCAGACAAGGGCGGGATTTGAGGGCAACAGTTGAAGAAGAAGAGTGTGCTGGGGAAATGATTTCATTTCTAACCATTTGTGGGTTGACCCTCGACTTGGGATACAATAGAAGTAGGCATCCTTGCAACTGGATTTGGCAAGACTATGATGATTATGTTTAGTGCTTTGAGGTCCGGTCTGGTCCGGTTTTTTGTCCAAATTTGGAATGACCGGACCAAGACTGGTCCTCACATTTTCACAACCTGGAAAAGACCAGACTGGACTAATCCAGACCGGTCTGTGGCAGTTTTTTCCAGTTCAACGACTGGTTTTAACTGGTTACAGTCTTAACCAGTCTGCAACTGGTTTGGACCAGTTATATTAGTAGAAAAACTTAGACTACATTCCTACATTCCGAGTTCCCAGTCATTAACCTGTCCTTGTCCAAGCTCTTTATCCTATGCTGCTCCATTAGTATCATCAAGCAGAAGCTCTTCAAAATTAAAATGATCCACCTCCTCCACCTGCAATGCATTCCAGGCAGCCATATCATAAAGTTCCAGTCCCCATCCGGACTTCAGAATGACAAGTTCTTCAAAAATGATGGGACCCAAGGATGCTTGTCGGTCAACTGCAATTTGTTTGGTGCCAGAGAACATCCTCTTGCACGGAACAGATGAAGCCTGAGCTGGCAGGACATCAATCGCAATCCGTGCGAGTGTTGGAAACAGCTGTGCATGGTCCTAATAGATGTTAGCGCATGTAAATCTAACTGCAGTTGGCTAGATACCTGCCACCATTTGACAAGGTCTGTATCCTTGGTCACGTCCTGTTGCATAGTGCTTAAATAGCGGCGCAATTCTGAAGCCCAGCCTTCTTCCATATTGTCGGTGAGCAGTGTTTCACGCAGCTTGTCAAATTCCAAAACAACAGGAGCATCATCCCTCTGATCTGGATGATCCTCTCCGTGTGGTTGTTGAGGAGTAGTAAATGGACAGTTTTGATAGTACTGGGCCATCTGGTAAGGTAATTAATTAGATGTACAACTTCAAGGACGTGCGCGACATACCGTAGTCTCGACAATCTTTCTCGCCTCATCTTGCCAATCTTTCGCATCTGGATTGCCTGCCTCAATCTCCGCTGCTTGTTCCTCAGGACCACCCCACGCAAGTTTGATATATGCTAGTTTATAATATGGATGGAGCACTTCCAAAGGTTCATTGTTAGACAACTCAGGCAAATAATTAAAACTGACAAGCTTACCAAGCGCTAGAACAAATGCAGGCTTTTGGTCCAGACGTGAGTAGTATTTCCCAATCTTTGTGAGACCGTCATCGAGAGCGTCCTTATACAGTGAATATTTCACACTGTCCCGCTTTGTCTCCCATGCCGTTTGTAGCTCCTCGAGGGCAGGAAGTGCCCGCCAGAGTGTCGCTTGCTTCTCAGAGGAAAAGTATTGTTGAATGCAATTGGAATCCTGATAGGCCACAAGTAAATAAGTTCGGAGTACAGTACCCAGCATTAAAAAGACTCACTGCAAGGATATCGCGTGCATCAGTCACCCAAGTCCAGTCTGGATCTGCCATCTTGAATGCACACCATGGTATGTGCTTAACAACCCGGTTTTCACGCCGTAAGGTGGTGATGGGTCCGTAAATTTCATTGGCTGACAAGGTAAATAGAGCAATTGGCTGGCAAGTTAGCCCGTGAATACTGGAGCATCTGTGTATGCAAAAACCACATACCTGACAAAGCTTGTATGACTGATCCAACATCTTGAAAGCAGTATCCCACCGGATGTTGCTGTGTAGTGGGATCTTCAATGGTTCGGGGATTCCGCATCGTAACTGCACACTCTGAAAATCCTTGACCTGTTGACCTGAGGCTTGTATCTGAGTAAATAAGGAGTTATTTTGCTTGTGAAATCGGCAAGAAAAAGCTCACCTTGATCGCAAGCGTACGAAGGGCAGCGATCACATTGAGAGAGCCTCCTAATACACGGTTGCCAGGCTGAGTAGGGTTGTATTCCCAGATTGCTGTCACGTTCTTGACAGCTGCAATGTTTGTAATGTTGCGCATAATGTCAATGTTCCCGAGGTTAATGACGTGGGCCAAACAACTGCAGGACGTGAGCACTGAATGCAAAAGAAAACTAAAAACAAGGATAGTACACATGGTAATTGTTGTTCAGTGCTATTCCATGAAAGGCCACGAATAGCGTGAATATTGTCGATAGTGTTGCATGTTGTTGTGTTATTAGATGTATTATCCAATGTTGCCGCATAGAGCTGGGTAAATTCAAGTTCAATGGGATTAGGAAGGCGATGACGAAGCAAAATTTCGGGTACCTTTGATTCCTTTTGTGATAAGATTCCTACACGATCAAGAACTCCCAGGTATTGCCCAAGGTTTTCCCCATCATGGGCGCCTGACAACACCTTGAACCCAACCATTGACGCTCGCAGCTTCCACTTTCCCTCCTTGACCTCTATCCAATGCGCAGTCACCCCAAGAATCCCATCTTCGTCGTATCTGCCGACCAACAGTCAGAGGTTATTGAGGCCTTCCCTGGTGATGTCTACTCTAAAGTAAGTAGTATACAAACTCAACAACAACAACGAACTTACACGTATTTCTTCTTTTAGATCCTTCATGTACTTGACGAACCTGTTGTGGATGTGCGCCTGCACATCGTGTGAGCTTGCAAGATCCTTCGTGGTGGACTTTGGCCTCATAGCAACAAGGGTGTTACGAAATGCTGCATTATCGGCGAGCACTAGCGGCTGTGAAACGATGGTGAGTCCTTGTCTATGGCATTGGTGGATAGTACTTACCTGGTTATTTGTCACAATTAGATTGGCAACCGCATGCAGGATACCGTCTCTCATAAATTCACGCGGGCCAGTCACAGATTGGAAGCCCAACATCTGTTGCCCCTTCTTTTTGGTTCGTTTTTCTAGCTTCCCTTCCTCTTTTTGTTCTTCTAAGTCCTTCCAGATTTCGCAAGGGATTGCCCAATGGTTAATTGGTACACCGGCTTTCTCACACTCGGCCTTGTATATTTCATAGTGATGACGGATATGCGTGTGACAGGAGGAGTTACCTCCCTTGTAGAATGCCCTCTGGACTCTATGCCGCTTGACGAAGGCCTCATCATTTCTGAATGGTCGGTAAGCTCCTATTTCTTTCGATACAACTGGATTGCTTACTTGCAGGTATTGCACCAGTGGCCAACTTCTGTGGTAGATTTGCCATCAGACCCTTTGAATTTAACAGGAACTCTGTCCGTCATCATTAGGAGAAGGTCCTTCGTCGAATCCTTCTTCACAGGTCGTTCTTCAAGCTTCTCTCCACGGTGGTGGTCGTTGAGACCATCACCCTAGTGTCTTGTAAGTCTTCGACATTCGTACAACACAATTGGTAAAATTCTCACCTCGCTGTCAGTACTAGCATCAATGTTGTCAACATCAACTTCCTCAATGGGCTTGGCACCTTCATACTCAAGCTCCTCCTCCTCCGAGACTGAGTCGGGTGCCATGTCAACGCATTGTTTTTTTTTCACAATCTCTATCTCTTCCGACTCCGACTCACTCGGCACTGCCAGTCTTTTTTTATTCTTCTTCTTCTTATCCTTCTGCTTTGTTTTGGGGTCATGTTGCCTAGGGGGGACACCTTTCTTGATTGCGCAAGTAGTTATAGGCATGACAATGGGAGAATCTAGAAGAAACAATTTAAAGTGGTCTAAGTATTTGGCCGAGCATTTTTATATGTGCATTCTTGAATTCTCACAAAACTGTTACAATAACATAATAACTACGAGCACATTGGTGCCTTGAACTGTATCCCAGCTGCTTCCAAAGGTCAATCAAGCTCAGAATCATCTGGGTCATTGCATTTGGCAGTCACAGAAAATGCCTGTGTTGAGGAATTAGTCGCCACATTGTCTCTTGCCGCCATTGTCCACAATGGGTACTGTGCAGAGTGGTTCTGCAAATCATCATGTAAGACTTCAAAGGAATATAATTTAGTGGTCACTTACCTCCCACCAAGCAACCCTCTCTTCAAACACGAAGGGATTCTCCGAGTCTATATAGTGCTGAAGCTTATCACCAACGGTGTAGGTTTGGTCTGCATGTTACATGAGTGAATGCAAGCATGGTCAGGAAGAATTTCTCTCACTGATAGAAAGAGAGTCCATATTTTATACCTTTTAGAAGCCTGTGTTGTGTTTGAGTAAGCGGACACTGGTGGTGGTCACATAGCAAGAGTAAAATTACAGAATTATTAGTTAAGTAAAATCAATACAACAACCTAAAACCTTATCCTGGCTTGCCCCTCAGATGGCAAAAAACCAGTTGGAACTGGTCAAGACTGGTCTTTCTCGGTCTGTGAATTTTCTGAGCAGGTGAAAGACCGAAGACCGGACTGCAGTTGCAGTCCAGTCCGGTTCAGAAATTTCCAGTTTTGGATGGTCACGGTCTCAGTCTGGTCATGGTCTTTTTCCAGTCTTGAGACCGGACCTCAAAGCACTAGAAGCGGGTACTTATTCTTCACGGTCATGGCATTCAGCGCACGGTAGTCCTGCACCAGACAGAGCTTGCCATCCTTCTTTTTAACAAAGAAGACTGGGGAGGCCATCAGAGATTTGGATGGACAAATCCAACCAGAATCGAGATTTTCCTTGAGAAAGGCATCCAGCTCCTTCTGCTCCAAGGCAGAAAGCGGGTAAACCTTGCAACTTTTCAGAGAGGCGTCGGAAATGAGTTCCACTGCGTGATCCTATGGTTTGGACTCAGGCAGTTCATCAAATGAGTCTTTGGAAAAGACAGAAGAGAAATCGTGGAGGTACGGCGGGATGTGCTCACTACTATCCGTTGGCTGGGAGTTCTGCCAGAAGCCTTCCGCCAGATGCTGGGAGATTGTGGAGGTTGCTCAGATGTGTTCTGCCTGCAGGAAGAGTCCGGTAGCCCAGATTCAGTCACCTTCTTCCAGCGGTTCATCGGGGAATGTTTTGGGATCAAGATCAGAAGGCTGCGGCAGTTCTGGGGCGGGTTCATCCTCCTCGTCATCAGCATCCTCTACGAAGGTGGGGAGTGGTCCAGTTCGACAGAAGTTTATCCGCTGAACATCTTCCTTCTTCTCATTCTGTTCTTCCTTCCTCTCAGCTTGGCAACCAGCGCAGCAGCACGGGAGGCATCTGGTCATTTTGACAGTTCCAGCATGGAAGTCTATCTCCGGATTATGCTTGTGAGGCCAGGTAAAGCCGAGGATCATACTCTGCTTCCCAAGGCGGGTAACTGCCAGCAAAATGTGTTCGGAATGTCCATGGTACATCATGAGAACGTCAACAACTTCGTGTATGCTTCCAGCCTCATTGGGTGTTCCGTCTACATTGTAGACTGGAATCGGTGCCGAGAGCTTGCGGGTTGGGAGTCCAGCTGCGGCAATGAAATTTCAGTTGACAAAGTCTCCAGTTGTGCCAGTGTCCACCATAGCTTCCGTCGAGGCTTCCTTTATGGTGTCTGTTGTCTTTAGATGAATCGGGAGCATGATGCATTTTGGACCTTCTTCGAGAGAGCGGATCACAAGCTTCCGGCCCACTTGCTTTTCCAATTTAGGTCGGCGGGGGCGGGGCTTGGGAGGAAGTTGCGGTTGTGCCTCTGGGGACTCTGGTGCCTCTTCTTCGCATTCTGGAAAGACCTCTGGCTCCGGAACATCAAGAACAGAGAATCAGTTGCCATCACACCGCTGGGGGGCGGCACGGGTCGGTTGAGATGCGGCACAGGCCACCCATCATGAGGTGTGAAACTCTTTGTCCTCTGACGAGTGTCGGATCACAAGTATGCCTTCCAGCATCTTCCGCAGCTCATCCGAGCTCATCTGACAAGCATCAAAGCAGGGATTAACCTCCGGAAGAGCTGGTAATGGGGTGGAGGGCGCAGTGGGAGTAGGGTTCATCACGGGTTTGTGAACCCGTGCGGGTGGGCAGGTACAGGTACGGGTCGAGTGGAAGTCACCCACCCCAAACCCATACCCGTGCCCCGGGTTTGGCGGGTTTGGTTTCGACGTGACGATGAGGGTTTGACCCTCCTCGCCATGTCAAACTGGGAGTGGTCGAGGGGGTCTTGGCATCGAAATGGGAGTGAACGAGGGGGACAGAGCCCCTGGCATCGAAATGGAGGGGATTCCCCTCCTCCTGTAGTAGCTAGTTAGTAAAAAACAAACATAAAAAACACTGTGGGTGCACCTTGTACGCCCGCCCTCTCGCTTACTTGTCATTACCCTCAAAAGGGCTGTCAAGTTGCTGGCAGTGCTCCTCCTCCTCGGTCAGCATTGGCAGCTGTTGTTGTTGTTCTCTGCCATTGCTGTTGTCATCATCCTCGTTGGTGTTGGCAGCTGTAGCCGCAGAGGTCATGGTGGCTGGCAACAATGGTGGTGGTTGGTGTGGTAGTGGTGATGCCATGTGACGTCATGGGTTACCCATGGGTGCTTTCTCACGGTACCCATACCCACAAGTGCGGGTACGGGTTCACACGGGTATGGGTACGGGTGGACCCAAATTTACCTATGGGTTACCTGTGATGAACCCTAAGTGGGAGACGGAGGGGAGACCAGGGTTGGGACTTGTCCATAAAAGGCCTTGTCAGCAGCTTGGTTTTGGTCTAGCTGGATGGCAAGGTGGAACCAGGCTTCTGGGTCGCTGTTGGATGGCCTTCCAGAGGGCATAGCAGCAAGGGCCATCGAGATTCAATGGTCTAACCCTCGGCGGAACTTGACCACAACTTTTTTCGGTCGGAATA
>WNGA01011640.1_pt1 | contig 12418 bp, 15 predicted proteins | sample 5400061 | NCBI WGS metagenome assembly WNGA01 (sample SAMN13153366, study PRJNA577476) | soil metagenome | isolation source: 100 cm soil or saprolite under grassland replicate 2 | place: USA:California | collected 2016-06-15
CTCGGCGAGTTCCGGATCGACATGCTGAGCCACGCAGCACCGCGACTTAAAAGGACGAGTTCATGACCACTTCGTCTGCCCAGCCGCAACGCACGATGGACTGGAGCCTCGGCAACTACGAGCACACCGCGGCGCAGCTGTTGCCCGCCGCGCGCGTCGTCGTGGATCGCGCAGCGCCCGCAGAGGGCGAGCGCGTGGCCGATGTCGGGTGCGGGACGGGGAACGCGGCGCTGCTGGCTGCTGCGCGCGGCGCCCGTGTCACGGGCGTCGATCCCGCACCGCGGCTTCTGGAGGTCGCGCGCGAGCAGGCCGCCGCGCAGGGACTCGACGCGACGTTCGCATTAGGCGAGGCGGCGGCGTTGCCACTCCCCGACGGCGACGCCGACGTGGTGCTGTCTGTGTTCGGGGTGATCTTCGCCCCCAACGCGGCAGCCGCGGCGGCGGAGATGGCGCGGGTGACAGCGCCTGCCGGGCGGATCGTTCTAAGCGCGTGGGTGCCCGAAGGCGCGATCCACGACGCGGCGCACGTTGCGCAAGAGGCCGTCCGCCGGGCGGTCGGTGCGCCCGCCGGCCCGCCGCCGTTCGCTTGGCATGACCGCGATGCGCTCGCTGGGCTGTTGGCGCCGCACGGCTTCGAGGTCGCCGTGGAGGAGGAGCGCTTCGTTTTCACGGCGAAGTCGCCGAGCGACTATCTCGATGCGGAGTCCGCTAACCATCCGCTTGCGATTGCCGGCCGCGCTGTCCTCGAGCCCCAGGGCGAGGCGGAGGCGCTCCGTGACCGCATGCTCTCGATTTACCAGGCGGCTAACGAGGATCCGGATAGCTTCCGCGTGACGAGCCGCTATGTCGTGGCGACGGCGCGCCGCGCGTAGGAGCCGGGCGCGACCGACGGCGGCCTCGTCGTGGCACTCGCCAGGTTAGGGTTAGGGAAGCAACCGCGGGCGCCGGGCTGAGCCGTCCTACACGTCTCCGTCGAGGAGATTGCGAAAGTCCGGACGGCCGCGGACGAGACGCCCGAACTGGACGAAGCTCGGGAGCTGGGTCAGGCTACGACCAGACGCCTGCTTGCCCATGCTTGCGACACTCGGCGGTCGTGGCGTCCGGACCGAGCGAGTCGGCGACGCGGTTGAGACGCCCCCTTTTCCCGCGCAGGAGAAGTGACTCAGCTACCGCGGCGATCTTCGAGATGGCCTGAGTTCGATTCGTCCGCGGCCTGCGCTTCGGCGACCGAGTCGTAACGGCGAACCTTGTCGAGCGCCTCCACGCAGACGAGTCCCGACCTCTTGCGCACGCAGCTCGTCGTTCTCGAAGCTAGGTCCGGGAGGTGCCTGGATACCAGTCTGAGTTGGTCGTTCGCGTCGGGCTTGCTCCGGCGATTGGTAACTTCACCGCGGACCTTGAGTGCACCTCCAAATCTGGTTTGTCCAGGGCACGACGCTGAGGGCACGGCTTGGCCAAGCTGATCTACTCGGCGATCGCCTCGCTCGACGGTTATTTCGCGGACGAGGACGGCAAATTCGATTGGGCCGAGCCCGACAAGGAGGTACACACCTTCATCAACGAGCTCCAGCGCCCGATCGGCACCTACCTATACGGGCGCCGGTTGTACGAGACGATGGCGGTCTGGGAAACCGACGCCACCTTGGCCGCTCAATCGGAGTACATGCGCGAGTTCGCTCAGATCTGGCAGGCGGCCGACAAGATCGTGTACTCCACGACGCTGGAGGCGGTCTCCACCGGCAGGACGCGGATCGAGCGCGACTTCGATCCCGAGGCGGTCGCCGGACTGAAGAAGTCGGCGGGAAGCGACCTCACCGTGGGCGGTGCGGAGCTCGCCTCCCGCGCGTTCAGGGCCGGTTTGGTCGACGAATGCCAGCTGTTTCTCGCGCCTATCGTCGTGGGCGGCGGGAAGCGGTCGCTTCCCGACGATGTCCGGATGAAGCTTGAACTGCTGGACGAGCGCCGGTTCCGCAATGGCATGGTCTTTCTCCGCTATAGAGCCAGAATCTGAACGAGACAGCGATCCAGGATCGTCCGACTGCCTGTGGAGCCGCCATACGCCGGCGCAACACCCGGTTAGCTGTCGCGATCCGAGCCCTGGCCGCGTCCCCGTCGTCGACGGACGAATGCCCAGATGCCCCCGATCATCATCGCCGCCATCATGGCGACCATCATGACCACCATCGCGCCGTCCATTTCGATTAGCCAGTACCCGCGGCTCGCGGGGTACCAACCCGCTCCAATCCACACGTTGGACACTAGATCTCGCCAGGAGCCGCCGCCTACCCGAAAATCGCGGCGGACTAACTCAGTTCGGCATCCCGCAGCCACTCGGCCGGCAGCACGCCGGCCGAGCGCCCCGGATACTCGGGGACAAGCGACAGCGCGAGACGGCCCGCGGGTCGCGCCTCGATCGTCGGTCGCAGCTCGTCGACCGTCATCAGGAGGCTGAGGCTGGGAGCTATCTGGAAGTCCGCCGCGTTCGGCCGCTCGCCGCCGATGACCCCGGCGGCGATCCAGGCGTCGATGCGATCGAGCATCGCGATCAGCCCACCGAGGTCGCTGCGTACCTGCTCGTCCGTGGCGCCGATCAGGCGCGCGTACCAGGCCAAGATCGGACCGCTGGTCGCCGCCGCGAGGCGAGGGCTGACCAGGAGCCGCGCACCCTGGATCCTACGGGCGTCGGCCAGTTGAGTGGCGACCATCCGGTGGTCACGGCGCAGCTCCCAAACCTCGATCCGCCGCGCCGCCGGCTGCAGCGCCTGGTCTCCCCACCGCTCGGCTTCCTGGATCTCGCGCCGGAGCATCGGGTCCCGTGAGAACAGCGGCGGATCGAGCCTGAGCTCGTCGAGCGCGGCGGAGATCTCCCGCGAGCCCTGGATCCTGCGCCCATCGAGGCGCACCGCCGGGACGGTTCTCCTTGCAAAGCCGCGCAGTCGTAGGAGCGGACCGGTGAACGGCAGGAGCAGCCACGCCGTCTCGTACTCGATTCGCTTGTGGGCGAGCATCAACGCCGCGGCCATGCTCGGGTGCGAGGCCGGCATCGCGTAGAGCTTTGCGTTCACGACTTCTCTGCCAACAACATCGCGAGCAGTTCGCCGAGCAGCCCATCCGGGACCGCGCCGGGATCCGAAACCTCCTCGAACGCGAGCCCGTTCGCGAGAGCGATCGCGGCTAGCGCCAGCTGGTCGCTCGGCATCGGCGCCGCTACGCCGGCTTTTGCGAAACGCTCCTCGAGGACCTCGGCTACGGCGTCCCTGAATCTGCGCTTATAGGCGCGAAGCTTTGACCTCAGGCTCGGGGCACGCGCCGCGTGGGCGACGAACTCGAATAGCAACAGCCGCCACTCACGGCTCTCCCTGAGGCTGTGGGTTGCATCGCGAGCCTCGGCCTCGAGTTCGGCCCGGCCGCCCCCCGCCGCAGTCTCCGCGAGCGTGCGATGCAAATGCCGAATGCGCTCGTCTTGGCGCTCCTCGAGCAGCTCGAAGAACAGGTCCCCCTTGCTTCCGAAGTTGTAGTAGATCGCCCCGTTGGAGAGCCCGGCCTCCCCGGCGATCTCCTCGATCGTCGCGCCTTGATAGCCGCGAGCGCCGAACACCGCGCGCGCGGCGCCCAGGATCCGCTCCCGGTTGGCCTCGCGCTTCGCGGCCCGATTGAGCCGACGGGGCTTGGCGGTCTCTGTGCGCGATGTCACGTTCGCTCTTCCTTCATCGTGGATATTTAGAGTAGCACTCTTATTAGAGTATTGCTCTGAACGCCCGACAACGACCGAAGGAGAACACGATGAAGGACATTCTCTTCCTGGCCCCGATCCTGGTCTGCCCACTCGTGATGCTGGCGATGGGCGCCGCTGCCTGGGCGTCCGGGAAGCTCCTGCCCGGCCGCCGTGACGCGACGACCACGCATCAGCCCCGTGAGGCTGAGTAGCCGCGTTAGGGACGATGGCCCCAGAGCACAACCAAGTGATCGTGGTCGGCGGCGGCCAAGCCGGGCTCGCCGCCGGCTACTACCTCTCGCGCGCCGAGATCCCCTTCCTGATCCTCGACGCGGGCCCGCGAACGGGCGAGTCCTGGCGCCGGCGCTGGGACTCGCTCGAACTATTCACCGCGGCCCGCTACAGCTCGCTGCCCGGCCTGTCGTTTCCGGGAGACCCGGAGCATTTCCCCAGAAAGGACGAGGTCGCCGATTACCTCGAGGACTATGTCCGTCGGTTCGAGCTCCCGGTGCGCCTCGACAGCCCGGTGACCTCGCTCAAGCGATCGAACGGCGGCTACCGGCTCCAAACCGAGCGCGGCGTATATGAGGCGGACCAGGTGATCGTCGCCAGCGGCGCCTACCAGCGCCCCAACGTGCCGGCGATCGCCGAGAAGCTCGCAGACGGCGTCGCCCAGCTCCACAGCGCCGAGTACCGCAACCCCGAGCAGATCCCCGAAGGCACAGTGGTGGTCGTTGGGGCGGCCAACTCGGGAGCCGGGATCGCCGAGGACCTGGCGCTGAGCCACCGCGTCCTCCTCTCGCGCGGCAAACCGATCCCGCGCCTGCCGCGCCGCATCCTCGGCAAGAGCCTGCACTTCTGGGGCGATCACCTCGGGCTAATCGGGGCTCCGCTGGACAGCCTCCGCGGGCGCACCCAGCGCGGCGATGTCCTGGTCGGCCAGAGCCTGCGCCAGCTCGCCCGCCGGCATGGGGTCGAGCTCGTCGGGCGCGCCGTGGACGCCGCAGGGAAGACCATTCGCTTCGACGACGGTCGCGCAATCGAGGCAGACGCGGTCATCTGGGCTACCGGCTATCGCTCGGACTACGCGTGGATCCGCGTCCCCGTCCTCGATAGGCACGGCGCGCCGCGCCATCAGCGTGGGGTGACCGAGTCGCCCGGCCTCTACTTCCTCGGCATGAAAGACCAGTACTCGCGCGGCTCCTCGCTGATCTATTGGGTCAGAGAGGACGCGTCGCACATCGTCGACCAGGTGCGCGGCGCCCGCAGTCTGGTCGGGAAACGCGATCTCTAAGGAGGCGACGGCGATGGCCACAGCAAACCCTACGAGTCCAACCGAGGTCGCCGAGGGCGTCTACCGACTCGGGACGAAGTGGATCAACTTCTACCTCGTCGCTGAGGACGGTGAGTTCACCCTGATCGACGCCGGCTACCCCGGCTACTGGAAGCACCTCGACGCCGCGACCGAGGCACTTGGCACCAGCCCGGACGCGATTCGCGCGGTGCTCGTCACTCACCACCACGCCGACCATGCGGGTACTGCGGAGCGCCTGCGCTCGACCGCCGGCGCGCGCGTGCTCGTCGGCGAGGGCGACGCCTGGATCGTCGGCGGCAGGTATCCGTCTCACGCCAACCCGGGCTTCTACCGAGACTGCTGGTGGCGACCGAGCGGGATCGGCTTTCTCGCCCACAGCGCCGCCGCGGGAGGGGCAAAGTACCGACCGGTACAGGACCTCACAGCCCTGAAGGGAGACCAAATCCTGGATCTGCCCGGGCGGCCTCAGGTGATCCATACACCAGGACACACGGCGGGCCATTACTCCGTCGCCCTGCCCGATCGAGGCGTCCTCTTCTCCGGCGACGCACTGGCCAACTTCGACTATGCAACCGGCAAGCGAGGGCTCGGACCCCATCGCTTCAACGACGACCGAGAGATGGCGCTCACCTCGCTCGGCCGCCTCGACGGCGTCGATGCGGAGGTCGTCCTCTTCGGCCACGGCGACCCGTGGACGGGTGGCCTGCGGCACGCCCTCGAGATCGCTCGCGACGCCGATGGCTAGGTATTCGCAATCGCAGCGGCGGCGGCGAGCTCTTCCGAAGCGTTCAGCGTCTGCCGAGATTGCGCGACTGGCGTTGCGACGGTCGGCCCGCTGCTCCCTTCGTGTGATGGGAGAAGTCTGACTGTGCGGCACCCGCCGCTCACGTGAGGGTGCCGCTCCCCATGGGATGAAGCCGTCCTGGAGCAGTTTCTCGCCCAGTGACCGCTCAGCGACACCCCGGTGAAGCGGCCGTCCTCAGGTGAAGCAGGCTGGCGTGCGTGTCCCCGCCGTTGTCTCATTCCTTGTCTCAAACGAGGCCCAACGAGACCCCACCTAGCCCTATTACGAAACGCCCGAGACGCGCGGATCCGGCGGATTTGCAGGAAAAGCGGCTACCTGGGCGAGGAGGGCCGCTGTCTCACACGCGAGAGGTCGCTGGTTCGAACCCAGCCGCGCCGATCGGCAAGGCCGCTGCAAATGCCGCGCTTTTCGATCGCAGGGCATCGCCCAACCAGGTGGCTTGTCGGCCGTTGTCTCATTCGTTGTCCCAGTCGGTGGGCTACTCGTCCACTCGGGGTCGCCAGTGAATCGCTCCCGCTCTGCGACCTCTCGCGTGTTCGACGATGTGTTTTCGGATGCGCGGTACCACCCCTGCAGGCGCCAGCCGCGGCTCGCGACCCCGAGCACTCGACCTTCCTCGTCGGGCGGTTGGCTCGCACCGCTGGGGTGTCTCCCAGCCTCGGGGATGCGCCGTTTGCGTGCTGCCCCGGTCGGAAAGACCCATCTTGAACCGGGTCGCGTGCGGATGCGGTCGGATTCCAGAACGACGAAGGGCGGCCCGGTGGCGAAGGCAGCGACGATCGTGTTTGCCGATACCGATACGGCCGAGGGGCTCGGCAGCGTCATGAAACGCGCTGACGACAGCCAAGGAGTTCAAGGAGGCAGGCGACGAGGCGCTCGTCATCTTCGATGGCGCCGGGACGAAGTGGATCGCCGAGCTCTCGCGCGACGACCACAAGTACCACGCCCTATTCGAGGACGTACGCGACGTAGTCGGCGGGGCTTGCTCGTACTGTGCGGACGCCTTCGGCGTCAAGGCGGAGGTGGAACAGAGCGGAGTCGAGCTGCTCGAGGATTACAGGGGCCATCCGAGCGTGCGCAAGCTCGTGAACGATGGCTACGAGGTCGTCACGTTCTAAACGCTCTGTCACGCCCTGCGGCCGGCCAACTCAGTGGTACAGCCCACACCCAGGCCAGCATCGGGACGGCACCTGTCGGCCTCCGCGCTCGCGGCGACGGTCTGTATTGATGCTCACGCCGGCCGGGGTGAGCGCTTGCGGAGCGGCACACATGCAGGCGAGCATCTGATAGTGCGAGACGCACTTCGCATCTGCCTTGAGCCGCTGCACCTGCGGCGCACGCTCACGATCGCGCTCGTCATCGGCACCATCCTCACGGCGATCAACCAGGCCGATGTGATCCTGCGCGGCGACGCGACCTGGACGACCGCCGCCAAGGCCGCGCTCAACTACGTTGTGCCCTTCATCGTGTCGAACCTCGGCCTGCTGGCGGCAGGCGGACCGAGCACCGCAGCCAGCGGATGATGCGAGACCCGGGGCCGGCGCAGCCGCGCCCCGGGTCTCGAGCGGCAGGGGTGATCAGCCGGTCGCCGTGACGGTGATCAGGGCGACGGGCGCGTTCACATTCCAGCCGTGGATCGCGGGCACGAGATCGGCCCCGCCGAGGATGCCGGCGTGATGGTGGATCACGCCGCCCTCGGCGAGAGCAGGGTTGGAGCTGCCCGTGCCCGGCTCGCCGGAGGTCACGCCTATCAGGCTCTGGCAGGGCGGCACCATGTCGGCGAAGTCCTCGGTGTTCCGCTCCGTGCCGGCGTCGTAGCCGGCGGTCCCGACGGTCACGCTGTCGCCTACGTGCGAGGGCAGCTTGAGCGCGTTCACGCCGGTGAAGCCGTCGTTTGTGCAAATGAGCATGGACGCCAGCGACAGAAAGCGAGCCCCGTGTTCGGCCTCGATCGTGAAGGTGGTGCTCTGGCCGAAGGTCGCGTCACCCGGGCTGCCGGCGGGCACCAGCGGTCCGCCCGGCGCCTCGACGACATCGGTGACGTCGGGATCCGAGGCGAGCCTGCTCAGCAGGGGTGCGTTGTTGCCGTTCTCGGCAATCTCCTTGAGCCCGAAGCTCGCCGCCCTCCCGACGCGGAAGAGCTCGTTCTTGCCGCGGTGCGTGGCCGCCACGGCCGGGGTCAGCGGCTGGCCCGTCGTCAGGTCTGTGAAGGCGACCTCGAAGCTGCTGGCCGTCTTGGCGTCGGCGCGCGCCGCCGCCAGCGCCCCGACCGCCACCGCTGTCGCGGCCACGATCATGATCCACTTCATCCCATTCCCCCCAAGGTCGGGTTCGCGTCCAACCGAACCTAGGACAGAGATCTTTCGTGACTCTTACGGCGTCAACGGGCGATCCGGGTGCGCGGGTAGAAGGCGGCGAGTGCGAACCAGAACTGCTCGTCGTGGCGGAGAGGAAGCAGTTTGGCGCCCGCCAGCGGACCTGCCTCCGCGCGCCCGCTTAGAGGGTCCCAGCGCGAGCCGGTCTGGACATCGAGCAGGCGGCCGCGCTTGCGGCGAAACCGCAGGACGCGGCCGCCGACGCGCCGCTCGAAGGCGACCGCCGTGCCGACAGGGCGAGAGGTACGGATGTCGGCGCGGTCGAGCACCGACAGAACCGCGGGCTCAAAGGTCACGAGGACTGGGACCGCCCCGACCTGCGAGTTCACCGCGCGGCTCCGACGCAGACGGTTGAATGGCACGGCGAGGGTTTCCCGCCCGACGAAGACGGCGGCCACGCGTTCCTTCGGCGGCAGGCGCCGGTCGACCCGGCGCGAGTAGAACCAGAAGGGAGGCTCAGATGGGTCGTCGTATCCGGCATAGGGGGTGCGGCCGTAGTGGCGGTCGTAGAAGCGCGGCGGGGCGAGTACGTCTCCGCGCGGGTAGTGCGCGCGAAACGCGTGCCAGCTCAGGACCTGGGAGTGCAACGCCCTCAGCCGGGTCCCGGCCCACCGCCCCACGACCGCCCTGCCGGTCAGCTGCTGCCACCACGACTCGCTCTCGCTGTCGTACATGACCAGGTCGGAGTTGCGCAGGACTCCGCTGACGCCGAACTCGAGCGTCCGAGCGCCGACGCGGCGGTCGAGGACCAGCGCAGAGTTGCAGAGCGGGCAGTAGGTGACTGCGATCGGCCGGCCCCCGAGGCGGTCGTTGACGATCTCGTGCCAGAGCAGGACGCGCAGCGGATAGGCGCGTGCTGCCCCACGAACCGTCGCGACCAGCACCGGCTCGCGGCCACGGAGGCTGTGCTCGGCGCGGCGCTGCTCGATCACGCGCGGCGTGCGAATAGCGTCGATGCCGTCGCGGCGCAGGACCCCTTCAAACTCGGAGAGCGGCACAACTCGACGCGAGAAATCGGTTCGCGGCCACTGGGTGCGGTCGAAGTGGACACGGGGCGCCATCCGGTCGCCGCCACCTCGGTCCCGGCCCTCCGACCGTCCCTCGGTGGAGCCGAGCGCAGCCCCGCCGGCAAGCGCCAGCAGCGCGACCACCACGAGCGCGGCGCCGAAGCCCGCGATCCGGGCGATCGAGCCGGCGTGCGCGGAGGGGCTCATCGTTCGATGCGGGCATCGGGAACGAAGGCGGCGAGCGCGAACCAGAACTGCTGGTCGTGCCGGACCGGGGTCAGTCGCTCGCCGGCGAGCTCCCCGGCGACCGCGCGTCCCGCGATGTCCCAGCGCGATCCCGTCTCGCGGTCTGCGAACCCGCCGGCGCGTCGCTCGAAGGTGAGCGTGCGGCCGCCGACGCGCGCGTCGAACGCCGCCGCGGTGCCGACGTCTCGCGATCCTGCGATGCTCGGCGCGTCGAGGGGCGACGCGACGCCGCGCTTGTAAAGCACCACCACCCGGCGCCCGCCCGCATCGACCTCGACGACAGGGTTTCGGGCGAGCCGGCTGAACGGCACGACGACCGTGTCGTCGTGGGCGAAGATCGCGACGACGCGCTCCTTCGGCGGCAGGCGACCGTCCGGCTTGCCCCCAAACAGGAAGGGCTCGCTGTCCGGCTGGTCGTAGCCCACATACGGATTGCGGCCGTAGTCGCGCTGGAAGCCCGTGTCGCGTGAGAGCACGTCGCCATCCGGGTGGACGCGCTTGAAGTCGGCCCAGCTCAACAGCTGCGCTGGCAGCACCTTTAGGTGCGTCCCGGTCAGTCTTCCGACCACGGCCTCGGCGGTCAGCTGCTGCCACCAGGACTCGGTTTGGCGGTCCCACATCACGAGGTCGGATCGGCGCAGGTTCCCGGTCGTGCCGAAGCTGAGCGTGCGATCGCCCACGCGGCGGTCGAAGACGAGCGAGGAGTTGCATAGCGGGCAGTACGTGACCGCGATCAGGCGGTTGCCGAGCGCGTCGTTGACGATCTCGTGCCAGACCAGGATCTGCAGCGGGTAAGCGCGAACCTCGTGGCCGACCGCTACGGCGAGCACGGGCTCGCGATCCGCGAGCCACTTATCCGCCCTCATCTGCGACGTCGGCCTGGGCTTGTCGATTGGAGGGATGCCGTCGCGCGGTGGGCCGCCCGATTCGAACTCCGACAGCGGCACGCTGTGCTTTGAGAAGTCGGTCTTCCAGCCCGCCTTGTCGACCCTGAGGACGTCGCTGTTCGCCGCGCCGCGGGACGCCGCAGGGCCGTCGCGCGAGCGCTGGTCATCACCGGTTACGGCGACGATCACGAGTGCAAGCACGAGCGCGATTGGCGCGATGATCCAAAGCCGCCTCATTTCGAACTTCGACCATGGGGAGGAAGCAGACGATTCGCACCAATCTGAATCGCCCGGCGTCCGAAAGGCATCCAAGGTCGGATGGATCGACGCTATGACCTGGTTGTCCTCGGTGGCGGCTCCGCAGGGCTGATCGCCTCTGTCTACGCGGCGCGAGTCGGCGCGCGGGTGGCGCTCGTAGAGCAGGCCCGGCAGCCGGGCGGAGACTGTCTCTTCACGGGTTGCATTCCCTCGAAGAGCCTGATCGCGTCCGCCCGGCGGGCGCACGAGATGCGCAGCGCGGACCGCGTCGGACTCGAGCCCGCCGAGCCGCGGGTCGACTTCGCCCGGGTCATGGAGCGCGTACAAGACGTGATCAGCCGGGCCGGCGTGCGCGACACCGCCGAACATCTCGAGTCGGAGGGCGTGGAGGTGGTGCGCACACTTGGACGCTTCGCACGGCCAGGCGTCGTGAATGCGGGCGGCCGCGAGCTGCGCTTCCGGGCGGCGATCATCGCCACCGGATCGGGGCCCGCCGTTCCGCCGATTCCCGGGCTCGCAGGCGCGGATTTCTTGACAACCGAAACGCTCTGGGACCTGCGGGAGCTGCCACCGACGCTCACCGTGCTGGGCGGCGGTGCCGCGGGCTGCGAGCTGGCCCAGGCTTTCTCGCGGCTCGGGACACGCGTCGAGATCGTCGAGGCCGCGCCGATGCTGTTGCCCGGCGAGGACCGCGAGGCGGGCCGGTTCCTGGCCGACGTGCTGACCGCCGAGGGCGTGGAGCTTCAACTCGGAGCTCCGGTCACCCAGGTCGCGCCCGCTGACGGGGGCGGCGGCGCTCTGGTGGCCGCCGAGCGGCGCCTTGACTATGACCGGTTGCTTGGAGCTCGTTACGCGCGGGTTCGTGAAGGTCGACGCACAGCTGCGGACCACGGGCGATCGGATCTGGGCCGCTGGCGACGCGATCGGCGGGATGTGCTTCACGCACGTGGCGGGCCACCAGGGCCTGACCGCGATGGCGAACGCGCTCTTCCGCACGCGGCGCTCGTTCGACTACGCGCTCGTGCCGCGCGTGACGTTCACGGACCCGGAGGTCGCCAGCATCGGCCTGAGCGAGGCCGAGGCACGCGAGCGGCTCGGCCACGACCCGCTGGTGCTGCGCCACGACTACGCCGAGTCGGACCGCGCCCTCACCGCGGGCACGGCGCGCGGCTTCGCAAAGCTCGTCACCGGCCGGCGCGGGCGCCTGCTCGGCGCGACGGTGGTCGCGCCGGCGGCGGGCGAGTCGATCGCGGAGCTGGCCGCGCTGCTGCGGCGGCGTGGCGCGGTGACCGAGCTCTCGCAGACCATCCACGCATACCCGACTTACAGCGAGGGCCCAGCCCGCGCCGCCGAGGAGTGGTGGAACCACCGCGTGCTGACGTCGAGGGGACGGCGTGCGCTGCGACCGCTGCTGGCCATGCTCCGCGCGCTCGACCGTCCCCGGGGAGGGCGATGACGCTATGAACCGGTTCCCTCCGGCACGTTGGCGAGGCTGGTCCGACGGGCGACGAACAGTCGGTAGCCGAGGCTGCCGCGGGCGATCGCGCCCATCGCCTCGCGGGCGAGCTCGACCGCCTCGGCCGGTGCGCCGCCGTAGGCGGTTCCCACCTCGAGCATGCGCGCCACGCGCAAGCGGGACTCGACGCGTTCGGCGAGCTTCGCCAGTGCCCCGTCGTGCGACTCTGTGGCGACCAGCTCGAAGCGGGCGTCGTGGAGTAGCGCCTCGTAGCCGTCGGCCGGCAATGCCTGCGCGAGGCAGGGCACCTGGCCGGCGACTCCGCGCAGCGACGCGCGTCGGTCGCCAGGGTCG